>Ga0255338_1003058_pt1 | contig 21458 bp, 19 predicted proteins | sample MeOH1_35cm_T4_19_FD_203715 | JGI IMG/M metagenome (GOLD analysis project Ga0255338, IMG submission 203715) | Sandy soil microbial communities from University of British Columbia, Vancouver, Canada - MeOH1_35cm_T4_195 | ecosystem: Engineered > Artificial ecosystem > Sand microcosm > Unclassified ...
CGGCGGTGAAATCGTCGCGGTCTCCAGCAGCGCCCGGAAAGGCATCCCCAAACTGCCGCAGTCGGACATTCGGCTGATTCCCGACCATGGGGTGGAAGGCGACCGCCACGCCGGTTCCCGCAACCGACAGGTGAGCTTGCTGGAGCACGAGGTACTGGATGAACTCTCCGCCCTGGGGATGCCGGTGGGGCCGGGCGTCCTCGCGGAGAACGTACTGGTGCGTGGGCTTCCGTTTGCTTTGCTCTGCCCCGGTGACCGGCTCCATGCCGGCGAAGTCATCCTGGAAGTCGTCGAGCCGCGCACCCCGTGCCGCCAATTGACGGCGGTCGATGCGCGCCTTCCCTCGGCAATCGAGGGCCGGGCGGGGATCCTCTGCCGGGTGCTGGTGGGCGGCCGACTGGCTCCCGGCGACCGGATAATGCGAACGAACCAATAGCCTTTCGCTATTGAGCCGCATCCTGCGCCGGCCGCTGGCGTTGCAGGATGTCGCCGCGTTCCACCGCCGCGCCCTCGCCCGACCGCAGCTCAATTGCCGAGTGTGTCCCGCGCGGCGCCCAGGCGATCCGCCAGGGACGCACGTCTCGCCACACGGACAGCACCCGCAGGTCGGAGTTCAAGAAGAGCACGTCGATGGGGTAGCGCATCCCCCACGTGTGGATGCTTCCACACGGCTCCAGCCAGAGCGCTTCCCCGGGCCGAAGCTCCGGCAGCGCCAGTAGCCCCGCGGCCCGCTCCCAGATACTCCGAGCCTGAATTAGGTGTGCGGCTACGAGTTGGCTCCGAGTTGCGTTCAGGAGGCGAGATCGATCGCGTTCGTTGGTCACGCCGGTCCTCTTGTGCGCGGGCGACGCGGCTTCCTGCGCGAAACCTCAGGCGCCGGGCTGCGTCCCATGTCAAAATGGCAGTGTTGCCGCAGTTTACGGAGCGCAGTTTCGGATGGTACGTGGTCTTCGGGTTTCGGTCGCACTCCTCGGCCTCCTCGCCGCCGGTGCTGCGGCGGCGAGCGAGGGGATGGTGTTCACGCCGTCCCAGCAGAGTCACTGGGCCTGGAAGCGGCCGGTCCGGCCCGGGTTGCCCAAAGTGGCTTCCCCGCAGTGGGTCGCCAGCCCCATCGACGCGTTCGTGCTGGCGCGACTGGAGGCGGCGGGTCTCAAGCCCGCGCCAGTCGCAATGCGTGAGCAGCTCATTCGCCGCGTCTCGTTCGACCTCACCGGCCTGCCTCCCACGCCCGCGGAAGGGGATGCATTTCTTGCCGACCACAGTCCCACCGCGTGGGAGAAGGTGGTGGATCACTACCTCTCATCCCCGGCGTTCGGTGAGCGCTGGGGTCGCCACTGGCTGGACCTCGCCCGCTACGCGGACAGCAACGGCTACGAGTTCGACGAAGTCCGGCCGGACGCCTGGCGCTACCGCGACTACGTGGTCCGCTCCTTCAATGCCGACAAACCCTACAACCGCTTCATCGAAGAGCAGCTCGCCGGAGATGAGATCGCGCCGGATGATCCGGATGCGCTCATCGCTACCGGGTTCAACCTCCTGGGGCCGGACATGACCGACGCGGCGGACCAGGCCGCGCGGCGCCAGAACACGTTGAATGACATGACGGACACGGCGGGGCTGGTCTTCCTCGGCCTGACACTCGGCTGCGCGCGCTGCCACAACCACAAGTACGAGCCGCTCCCGCAAAAGGATTACTACCGGTTCCAGGCCTTCTTTGCGGGCAGCCGCTTCCGAACCGACGTCCCCGCGGCCTCAGCCCAGCAGCGCGAGCAGTTCCAACGTGAGCAGTCGGCTTATGAGGAGACGCTGCGGCGCGCGCAGGCCCGGCTCGACGAAGTGGCCGGACCGGTGCGGGAGCGACTGCGGCGGCAGAAGATCGCAACCCTCTCCGAAGACTTGCAGACGGCGTTCAACGCCCCGGCAGCAAAGCGCACCACGGAGCAGGCGATCCTGGTGGAGCGAAACGCTAAGGCTGTGGAGCCCATGCCCGCCCGGGTGCGGGAACTGCTGGCGCCGGAACTGCGCGCTCAGTACGATCAACTGGCGCGAGACCTTGCCGCCGTGGAAATGCGTAAACCCGCGCCGCTCCCGCGCGCCATTGCACTCCGGGATGACGATGGCGCAACGCCTAAAACGTACCTGCTGGAGCGTGGCGAGCTGGCGAACCGGGGCGATGAAGTGACCCCGGGCTATCCGGTGATTCTCAGTGCCGCCGCACCCACGTCCCCAGTCGCAATTGCTCCCACGGAGCGGCGGACCACGCTGGCCCGTTGGATCGCCTCCGCGGACAACCCTCTCACCGCACGTGTGATGATCAACCGCGTGTGGCAGCACTTGCTGGGTCGCGGCATTGTCCCCTCCCCCAGCGACTTCGGCGTTCGCGGCGAGTCCTCCACCCACCCGGAGCTGCTGGATTGGCTGGCCACGGCTTTCAGCGCAACTCCGAGTGCAGCGTTCCGAGTTCCAGGCTCAACATTGCCGAAGAGCAACGCTGAATCGGGAACGCGGAACCAGCAGCCCGGACTTGGTTGGTCCATCAAGCGCCTCATTCGCCTGATCGTTACCTCCAACACCTACAAGCAGTCCAGTGTTGCCAGCAGCGCGGCGCTCCGGAAGGACCCGGAGAACGAACTGTTCTCCCGGATGAACCGCAAGCGGCTGGAAGGCGAGGCGATCCGCGACACGGTGCTGGCGATAAGCGGCAAGCTGAACCCGAAAGTAGGTGGGCCGGGGGTGTTCCCGCCGATTCCCGCCGAAGCGCTTCCGCCCAAAGCGAATTCCTGGCCGGTGAGCAAGGACCCCGCCGATCATACTCGCCGCAGCCTCTACACCTTCGCGCGCCGCAACCTGCAGTTCCCCGCTTTGGAGGTGTTCGATTCACCTGACTCGAATGCAAGCTGCGCCCGTCGTGAGATCACCACTTCCGCGCCACAGGCTTTGAGCCTGCTCAACGCGCCGGAAATGGGAGAGTACGCATACGCGATGGCGCTGCGCATCTCCCGGGAAAAGCAGGCGAAGCCCGAGCGGATCATCCTCGCCTATCGCCTGGCCCTGGGCCGCCGTCCCAACCCGCAGGAAGCAGCGCTGGGCGAAGAGTTCCTTCGGAAACAGGAGGCGGTGTTGATCTCCGCCGCCACTCCGGGGACGAACGACTCGACCGCAACGCGAGCGCTCGCCGATTACTGCCTCGCCCTCATTAACCTGAACGAATTCGTCTACGTGGATTAACGAATTGAGCTGGGCGACGCACTACATTCAGCAGCTCAAGGAGGGACGGACCGTCTCGTTCCGGCCGCGGGGCAACTCGATGCGCGGAAAGATCGAGTCGGGGCAACTTTGCACCGTGGAGCCGGTCACCGCAGACTCGCTGCAGGTAGGCGATATCGTGCTCTGCAAGGTGAACGGGCGCCAATACCTCCACCTGGTGAAAGCAATCGATGGCGCCCGTTTCCTGATCGGCAATAACCGCGGGCGGACCAACGGTTGGATCGGACCGAGCGGCATTTACGGGCGCTGTATTCGGGTGGAGTAGCTCGGAACCGGTTAGAGCGGCTAACACTTTCGGAGTTACCAGGCATACGCCGGCGCTGCCGATGTTCGAACTGTGCTTTCCCGTGATGGGTGCAACGGGATCGGCGGTTGCTCTTGAACCCGAAAAAGGCTACTAGTTAGCTATGCGCCGGCCCTGGTACATCTATCCGCTCCTTTTCATCGGATGCGTCGCCCTGTTGGGCGCGCTATTCCGGCCGGTTTTCGGCGTCACTAGCAAAGCGCCGGGGGCTTCCCTGTTGGACACGGAGAAGCACCTCGCGGTGTCGCCCGGTAGCCCGCTCGCTCAAGCCGGCGCTTTAACCGGCGATCAGTATGTGGACGGCGAGTCGGTGGAGGTGGCGCTCGCTCCCGACGGCCCATCCACCCTCCGCTGGCGACGCGGCATTCCTCGTTCCGGCACGGTGCATCTACGCCGCGGCGGCAAGCCGCTCTGGATCGAAGTCCGCCCCGCCCCACCGGCTTGGCCGGTGCGCGTGGCGTGGTGGATCACCGGTCTCCTGAACGTTAGCCTCACGGCGATGGCGCTCGCACTCTTCTGGCAGCGTCCACGGGATGGCCGCGCGCTGCTTCTGGGACTGGTGCTCGTCGCGGCGCCGGTGTTCTCACTTCCGCGCGAGCCGCGCCTGGTGCCGTTGGCGCTGGCAGCCCATTTCTACAGCTTGTTTCCGGACGCCCCGCCGAGCCGGCGCCGACGCTGGACATTGCTGCGGGTTTACGGACCGCTGTTGTTTGCCGGCCTTCTGGGAGGCGCACTGGGAAGCGACGGAAAGTCGCATGCGGCAACCACCGTCTTCGATTTCACGGCCATCGCTTACGCGGGCTACTGCCTCCTGCGCGTACTGCGCCGGTGGCACTCCGCCGACCCGGCGGCCCGTCCGGTGATCCGGACGCTGGCCGTGGCCGCCGCCGCGATGCTGGCTGCGGTCATCGGCGCCGTGTCCCAACGGCTTTGGATCCTCTGGGACCAGTTCGTGCCCGCGAACCTCGTGCCGGCCGCCGTTTTCAGTGCGGCGATCGGGCACCTGGTCTTCCGGCTGCGCGCGCTAGAAGTGCGGCTGATGGCGCGCCGGACGCTCCAGTACCTCTTTGCCCGCTGGACCCTCGGCACACTCTTCCTGATTCCGGGCTTCCTGCTCGTGTGGCGGTTCGGGCAGCTGTCTGTCAGCGGCGCCAAGAGTAACCCTTCGGAAGTATTGGGCTTCTTTGTCTGGATGTTTCTCACGGCGCTGCTCCTGGGGAAGCGGCATGAGGTGCTGCGGAACCTTGACCGCCGCTTCTTCCGCGACGTGGAAGTTACGCGGCAGGCCCTGATCCGGCTGGCGCAAGACCTGGGGGGAAAGTCGGAGCCGGACGCGGTGCTGGCGACCCTGGAAGCGGGTGCTCGCGATGCGCTCCATCCGGAGTTCCTGCGGTTTGCGCTCCCGGACGTGCCCCCAGACAACGACGTGGTGCTCACGGTCCCACTCCGGCGCGGCGCAAGGGTCCTGGGACAGCTTCAGCTTGGAGCGCGGGAGACCGGTGACGCGTACTCATCGGAAGAGCGAGAACTCCTGGAAGCCGCCGCCGTTCAGGCCGCGATGGCGCTGGAAAACGCGCGCCTCAACGCCGCCTTGCTGGCCCGCCAGCGCGAAGAATTGACGGTGCGCACCGCCGGCGTGCTGGCCGGAGCCGAGGAAGAGCGACGGCGTTTAGCCGCCGACCTCCACGACCAGGTACTTCCCGAGCTTCGGCAGATCGTAGTCGACGTGGAGCGCCTCTCCACGCACGCCAACGGGCTGGCGCCCGATTTACAGCGGTTGGCGCGTGAAGTTCGCGGTACGATGGACAGCGTGCGGGACGTGATGGAGGCGCTCCGACCGTCCGCGTTGGACATGCTGGGGCTCGGCGACGCGCTGGAGAGCTACTTCCGCCGGGGAGCGTCCCGCTGCGACCCAGCGATCTCCGTAACGGTCCGTCGTACGGGTGACGAGCCGGACCTCTCGCCGGAGCAGAGCCTAGCGCTATACCGGATCTGCCAGGAGGCGATCAACAACGTGCTCAAACACTCCCAGGCAACGCGGGCCGGATTGGAGCTGGACCGCGAAGGTGAGCAGTTCGTGGTGGTGGTGTGGGACGAAGGGACTGGTTTACCTGGTACGGCGGGCACCGGCTCGGGGCACGGCCTCCGCAACATGCGCTACCGTGCCGACCTCATCGGCGCCAGCGTAAGGTGGCAGCCGGGTGAGCCGGCTGGCACGCGGTTCGAAGTTTCGCTCCCCATCCCGCAGACCGCTGTAGCGAACGCCCACGTAGACCGCGCACCATGACCTTCTTAAGAAGATACCGATGATGAAAACACTGATCGCCGAGGACAACACCGCGCAGCGAGATCACGTCGAGCGCCTGATCCGGGAACGCGTACCGCAAGCGCTCCCCCTCGTGGCAGTCGCCGACGGCGCGCAGGCCATTGCGCAGGCTCGCGCGCAGCAGCCGAGCCTGTTGATCCTGGACATCCAGCTTCCCGGCGCAAACGGCATCGAAATCGCGCGTGCCGTATGGAAGGAACGCCCGGATACCCGCATCCTGTTCTGGTCGCAGTTCAAAGACGAGATTTACGTGCGCCGGCTGGCACAGATCGTCCCGGCGGAAACCGTTTACGGGTACGTCCTCAAGAGCAGCCCCGACGAAAAATTCGTGCAAGCCGTGCGCGCCGTGCTGCTGGACGAACAATGCTGGCTGGACCGCGAGATCCGGGGTGTTCAGGCGCGGGCGCTGCAGTCACCGAGTGCATTGACCGAAGCGGAGTACGAAGCGCTCATCGACATTGCGCTGGGTTTGACCGACCGCGGCGTGGCCCGCCGTCGCTATCTCTCCCGCCGCGGGGCGCAGAACCGGCTGCACAGCCTTTACACGAAGCTCTGCGTGGAGCGGGAAGAGGAGCCGGGAAGCATGTTCAGCCCGCGCAACCGTGCGGTCTTCGAAGGCTTTCGCCGGGGACTCATTAACGCGGACGTGTTGGCTGATGAGAACGCGGCACTGGAGCACTGGATTGTCGAGGACCCGGATTAGGGGTCAAATGATGCGGAGGCGGAGAGAGGTGTTGGCGCCGTCTCCGCGGCATGCCGACGGAGCGCCTTCCGGTGAGCCGCCGGCTCACCGGAAGGCGTCGAGACGACGCCGCCACTCGCTTCAGGCTTCCTACCTGCAGGCCGCTAGCCGGTGGCTACGGCCGCCTTACGCCGCAGCCTGCGAGCACCGGTAGTCTGCGGAAGGTCGCCCGCGGACACGCCCACGGCGGTTTCCATCTCGGCGTGGAATAGGCGCGGCATGATGCCGTAATCGATGTACAACGATTGCTGCTCGATGAGGAAGTAGCGGCGACCCAAGCGCAGCGCCGCCTCCCCGGTAGTTCCAGTGCCCGCGAAGGGATCGACCACCAGATCGCCGGGCTGGGTGCAAGAGTAGACGATGCGCTCCAGCAAGGGCAACGGCTTTTCGGTGCTATGTAGCTTGCGACCGTCCCCGCCCTTCTTGCGGGCGTCCCCATTGCAGATGGGAAACTCCCAGACGCTGCGCATCTGCTTGCCGCCGTTAAGCTCCTTCAGGTCCTGGTAATTGAAGGTGTAGCCGCGAGCGTACTTCTCGCCCTTGGTCGCCCAGATCATCTCCTCGTGGGCGTTGCAGAAGCGCACGCCGCGAAACTGGGGCGTGGGATTGCGCTTCTCCCAGATGACGCTGTTGAGGATCCAGAAGCCCAGGTCCTGCATCGCTACGCCCAGCCGGAAGATGTTGTGGTACGTGCCGATCACCCACAGGGTACCCGTCTTCTTCAACACCCGCTGACACTCCCGCAGCCAGGCGCGGATGAACGCGTCATACTCGGTGTAATCGGTAAACTGATCCCACTCGTCGTCCACGGCGTCCACCACGGTGTTGTTGGGGCGTCGCAGCTCGTTCTGAAGCTGGAGGAAGTAAGGCGGGTCCGCGAAGATCAGGTCCGCGCAGCCATCCGGCAGATCGGAGAGCACGCTGCGGCAATCGCCCTGCACCACCCAGCTCTGCTTCAGATCGTAAACCTGGCCCGGAACGTGCCGGACCTGCCGGGGGGAAAGATGGGAAAGCGACTTCTGATCTAGCATTAGGGGATCTACCGGTGAGGAGCAGTGCCGTTACCAGGCTGCCGACCAGGTTTAGCCGGGGTCGCTGGGCTCACACTATTAGAATCGGCAGGTCGATTCCGGGATTCCATGCGATTTATATGACTTCGAATCGAATCGTGGATTCCAGGTCTCTGAGATACCCTTAGCGGGCGAAATCACAAACAGAAGGGAAAACGCAACGCCATGGAAAGTGCATCGCTGGACTTCTTGCGTCGGCTGGTGGAGACGGGCGGGCCGTCCGGCTACGAGCAACCGATCCAGGCAATCTTCCGAGCACAGGCAGAGCAGTACGGCGCAGAGGTGGAGATCGACGTACTGGGCAACGCCCACGCGGTCGTCAATCGGGACGGCGGCCCGCGGGTGATGCTCGCAGGGCACGCAGACGAGATCGGCTTTCTTGTCCGCTGGATCGACGATGACGGCTACATCTACTTCGCTCCGGTAGGCGGCTGGGACGCTGAGATCGCCGTCGGTCAGCGGGTCACCATCTTCACCGCGAACGGTCCCGTGGTCGGGGTCATCGGGAAGCGCGCCATCCACTTGCTGGATGAGGAAGACCGCCGGAAGAAGAGCGAGCTGAACAAGCTCTGGATCGACATCGGGGTGACCTGCCGCGAAGATGCCGAGGGCGTGGTGGAGATCGGTGACCCGATCACACTGCGTGCTACCTTGGAGCTACTCGGCAACGGATTAGCCACGGCCAAGAGCTTCGACGACCGGATGTCCGTCTGGATCTGCGCGGAAACCCTGCGACTGCTGCAGGGCCAATCGTTTGACGCCGCCGTGTATAGCGTGTCGACGGTGCAGGAAGAGATCGGCTTGCGCGGCGCCAAGACCTCCGCCTACGGGATCAGCCCGCCGGTCGGGCTGGCGATCGACGTCTGTCACAGCACGGACTACCCGGACGCGGACAAGCGGAAGGTGGGCGACATCCGGCTCGGGAAAGGGCCCGTGGTCGCACGCGGCGCCAACATCAACCCGCGAGTGTTCGAATTGCTACTGCGCGCCGCGCGGGAAGAGAATATCCCGATCCAGATCGAAGCGGCGGGAGCCGGCACGGGTACGGACGCCAACGCGATGCAGATCAGCCAGGCGGGTATGGCAACGGGACTGGTTTCCGTGGCATGCCGCTACATGCACTCCCCGTGCGAGACCATCTCCCTCGACGACCTGGAGAACGCCGCACGCCTCTGCGCCGCGTTCATCCGCCGCGTCACGCCGGAGATGGACTGGACCCCGTAACAGGTGGACACACCGGTAACCGGAGGAGAGCGAAATCGCTCTCCTCCGGTTACCGCCTACATCTGCTCCAGCACTCGGATACCCAGCAGCCCCAGGCCGAGCTTCAGCGTGCGTGCCGTCAGGTCACATAGCCGCAGCCGGCTAAGGCGCACCGCTTCAGGCGCAGCATCTAGTACCCGTACGCCTCGCTCTCGATCGTAAAAGGTACTGAACGCCCGGCTCAGGCCGTAAAGGTAGTCTGTGAGGTAGTGTGGCCGCAGCTCCTCACTGACCTGCCGCACAACGGCGCCAAAGTTCAAGAGCTCTTTCGCGAGGGCGATTTCGCTCTCGTGCTCCACCACCAGATCTACATTGGGCGGTAGGGCGTCGAAGTCGATGCCCGCCTTCCGGCCGATGCTGCGGACCCGTGCATACGCGTAGAGCATATAGGGCGCGGTGTTGCCGTTCATGGCGAGCATCGTGTCCCAGTCGAACACGTAGTCGGTCGTGAGGTTATGGCTCAAGTCCGCGTACTTGATCGCGCCAACGCCCACCACGGCGGCCATCTCTGCCTTCTGCTCAGCGGACAGCTCGCGGCGCAGTTCTTCCTGGGCCGCCTCCCTCTCATCGAACGCCGCGATGGCGCGCACCTCCGCCTCCCGCAGTAATTCGACGAGCTTCACCGTTCCGCCGTCACGGGTCTTGTAGGGCTTCCGGTCTGGTCCCAATACCATTCCGAAGCCAACATGCTCCAGCTTCACGTCACCCGGCACCCAACCCGCCTGCCGCGCGACAGCGAAGACCATCTGGAAGTGGTCCGACTGCCGTTTATCCGTGACGTAGATGATTCGCTTTGCATGCTCCACGTCCACCCGCTGCCGGACGCCGGCAAGGTCCGTGGTGTCGTAGTTGTAGCCGCCATTGGACTTCTTCACGATCATCGGCTGCGGATCGCCTTCGCGGTTTTTGTAGCCGTCCACGAAAACACAGGTCGCGCCCTCGCTTTCGACGGCCAGTCCCTGGGCTTCCAGATCCGCAACTACGCCTGCCAGCATCGGGTTGTAGTAGCTCTCGCCGCGCGTCTCCAGGCCGGTGATGCCCAATAGTTCGTACACCTCTGCGGCATGCCGCATCGATTCGGCGCAGAGCACCTTCCAGAGCGCAAGGGCTTGCGGATCTCCGGCCTGTAAGTCCACCACGGCCCGGCGTGCCCGATCCTGGAAATCCGGCTCCTGATCGAACCGCTGCTTGGCCGCTACGTAGAAGGCCTCCAGGTCCGCAATCTTCACCTGGTCGGGGTTTTCCGTAACCTCCGGTGCCGTCTCCCGCAGGTGCTGGATGAGCATGCCGAACTGGGTGCCCCAATCCCCCACATGGTTCAGGCGCACCACGTCTTGTCCCTGGAACTCCAGCAGCCGCGCAATCGTGTCGCCGATGATGGTGGAGCGGAGGTGCCCCACGTGCATCGCCTTTGCCACGTTCGGGCTTGAATAGTCGACGACCACTCGCTCGGGGTTTTCGGTCGGTTCGATGCCGAGACGCGGATCGCTCTGAATCACTCCGAGGGCCGTCCCGAGGAAGGCGGGGCGCACGCGCAGGTTAATGAAGCCCGGACCGGCGATCTCGGGTGTCTCGCAGATCCCTCCGAGGTCGAGGGCGGCGACGAGCGCTTCCGCCACTTCGCGCGGCTTCCGGCCGAGACGCTTCGCCAGACCCAAGGCCACGTTCGACTGGTAGTCGCCAAATTTGGGGTCCTGGGTCGGGCGCACGAGGGGATCGATGCTCTCGCCCTCGGGGCCCACTACCTGGACCAGAGCCCGGGTCATCCCGGTTTCAATCTGTTCTCGTAAGCTTTTCATGGCAGGAAGAATACCATATAGCGGCTCAAAGCGGAGGCGCTAGTGGCTATCGAGTGCAGGACCCTCGGAAGCCATAACAGAATGAGGCGTTAATCGATCGCACACCGCTTGATCAGGGGCAGGCAGTATGAATCGTAGAAGACTACTGGGAGCGGCGGCACTTACCCTGGCAGCGACAACAATTCCGGAGGACCCATTGACGCGAACGAGTGAGGCCGCCGAAGCGGAAGAGCCAGGCATTGCGGAATTGCAGGCGCAGCTCCACTCCGGAAGCCTGACGAGTCGCTCCCTGGTGAAACGCTATCTCCGGCGCATCGAGAAGTTGGATCGCAGCGGCCCGAAGCTGCGCGCCGTGCTCGAACTCAACCCGGACGCGCTCCGCATCGCCGAGGACCTGGATCGCGAGCGAAAGCTGAAGGGTCCCCGCGGCCCACTGCACGGCATCCCGATCCTGATCAAGGACAACATCGACACCGCCGATCGGATGACGACCACCGCCGGCTCATTCGCGCTGGAAGGGTGGATCGCGCCGGAGGACGCTTTCCTGGTCAAGCGCCTGCGCGAAGCGGGGGCCGTGATCCTCGGCAAGACGAACCTCAGCGAGTGGGCGAACTTCCGCTCTACGCGCTCCAGTAGTGGTTGGAGCGGTCGCGGCGGACAGACCCGCCACCCCTACGCGCTCGACCGCAATCCCTCCGGCTCCAGCTCGGGTTCGGCCGTGGCCGTCGCCGCGGATCTCTGCGCGGCGGCCGTGGGGACGGAGACGGATGGCTCGATTGTCAGCCCGTCTAACGCCTGCGGGATTGTGGGGATAAAGCCCACGCTGGGGCTGATCAGCCGCTCCGGGATCATTCCCATCGCCCACAGTCAGGACACCGCCGGTCCGATGGCGCGCACCGTGGCCGACGCGGCCGCGCTGTTGGGTGTCCTTGCCGGCGTCGACCCAAACGATTCGGCCGGTGTCGCCAGCCGTGGTCACGGACAGGCCGACTACACGAAGTTCCTGGATGCGAATGCACTGTCCGGGGCGAAGATCGGAATCGCGCGCCAGTTCCTGGGTGGAAACCGGCGCGTCGATGCGTTGTTGGAGCAGGCCCTGAGTGACCTCCGCCGTAAGGGCGCTACCTTGATCGACCTGGACGAGATCCCTAATCTCTTTGCCTTTGGGGCGAGCGAGTCAGACGTGCTCCACTACGAATTCAAGGCCGACCTGAACGCCTACCTGGCGCGCCTTCCGGCAGGCCATCCGCGATCGTTGAAGGAGCTCATCGCGTTCAATGACCGGGAACGGGAAAAGGAGATGCCCTTCTTCGGGCAAGAGACGTTTATCCGGGCCGAAGCCAAAGGCCCGCTTACCGAGCAGGCATACCTGGATGCGTTGGAGCGAAACCATCGCCTTACCCGTACGGAAGGCCTCGACGTGGTGTTCGACCGGCACCAACTGGACGCGGTGATCGCGCCCACGGGCGGTCCCGCCGGTCTCACGGACCTCATCTATGGCGGCGGCGGTGGCCTCCGCGGCCCTTCGAGCGTCGCCGCTGTTTCCGGATATCCGCACATCACGGTGCCGATGGGCTACCTCTTCGGGCTACCTGTAGGAATCTCGTTTCTCGGACGCGCCTGGAGCGAAGGGCGCCTGATCCAACTCGCCTACTCGTACGAGCAGGCGACCGGCCATCGCAAGCCACCGCGCTTTCTTCCGACTGCGGCGATCGAGGGATAGAAGGGCGGCGCCCTCCCCTATCCAAGTTTGGTAGCGACGAAGCGGTCGATCTTCTCCAATTGCTGCTGGTGTTGACGTTCGCTGTCCGGCGTGGCGGTAGCCTGTTCGATCTTCCGGATGCTCTCCTGTGCGGCTTCCTTCAGCGACTTGTCGTCCGTCTTCAGGTTCTCGCGGAGGAGCGGAAGTGCCGGCTGGGCCAACTTCCCGAAGGTGGGCAGCGAGTGGACTGCGTTCAAACGGACCCAATTGTCCGGGTCGCTCAGTAGTGCCGCGACGGCGTCTCGGCTCGCTGGATCATAGCGGTCCAGGCTCACAAGCACGCCTGCACTCCAACCGCGGACCGTCTTGTCCTTACTCTTCAATCCTTCCAGCGTTCGCTTTTTCACCTCGTTGATGGAGCGAAGTGTAACCCCTTTGGAGATTTCGATCTTGTCTAGATCGATCGCTCCGCCGGTGTAGATCGTCAGGACCGGATGGTCACTCCAGACCTTGTTCCCGCCCTCCAGGCGCAGCAGGTACTTCGAGACTCCGCCGAACATCTGGAGGTGCCATGAGAACGGCATTTTCCGGCTGCCATCAAACGAGCTGACTTCGCCGGGACCCGGACGAAGTACGACGTCGCGAGCTTCGGTCTGCACTTCGGCGAATTTGAGAAGGCAATCGTTCAGAGCCGCCATGTCGCCCTGGTAGTAGCACTGCTCATTGCCGTTCACCCACGTGTGGTAGACGCGGCTGGGGTGGTTTACAACCGGCATCACCCCGGGCCAGGAGGTGAAGTTAGCTGCGTTTAATGGCTCGTTACCGAAGTCCTCTTCTCCCAGTGCCCAGGCGGTGCCGCAGCACACGGCCACCAGGAGCAGGACCAACATTACCGGTTTCAACATCGCCGTCTTCATCGAGGCACCTCCGTGCCATAGATGTGGCCGGCGCTTGAAAAGTTACATGGCCGACTGCTCACAACGTAATGCGCCGAACGTCCACATCCTCCATCTCGAAGACCGAAGGATCCAACTCCATCCCGTGTCCCGGAGCTTGCGGTACGGAAATGAACCCGTCGGCCGCGGGCATCGTGTCGTTAACGAGGCCCACGTATTCTTTCAGGTAGTGCCGCCGGACGCTCTCCAGGATGAACAGGTTCGGGACGTGCGCCGCCAGGTGGATGGAGGCCGCGTGCTGGATTGGTCCCCCGCAATTGTGAGGACAGATCGGCAGGTAATACGTGTCTGCTAGGGTGGCGATCTTGCGTGCCTCGGTGAAGCCGCCGCACCAGGCGATGTCCGGCATGATGAACTGCGGCGCACCGTTTTCCAGCAACTCGCGGAACTGGAAGCGGGTCATTAGACGCTCCGACAGACAGAGCGGCTGCCGCACCAGTTTGGCAAGGCGTGCATAGCTCTCCGCGTTATCCTGCGGCAGCATCTCCTCTAGCCACATGATGTTGTACGGCTCCAACGCGCGCGCGATCTTTGCGGCCGATGGCAGGTTCCAGTAGCCGTGGAACTCCATCGCGATCTCCATGGCATCGCCGACCGCCTCGTGGATCTGGCGCACCGGGGCGAGGCCCTCCTCCATGTCCTCGCGTGTAAGGTACTGGCCACGGTTGCGCAGCGCCGCGCGGTCGAAGGGCCAGATCTTCATCGCGCGGATGCCGGACGCCAGGAGGTCTTCAGCCAGCTTTCCGGCGTCGCTGTTGAAGTCGTAGACGTGATCATAGCAGGTGTTGTAGGTGCGGATGCGGTCGCGGCACTTGCCGCCTAACATGCGCCACACCGGCTCTCCTGCGGCCTTACCGGCTAGATCCCAGAGTGCGATGTCAATCGCGGAGATCGCCCGCATCTCCGCGCCGGCCCAGCCGGGAAAGCTGATGGCGACGAACATGTCCTGCCACAGGCGCTCGATGTCACGTGGGTCCTGCCCCAGCAGGATGCGGGCCAGGTGCTTCTCTACCACGGCGCGCTCCGCCTCGCCGCTCGGGAACGTCTCGCCCAGCCCGATGACGCCTTCGTCCGTATGGATGCGGACCCACAGCCAGGCCACGCGCCCGGCGTGCACAACCACTCCGGTGGGATAGAGGATGGTTTCGATTGCGGTAATCTTCATGAGAAGCCGTTCCGGATGACACAACGAGGACATCTCGACGTTGGCGAGGACGGCGGTGTGCACCTCCCCATCTGTCGAGTGCTGCATTTCGTGGCACACTGAGGTCGGGGAGGCGGCGCCGGGGGCTCTGAACGGTGTCCCATAATGGCCTCTTCAGTCCATGGTCAACTGGCGGGTTGCGTTCGGATGCAAATGGACATCGAGATCGCCGGCGCCGTGGCGCCAAACCTCCGTCCGCTTGATGCCACTCGCAGAGCGGGGCGGCGAGTAAAGGAAGTCATCGGCGCGGTTCGTTTGCGGGAATCGTTAAGCTCTATGGCCAGTCGCGCATAATGGAGATGGAACCCACGTAGTGACTGGCGGGTTTGAGAGTTACAGAGCGCGCGGTCACCGCGCAACGGGAGAATGGATTCTATGCGAAAGCTGATTGGTGTTCTGACGGCCATGCTGGCCATGTTAACCCTTACCCCTTCCCATGCTGCGTCCAGCAAGATTGCCCTTCTGCCGGCAGTCGTGGTGAAGGGAGCCGCTGGGAACAGCCGGCCAGTAACCGAGGCGCTCCGGGCCAGCCTGAAGAAGCAGGGGTTCGACGTCCTGAGCGCGACCCAGGTCGAGCAGGCGATGCAGGGATGGAGCGGGACGAGTTCGCAAATCGTCACGGCGGGACAATTGGCCGACTTCAGGGCGAAGACCGGTGCGGACTACGTGGTCTATCCTCGCGTGCTCAGCGTCGGGACGGGCGTAAACAGCGACGAATACCAGGCGAACATCCTGGTCAACGTCGGCGGCAAGAGCAAGACCGGGTTTGCCCACACTCGCCAGGTGGGGCAGGTCTTCAAGTCTAGGGTCAAGAAGCCGGAAGAGGCCGTGATTGGCCGCTCCGAAGCAGACACGGCGGTAGGCAAGTTGATGGAGCAATTTTACGCAAAGGTCCACTAACCGCTACGCCGGCTCGACCAAACGAAGGGTGTGTAAGTTGCGAAAATGTGGCAAACTGGCTATTAAGGAGCCGGCGTTTTCGTGAATCGCAGAAATCTGTGAAGGAAATGGAACTGCGGACAGCGGAAACGGTTCCACACCCTGGGACGGTTGCAGTAGAGCGGGGCGGAGGACCGGATTATGACACAGGTGTTGGGGCGAGCGGACGAGATCTTGTGGCATTGGCGTAACTGCCAGGCGCGGCAGACGGAGCTCAAAGCCTCTTGCCCGCGGGAAGAACCGCAGAATCCAGAAGTTGGCGATGGCTGGTACGACGAAGAGTCGAATTGCCTCAATGTCTGGGACGGCATGGAGTGGGTCTGCGTCCCGGGAGACTGAATTGAGCCGGGATAGAATATCGAGGACGCCGGGCGCGCGCCGGGCGTCCTTCTTTTGTACGGTCTCTCGGATACCTCTACCCCATGACTGATCTCGAATTCGTCCGCTCGCTGGCCGAAAAGGCCGGGACCCTCGCGCTGGCCGCTACGAGCAGCCTGAGCCTGGAGCGCAAAGCAGACCAATCGCTGGTCACCAACGTGGACCGCGCCATCGAAGACCTGTTGCGCCGGGAGATCGGCGAGCGATTTCCCGAAGACGCGTTCTACGGTGAAGAAGGTGGCGGAGATCCGTTTGCGTCGGAGCGGCTCTGGATCGCGGACCCGATCGACGGCACCACCAACATGGTGTTCGGGCTGCCGATCTGGGGGGTCTCCATCGGCCTCGTGATTCAGGGCAAGCCGGCGTTGGGCGCTTTCTACCTGCCGCGTCTCCAGGAGAGCTTCTGGTTCGAGGCGGGTGCAGGCGCGTACCGGAACGGAGAATTGCTGAGGGCGGAAGACACCGGGCCGCTGGTGCAGGAAGACACCGTGGGAATCGGCAGCGAGGCCATCTTCTTGATGGATCTCACTAACTTCGTTGGTCGGCAGCGGAACCTCGGGAGCCTCGCGGCCCACTGGTGCTACACCGCGGGCGGGATGCTGCGAGCGAACATCAGCACCCAGGACCGCTTGCACGACCTTGGCGCCGTGTACGGAATCGCGGCGGAAGCCGGCTGCGCGATGGAGTACCTGGACGGCGGCGTGATACCGTTCGAAACGTTCCTCCGCCACCCGATCAATCATCGCCTCCTGGTACTTGGCCCGCCGGCGACCATCGACCGTGTCCGCGAAGCGGTCCAACTCCGATAACGCCCCGGGGATTTATTCACCGCAGAGAACGCAGAGGCCGCGGAGAAAACTGGGAGAGGAACGAACCGTTACGCCGGAGTGCGGCGTCGCAGATCTCTATCCGCCTCTCAAGGCAGCCTGAAACAGCCTCTTTCTACGCCTATTCTTCTCCGCGGCCTCTGCGGTGAATAAGAGTTCATCGCTTGAGAATGCCGCCGTTGACGTCGAGCGTGGCGCCGGTGATGTAGCCGGCCTCTTCGCTGCAGAGGAACAGCGTGGGATAGGCAATGTCCTCCGGGACGCCGATCCGCCCGAGGGGGATGAGGCGGAGGATCTCGGGAAGTCGCTCCGAAGGCACCTGGCCCATGTCCGTCTGGATCTGTCCCGGCGTGATGGAGTTGACCGTAATTCCATAGGGCGCCAGATCACGCGCCAGGCTCTTGGTAAACGCGAGCGCACCGCCCTTGGATGCCGAGTAGGCCACGGCTCCGGACACGCCGCCAGTCTGCGCGGCGATGCTGGAGATGTTCACGATGCGCCCCCAGCGTCGCTCTCGCATCACTGGCGCCGCGGCCTGGGAAAGCAGGAACATTGACTTCAGGTTGGTGTCCAGCACCTGGTCCCACTGCGCTTCGGTCACCGAATCAATCGGACCCGAGGCGCCTACCCCGGCGTTATTCACGAGGATATCCAACCGGCCCCAGCGCTGCACTACGGCATCCACCAGCCCGCGACATGTGGCCGCATCCTGGACATCGCCGGGTAGGACCAGCGCCTCGCCACCGGCTGCCGCGATGGCCTCCGCTTCTTCCTGAAGCAGTTCAGCATTCCGGGCCGAAAGTGCGACCTTCGCCCCCGCCTGCGCCAACACGGTGGCGATGCACCGTCCGATGCCGCGTGAGGCGCCCGTTACGAGGGCAGTTCGTCCATCTAACCGAAACATCGCGTACTCCCGGAGAGGCCGTTCCCTGCCCGATCAGGAGTTCTCGGCTTCCGGATAGGAGCCCAGGAGACGGGTGAAGATACAGCGCTCCTGGAACGACGGAAGCGCGCGGGCCAGCGCGGAGTCCGGATCGTCCGGGTGGCCCTGAAGGTCCACAAAGAAGACATACTCCCACGGCGTCTGCTTTGTCGGCCGGGATTCGATAAACGTGAGCGAAACTCCGTATTCGGCAAAAGTGCTCAGTGCTTGCACGAGCGCGCCGGGCCGGTGCGGTACGGAGAAGATGAGACTGGTCTTGTCCCGTCCGCTCGGCTTCGGGCGGAGGTTGCCGACCACCCAGAACCGCGTGCGGTTGCGCGGATTGTCTTCGATCTGCGCGGCCAACACGGGCACCTGGTAGTATTCCGACGCGTACAGGTTCGCGATGGCACCCGTCTCTGGATCGTGCGACGCGAGTTCCGCACCGCGGGCGGTGGTGGTGGTCTCCACCAGTTCAGCGTGACCCAGGTTGCGGTTGATCCAATCGCGGCACTGCGCCGTGGCCTGGAACATCGTGTATACCCGGCGCACGTCCTGCAGCGAAGCCGCGTGCGAGAGCAGGTTGTGCTGGATAGGGACGTACGTTTCCGCGCAAATCTGGAGGTCGCAGTTCAGGAACATGTCCAGGCTGCGGGAGATGACCCCTTCCGTGGAGTTCTCGACCGGCACCACTCCGAAGTTAGCCGCACCGCGCTCGACGGCGGAAAAGACATCCGCCACGGAGCCGGTTTCCACGAACTGTACGCTGGTGCCGAACCGCTGGCGCGCGGCCACGTGCGTATTGCTGGCCGGCGGTCCCCAGTAGGCAATAGCCAGCGGCTGCTCCACCGCACGGCAAGCCGACATCACCTCCCGATAGATCGCCTGGATCGCCGCGGGCGGGAGCGGCCCCGCGCTTGCGGCCGCTACGCGGTCCAACACCTGTCGCTCCCGCTCCGGGATATAGGCGGCACAGCCATGCTTCTCTTTCGCCTCGCCAATGCTCCGCGCGCACTCTGCCCGCTCATTGATCAGACGGACGATTTCTAGGTCCAGAGCGTCGATGCGCTTCCGGTAGTCTTGGATTTCCATACTTCAAGCCTGGAATGGAGTAGAATTCCGGGATAGGGGCGGTCGGGAGAGCGTTAAGCCGGCCGGCAGCCACTCCCATTTTGATTCACCAGGCGCCGAGGTCATTCCTCGCACAAGGCGCCGGGGAGCGGGCAAGACGAGTTCTCCTACGGGAGGGAACGGACTTGCCGGCAGGCAACGATAATCGGATTTTCCGGAGGAGTATCATAGATGGCCAATGGCTGGTTCCGCAAGCGGAAGGCGAGCGACGAATTTCCGGAGGGGCTCTGGGTCAAGTGCGATAAGTGTCGCGAGCTCCTTTTCAAGCGGGAATGGGAGCGGAACCTCAAGGTCTGTGGGAAGTGTGGCCATCACTTTCGCCTTTCGGCCCACGAGCGCATCGAACTGCTGCTAGACGAAGACACCTTCGTGGAGCACGATGCCGACCTGATCTCGACCGATCCGCTCCAGTTTCCCGGATACCGGGATTCGCTGGAGCGGTATCGGAAGTCGACCGGCCTAACCGATGCGGCCGTGAGCGGCGACGGACAACTTGCCGGACATCCGGTAAGCATCGCGATCACGGACGCTCACTTCATGATGGGGAGCATGGGAAGCGTGGTCGGAGAGCGCATCACACGTGCCGTGGAGCGGGCCACCGATCGACGCGTTCCGGTGATCCTGGTCTCCGGGACGGGCGGCGGCGCGCGGATGCACGAGGGCCTACTTTCGCTGATGCAGATGGCGAAGACCAGCGGCGCGATTGCCCGCCAGCACGCCGCCGGGCTGCTGACCATAGTCGTGCTGACCGACCCGACCATGGGCGGCGTCACCGCCAGTTGGGGGATGTTGGGGGACTTTCACATCGCCGAGCCGGGTGCGATGATCGGCTTTGCCGGCCTGCGTGTCTCAAAGCAGGCAAACGTGAGCAAGGTGCCGTCCGACTTCCAGACGGCCGAGTTCCAACTTGGGCGAGGGCAGATCGACCGGGTAGTGCCCCGCCGCGAGTTGAAAGACACGATTGCGCTATTGCTGCGCTTCGCCGGCGCACCCAGTGTGGACACGACCGAAGCCTCCGCGGCGCCGGCGTAGGAGTTGAGTGGATGGCAGGCAAACTCGAAGAATTCGAACGGCCGATCACCGAGCTGGAAGAGCAGATCGAACGGGTGAAGGTCCTCACACGGGAACAGTCCATGGACCGCAGCAGCGAGATCGCGGCCCTGGAAGAAGAAAAGGATCGGTTGCTCGCGGAGCTCTACATGAACCTGACCAACTGGGATGAGGTGCGCGTGGCGCGCAATCCGAAGCGTCCGTACGCGCTCGACTTCATCCGCCTCATGTTTCAGGACTTCGTGGAGTTGCACGGCGATCGACTGGTGGGCGATGATGGCGCAATGATCGGTGGCGTTGCCCGACTGGGCGACCGTTGGGTAACGGTCATCGGACAGCAGAAGGGACGGGATGCCCAGGAGCGGCACAAGCGCAACTTCGGAATGGCGCGTCCGGAAGGCTACCGGAAGGCGCTGCGCCTCATGCGGCTCTCCGAGAAGTTCAACCGGCCCGTGATCTGCCTTATCGATACTCCGGCCGCAGACCCGTCGGTGCCCAGTGAGGAGCATGGCATCAGTGAGGCCATCGCTCACAACATCCGGGACATGTTCCTGATCAAGGTCCCGATCATCGTGGCCATCACCGGCGAGGGCGGCAGCGGCGGGGCACTCGGCATCGGCGTCGGCGACCGCGTGTTGATGCTGCAGCACTCGGTCTATTCAGTGATCCCACCGGAAGGCTGCGCTGCGATTATCTGGAAAGACGCCCAGAGGGGAAACGATGCCGCCGAGGCGCTCCGGCTGACGGCAAAGAACGCGCTGGAACTGGGCATCATCGACGAGATCGTGCCGGAGCCGCTGGGCGCCGCCCACCGCGACTACGACACCGCCGCGAAGAACCTCCGGGAAGCTCTGGAGCGTAATCTCGACGAGGTAGAACCGCTTTCGGAGACGGATCGGCTCGAAGCCCGGTACCAACACTTCCGGCGCCTGGGCGTGTTCGGCGTAGCAACCACAGCTCTCGAAGAGTGACCTACACCGGCGGGGTGCCCGACCCGGGACACCCACTCGCCACTTCCGCGGAGAGACTATCGGTTACGAATTGCCGATAGTCTCTCTGTTGAGGTCCTGGCGCGAAGTCCGTCTTTCCAGCCCACGTACGAGATCCAATTCGGCCGAAGTGCGCGCGAGGCGTTGACAGTGCTGGATTAGCGACTGGAGTTCCGGTTCGTGGACGGGCACCGGAAGGCGCATCCCAAATTCTCGTTCGCCCCGCTGCTGGTCGTCACGCTGGGTGGTGAGGAGCACCGCCAATCGAGAAGCCACCTGGAAGTTATTCGGGTTGCTCTCGTAATGCTCGCGAGCACTCTCCAGCAGCGTCTGCCGGCGCTCTGCGATCTCCCGCAGCGTGAGCGCGTCCTCGGAGCTAGCGGGCGTCGAGAAGTGAGCTGGGACCCGGCCCAACACGATCCCCAGACCAAGAACCGCCACCCAGGCAATCATCCGGCGCATCGCGCTGCCTCCTGCGAACCCCGAGCTCTACTGCAATTAAAACGCGGGATTGCAGGCTCGGGTTACTCGGAGCTGCGATGGACTGACACAGGTTAACCAATGCGGTGCTGGTTCTTCGCCATCCGTG
>Ga0255338_1003059_pt1 | contig 21442 bp, 17 predicted proteins | sample MeOH1_35cm_T4_19_FD_203715 | JGI IMG/M metagenome (GOLD analysis project Ga0255338, IMG submission 203715) | Sandy soil microbial communities from University of British Columbia, Vancouver, Canada - MeOH1_35cm_T4_195 | ecosystem: Engineered > Artificial ecosystem > Sand microcosm > Unclassified ...
GCGCCTCGACGGCGGCGAGCGTCGTGGCCCACGTCGCCGTCAGCTGGCGGCCGCCGGTGACGAGCGGGCCGAGCTTGTCCTCGGCGAAGTAGCGCGCCGGGCTCGAGAACTCCGCCTGCCACGGCACCTCCTTCGGCGTCGTGCCGGGCGGCGCCAGGTCGGGCAGCGACCAGTCGAGCGCCGCCTTGCCGACCGCCGCCTCGAAGGTCGCCCGCGAAATCCCCTTCGCCCGCGCCGCCGGCCAGATCGTCGCCTCCAGCCATGCCCTGAACTCGGCCTCCACCGCCGGCCTCGCGGCGGCCGCCGCCGCGCCGGCGAGGGCGAGGACGAGCGTCGCCGTCGCGGCGAGCCGGCTGGCGGCGCGGCGGGCGCGGGCGGCGAGGGTGCCGCGGGCGGCGCGGCGAGGGGGCGGGCGAGGGGGCATCGACGGGCTCCGCGGTGCGCGGGGGCGGGCCGTCCGCCGCCGCCTCCTCCCCTTACCCGACCCGCGGCGCGATGGGGAGCGGCCCGCGCCGGCCGCGGGAATTTCCGGGCCCCCGCCTTTGCTAGCCGGCGGCGTTCACGAGGCCGTTATCGCGGCTGCTTATCTCGGAGCCATTCCAAGGTATGGAGGGCATTCCGTGAGCGGGGATACTGAAGATCGCAGCCGGGCCGCTGGTCCGGGGATGACGCGCCGGCAGGCGCTGCAGCTGACGCTGGCGGCCGGCATCTCCGCCACCGCGATCACTTTTGCCGTCACCGACCCGGCCGCCGCCGCGGCCGCCGGCGTGTTCCTGCACGGCGTCGCGAGCGGCGACCCGCAGCACGACCGCGTCGTCATCTGGACGCGCATCACGCAGAAGAACCCGGAGGCGTCGATCCCCGTCCGCTGGCTGGTCGCCGAGGACAAGAACATGCGGCGCATCGTCCGGCGCGGCAAGTCGCCGGCGCGCGCCGAGCGCGACTACACCGTCAAGGTCGACGTCGACGGCCTCGAGGTCGGCCGCGCCTACTATTACTGCTTCGAGGTCGACGGGAAGCGCTCGCCGGTCGGGCGCACCCGCACCCTGCCGCGCGACGACGTGCAGAAGCTCAAGTTCGCGGTGTTCTCCTGCTCGAACTACGAGCTCGGCTACTTCAACGCCTACGGCGAGGCCGGCACCCACGACGACCTCGACGCCATCATCCACCTCGGCGACTACATCTACGAGTACGGCCCCGGCCTCGGCGGCTACACGACGCCGGCGGCGGCCGCCGGCCTCGTGCCGAAGCCGCGCGACGCGCTGCTCGTCCCGGCCGAGGAGATCATCCTGCTCGAGCAGTATCGCGCCCGCCACGCCCTCTACCGCACCGACGGCCACCTGCAGCGGCTGCACCGCGACAATCCGTTCATCAACATCTGGGACGACCACGAGGTCGCCAACGACACCTGGACGGACGGCGCCGGCAACCATCAGTCGGCGAGCGAAGGCGGCTGGCAGGCGCGCAAGCGGGCCGGCATCCGCGCCTTCTACGAGTGGCTGCCGATCCGCGAGCCGGACGACGGCGACCGCATCGACCCGAAGACCCACCGCCCGGACGACCTCTACCGGGTGTTCGACTTCGGCGACCTCGCCCGCCTCGTCATGATCGACACCCGCCAGGCCGGCCGCAACGAGCAGCTCGACGCCACCGCCCTCGTCGCCGCCTATACCGGCGTGCCGGCCCAGGGGCCGTTCCCGGCCGACGTCGCGAACGGTCGCACCCGCACCCTGATGGGCCGCGAGCAGGAGGGCTGGTTCGAGAAGCGGATCGCCGAATCGACGCAGACCTGGCAGCTCATCGGCAACCAGGTGCTGATGTTCTACCAGGCGACGCCGGACATCCTCGGCACCTCCACCCTCACCGCCGAGCAGAAGACCCAGTTCGTCGGCCTGCTCGACCAGCTGCTCGGCGAGGGCACCGGCGCGCTGTTCGGCCAGCTCGGCCAGGCCGGCCTGCCGTTCCCGCTCGCCGCCGACGCCTGGACCGGCTATCCGAGCGCCCGCATCGAGATGCTGAAGGTGCTCGCCAAGGCGAAGAACCCGATCGTGCTGACGGGCGATTCGCACAATGCCTGGACGGCGAACCTGGCGCTGCCGGGCGGCACCGAGCCGACGCCGGTCGGCGCCGAGTTCGGCGCCACCTCGGTGAGCTCGCCGGGCTACGAGCAGGAGCTCGTCGGCGCGCCGGCGGCGCTGATCGAGGGCCTCCTCGTCGACACCAGCGAGCGCAAGTCGCCGGCCGACAAGCTCATCTACACCGACGCGAGCCGCCGCGGCTTCATGCTGGTCGAGGTGACGTCGAAGGCGGTGACGGTCGACCACGTCTTCGTCTCGACCGCCCTCGAGAAGACCTACACCACCGAGACCAAGCGCTTCCGCGTCCGCGCCGGCGCCCGCAAGGCGGCCCCAGTCGCCTGAGGCGGCGCGACGACGTCCCCACTCGCCCGGGGCGCCGCGAGGCGCCCCGGCCTCACTCCCACCGGCCGCCGGGAGGCGCCCCGGCCCTACCCCTCGCACTCGGCCGCCGCGTGGCGCCCCGGCCTCTCCCCGACCCCGCGGGCGGCGCCCCGGTCCCGGGGGCGACCGCATTTGAAGAGAAGCGGGGTTGCCGCCTTCCCGCGCCACATCTTCTCCCCACGCGGTCATCCCGGGCTTGGCCCGGGATGACCGCGTGGGGCGGCGGCGCCAGTCGGCGGCGATTCGCTCACGCGGGACGAAGGCGGGGAATGAGCAAGGCGCAGCTCGACATGTTCGCGGTCGGGGAGGACGCGGCGCCTGCGGGGCCGGTGGTCTACCGTGCCGACCCGAACGACGTCCGCCGCAAGCTCGACCGCATCCTCGCCGAGGCGCGCGCCGCCGCGGCGATGCCGTGGGACCGCTCGACCGAGCGCTACTGGCGCACGGTCTTCCCGCAGATGACGCGCTGGCTGCCCGAGGAGGAGGCGGCGCGCTACCGCGCCGCGTTCGAGGCCGAGATCGAGCGCCTCGCCGCCGCCTGAGCGGAACTCGCGGCGTCCCGGTCATGCGGCCGGACGAGACTAACCCGCCGCCCCCCTACCGCCCGCCGCCGCCGCCCGCGCCGGCGATCAGCGCGGCGCGTTCCTCGGCGGTGAGCGGGCGCCAGCGGCCTTCGGGGAGGTCGGCGAGCAGGATCGGGCCGACGCGGACGCGCAAGAGGTCGGAGACGGATAGCCCGACGAGGTCGCACATGCGGCGGATCTGCCTGTTGCGGCCCTCGGTGAGGACGAAGCGCAGCCGGTCGCCGTCGATGCGCTTCACCTTGGCCGGGCGGAGCTGGCGGCCGTCGAGGTGGAGGCCGTGGCGCAGCAGGCCGAGCTTGCGCTCGGTGATCTCGCCGCCGACCCGCACCAGGTATTCCTTCTCGAGCTCCGAGGCCGGGCCGATGACGGCCTTTGCCACCACCCCGTCCTCGGAGAGGATGAGCAGGCCGCGGGAATCCCGGTCGAGCCGGCCGACCGGGGCGAGGCGCGAGTCGCGGCCGGGGATCGTCGGGCTCGCGCCGACGAGCGCCGCCCTGGTCAGCAGCCGCACCGCCGGCACCTGGCCGGGATCCGGCTGCGACGAGACGATGCCGACCGGCTTGTGGATCATCACGGTGAGCGCGCCGCCGAGGTCGGCGGTGGCGTCGTCGGCGAGCGTCAGCGTCTCGCCGGCGGCGATCTTGTGGCCGGGGTCGGTGACGGTGACGCCGTCGATCGAGACGAGGCCGCGGCCGATCAGCGCCTCGGCCTCGCGGCGCGAGCAGATCCCGGCCTGGGCGAGCCAGCGGTTGACGCGCTGCGGCTCGGCCTCGTCGTAGCGGCGGGTGAAGCTCATCGGGGGTCTTCCGGCTGGCGGCGTCCGGGCCGGCCGCCCGGCGCTGGGCGCCGCGGGGCCTGCGCCCGAACGGGCGCTCAGGGCAGGTTCGGCTCGCCGCTCGTCGAGACGAGCGCCGTCGGCGCCGCGGGCGGGTAGAGGTCGACCTTCTCGAGGCCGCGGCGCAGCGTCCTCACCCCGGTCGCGAAGGAGAAGTTCTCCTCGGCGAAGGCCTGGGCGTTGCGCGACACGGCGCTCCAGCGCGCCTCGTCGCCGTAGAGCGCGACGATCGCCTCCGCCCACGCCTCCGGCGTCTCGGCGATGCGGCAGTCGTAGCCGTCGCGGCAGGCGATGCCCTCGGCGGCGACCGGCGACATGACGATCGGGATGCCGGCGGCCATGGCGCCGATCACCTTGCCCTTGATGCCGGCGCCGGTCAGCAGCGGCGCCACGAACAGCCGGCAGCGCTGGTAGACCTCGTCGAGCGTCTCGATGAAGCCGACCATCTCGACGTCGTCGCGGGCGAGCTCCTTGAAGCGCGGCGGCATCGCCGAGCCGAACACCCGGAAGCGCACGCCGGGCAGCCGGCCGCGCAAGAGCGGCATCACCGAGCCGACGAAGAACTCCACCGCCTCGACGTTCGGCGGGTGGCCGTAGCCGCCGAGGAAGCCGATGTCGGCGCGCGCGGCGAAGGGGGCGACGTCCTTCTCGATCTCGACGACCCACGGCAGCTTGGCGACCTGCGCCTCGCCGGCGGTGTGGGTGAAGATGATGGCGTGCTCGACGTCGTTGTAGCTCAAGGTGAGGTCGACCTTGCGCATGATGGCGAGCTCCTCCTCCTGGGTGGAGAGGGCGCGGGCCACCGCCTCGCCGTCGCCGGCGAGCACGGCGGCGCGCATCTCGCGCAGGAAGTGCAGGTCGGCGTTGTTGAACAGGATCTTCGCCTTCGGCATCGTCATCCGGACGAGGTCGACGAAGCGCTGCGCCACCTGGTAGCGGCAGATGAAGACGAGGTCGAACTCGCCGGCGTGCTCGCGCAGGAAGTCTTCGACCGAGCCGGCGAACGGCGCGTAGATCGATTCGATGCCGAGCCGCTGCAGGTTGTCGGTGTAGACGCCGTAGTACTCGAGGGTGTTCGGCAGGAAGGTGACCTTGAAGCCGAGCGCCTGCAGCATCCGCATCTCCTGGATGAGCGCGTAGCTGCCGGCGTCGTTGTCGGGCCGCGGCGGCACGTGGTCGATGACGAGCGCCCGCTTCCAGACGCCGCGGTCCTTCTCGAGGTCGGCGGCCGGCAGGCTCTCGCGGCCGTTGCGCTCGTAGGCGGCGGCCCACTTGCGCTTGAACTTCGGCCGGTTGATCTCCTGGAAGCGCTTCATTCCCGTCGTCGTGCTCTTGTCGCTCGACACGCCCTCGTAGTGGACGACGACGGAGTGCGGCACGTAGACCGTCTTGAGGCCGGCGGCGCGGACCTTGAAGGCGAGGTCGGTGTCCTCGAAATAGCCCGGCCGGAATTCCTCGCCGAAGCCGCCGACTGCGTCCCACACCGCGCGCGGCACCATCAGCGAGGCGCCCGACACGTAGTCGGCCTGGCGGGTGTAGTTGAACTTCGGGTGGTTCGGGTTGGCGAGCCGGCCGTAGTTCCACGGGTCGCCCGACCCCCAGACGATGCCGCCGGCCTCCTGCAGCCGCCCGTCGGGATAGAGCAGCTTCGAGCCGGCGAGGCCGACGTCGGCGAAGGTCTCGAAGGCGAAGACGAGCTCGTCGAGCCAGCGCGCCGACGGCTCGGTGTCGTTGTTGAGGAAGACGAGGTACTCGCCGCGCGCCGCCGCCGCCCCCGCCATGCAGGCGTCGACGAAGCCGCCGGCGTTGTCGCGGCGCACCACGGTGATGCCGGTGACGAGATCGGCGACGGCCCGCGTCTCGTCGCTGGAGCCGTCGTCGACGAGGACGACCTCGAAGGCGGTGTCGTTCACCGCGAGGAGGAGCGCCGCCAGGCAGACGTAGGTGACGGGGAACTTGTTGTGCACCGGCACGATCACCGAGGCCTTCGGCCGGGCGACCTCGGGGAAGACCAGCGGCCGGCGCTCGTAGCGCCCCTCGGCGCCCTGGACGAGGACCTGGTGCAGGAAGGCGAGCTGGGCGAGGCGCTCGGCGGCGTCCGGCTTGCCGACGAGGGCGGCGACCGCCTCCTCGAAGGCGCGGTAGCGCAGGCCCGCCGTCGGCGCCAGCTCGAAACGTAGCGGCGCCCGCGAGCGGGCGCGCAGCGTCGACCACGTCGCCTCCGGCGCCTCGCCGTAGCCGACGAAGCGGCCGAGCGGCCGGCCGGAGAACAGCGTGCGGGCGGAGAAGACGTGCAGGCGGCCGTCGAGATGGACCTCGGGGACCTCCAGCCGGTAGCGGGTGACGGTGCCGGGCGTCACCGCCACCGTGGCGAAGACGCTCGCCGGCTCGTCGTCGACGAACAGCTCGACGTCGATGGACGCCTCGGCGCCGGCGCCGACCCAGGCGGCGACGCCGTGCTTGTCGAGCCGGTCGATGCCGCCGCTGACGCCGGCGAGGAAGCGCGACTCGAACAGCTGCGTCGTCAGCGGCTCCAACGAGCGCCGGTCGACGACGGCGATGCTGTCGACGGTGCGCCGGCGCAGCTCGGCCGGGACGTCGGCGCGGAACACCTGCACCGGCCGGTCGACGCCGATGACGTAGGGCAGGTCGGTGCGGCGTGGCGCCCAGCGGTCGGCGCTGCCGAGCGCCGTGGCGCGGAACACGCAGCGGGTGAAGAAGACGTAGCTGTCCGGCTCCTGGCCGCCGGCGCCGGTGAAGCCGGTCTGGACGATCGCCAGGCGCACGGCGACGACGCCGGCGGGGATGCGGACGCTGAGCGCGGCCGGGCTGTAGCTGTCGATCGACTGGCCGCCGGCGCGGCGCGTGTCGACCGGCGCCGTCAGCCGGTGCACGGCGCGGCCGGTCGCGTCGAGGAGTTCCACGGTGAGATCGGCGGTGCAGCGGTGCAGGCCGAACAGGCCGGTGAAGAGATAGGTGTAGCCCTCGCGCACCGGCACCCGCTCGCCGTGCGCCGGGTCGACGTAGACGACGCGCGCGTCGGAGGCGGCGCGCGGGCTCTTGACGAACGCCGTGTGGCCGTTCGCCAGCGTCCAGTCGGGATGCAGGTCGACGCCGAAGGCGCCGGGCTGCTTGCCGGCGACGTAGCGCCAGCCTTCCGAGCCGGCGGCGAAGTCGCCGTTGTGCAGGTGGTTCTCGTCGAGGACGAAGGCGACCGCGTCGGCGCCGAGCGGGCGGAACGGCAGCTCGGTCGCGTCGAGGCGCAGCGTGTAGAACTCGGCCGCGTCGCCCGGCACGGTGGAATAGAGGAACACCGATCCCTGTCGGGAGGTCACCGTCCGCTGGGGCTGGGCCGCGGCAGCAGGCGCCGGCCGTGCTTTCTCGTCGGAAGACTTGCCGGTCAGAAGCTTCGAGAACATGCTTGCCGAACGCCTTTTCCAATCGCGACGTAGCGCCGCGGCGTCGCCTCGTCGCCTGCCGCCGCGGCGAAACTGCGGCGACCCGCCGGAACCGGCCGGGCGAGAGGCGGCTCGTCCCTATCAGATCGGCCCGGCGCGGTACAGCGACGGCCGGCCGGGACACGCCGGGCGGCGGCCCCGCCGGCTCACGAACCCGTGTGTCCGACCTTGCTCTCGATGCGTTCAGATGACATTTGACGGTGCCCCGCCGGCACGCCGGCAGCGACCAACGAACGAGCCGCGCCGATGCGACCCGCGATCTTCCACGTCCATCTGTTCAAGAACGCCGGGACCTCGGTCGACGCGATCCTGAAGCGCAACTTCAAGGACGGTTGGACGACGCGCGAGTTCGGCGAGGGCCGGCACCCGGCGAACAACGCCGCCGTGGCGCGCTGGGTCGTCGAGGAGCCGCAGCGCGTCGCCTTCTCGTCGCACACCGCAGCGCTGCCGCTGCCGCAGATCGAGGGCACGCGGCTCTTGCCGATCGTCTTCGTCCGCCACCCGCTCGACCGGATCTACTCGGCCTACCGCTTCGAGACGCAGCAGCAGATCGACGGCTTCGGCGCGGTGCTGGCGCAGGCGACCGACTTCGCCGGCTATGTCCGCGTCCGCCTCAGCCTGCCCGGCGACCACGCCATCCAGAACTTCCAGGCGCGCCGCATCGTCGGCGGCGGCGCCTTCGAGGAGGCCGGGCTCGCCGCGGCGGCGGTCGCCGCCGCCGACGCGCTGCCGTTCGTCGGCCTCGTCGAGCGCTTCGCCGAATCGCTCGACGCCATGGCGGCGATGATCCGACCGCATTTTCCCGATTTCGCCGTCGCCGAGACCCACGCCAACGCCTCGAGCGGCGCCGCCCGGTCGCTCGACGAGCGCCTCGCCGAGATTCGCGCGCTGCTCGGCGACGCCCTCTACGACCGCCTCGCCGCCGAGAACGCCGCCGACCTCGCCCTGCACGCGCACGTCACGGAGCTCTACGACCGCGCGCCGTCGCCGCAGCCCTGAGCCCGCCACCCTCTCGGACGCGACGCCATCTGCTCGGACGCGACCGCCCCTCTCCGTCGTCATGGCCGGGCTCGTCCCGGCCGTCGACGCCGTCAGGACGACGGACGCGGGAAGACGTGGATGGCCGGCACGAGGCCGGCCATGACGTCCGAGAGCGAGGTGCCCGCGGCTCGCGGGCAGGCCCGGTCGTGACGTCCGACAGGCCGGCGCCCGCGGCGCGGGCGCCGCCGACCCCCTCAGGCCTCCAGGCGCTTCGCCAGCAGGCCGCGCAGGCTCCTGAGGTCGTGGGCGAACTGGCGGATGCCCTCGGCGAGCTTCTCGGTCGCCATGGCGTCCTCGTTCATCAGCCAGCGGAAGCCCTTCTCGTCGGTCGAGGGCGTCGGCGGCGCCTCGCCCGGCGCCTCCGGCGACAGCCGGCGGGTCAGCGGGCCGTCGTCGGCAGCGAGCTTCTCGAGGAGCGCCGGGGCGATCGTCAGCCGGTCGCAGCCGGCGAGCGCCTCGATCTCGCCGGTCGAGCGGAACGAGGCGCCCATCACCACCGTCTTGACGTCGTTCGCCTTGTACCAGGCGTAGATGCTGCGCACCGACTTCACGCCCGGATCGTCCTCGGGCTCGAAGGCGTGGCCTTCCGCCTTGACGTGCCAGTCGAGGATGCGGCCGACGAACGGCGAGATCAGGAAGGCGCCGGCCTTGGCGCAGGCGACCGCCTGGACGAGCGAGAACAACAGCGTCAGGTTGCAGTCGATGCCTTCCTTCTGCAGCACCGACGCCGCCTGGATGCCCTCCCAGGTCGAGGCGATCTTGATCAGGATGCGCTCGCGGCCGATGCCCATCGCGTCGTAGGCGGCGATGATCGAGCGCGCCTTGGCGAGCGTCGCCTCGGTGTCGAAGGAGAGGTCGGCGTCGACCTCGGTCGAGACGCGGCCGGGGACGAGCTTCGTCAGCTCGGAGCCGAACACCACGGCGAGCCGGCTCGCCACGGCGTCGACGACGGCCTCCGGGCTGCCGCCCTGGCGACGGCCCCAGTCGAGGGCGGCGTCGACCAGCGGCGCGTAGCGCGGCATCTCCGCCGCCTTCAGCAGCAGCGTCGGGTTCGTCGTGCAATCGACCGGCGAGAACGCCCGGATCGATTCGATGTCGCCGGTGTCGGCGACGACGACGGTCATTTCCTTGAGCTGGTCGAGCTTGGTGGCCATCGCGCCTTCTCCCGGTCCCGCAGCGTCGTCAGGTTCGGCCGGTCCCGCAACGGCGGCACGGCGGCGACGCGGCGCAGGAATACCCCACCGAGGCCGGTCGCGTCGACCGGCTCGATGCCGCCGCGATGTGATCGGCGTCCTGCCGCGCCGGGCATGGTCCATGCTTGTCGGGTTGCAATTGCGCGACGGCGAGGGCATATAAGCGCCACGCTCTTCGTGATGCGCGGCGTCGTTCACACCGGCCCTCTCGTGGCCGGTTCGTTTATGGATGATGCCCCCCGAGCGTTCGGGACACGATACCAGCCCTCAGGCCTCTCCCGCGCGGAGGCCACGAGGCGACCGCGACCGGCAGACGTCCGTGTCGCCGACACAGGTCTTAAACTTCTTGAATCAATCTTCGTCTTTCCAGGCGCTCGGTCTGTCCGAGCCGCTCGTTCGTGCGCTCGCCGATGCGGGCATCGAAAACCCCACGCCGATCCAGGCGCAGGCCATTCCCCACCTCCTCGCCGGCCGTGATGCCTTCGGCATCGCCCAGACCGGCACCGGCAAGACCGCCGCCTTCGGGCTGCCGCTGATCGAGCGGCTCCTCGCCGACCGCCAGCGGCCGGTCCCGAAGGGCGTCCGCGCCCTGATCCTGGCGCCGACCCGCGAACTCGCCATTCAGATCGAGCAGGCGCTCGCCACCTACTCCCGGCACGTGCGGCTGCGCCATGCCGTGGTGTTCGGCGGCGTCGGCTTCGAGCCGCAGGTGCGCGCCCTCTCCCAGGGCGTCGACATCCTGGTCGCCACCCCCGGCCGCCTCGCCGACCTCGTCGGTCGCGGCGCCTGCCGCCTCGACGGCGTGCGCTTCCTCATCCTCGACGAGGCGGACCGCATGCTCGACATGGGCTTCGTCAAGGAGGTGATGCGGCTCGTCGACCGGCTGCCGCGCGAGCGCCAGTCGCTGTTGTTCTCGGCGACGATGCCCGAGGCGATCGTCGGCCTCGCCGCCCGCATCCTGCGCGATCCCGTCCGCGTCGAGGTGACGCCGGAGGTGGTCGCTGTCGACCGCATCGACCAGCGCGTCCTGCACGTCACGGCGCGCGACAAGCGCGACGTCCTGGCGAAGCTCCTCAGCGATCCGGAGATCGTCCGCGCCATCGTCTTCACGCGGACGAAGCGCGGCGCCGACCGCGTCGCCCAGCACCTCGTCGCCACCGGCATCGGTGCCGACGCGCTGCACGGCAACAAGTCCCAGGGCGCCCGCCAGAAGGCCCTCGGCCGCTTCCGCTCCGGCGAGACCCGCATCCTGGTGGCGACCGACATCGCGGCGCGCGGCATCGACGTCGCCGAGATCACCCACGTCGTCAACTTCGAGCTGCCGGAGGTGGCCGAGAGCTACGTCCACCGCATCGGCCGGACCGCCCGGGCCGGCCGCGGCGGCACCGCATACTCGCTGTGCGATCCGGCCGAGCGGCCGCTGCTCGCCCAGATCGAGAAGCTCATCCGCCGGCGCATCGACGCGCAGGTGGTCGAGGGAAGCGGTGGCCGCGAGCCTTCCGGCAACCGGGAGGCTTCCGGCGGCCGCGAGCCGTCGGGCGGGCGCGGTGCCCACGCCGGGCGGCGTCCGGAGCGTCGGGCCGCCTGAGCGGCCCGCGAGCGTGTGCGTTTTCGCAAAGCCAATCCAAGGAGAGAGAGATGGCGACGGGTACGGTGAAGTGGTTCAACGCCGAGAAGGGTTTCGGCTTTATCCAGCCGGACCAGGGCGGAGCCGACGTGTTCGTGCATATCAGTGCGGTCGAGCGGGCCGGCCTGTCGACGTTGAAGGACGGCGCCAAGGTCTCGTTCGACCTGGAGACCGACCGGCGCGGCCGTCCGGCCGCTGCCAACCTGCGCCTCGTCTGAGGCAGGAGAAGCCATGGCGAAGGAAGAAGCCCTCGAATTCGAAGGTGTGGTCCTCGAGGTCCTGCCCGACGCGAAGTTCCGCGTCGAGCTGGAGAATGGACACGTGGTCGTCGCCTATACGTCGGGCCGGATGAAGAAGAACCGGATCAAGACGCTGGCCGGGGACCGGGTCACTGTCGAGATGACGCCCTACGATCTCGAGAAGGCGCGCCTCGTCTTCCGGCACAAGGGCGAGTCCGCTCCGATGGGCGGCATGCAGCGGCGCCCGCCGATGCGCGGCGGCGCGGCCCGGCGGCGCTAGTGACGCGACGGAGACGGATGGTTCCCATCCGTCTCGGTTGGGCCACCGGGGCATAGCCCGTTCGGATCGGGTCGATCAGAACGGGCGGAACATGCTCGCGCCGTCGAATCCGCCGCGGCTGCTCGTCGACCAGGCGATTCCGTCTGGTCGAAGGGCGCCCCGGGCCGGCGTCGGCCCGCGGGAACGGCCGGAGATCCGCCACGGCCCGATCGCGCCGGCGCGGCTTTCCTTCGCGCCGCCTTCGGCGGCCATTCATCGACAGCGGGGTCCGGTCGGCCGACCGGACCCCGTTTCGCATTGCCGGGCCGCCGGCAGCCGACGGCGCGAGCGGCGATTCGCCGGACCCGGCGCCGGCCCTCGCCCGGCGCGGACGCGCTTCGGTCGTCCTGACCGCCGATCCGTCCCTCCCATGACCCGCGCTCGCGGCCCGCGCCGGGAAAAATCCGCCGCCGCGCCGCCGCCTGCGGCCGGTCGCGGCCACCTCCTCGATTGACGCGCCACGCCCGGCGCGCGTTCAATCGGGCGTCGTGGTCGCCAGGGAGGATTTTCGCATGCGCGCGTCGTCTCGATCGGGCCTTCGGTCCGTCCTCCTCGTCGCGGCGACGCTGCTCGCAGCGCCCGTCGCGGTGCTGCCTGCCGCCGCGGCGACGCCGGCCGACACGCTCGTCATGGCGCGCAACCTCGACGACATCATCACCCTCGACCCGGCGGAGGTGTACGAGTTCTCCTCCGGCGAGATCCTCAACAACGTCTACGACCGGCTGTTCACCTTCGACCCGCACGACTTTACCAAGGTGATCGGCGGTGTCGCCGAGAGCTGGTCGGTGTCGCCCGACGGCCTCGTCTTCACCCTGAAGATCCGCGACGGGATGACGTTCCACTCCGGCAACCCGCTGACCGCCGAGGACGCCGCCTACTCGCTGCAGCGCGTCGTGGCGCTCGGCAAGCTGCCGGCCTTCATCCTCACCCAGTTCGGCTGGACGCCGGAGAACGTCGCCGCGATGGTGACCGCGCCGGACGCCCGCACCCTCGTCCTGAAGCTCGACAAGCCCTACGCGCCGAGCTTCGTCCTCAACTGCCTCGCCGCCGGCATCGCCTCGGTCGTCGACAGCAAGGAGGTGATGGCCCACGCCGAGAACGGCGATTTCGGCTACGGCTGGCTGAAGACGCGCTCGGCCGCCTCCGGCGCCTACCGCATCGTCACCTGGCAGCCGAAGCAGGCGATGGTGCTCGAGGCCAATCCGGGCTTCTGGCGCGGCGCGCCGAAGCTGAAGCGCATCGTCGTCCAGTACGTGCCGGAGCCCTCGGCGCAGCGCCTGCTCGTCGAGAAGGGCGACATCGACATCGCCCGCAACCTCACCGCCGACCAGGTGGCGGCGCTCGCCGGCAACCCCGACATCAAGGTCGACACGACGCCGAAGACCACCGTCTTCTACATGGGCCTCAACCAGAAATACGAGCCGCTGACGAAGCCTGGCGTGCGCGCGGCGCTGCGCTGGCTCGTCGACTACCGGGGCCTCACCGGCTCGGTGCTGAAGGGCCAGTGGGTCGTCCACCAGGCGTTCTGGGGCTCGGGCTCGGCCGGCGCGCTCGACGACACGCCGTTCTCCCTCGACCCGGCGAAGGCCAAGGCGCTGCTCGCCGAGGCCGGCTACCCGGACGGCTTCGAGATGTCGATCGACGTCTCCAACACCGATCCCTACCTCTCCATCGCCCAGTCGCTGCAGTCGACCTTCGCCCAGGGCGGCGTCAAGGTCACCCTCGTCCAGGAGGAGACGAAGCAGCTCCTGACCCGCTACCGCGCCCGCCAGCACCAGGGAGTGCTGATCTACTGGTCGCCAGACTATCTCGACTGGAATTCCTCGGCGGAGTTCTTCACCACAAATCCCGACAACGCCGACGACGCGAAGAGCAAGCCGGGCGCCTGGCGCAACGCCTGGGACATCCCCGGGCTGACCAAGATCACCAACGACGCCATCGGCATCGCCGACGCGCAGAAGCGCATCGACACCTATCTCGACCTGCAGCGTGTGGTGCAGGCGGATTCGCCGTTCCTCGTCATGTTCCAGCAGACCGACCAGGCGGTGCTGCGCGCCGGCGTCGAGAACTACATCGCCGGCCCGAGCTTCGACACCGGCGTCTACTGGCTGATCAGCAAGTGAGGCCGGCAGGTCGTTCGGGGCCGGCAAGTCGCCTGTGGACGACACGTCGTCCGAGCGGGCTGCCTCCGCCGCGCCGTGCGCGGCGGCCCTCGTCCGCCCTTCGGGCGCCTTCTCCCGGCAAGCCGGGAGAAGGGACGCCCGCGGCCGTCGGCGGAGATCCACGCGCCGCCCTCGGCGGAGACCCGCGCGCGGTGCCACATCTTCGACGCGAGGCAGTGCCACATCCCCTTCTCCCGTGCGAACGGGAGAAGGTGGCCGAAGGCCGGATGAGGTCTGCGCCTCGAAGCGGCGCGGCGCCCGCCGCGGCCGACGGCGCGGAGGCGAGGTGAAGGCGCTCGCCGCCCGCCTCGTCGTCATCGGCCGGGCCTTGCTGCGCGGCGCGGCGATGTTCGCGGTGACGCTGCTCGGCCTCGCCTTCGTCACCTTCGCCGTCGGCCGGCTGCTGCCGACCGACCCGGTCCTCGCCGCCGTCGGCGACCGCGCCTCGGCCGAGCTCTACGAGCGCACGCGCCTGGAGATGGGGCTCGACCGGCCGCTCGCCGAGCAGTTCCTCGCCTATCTCGGCCGCCTCGCGCGCGGCGACCTCGGCCCGTCGTTCACCACCGGGCGCTCGGTCGGCGAGGACATCGCCACCTTCTTCCCGGCGACGCTCGAGCTCTCCACCGTGGCGATCGTGCTCGGCGCCGGCCTCGGCGTGCCGCTCGGCGTCGCCGCCGCCGCCCGCCGCGGCCGCCTCGTCGACCACCTGGCGCGGCTCGTCGCGCTCGTCGGCTACTCCGTGCCGGTGTTCTGGCTCGGCCTCGTCGCGCTCCTCGTCTTCTACGTGAAGCTCGGCTGGGCGGCCGGCCCCGGCCGCCTCGACGTCGTCTACGAGTACACCGTCCCCGTCGTCACCGGCTCCGTCCTCGTCGACACGGCGCTCACCGGCGACCCGGGCGCCTTCCGCGACGCGCTCGCCCACATCGTCCTGCCGGCGTCGATCCTCGGCTTCTATTCGATGGCCTACATCACTCGCATGACGCGCGCCTTCATGCTCGCCGAGCTCGGCCAGGAATACATCGTCGCGGTGCGCGCCAAGGGGGCGGGGGAGGGGCGCGTGCTGTGGGCGCACGCCTTCCGCAACGTCGCCGTGCCGCTCGTCACGGTGATCGCGCTCGCCTACGCCCACCTGCTCGAGGGCACGGTGCTGACCGAGACCGTCTTCGCCTGGCCCGGCATCGGCCTCTACATCACCCAGGGGCTGTTCTCCGCCGACCTCAACGCCGTCCTCGGCGGCACCCTCGTCGTCGGCGTCACGGTGCTCGTCCTCAACGCCGCCGCCGACGCCCTCGCCGGCGTCCTCGACCCGCGCACGAGGCGGCGATGGGCGTGATCCGCCGCCTGCTCGTCGAGCCGCCGGCCTCGCGCCGGCAGGCCGCCGCCGGTGAAGCGCTGCGGGCGGCGCTGGTCATCCTCGGCAACCCGCTCGCCCTCGCCGGGCTCGCCGTCGTCGTGCTGTTCCTGGCGATGGCCGCCGCCGCGCCCGTCCTCGCCACCCACGACCCGCTCGCCCAGGACCTCGCCGGCCGCCTCGCGCCGCCCTCGCCGGCGCACTGGCTCGGCACCGATTCGCTCGGCCGCGACATCTGGAGCCGCCTCGTCTACGGCTCGCGCATCTCGCTGTGGACCGTCGTCCTCGTCGCCGCCATCGTCGGGCCGCTCGGCCTCGTCGTCGGCGTCGCCGCCGGCTATCTCGGCGGCCTCCTCGACGCCGTGCTGATGCGCATCACCGACGTCTTCATGGCCTTCCCGCGGCTCCTGCTGGCGCTCGCCGTCGCCGCCGCCCTCGGTCCGGGCCTCGACAACGCCATCCTCGGCATCGCCGCCACCTCCTGGCCGCCCTACGCCCGCCTCGCCCGCGCCGAGACGCTGGTCGTCCGCGACGCCGACTACATCGCCGCCGTGCGCCTCAAGGGCGCCTCGACGGCGCGCATCCTCGCCCGCCACGTCGCGCCCTTGTGCGCCTCCTCCGTCGTCGTCCGCCTCACCCTCGACATGGCCGGCACCATCCTGATCGCCGCCAGCCTCGGCTTCCTCGGCCTCGGCGCGCAGCCGCCGGCGCCCGAATGGGGGGCGATGGTGGCGTCGGGCCGGCAGTTCCTCGTCGACCAGTGGTGGGTGTCGGCGGTGCCCGGCGCGGCGATCTTCGTCGTCAGCCTCGGCTTCAACCTGCTCGGCGACGGCCTGCGCGACGTCCTCGACCCGAGGCTGCGATGAGCGCCCTCGTCGAGGTCGAGGACCTTTCCGTCACCTTCGACACGCCGGCGGGGCCCGTCGCGGCCGTCGCCGGCGTCTCCTTCCGCCTCGGCCGCGAGCGGCTCGGCATCGTCGGCGAATCGGGCTCGGGCAAGACGCAGACCGGCAGGGCGCTGATGGGTCTCGTCCGGCCGCCCGGCCGGGTGACGGCGCGCCGCCTGCGCCTCGCCGGCCTCGACCTCCTGGCGCTGTCGCCGCGCGGCTGGCCGTCGGTGCGCGGCCGCCGCATCGCCATGGTGATGCAGGACCCGCGCTTCTGCCTCGACCCCGTCATGTCCGTCGGCCGGCAGATCGAGGAGACCGTCAGGATCCACGGCGGCGGCCGGCGGCAGGCGCGCGAGCGGGCGATGGACCTCCTCGCGGCAGTGCGCATCCGCGATCCCGCCCGCGTCCACCGCGCCTACCCGCACGAGCTCTCCGGCGGCATGGGCCAGCGCGCCATGATCGCCGTCATGCTCGCCGCCGACCCGGAGGTGCTGATCGCCGACGAGGCGACCTCGGCCCTCGACGCCCACGTCCAGAACGAGGTGCTCGCCGTCCTCGACGATCTCGTCGCCGCCCGCGGCATGGGCCTGGTGATGATCTCCCACGACATCGACATGGTCGCCGGCTTCTGCGACCGCGTCCTCGTCATGAGCGAGGGGCGGGTGGTCGAGACGCTGCCGGCCGGCGGCCTTGCCGCCGCCGACCACCCCTACACTCGGGCGCTGATCGCCGCGACGCCGCGGCTGGCGCCGGCCGGCATCGGCCCAGCCGGGCACGCAGCGGTCGCCGGCTCACCTCGTGCGATATCTGAGAACTCGCCGTGATCCGCCTGGAAAACCTCGGTGTCTCCCTCGGCGGCGCCGCCGTCGTCGACGGCGTCGACCTCGTCGTGCCGGCAGGCGACGCCGTCGGCCTCGTCGGCGAATCGGGCTCCGGCAAGACATCGGTGCTGCGCGCCGTCGTCGGCCTCGTCCCGGTCGCCTCCGGCCGCATCGTCGTCGCCGGAGCGGCTCTCGGCCGGCGCCGCGACGCCGCCTTCCACCGCCGCGTCCAGATGGTCTTCCAGGACCCCTACGGCTCGCTCCACCCGCGCCACACCGTCGACCGGGTGCTCGCCGAATCGCTCGCCATCCAGCGCTTCCGCGACGTCGACCGCCGCATCGCCAAGGTGCTCGACGAGGTCGGGCTCGGCAATGGCTTCCGCTTCCGCTACCCGCACCAGATGTCCGGCGGCCAGCGCCAGCGCGTCGCCATCGCGCGCGCCCTCGTCACCGAGCCGGAGGTGCTGCTCCTCGACGAGCCGACTTCGGCGCTCGACGTCTCGGTGCAGGCGGAGATCCTGGCACTCCTCGAGCGCATCCGCCGCGAGCGGCGGCTCACCGTCGTCCTCGTCAGCCACAATCTCGCGGTGGTCGCCCGGCTGTGCGGTCGCGTCGGCGTCATGGCCGAGGGGCGCCTCGTCGAGACGCTCGCCGCCGACGCCCTCGCCCGCGGCGAGGTGGCCGCGCCGGCGACCCGCGCGCTGCTCGCCGCCGCAGCCGGCTACCGCCGCCGCGCCGGCTGACGCGGCGCCGCGCTGCGATCGCCATGGACAAGCTCCGGCGCCGCGGCTCATCATCGCCGCCATCGCTCCGGGGGACGATCGGATGGGCAGGCGGCACGAAGACCGGCGCCTCGGCATGGGCCGGGCGATCACGCGGCGCGACTTCCTCGACGGCGTCGCGCTCGGCACCACGGTGCTCGGCGTCGGCACGGCGGGGCTCGGCGGTTTCGGCCGGCCGGCCCGCGCCGAGGCCGCGGCGGCTGCCTATCCGCCGGCGCTGAGCGGGCTGCGCGGCCAGACCGACGCCGATTTCGCGGTGATGCACGCGATCCGCGACGACGATTTCTGGGCGACCGCCGGCGCGCCCGAGGCGACCGGCGAGCACTACGACCTCGTCGTCGTCGGCGCCGGCATCAGCGGCCTTGCCGCCGCCTTCCTCGCCCGCCAGCGGCTCGGCGACGCCGCCCGCATCCTCGTCCTCGACAACACCGACGATTTCGGCGGCCACGCCAAGCGCAACGAGTTCACCGCCTCCGACGGCCGCCTCGTCATCGGCTACGCCGGCTCGCAGACGCTGCAGTCGCCGAGCTTCTTCTCGCCCGCCGTCGCGCGGCTCATCGCCGACGTCGGCATCGACCTCACGCGCTTCGGCGAGTGGTTCGATCAGGGCTGGTCGGAGCGGCACGGCCTCGCCGGCGGCGTCTTCTTCCGCAAGGAGCACTTCGGCCGCGACGCCACCGTGCGCAGCGCCGACCGCGCCGCCGACTGGGTGCCGGCCGCTCCGTTCGGCGACAAGGCGAAGGCCGACCTCATCGCGCTCTCCGACACGCCGGCCGACTATCTCGCCGGCAAGAGCCGCGCCGAGAAGCGGGCGATCCTGGCGGCGACCACCTATGCCGACTTCCTCACCAAGACCGTCGGTGTCGACCCGCAGGTCGTGCTCTACCTGCAGAAGTCGACCGACGAATATTTCGGCGTCGGCGCCGACGCCGTCACCTGCCTCGACGCCTGGGCGGCCGGCAACCCGGGCTTCGACGCGATGGACCTCGGCGACTTGGTCGACCCGGCGATGAGCCCGTCCGGCCGGCTGCTGTTCGCCGATCCGGACGCCTATATCGACCATTTCCCAGACGGCAACGCCTCGCTGGCGCGCGCCATCGTCCGCGCCCTGATCCCGGCGGCGGTGCCGGGCACGACGATGGCCGAGCTGGTGCTCGCCCGTCCCGACTATGGCCGCCTCGACACGGCGGGAAGTCCCGTCAGGATCCGCCTCGGGTCGCCGTGCGTGCGGATCCGCCACGACGGCGATCCGGCGAGCGCCGAGCGGGTCGAGGCGACCTACGCCGCCGGCGACCGGCTGAAGACGGTCACCGCCGACCGTGCCGTCCTCGCCTGCTGGCACCGGGTGGTCCCGCTGATCGCCCCGGAGGTCGGCGCGGCGCAGGTCGAGGCGCTGCGCGACCAGCAGAAGGTGCCGCTCGTCTACGCCAACGTCCTCGTCCGCTCCTGGGAGGCCTTCGCCAAGCTCGGCATCGACGGCTTCGAGGACCCGACCGGGTTCTGGGGCGGCGCCCATATCGACTACCCGGTCTCGGTCGGCGACTACCGCTTTCCCGACGATCCGAGGAGCCCGATGCTGCTGCACCTGCCGAAGGTCGCCGTCGCCGGCGGCGGCGGCCCGGCCCGCGAGCAGTGTCAGGCCGGCCGCTACGGCCTCACCGCGCTCGCCTTCGAGGACTACGAGCGGGAGATCCGCGACATGCTCGGCCGGGCGCTCGCCCCCGGCGGCTTCGATCCGGCCGCCGACATCGAGGCGATCACCGTCAACCGCTGGTCGCACGGCTACGCCTACGAGTACCTGCGCCCGTGGGACGGCTACTGGCCCGCCGGGCCGCTGCCGGTCGCGGCCTCGCGCCAGGGCTGGGGCCGCATCGCCATCGCCAATTCCGACGCCGGCGCCTACGCCTATGCCCACTCGGCGATCGACCAGGCGGCGCGGGCGATCGACGAGCTGTTCGGCACCGTCGCCGGCGCGCCGGCGTTCGCGACCTTCCCCGGCCCGCCGCTCGACAAGATCGGCTTGTAGCGGGCCGGGAGCGCCCCCGGACCGAAGCGCTTTCCCCAGGAAGCGCTTTCCCCCGGAACGTCGCCGTGCGTCTCGGCGCGGCGCGCGCGCCCGTGCGCGGCGCGCGCGCCCGTGCGCTACCGCCCGAGAGCCTTGGTGAAGCGATGGCAGGGCAGGGTGCGGCCGGGGGCGCCGCGGATCGTGGCGTCGACGAGCGGTCCCTCGATCCAGCCGGCCTTGGCGTAGAAGCGGCGCGCCGGCAGGTTGCCGACGGCGCAGCTGAGCCAGGCCTCGCCGACGCCCCGCGCCGCCATGATCCGTTCGGCATGGCGCATCAGCGGCAGCGCGACGCCGTGGCCGCGCCACCGGCGCCCGACATAGAACTGGTCGAGCTCGTCGCCGTCGATCATGGCGAACCCCGCCGGCACGCCGTCGACGGTGGCGACGTAGGTCGACTTGAGCTGCGCCGCGAACCATGCCGCGAACACCGCCGGCGTGCGGCCGGCGACGATGTCGGCGGCGGTCAGCGGCGCGTGGGCGTCGTGCCAGCCTTCGTGCCAGATCGCGGCGGCGGCGTCGGTGTCGGCCCGGACGGCCGGCCCGACGGCGACGGCCGGGACGGGGTCCCGCTTCCCGGTCTTCCACACGGGCCCGGCCTCGGTGCCGCTCAGGCGACGAAGCGCACGCCGACGATCTCGAAGGAGCGGGCGCCGCCGGGAGCGACCACCTCGACCGTGTCGCCGATCGTCTTGCCGATCAGCGCCCGGGCGATCGGCGAGGAGATCGAGACGCGGCCCTGCTTCACGTCGGCCTCGACGTCGCCGACGATCTGGTAGGTCTTCTCCTCCTCGGTGTCCTCGTCGAGGAGCTTGACGGTCGCCCCGAACTTCACCGTCGTGCCGGACAGCTTCGACACGTCGATGATCTCGGCGCGGCCGATCTTGTCCTCGAGCTCGGCGATGCGGCCCTCGTTGAGGCTCTGCTGCTCCTTCGCCGCGTGGTACTCGGCGTTCTCGGAGAGGTCGCCGTGGGAACGGGCCTCGGAGATGGCGCTGATGATCCGCGGGCGCTCGACCGAGGCCCGGTGCTTGAGCTCCACCTCGAGGGCGGCATAGCCGGCGGCGGTCATCGGGATCTTTTCCATCGAGCTCCAAGCCTCTCCCGGGCCGGGCCAGGGGCCCGGCGTCAAGAAAACAGTCGCGAGCGGTAGCACCGCCCGAGCCGGGATGTCGCCCCCGGCCACCAGCACGCGCCCGACGCGGCGGACGGTGCCGCCTTTCCGGGCATGCCCGGCGTCGAGCCAGTCGCAGCGGCAACGCCGCCCCGCCGGGCACGAGGCCCGGCGCCGGCACGAATCGAAACCGGCCCGCCGTCCCGAGGACCAGACGGACCGCTTCCGTGCCTTCACGCGGCCGGGACGAAGTAGGATTGCAGCGGTCGGACTTCAAGGACCCCGGACGACCAGGCCTCGATTCCCCGAGCCGCGGCATCCGCTCCGGCGACGGTCGTGTAGTACGGCACCCGGTGCAGCAAGGCCGCCCGCCGTAGCGAACGGCTGTCGGCGAGGGCCTGGGCGCCCTCCGTCGTGTTGATGACGAGCTGCACCTCGCCGTTCTTGATAGCATCGACGATGTGCGGGCGGCCTTCAAGAACCTTGTTGATCTTGGCGCAGGCGA
>Ga0255338_1003060_pt1 | contig 21435 bp, 19 predicted proteins | sample MeOH1_35cm_T4_19_FD_203715 | JGI IMG/M metagenome (GOLD analysis project Ga0255338, IMG submission 203715) | Sandy soil microbial communities from University of British Columbia, Vancouver, Canada - MeOH1_35cm_T4_195 | ecosystem: Engineered > Artificial ecosystem > Sand microcosm > Unclassified ...
GGTCGTAAGTCTTTGAGATACCGTCACGCACCGCCTCGTGATAATAGTCGTAGGACACGGTGGTCACTGATTCGGGAAAGACCTCCCAGATGACTCGGCCAATGACCTCTGCTCTAGTCCGGCCGCTAATACGTTCTGCCGCGGAATTAAAATAGGTGAATCGCCACTCGCGATCGAGTGAGTAGAATCCGTCAGTGATGCTTTCCAGTAAAGAGACAGATCGCTCGTTTATATTCTTAAGTGCATCCCGATCTATTTCCACCTCTCTGTTGGGGGTTTCTCGGTCATAACGGGAATTACACAAGATGGACGCCTGGTAAAGGGATTTTACGGTCGAAACCAGGCTGGTATCATCAATTGACCGGGAGAGAATGATGTTTGCATCCGTCGTCTGATCCAGCGCGGAAGCCGAAGCATCGCTGGGGTTCAGGACAAGCTGGATCACCGGGAGCCACGGAATGCGGCACAACTCGCGGATTCTCCGGCAGTATTCCAGTAGCCACGGTTCGGGCGCAAGTAGGTCGATGACTACCAGATGCGGCGACACCACCTCGGATGCTTCGGCCGCAGTGCAGGCGTAAACCACGTCCACTCCAGGCTCGGCCTCTTGCAGCAGGAAGGAAACTCTCGCTCGGAAGGGTACGTCGGAGCTGATGATCAGGATCGTGTTCGCCATAGAGGAGAATGTTTACCGATGGCCTCGCCGGAATTGCATGATGGGGCGCATGTCCTACTTGCCTGAAGCGTCTGTTGACGTCTTCGGCGGTTGTAGCTCCACTGTTAATCTGTGTGAAACGATCTCAGGGGTCCAGTTGACGTGGTAGATATCGAGTTTATATCCGCACTCCTGACGCAATCAGCATAAACGCGCCGTATCTCCTGACTGCCGATAAATACAGACGCATGGATACGGAGACTGCGGCACAGGGCGAAATACGCGTTGCGGTGAGTTTCTGGGCAGTCGGACAAATGGGGTCCCACTTAACTTTCGATTGAGCGCTAAACGAGCGCGGTCGCAGCCTACGATCTTATTTGATCGGGCACCCTAGGTAATACCTCTACCTTACGTTCGTCCCGCGTCCGGAGTGTGGCAAACATCACTCTGGCAGGGCGAGGCGACTTCGGTCCTGTGGCGGTGCGACTGCCGGATTGAACTCTTCGATCCACGTAGCGAGTAGTAACGGCCAAACACATAGCCCCCGGCGAATTCCAGGCAAATATGTCCGGTTCGCTGGCGGGAGCTCAGCTCGTGCGGACGGCCCGCCTACGCGCTGGTAATATCGACGTTGGAGGCGGCAGGTAGCGGGTGGGAGGTGTGAATGCAGATTGCTATCGAGGCAATGGACGAGGCCGATGCGGATCAAGTCCGCGCGATCTACCTGCAGGGCATCGAGTCCGGGAACGCCACGTTCGAGACGTCGGCTCCGACGTGGGAGCGATGGGATGCCGGTCACCTGGCGCAGGCCCGGCTGGTGGCGCGAGATGGCAACCGTATGGTGGGTTGGGTCGCGCTGAGCCCCGTGTCAACACGGGCGGTCTATGCCGGCGTGGCTGAGGTAAGCGTTTACGTTGCGCGGGAGGCTCGCGGCATGGGTGTCGGCCAGGCCCTGCTCCAGGCGCTCATCGCCGAGACGGAGCGCCTGGGTATCTGGACGCTGCAGGCAGGCGTGTTTCCAGAGAACACCGCGAGCCTCGCCCTGTTGGAGCGGAATGGATTTCGTCGCCTCGGCGTACGGGAGCAGGTTGGAAAGCATCACGATGTCTGGCGCGACGTGGTCCTGTTGGAGCGTCGCAGTCGGGTAGCTGGGCAGGATTAGGGACCAATCGCACACCATTGCTGCCGTCGGCACGCAGGTAAGGTATGTTGGTAGAGGAGCGCCGGATCGACGTGGAGGTTGGCGGGGATGACAGAACGACTGTGTCCGAATTGCGCGACGCCCGTGGCCGTTGACGCGAGCCTCTGCCCCAAGTGCGGAGAACAGTTGTCGTACTCGTTTCCTCCGGGCGCGGGTCCGTCACCCTACTCGAATAACCCGCCGGCGGCAAGCCAGCCTCCCGGGTTTGCGCCTCCGCCTGGTTTCGGGCCGCCTCCCGGCTACACTCCTCCGCCGCAGTTCGACCTCCAGCAGGGCGCCGCGCCTCCTGCGGGCTATGGTCCACCAGCCGGCTATGCCCCTCCGCCTGTAGGATTCGGCCCGCCTGCCGGCGGAGGGTATCCGCCATCGCCCTACGGATACCCTCCGGCGATGGCCGGCGCTCCGAAGCAGAAGAGCACCGCCGGCATCCTGGCCATTCTGGTGGGCGCGCTGGGCATTCACTTCTTTTACCTGGGGCAGAAGAGTTGGGGACTGGTGTTCCTACTCGGCACCATCCTGACTTGCGGGTTCGGCGCGCTGCTGACCACGCCGGTCAGTATCATCCAGGGGATCATGTACCTCTGCGCCAGCGATGAAGACTTCTACTACAAGTACGTTGTCCAAAAGCGGCTATTCTAGCTCCTCGACTTCCGGTGCCTCATCACGCAAGGCAGTGAGATCTCCACCTCGATGTGCACACTTTACCGAGCGCTCCGGGCGCTGTTTCTGGCCGTACTGTTCAGTTCATGCGGCACGGCTGCCCGAGCGGACCTGGCCTACCGGCATGATTTCGAAGGTCCGGTCGGCCCGGAATGGTCGAGCCGCCACGTGGACACCACGCCGGCGGGAGGCCGCCACTTTCTCGGCCAGTTCGGCAATGACCAGGTGGGTTTGCGCCTGGACAACCTGCCGCGACACACATGGGTAACGATTTCGTTCGATCTCTATGTGGTGCAGTCTTGGGATGGCAACCATGCCACGGTGGGCCCCGACGTCTGGAGCGTGGGCGTGGACGGCGCACAGACCCTGCTGCGCACTACGTTCAGCAACTCGGAGCCGCGCCAGGCCTTTCCGGATCCCTATCCCGGTGGGGATTACCCCGCGCGCACCGGCGCGGCGGAGATCGACACCCTGGGCTACCCATACATCGGAGACTCCGTCTATCGACTCACGTTCACTTTCCCGCACACCGGCCACTCGGTAGCCTTCAACTTTGCAGGCACCGGATTGGAGCCACTTGGCAATGAGACCTGGGGGCTGGACAACGTGGCCGTGGAACTCGGCACCACCCGCAGCAATCGCCTCGCAGTCTCACCACGCAGCCTCAATTTCGGCTCCGTCCGCGTGGGACAGCGTAAGACGCGCACGGTTCATCTGCGCAACCGCAGCCGGACACCGCTCACCGGCAACCTCGGGTTTCTGCTGCCGCCCTTCCGTGTCGTCAACGGCTCCGGCGCCTTCGTGCTGCCGGGAAAGGGGCAAATGGACGTGGAAGTGGAGTTTGCGCCGACCGAAGCGAGAGCGGCGGCAGACACACTGGCGTTCTCAAGTAACGACCCTGGCGGGAAATCGCTGCCCATACCGGTCAGGGGCCGGGGCCGATAGCGGAGTCGCGCGTTGAATTATCTTGCCCACCTGCTGCTGTGCGACGGTCGCCCGGAGTCGCTCGTCGGCAGCATCCTCGGCGATTTTTCCCGGGGTGTGGATCTGGACGCGCTCGATCCGGGCGTGCGAGAGGCGGTGGCGCTGCATTTCCGTGTGGACGCCTTCACCGATGGGCATCCGGTGGTGGGGCAGAGCAAGCGGCGCATCCAGCCGCCCCACCGCCGTTACGCGGGTGTGCTGGTCGACATGTTCTACGACCACTTCCTGGCCCGCCGCTGGGACCGCTATAGCGAGGTGCCGCTGGATGCGTTTACCGCCACCGTGTACGAGGCGCTGGCGCAGGCGGAGGCCTACCTTCCGGAGCGCATGGCTCGGGTGAGCCGGGCGATGGCCGCCGGAGATTGGCTCGGCTCGTACCGGCGATTGGAGGCGATCGATACGGCGCTCCAGCGTATGTCCCGCCGGATCACACGTGCTAACGATCTCGCCACGGGGGTGAACGCGCTGATCGCCAACTACGACCTCCTCGAATGCGACTTCCACCGTTTCTTCCCCGAGTTACGAGACCACGCTCGCAGCATCAGCGCGGGAGAGCCCCGTGTGAGATGAGCTATGCGTTGATCCTCGGTGGGCTGGGTTTCGGACTGATCTACGTGGGGCTGACGCAGTTGCCCGGCGGCGTATTGCTCCTGTGGTTGGGGCTCAGTTTTCTGGTGGTGGCTGCCGGTTATGCCGGGATAGGTCCGAGGGTTCTGGGGAAGCGGAAGGATGGCACAGTTCATCCGCTGAGCGGGACGATTCTGATTCCATACCGGTTGCTACTGGAAGGACTCTGGCAACTGCAGTGCCGCCTCACGAAGGAACCGGCAGCTCACGAGATCGTGCCCGGCCTCTGGCTGGGTCGCCGGCCTGGGCCGCAAGACCTGCCTCCGGGCGTCGCGCTGCTGGTCGATCTCACGGTTGAGTTTCCGCGCGCGTGCCGCGGTGTTTCCGGCTGCGACTACCTCGCACTGCCCTGCCTGGATGCCGCGGCTCCGGAGTGGAGGTCGTTCCGGGCTGCGGTGCGGAAGATCGCCGCGAACCCGGGACCGGTCTACGTCCACTGCGCCCTGGGGCACGGGCGCTCGGCGACGGTAGTTGCCGCGGTCCTGATCGCGCGCGGGCACGCCGCAGATCCGTCGGAAGCGGAGGCACGGGTGCTGTCCATCCGCGCCGGTGTCGGGTTGAACGCCGGCCAGCGGGCGCTGCTGCGCCGGTTCTGCGCTGAAGGGACGGACGTGGGATAATCTGCGTAGCACGTCTGGAGTTGCACGGATGATCTACCTGGACCACGCCGCCACCACTCGCCCGGCCGCCGAAGTGGTCGAGGCGATGCTGCCGTATCTCACCACGCATTACGGCAACGCGAGCAGTCTCTACTCACTCGGCCGAGAGAGCCGGAAGGCAATCGAGCAGACCCGTGAGCTGGCGGCCGCGTTCTTCGGCTGCCGTCCCCAGGAGATCCTGTTCACCAGCGGCGGCAGCGAGAGCGACAACCTGGCTCTGCGTGGGGTGATGTGGGCACTGCGCGAGAAGGGCGACCACCTCATCACCACCGAGGTGGAGCACCATGCGGTACTGTACTCGGCGCGTGCCCTGGAGCGGCAGGGCTTCCGGGTCACGTTGTTAAAGCCGGACCGCCAGGGTCGGATCTCGGTGGATCAAGTCGCCGGCGCGATCACCGAGAGAACGACGCTGATCAGCGTGATGCACGGCAACAACGAGGTGGGCTCGTTGCAGCCGATCGCCGGGATCGGGCGGCTGGCGCGCGAGCGCGGCATCCTGTTCCACACGGACGCGGTGCAGACTGTGGGGCAACTCCCGCTCAATGTACGCGAGATCCCCTGCGACCTGCTGTCCATGTCTGCGCACAAGGTGTATGGCCCAAAGGGCACGGGGCTGCTGTACCGGCGTATCGGCGTGCCGCTGGTCTCGCAGATCAGCGGCGGCGACCAGGAGTATAACCAGCGCGCCGGCACGGAGAACGTGGCAGGCATTGTGGGCCTCGGAGCGGCGCTGGAATTGGCCTTTGCCGCCCTCCAGGATGGAGAGCCGGAGCGCTCGCGGCAACTGCGGGATCGCCTGATCCAGGGCGTGCTGGCAGCGCTGCCCGACGCGGAGTTAACCGGCCCGCGGGAAGATCGCCTGCCCAATCACGCCAGCTTCCGGTTTCCTCACATCGAGGGGGAGCCGTTACTGCTTAACCTGGACATGCGCGGCATTTGCGGCAGCAGCGGCGCCGCGTGTGCCACGGGCGAGATCGAGCCCAGTCACGTGCTCCTGGCGCTGGGCTACACCCGCTCGGAGGCCCACGGAGCCCTCCGGCTGACCCTGGGGCGGGAGAATACCGCGGAGCAAGTCGAAGAAGTGATCCGCGTGCTCCCGTCGCTCGTGCAGAGCCTCCGCGACCTCCGCCGTCCCGCTCCACCGTAGACTCAGCCGACCGTCACGTTTGTAATGATGGGTGGGACAGCGAAGTGCGGTGCCGCCGTCTCGGCGGCAAGCCGACGGAACGTCGGTCCGGCGAGCCGGCGGCTCACCGGAAGGCGTCGAGACGACGCCACCACGCGAAATAACCCTCGCCGTGGGGTAAAGTTGAGCTACGGCCTCGTGACCTCGTAGATGGGCGAGTTGGGCTTCTCGCTGCCGAACAGGATTGCTTTCCCATCCTGTGTGTAAGCCGCGGACTCCCCCTGGCGCATCCGGGAAAGGGCGAGTTGCGTGGGCTCGCTGCGGAACGCGGCGCCTACGTCGAAGTGGGGGATCTTCCACTCGTAGGCATCCGTGTAGGTGCGAATGACCACCCGGTCGCCCTCGGGGGAGATGTCACCGCCGGTCGCCATCAAACGGCCCAGGGAGTCGGTGAGCCCGCGCACCGTGGCGGGTAGGGAAAGGAAGCGGATCCAACCCACCTTGGTGAGCTTGTTCACCCGGTCCGGCATCAGCGGTGTGGTGGTGGCGTAGACGCCGCTGGCGCGAAGCAGCCGCTCCTTGGTCACCAGGTAGAGGGTGCCGTTCGCCATGTTGCAGAGCAGGGTTTCGGCGTCATGCGCGCCGTCTGGATAACTCAGCTCGAAGCGGGTGGCCGGGGCGGTGCAAGCTTTAACGCCCAACCGCGTCACGTCCACGTCCGGTTCTGGAATCCGGTAAATCTGCACCTGCTGACGCTGCGTGTGATTGTCTCCGATATCCGCCACGAACAGCACGTCGTTACCCTGTGGGTCGCGGCCCCGGGCCATGTCTTCCCAGTCTACATTCTGCGCGCCCGGCACCCGGTACGTGGCGAGCGTCTCCCCCTTGCGGTTCACCGCAAAGATTCGCGCGCTGTCGCCACTGTCGTTGTGCGTGAAGAAGTACTCCGGCGAGCGCGCCGAGGCCGCCAGACCGCTCGACTCGTTCAGTGCGGGGTCCTGCAGGTGGCAGACCAATTGCGGCGGGGCGGCAAATGAAACGCCTACGGAACCCAGCACTGCGAGCAGGAGCAGGGTCGTGACGTTTTCGCGAAGGGTGCGGAGAGCGCGCATCTTGGACATTCCACGTCTTCAGTGGCGGCCGGGCGGCGGCCGGTTCGGTAACAGGTAGTAGAACGCAACGCCGGAGTAGCGCCCCTGATGCTCGTTGGCGTGGCCATGCTCGAATACCAGCCGCAGCGACTTCTGAAACGGCACGCCCGCCGGCAGGTGGAAGCGGTAGGGGATCGCCGCGCCTGCGTGGCGGGTGATCCCGTGCAGCGGCAGCCCGGCCAGGTGGCTGAAGCCCCAGGCAAAGCTGAAGAAATCTTCCGTGCCGGTGCCGTGGATGGAGGGTTCGCGCTCGCCATCCACGTAGAACTGGTCGTCGCCTTCCATGTTGCCGGGACGATCCATGACGAGGCCGACGAAGTGCCCGCGTCCGACGGCGTTCATCACTTCATAATGCGCGTTGGGCAGCGGAGGCTGGTGGTCGTACGCCCGCGCATACAGATACGCGTCGTCCGGCTCGGGCCTGGCTGCGCTTGCGATTACGCGCGCGGAGAGCGTGGTCGCCATGGCGGCGTCAGACCGGACGACGATCCGGGCAGACTTGCGGTACGGCATCGGCAGGTAGCAGTAATATTCGCCCCCGTTTGCGCCCGTCCACAGCCCGTGGACGTCGGACTTCCGGTCCGGTGCCGCGAAGAAGGTGCCGAGCGGGGCGTCGACCGCCGGCTGCAGTTCCCCGTCCCAGAAGATCAGGAGCCGGAGTGCGTTGGCGGCTACCTCTCCGGTTAGCCGCACGTGCAATTCGCGGATGACGCCCGCTCCCGTCTGCCGGAACAGTTCCGTTTCCTGGTGTGGAGGTACGTCGGTCGCCAGTTCGCTCGCGTTCGGCACGGGTTTGGAAACCCGTAACGGCGACCAGACGGTGCTTCCGCATTGGCGCCATCGCTCGGCAGCAAGTACTTGAGCGCGTACTTCTTCGGGTTCAAGCTCCGCGCGGAACGGCCGGACCGCGTGGCCCTTCGGCAGCTTGCGGTAGGTGAGCTGGTAGTAAACGTGCAGGATTTTCTCGCCCGCGCTGTTCTCCCGGTAGGTGTAACGCTCCGGCGGCGCAGTGGGCACCAGCACCACTTTACAATAGCTCCGGTAACCCACTGGGACGTAGCAGTAGCGGGCGAGGTTGACGCTGCCGACGAACGGAGCGACGAATGGCGGCCGGGTTCCGGCGCACAGTTCATCTATCCCGATGCGCAGCGCTGGTGACTGCCGGTTATCCAGGTAGAAGAGGAGGTCGTAGGGCTCCTCGGTGCTCTTTCGGGTGAACCACATCCGGTCAATACAGCCCGGACCTTCCGTCTCCAGCATCACGTAGTGCCGGCCCGGCTCCACCCGCAGGAAGTTTCCGCTGTCATAGAAGCCGCCGCCGCGGTCGTAGCCGGATGCCTGAAGCGTGCGCCACGGCTTCAAGGTCGACGTCGCCTGGAAGTTGGTCAACTCGGAGAAGCTGCCCGGCAGCGACGAAGAAGTGGGGCGCGAAGCGAGAGAGGTCGCACCCAAGCTGAGCGTCATCAGGAATGCAAAGAGCAGACGCATGGGGATGGAGTGGGTGCGGAGACCCTATCAGGTGGCCATTCGAGAAGAAGACAGGAGCCCGGCCCCGAGCACCCCATTCGCATCGACTAAGCAAAAAACCCTTCGTCCGGGAAGACGAAGGGTGATTGCTGGATAGCCCGTAGGGGATTCGAACCCCTGATCTCCTGGCTGAGAACCAGGCGTCCTGGACCACTAGACGAACGGGCCTTATGACGACCAGATAGTAGCACACCGGGTGAAGCGGTGCAACCCCCTAGTTGATCCATTGGCGGCATTTTCGATGCGCTCCACGGCCGGAGCACAGCCGTGGGAGTGCGGATCCAGGCGGCAGTCTGCCTGGGTAAGGAGTGGCGAAGACGGCTCCGGTTGCGTCATCGCCGCTAACCTGCTAACATACAGCGTTGGTCAAGTGACCAAGTCCACTGTTTTCCCTCGCGTTGGACCACTCCACCTGCGCGGTTTCGAATTCGAAGCCGCGTCCACGAGTCAGTGTCAAGAGTCCGTGTGCCGCCCGGAGGGTTTCCGTGCCGGAGCTTTCCGGTGCGCAGGGCGAGTGCGCTGGACGGCCTCATCCACACCGTCTCACCGACCGCGCCTGGAAGGGCGCCAGCGATCGCCCGCATGTAAGATCGCCCCTGGAAAGCTGGGGCTACGCTGGGCCGGTCGCGAATACAGACACCTAGTATGACTTTCTCTGACTTCGGTCTCCTGCCCGCGTTGCTGCGCGGCACGGAAGACCTCGGCTACGCGCAACCGACTCCGATCCAGCGCGATGCCATCCCTCCCGCAATGCAGGGTCGTGACGTGCTTGCGTGCGCCATGACGGGCAGCGGCAAAACGGCCGCTTTCCTGCTGCCGGTACTGCAGCAGCTTTCCGCAAAACGGCGCGGCACCACGCGTGCGCTGATCCTGACGCCGACCCGCGAGCTGGCGGCCCAGATCGAAGAGCAGCGCGGCCTCCTGGCGGCGCACACCCGCATGTCCGGCGCTTCCGTATTCGGCGGCGTGGGAATGGTTCCGCAAGAGCGGGCGTTCCGCAGCGGCGTCGACGTGCTGGTGGCTACGCCGGGGCGATTGCTGGATCACCTCCAGCGACCCTATGCCCGGCTGGATGATCTGGAGATCCTGGTCATCGACGAGGCAGACCGGATGCTCGACATGGGCTTCCTGCCGGACATCCGCCGCATCCTGCAGTACGTTCCCAAGAACCGGCAGACGCTGCTGTTCTCCGCCACGATGCCCGCTCCGATTGCGGAACTGGCGCGGGAAATGCTGCGCAACCCGGTGACGCTCAACATCGAGCGGCAGTCGGCGCCGGCTACCGGCGTCACGCACGCTGCTTACCAGGTGCCGCAGACGCACAAGTCGCCGCTGCTCCTGCACTTGCTGCAGACCGGCGAGATGCAGAGCGTGGTGGTCTTTACCCGCACCAAGCACCGCTCCGACCGGCTTTGCCAATACCTGGTGAAGCACGGGATCGACTGCGCGCGCATTCACGGCAACCGCAGCCAGGCCCAGCGGACCGAGGCGCTGGCCGGTTTCCGAAAGGGGACCTACCGGGTTCTCGTGGCGACGGATATTGCGGCGCGTGGGATCGACGTGGAAGACTTGAGCCACGTGGTGAACTTCGACGTGCCGAACGTGTCGGATGACTACATCCACCGCGTGGGTCGCACCGCGCGGGCGGAAGCGACGGGTGACGCGTTCACTTTCGTCTCCCCCGAAGAGGCCGGGGACTTCCGCGCGATCGAGCGTGCAATCGGAATGAAGATTCCGCTGCGCGTGGCGACCGGTTTCGATCCGAACGCGGTTCAGGAAGAGCGTCCCGAGACTCCGCTGGCCGAGCGCATCGCCGCCATCCGCGCACGGAAGGCCGAGGATCGCGCTCGGGGGGCCGAGAAGGCTGCCCGGAAAGCGGCCGCCGCAGGACAGGCGCCGCCTCCTTCTCCTCGCACTGGCCGCTCGGGTTCCACTTCGCCGCACGGAAACAGCCGTTCGGGTGGCCCGCGGCCTTCCGGCTCTCGCGGACCGGCGCCGCGGCCGGCTGGTGGTCAGGGGCGGACCGGGCAGTCCAGCGAAATGGCTGGACAGTCGTCCGGGCGGCAGCCGGCTCGCCTTCCGGAGCAAAATGGCGCCTCCCGCTCATTTAGGCCGTTAAGAAGCTCGTAACGTTGGGTATATGTCGGTAGGTCGTAGCCGTGGCACCTGTTTGGTGCCACGGCTGCTTCATTTGGGGACGTGTGCGACGGGCCGGGTACTCCGAGAGGAGCTCCGGTACGCGCAGCGTCAGACCGCACCGCCTTGCGGGCGAGAAAGCGCCGCCGTTATGGACGAGAGCTGGGATGAGCACGCGCCGGAGCCGGCACGCGTAGCGACCGGCGTGGAAGGGCTCGATACTGTTCTTTGCGGCGGATTCACGCCCGACCGCATGTACCTCATCGAGGGGGATCCCGGCGCGGGGAAGACGACGCTGGCTATCCGCTTCCTCCTCGAAGGCGTGCGGCACGGCGAGCGTGTCCTGTACATTACCCTCTCGGAGACCAAGCGAGAGCTCCACGCGGTGGCACGCTCGCATGGCTGGTCGCTGAACGGCATCGACTTGTTGGAATTGGTCGCATCCGAAGAGAGCCTCGTCGCCGATTCGCAGCTCACGATGTTCCACCCGTCGGAAGTGGAGCTGAGTGAGACGACCCGCATGGTGCTCGCCGAGGTGGAGCGCAGCAAGCCGACGCGCATCGTCTTCGACTCCCTTTCCGAGATGCGCCTCCTGGCGCAGAACCCCCTGCGTTACCGGCGGCAGATCCTGGCATTGAAGCAGTTCTTCATCGGTCGCTCCTGTACGGTGCTGCTGTTGGATGACCGGACCTCCGAGGCGACCGACCTCCAGCTTCAAAGCATCGCGCACGGCGTGATAACGCTGGAGCAATTGGCGCCCGAATACGGAGCGGAGCGGCGGCGGCTGCGGATCGTGAAGATGCGAGGCGTCCGCTATCTCGGGGGTTATCACGACTTCGTCATCGAGCGCGGCGGGCTCCGAGTATTTCCTCGCCTCGTCGCGGCGCAGCATCACCAGGAGTATCATCGCGACCAGATCGCGAGCGGTGTTACCGCGCTGGACGCCCTGGTAGGCGGCGGCCTGGACCGCGGTACAAGTACGCTGCTGATCGGTCCGGCCGGATCCGGAAAGACCACCGTGGCCACCCAATACGCGGTCGCCGCCGCCGCACGGGGCGAGCATGCCGCGCTGTTCACCTTTGACGAGACGCTGGGCACGCTGCTGGCACGCTCCGATTCGGTGGGCCTTGCGGTGCGAGAGCAGATTGAAAGCGGGCGTTTGCGGGTGCAGCAGGTGGACCCGGCTGAGTGGTCCCCCGGTGAGTTCGCCGACGCGGTGCAACGTGCCGTGGAGCCGGAAGCGGGTCCAGGTGCGAAGGTCGTGGTTATCGACAGCCTCAACGGCTATCTGAACGCGATGCCGGAAGAGCGCTTCCTGGTGATCCAACTCCACGAGATGTTGACCTATCTCTCCCAGCAAGGGGTAGTGACCATCCTCGTAGTCGCGCAGCACGGGTTGCTCGGCAGCGGGATGCTGACTCCGGTGGATGCCAGCTACCTGGCCGATGCCGTGGTGGTGCTGCGGTATTTTGAATCCGCGGGTCGGGTCCGCAAGGCGATCTCGGTGATGAAGAAACGCTCGGGGTCTCATGAGGACACCATCCGGGAACTCACAGTGGGCCCAGGAGGAGTGCACGTAGGTGAGCCGTTGGAGCAGTTCCAGGGTATTCTCTCGGGAATCCCCGTTCTGAACGGCGCTCCGGAGTAACCAGCCGCATGGATGAGGCGTGCGATACCGCCAGTGACCTGCGGGTATTGGCCCTGGCTCCCACAGCCCGCGATGCCGCGACCACCCTACAGCTCTTGCACGGCGCTGGCATCGAGGCGTCCGCGTACGACGAGCTGTCCATCCTCTGTGAAGAGGTGGAGAACGGTGCCGCGGCGCTACTCGTCACCGAGGAGGCGTTAGCGCCGCCGGGCGGGGAGTTCGTCTGCGACCTGCTCCGGCGCCAGCCCGCCTGGTCTGATCTTCCGCTACTGGTTCTCACCCGGAATACGGCGTCGGCCCGGCAGGTGGATTTCGAGCTGTTCGGTAACGTCACCCTGCTGGATCGGCCCGTCCGGGTGGCGACGCTGGTGAGCGCCGTGAAAACGGCCATTCGCTCGCGCGAGCGCCAGTATCAACTGCGAGAACACCTGCGCGAGCAAGAGCGGGCGCGGGAAGCGTTGCGAGATGCCGATCGGCGCAAGGACGAGTTCCTCGCGATGCTTGCTCACGAACTGCGAAATCCGCTGGCCGCGATCGTAGCTGCCTCCGCAGTCCTGCGGCAGTCGGAAGCCAGCTCGCCAGTGGTTCGCCGCCAACAAGAAGTGATCGATCGCCAATCGCGGCATACCGCCCGGCTGATCGACGACTTGCTGGACGTTTCACGCATCACTCGCGGCCGGATCGAGCTGCGAAAGCAGACGCTGGAAGTGGGCGAAGCATTATCCCAGATCGTTGAGAGTGCCCGCTCAGCTGCCGCAAGCCGGGCCCAGACGCTGCTGCTCACACTCCCCCGCGAGCCGCTCTACGTCGATGCCGATGTGGCGCGTTTCGAACAGGTCGTTACGAATCTTTTGACCAATGCCTCCAAATATACGGGCAACGGGGGCACCATTCGAGTCGCGCTAAAGGGCATAAGCTCCCCTAGCGCGCCTCCGGAGGTAGAGCTGAGTGTCCGCGACACCGGGGCCGGAATCGCTCCGGAGTTGCTGCCGCGCGTCTTCGATCTTTTCATCCAGGCAGAACGGACGCTGGCGCGGTCGGAGGGAGGCCTCGGCATCGGACTGACCATGGTGCGGCGTCTCGTAGAGATGCACGAGGGCACCGTCGAGGCGCGGAGCGATGGCCTGGGGCGCGGCAGCGAGTTCATCGTGCGACTCCCGGCCATCGCTCCGCCGGCAGCAGGCGCCGACCGGCGCACGCGTCAGTCGGCATACGGCCGGACGCCGGAGCGGGTGACGAAGACGGTGATGATCGTCGAGGATAACCGGGATGCGGCGCAGAGCATGGGAGAATTGCTGGAGCTCTGGGGCCACCAGGTCTGCCACGCCCCCGACGGGGAAGCCGCGCTCCGGCTGGTTGCCACGATCGAGCCAGACGTCGTGCTGCTCGACATCGGGCTGCCTGGGATCGACGGGTATGAAGTAGCAGAGCGCATGCGACGATCCGGTCTGCTGCGGGGGGCTACCCTCATCGCCCTGACCGGCTACGGCCGGGAAGAGGATCGTCAACGAGCGGGAGCCGCCGGGTTCGATCGCCACCTGACCAAGCCTCTGGACCCCGACCTCCTCCGCACCGTCATTGCCGAAGCCCACGGCTCTCGCTGACGCCCCGCGCTCGTAGGCGTGGTTGACAGTCCACTCCACCACGCCGCCTCCTTCATCCCCGTCAACGCCACGGCGTTGGTTGGTAGCTGCCGAGGCGGGAGGTGCCCGAGCGACCGGGACTAATGACCCCCTGCACGCTCCCGCGAGGCGACCACTCGTCCGTAGTGCCTGCTGCTGCCCCTTTGTAGAATGAATTAACTCACCGGAAACGGCGGGGCGATTGGTGTTCAGGAGACTGAAGAGGGACAGGTCTTGGTGATGGAAACCGAAGACGCACTGACCGAGCTTACGCTCGCCACCTTTGAGGCGTTCGATTATGGATGCCGGGGGCGGATTGCGCGCGGCTACTTAATCCTGACCACCGGGCTAGCGCGGGCGCGTGCAGCGTCTAGCCACAACACTGATCCGTTGATTGAGCGCTGGGAAGCCGTGATGGCGCAATTCCGCCGGAGCTTCCCATGCGAGGGTTACGTGGACGGTCCGTAGTTTGCGGGAGATCAAGATGATGAATGATTGGGAAATAGTGTCTCGCCAGGCAGGCCCCAATCCGGGGTTGACTGGTGGTGACCGGCCGGCCGCGACCATTCCGACGGACGAGCTCGCAAAGCTAATGATTGGGATCGCCGAAGCGTTCCACACTGCGGCCCAAGGAGAGGTCAGCACCGGCTATCGCGCTTTGTGCGATGGACTGTTCAAAACCCGCGACTGCGACGACGCCTGGGGTCCCGATCTGACGCAGCTCTGGTCGCTCGCGCTCGCCCACTTCATCAAACGCCATCCCGCTAGTTGGTTTGCACCAGACGCGTAGCGGTACGATTACTTGCTTAACAACTAGAGCAAGCGGCTATGGGGGTGGCCGGGCCACGAGATGCGGCGTTTTACCTGGTGCCTTTACATGGTCACATGCCGGAGATGGACAGCTTCTCCGCAGTCCCGGAAACGCGCCGGATCGCGCATCGTGAACGGACCACTGCGACGCTGCTGGCGTCGGGCGACCGCGGCCGCGACTTGCTCCGGGCTCGGGAAGTGGGATTGAAAACGTACCACGTCGAGCCGGTAAAACGGCAGGACCTCTTGAATGCAATCCTGTCCACCGGACGGCCAACGCCTTCCACGAAGATGCAGCGTGTAGTCTGACCGCGGGATGCACGCTGCACGTGACCGGGCCGATTCGAAATGGAACATTGCTGGAAAAACTCGCCGCCTTTCTGGGCGAAGCGCCCGGAGGCGGAACCAGTGGGTCCGCGAGTTAGCCATCCGTCAGCGGAGATGTCGTGTCCAGCAGCCACGCCGCCGCTGATTTGCCCATGAACTGCTCGCGTTTGCCGCGGGGATTCCATGAGGATTGCGGGCATAATCTAACAAGAAAAAAAGGAGTTAAGACCGTGGTGGATTCAGGCGACCCGTCGAACAACGAACAGTGGATCGTGCAAGTTGATCCGGATATTGCAGACCTCGTGCCTGGATTCCTCGAGAATCGCCAGCGGGATGTCGTTAAGGCGACCGAGGCGCTGGAGCAGAACGATTTTTCAGCGCTGGTGCTGCTGGGCCACACGATGAAGGGCGCCGGCGCCGGCTATGGTTTTGATGAGATCAGTGTGATCGGCGGGTCCATGGAAACGGCTGCAAAGCTGGCAGATGGCCCAACGGTACGGCTCACGATCGAGCGACTAAAACGTTACCTCGCGTGCGTTGAGGTACGCTACGAATGATTCGATCTGCGCTAATGTCGTGCGCGGATCTGCGGCCGGTACGGGCAGATTCATCCTAATGATCGATTTTTCGGCTTTCCGATGTGGGGGAGAATTCAACCGGCTGCGGACGGATCATCGGACCGCAGCCGGTTAGACGGACAACCTGCGTGGACGTGAGAATCCGCTGGCGCTGGAGATTTTACCCGGCGTCAATCAGTGCCCTACCCAACTCGAATGCCGAGTAGCCCAGGTATCCCAGTTGATGCGGCTGCTCAGCGTGTACCGCCGGCCACGCACCGTCACTCGCTGCGCCCGGTCCTAGTCCGGGCGATTGCACTGCCCATGCTCCTGATGCTCATGCTGGCGGGAGCGCTCACGTGGCAGATCAATCTCCTCCTCTCGTCGGCGCGGTGGGTGGATCATACCGATCGGGTCATCTCCCAGGCGCACCGCTGTGAAGCGCTCCTGGTGGACCAGGAGACCGCGGTTCGCGGGTTTCTGATCTCCGGCGCTGCCGACTTCCTGGCGCCGTACCAGGGAGCCCGGAGCGAGTTGGAGAAGGAGTTCACGCTGCTGCGCGGCCTGGTTGCCGATAATCCTGACCAGAGTCGCCGGATCGATCACCTGCGCACACTCTGCCGGAAGTGGGAAGACTATTCCGATCGGCTGCTCCGGATTTCTTCAAACGCTGCGCAGGTGCGGAAGCTCATGCTCACCCGCGAGGGGCTGCGGCGCATGCGGGAGATCCGGGCAGTGTTGGCCGATACCGTGCGTGCGGAGTCGGAGCTCCGGGATACCCGGTCGGCAGCCATGCAGCGGAGCAGCTACTCCACCCTGGCAAGTGCCGCGGGTCTCACCATCCTGCTGGGGGCCGTGGTCGGCTTGGTCGTTGGTCGAGAACTGCAGGGTGTCGCGAAGACTTACAGCCGGGCATTGAGCAACCAGGAGCGAGTCACGCAGAAGCTCGAAACCTTGAACTTGCAGTTGGACCAGCGAGTGCAGACACGCACCGCGGAGTTGACGTCCGCAAACGCGGATCTGGAACGGGCGATCTCCGCAGCCGAAGCCGCCACCCACGCCAAGAGTGAGTTCCTGGCCAACATGAGCCACGAGATCCGGACACCGATGAATGCCATCATTGGAATGGCGGACCTCCTGAGTGAAACCAACCTTTCATCGGACCAACAAGAGTATGTGCGCATCTTCAAGCGTTCCGGCGAGACCCTCCTGACGCTCATCAACGATATTCTCGACCTCTCCAAGATCGAAGCCGGCCATCTCGAGATCGAACAGGCGCCGTTCGATCTGATCGATACGGTCGAGCGGGCGGTGGAAGTAATGGCTCTGCGCGCCCACCAGAAGGGGATCGAATTGGCGTGCCGCATTGGCCCGGAGGTGCCGCCGAACGTGGTGGGAGACGCCCACCGCTTGCGCCAGATACTGCTGAACCTGCTGGGCAACGCCCTCAAGTTCACCGAGCGTGGCGAGGTGGTACTGGAAGTCTCGCGCGTGCCGGAAGAACCGGACCTGCTCCGTTTTTCCGTGCGCGATACGGGAATTGGCATCCCCGCCGAGAAGCTTACGTCCGTATTCAGCAGCTTCACCCAGGTCGATTCGTCGATCACCCGCCGTTACGGCGGCACGGGCCTGGGCCTCACTATCGTGCACACGCTCGTGGAGCTATTGGGCGGCCAGATCAGCGTGGAAAGCGAACCCGGAAGGGGGAGCCGGTTCGCCTTCACCGCGCGCTTACCCGCCGCCGAAGGTCAGCCCCGGGCCGGAGCGGCACGTCTTGCCTTCCCGGAGGGAGAGCGGGTGTTGGTGGTAGACGACAACGCGACCAACCGGCTGATCCTGCGGGAAATCTTGACGCGCTGGAAGCTGAATGCGACGGACGTTCCGGACGGACAAAGTGCCCTGGAAGAACTGCGGCGCGCGGCCGCGGCGCGCACTCCCTACTCTCTAGTGCTGCTCGATCGGCGGATGCCTGGAGTAGACGGCTTCGAGGTGGCGGAAGAGATCCGGCGGCAGCCGGAACTGGCCGGTGCCACCCTCTTGATGTTGACTTCCGACAACCGCAGCGCCGATCTTGCGAGAGCCCGCGAGGCGGGACTCATCCGCTGTCTTCTGAAGCCGGTAAAACGCTCCGATCTGATGGATGCGCTCATCGCTGCAGTGTCGCGCCGTCCCATATCGGTAACCGAGCCGGTGGAGGACACAGAGCCCGCCGCTGTGACCACGCAAAACCTGACGGCGCGGCGGATCCTACTTGCGGAGGATTCGCCCGATAACCGGCTGCTCATTCAGGCCTATCTGAAGAGCGCGCCATATGAGGTCCACACCGCCGAGAACGGCCGTGTTGCGGTGGAGCAGTTCATGCAGACCCCCTATGACCTGGTATTGATGGACGTGCAGATGCCGGAGATGGACGGGTACGCAGCCACCCATGCGATTCGCCGCTGGGAGCGAGATAACGGGCTCGAACCGGCGGTTATTCTGGCGCTCACGGCCAACGCGTTTCAAGAAGACGTGGAGCGCAGCCTGGCCGCCGGATGCACCGCCCACCTTTCGAAACCGATCAAGAAGGCGGTGCTGCTGGCCAGGCTGGCGGATTATCTCGGCTGATTCTTCCGTCATCCCCGCGGCCAACGCCGTTGCTAGGAGACGTCCAGTTCTTCCAATGCCGAGGCGATGCCGAAGCCGAGACGTACCACTTCTTCCGGAGGTACCAGGCCTGCGGCAGACTTGTGGAAGGCGTCCACCTCCAGCGACTCGAAGCCGGTGGATTGCACGTACCTCCGGAGATCGCTGGGTGCCGCTCCTTCGCTCATCAGCCGGCGGAGGTCGTCGTCGATGATCAGCAGTTCGTGAATTCCGATGCGCCCGCGAGTGCCTGTACGTCCGCAGCGGTTGCAGCCCGTGCCACGCCGGAAGTCCATGCCGGAAAGGTCGCCGAAGCTGCTCTCGAACACCTGCCGGAGTCGCGCCGGCAGCGTGAACGGCGCGGAGCAGTTGTCGCAGACCCGTCGAACGAGCCGCTGGGCGATAATGCCGTTCAGCGACGACGCGACGAGGTAGGGGGGTATCCCAATGTCGAATAGGCGTGCCAGCGTGCCCAGCGTGTGCTGCGTATGCATGGTGGAGAGCACCAGGTGCCCGGTGAGGGCAGCGCGGCAGGCGATCTCCGCGGTTTCGGCGTCGCGGATCTCACCGATCATCAGGATGTCCGGGTCCTGGCGCAGCATGGAGCGGAGCGTGGTGGCGAAGGAGCGACCGGCTCGATCGTGGACCTGTACCTGGTTGATCCCCTCAAGGTCCGACTCCACCGGGTCCTCCACCGTGATGATATTTACGTCGTCCCGGTTCAAGTGGTGCAGCGCTGCGTAGAGCGTGGTGGTTTTGCCGGAGCCGGTAGGTCCTGTTACCAGCAGCATTCCCTGGCGAGCGGTGAGCAGACTGCGGAGCGACTTGAGCACCTTTTCCCGCAGACCGAGATCGGCCATAGAGAGCGTTCCGGAACTGCGGCTCAGAAGCCGGAGGACGATGATTTCGCCATTGATGCCCGGCAACGTGGACGCCCGGAGCTCGATCTCCGTACCGCTCACTTTGACGCTTACGTTTCCGTCTTGCGGACGGCGCGTTTCGGATAAGTCCATGTTGCACATGACCTTGACACGGGCCGCAATATTGGGCATCAACGAGCGCTGGATCGACGTGATCGAGCGCATCTGACCGTCGACCCGGTAGCGGACCCGCACCGTGTTGCGGTCGGGCTCGATGTGGATGTCGCTGGCGCCTTTGCGGGTGGCGTCCGCGATGAGCACGTTCACCACCTCCACTGCCGTGGGCTCCGCCCCCGCCGCCATCAGCCGTTCGAGCGAAAGCGTCTCCTCGGTGGCCACCTCCACGCTCGAGGCGTCTACCGCCGTTGCGATTTCCTGTTGGCCGCCGCCCTCGATAAAGAGAGAGCTGACGTTTGTCTCCTTGGCGATCAGGAGGCGATAGGGGCGTCCGCGGAACGCGCGGTTCAGGGCATCCAGCTGCTCCAGGTCCCAGGAAAAGGGGTTGCAGATGACCACCGCGTCCTGGTCGTTCGCGTCCTTGATGGCGACGACGTGGTTCGTGCGGCAGAAGCTGGTAGGCAATACGCCGAGCTGGATGCTCTGGGGGTCGATACGGCGGATGAATTCAATGCCGAAGAACTTCCCCATGCGCTCCGCGAGCTCGTCGTGAGTAAGGTTCAGCAACTCTCCGAGGCGATAGACCTCGTTCCCGCGCAGTGCGGCGGCTTGCCGCAACTCGTTCGGCCCAGGATCGCTCTGGGTGACAAGTAGCTCCCGGAATTGGGCGAACTTCTGCGGTAGCGGCGCGTCGTCCCACAGGTCAGTAGCAATCCGCACGCTATACCAGCGCTGCTTGGTGTCCGAGTGTTTGTGCACCGTTTCCAGCAGGCGCTCCCGGCTTACCGGTTTCACCAGGTAGTCTGCGGCTCCCGCGGCGAGGGCTCGCGCTTTGTCCTGCTCATCGTTCAGGGACGTGAGGAAGACGACCGGGATCAGTGCCGTGGCGTTTTCTCGCTGAAGCTGTGCGCAAACCTGATAACCGTTCATGTCCGGCATCATCACGTCCAGCAGGATGAGATCCGGCTGGCTCTCGCGACAACGAAGGAGTCCTTCCGCGCCGCTATCGGCGGTCACTACGTTAGCGCCGACGTTCTGTAAGAACCGTTCGGTCAGGCGACGGGTATCCGGGTCGTCGTCTATCACGAGGATAGTAAGCTGCTGTTTGTTCATGCGTTTCGGCGCCTCCGAGGTTCCACCCGGAGACGAAGGATTACGAGATGTGAGGTGGGATCAACCAGGGGGCAGGCTTGGCTGGAACCGCCGGTCCGCTGCGCGGCAAGCGTCTATCGGGCAGATGAATGAATAGGGGAAGGCCTTCCCCTGGGAATGATGGAATATTCGATCTCCAACTTTAGTTGCAAACGGTCCTGGGTGTTCGCGCGCCAGCGCAGAAGCGGGGATGCCTGCTGTACAATGGAAGAGACCAGTGCGCCACGTGGAGGAGCCCCAAAGTAATGCCCGCCATCCAGATCCTGATTGCCGATGATGAGACGATGCTGCGGCGACTGCTGGTTCGCCGCCTCTCCGGAGAAGCGGACTTCCGCGTAGTGGGCGAGGCGGAGAACGGTAAGCAGGCAGTGGAACAAGCGCTGAAGCACCGCCCCGATATCGTGATCATGGACCTGAACATGCCGATCATGAGCGGCGCGCAGGCCACCGAGCGGATTTCAGCCGAACTCCCCACTACCAAAGTGATCATCCTGACGTCGCTGGGCGATCTTGCGCCGATGGCCCGCTATGTCGGCGCGAGCGAATACCTGGACAAGGGATGCACCCCCGAAGAGCTGGTTGCCTCCATCCGTAGGGTCTACTCGGACCGCGAGGCCAAGGACACGGGTGATTCCAGCAATGACCACGTGAATGCCGTCGAACTGCTGGCACTTCGTGTGGCGCTCACCGACTATGAGAAGGCGGTTCTGCAGAAGGTGGTTAGCACCGATCTAACGGTGCACCAGATCGCCAGCGCCCTCTCCCGTGAGGAAGCCAAGCCGGTCACCGATTCGTCGGTCAAGCACGCTCTGGACCGCGTGATGACGAAGCTGAAAGTGGAGCCCCGAACTCGAGCCGCCGTGATCAAGCGCGTGCTGGAGTCAGGACGCCAGCGGTAAGCGCCACCCTGTCGTTGATGAACGGCGCGGCG
>Ga0255338_1003061_pt1 | contig 21430 bp, 13 predicted proteins | sample MeOH1_35cm_T4_19_FD_203715 | JGI IMG/M metagenome (GOLD analysis project Ga0255338, IMG submission 203715) | Sandy soil microbial communities from University of British Columbia, Vancouver, Canada - MeOH1_35cm_T4_195 | ecosystem: Engineered > Artificial ecosystem > Sand microcosm > Unclassified ...
CCCTCTGCTTCTCGCTGTGCGGAGTCACCTATCCCAATCTTCGCAACACTCCTGACAAATGGGTTGAGCTGCACGCGATGCCCGCCGCGCTGCACGGCATGTCGCCGGTGCTCTGGTTCAATCTGGCGTATTTCGCCCTGGCGGCGGCCTTCGTGGCCGTAATACGACGCCATCGGTCGCATCCGCTGCCTCCGCTCCACGAAAGCTGGCACCCGCGGTTAGCTATTTGGTGTTCCTCTGGTGGACGGTAGTAGGAAACTTCGAGCGGGTGCTCCCTTCGGCGGGGCCGGAGCGGCTGGTAACCGAAGGCGCAATCTTCCTGAACGCAGTTCTGTGCAGCATGCTCGTACTGCTGTTGCCCCGGTATGGCGATATCGCGAGCTTCGAGCCTTCCGCGAAGCGCTTTCGCCCGCGGCTGCGCCGCGCCGCCAGCCTGGGTATCGCGGGCTTTTTACTTACCACAGCGACGGATTGGGGCATCGTGTGCGCTCTACGTAGATCGCTTCGCGAGGAATGCCAAGCTGCATATCCGCTTTGGTGCCCGGGCAACGGTAATTGAACAGCCAAAACCGAGCCAGCCGCATCCATGACGAAGTGCGGAGGGGGACAGCGAGCCACCGCGTTACTCGGGACCTCCGTGCGGTCTGAATGCGGGCGACCAGTTCGCCCGCTCAGCGAGCGCCCGGAAGCGCGAATTCATCGATCTTCGGACCGCCACCTCCACCGGGGCTGCGTAAGCAGGCAGCCACTATCAAGAGGATCGGTACCAGGAGCATCAGAATACCTGCGGTGAGCATTGCTACGGCGAATCCCATCTGCGGCCGTTCACCTTCTTTGAGGATTACGAAGTCGGGCGCGAGGTTGGAGACCTTCGACAGCTCCTTGCGGGTGTCCGCACTCGCGTTGATTCCAACCTGCAGCATCCCGGTGAGGTTGCGCCGCTCCCACACCCGATCTAGGTTGCCGTTCAGCCAGTGTCTGAATCCGCTCTCACCTTTGTCCCGGGTCACCTTCGCCATCTGCTGCACGCTGTGAATAGAATGCTCATTGTGGGTCTGCAGCATCAGAAACACGGGATGATCATCCTCTGTGAGTCCGTCCGCTTGGTTGTGGACCGGTAGGAACAGCTCGTTCAGTTTCGCCATCTCGTCCCTAGAGGGCGCCTTCTCTGCTACTTTTCCGCCATCAGTCTCTGTCACCGTTGTGTCCGGGCGCGTCACCATCCAACTCGCTTCGAGCGGCGTAACACCGGCGGACGTAATGGTGAACCAGCCTTCCTTAGGCCGCTCCTTCTCAAATTGCGCATAGGTGAGGACGCGAGGCTTGGGAAACGCAGTGGCTTCGTGAAACCCCTGGGAGCCACCCCAGATCAGGGCGAACGGCAGCATGACCACCACACACCCCAGCGGAATTCCAGCTCGCCGGCTCATTGTCTCCTCCAGCGCCTTTGGTCACTTACAGCAGTGTTTTATAAGTTTCACAAGCTGCCGGATTCTCCCTTCATCGCCTGAACGGTCGATTAGCTGCCAGACGGGGACTTGTAAAAGGCGTACGGAAAGAGGGGCGGCTGATCCTTAACAGACCAGCCGCCCCTCTCTCGTTACTCGCCGCGATTAACTTGCGACTATGCCGGAAGTCCCTTATAGGTAGGATCGGAGAGGCCAGGTAGCTCGGTAGTGGTGTCCCCGAACTGGTCAACGGGTGCGCCGATCCGCTTGAGCATGCCGAGGTAGAGTCCGCAGAGCGGCGTCTTCTTCTCGTAGACCAGGTGGCGACCCGTAGCCAAGGTACCGCCCGCTTTGCCGGCCAGGACGAGCGGCAGATTTTGCGGGCTATGCGCGTTGCCGTCTTTCATGCCGCTGCCGAACAGCACCATCGAATTGTCGAGCAGGGTGCCCTCGCCTTCCTTGATCGCTTTCATCCGCTCCAGCATGTACGCGTACTGCTGCAGGTGCCAGATGTTGATGCGCTTGTACTCTTCCAGCTTGCCCTTGTCGTTCTCGTGGTGTGAGATCTGGTGATGACCACCGCTCACGCCGGGAAGGAAGGAGAAGTTCTTGCCGCTCACCTCGTTGGCAAACATGAACGTCGCGACGCGAGTGGAGTCGGTCCAGAAGGCGAGCACCATCATGTCGAGCATCAAGCGCACCTGCTCGGTGTGGTCGATCTTTCGCTCGCTCAGGCGGGCCGGATCCTTGTAGTAGTCCGAGATCCGTCCGCCCAGACGTTCGACTTCTTTGCGCGCCTCGGGATCTTCCGCATACTCCATGCGCCGGCGGGCGGCGTCGAAGGCGATCCGCTTCTCCACGGAGCGGACCGATTCGAAGTATTCGTCCAGCTTCATCTTGTCCGCCTTGCCCACCTTGTTCTGAAGGCGCTTCGCATCCTCAGCCACCAGATCCAGGATGCTGCCGTCACTTTCGGACGTGGTTGAACTCTTGACGGCGTTCGAGCGGAACAGGCGATCGAACGCGAGTTGGGGGTTGATTTCCCGTGTCACTGGCGTAGTCGGGCTGCTCCAGGAGATGTGCGAGCCGTAGAGCCGCGTGAAGCCGACGTTGGTATCCACACCCATCGTTACCGGTTCGATGCTCAACTCCAGCGAGGGGAGCGGGGTGAGATTCCCGATCCGCTGGGCGATCATCTGATCCAGCGACACCCCGCCGCAGCGGAGGTCGCTGCCGGTGGTCTTGGTGACCGCTGTGCCGGTGAGGAACGGCGCCACCTTTACGTAGTGCCCGTCTCCCTGGATGCTGTTTTTGTTCATCAGCTCCGAGAAGACCAGGAGGTCCGACTTCACGTTGGCGAGTGGGGCCAGAATCTCCGAGAGCTGGAAATCGCTGCCGATACCGGTGGGCTGCCAGGCGTGCGGGTTGACGCCGTTAGCCATGTAGAGGGCCGCCAGCCGCACGGGCGCCTTTGCCGCCTTACCCGTCTTGGCCGCCACGCCGGCCGCTGCAACTGCGGGCATGGCTTCGAGCAGCGGCAAGAACATCGAAACCCCGATGCCTCGCAGCACCGTCCTTCGAGAAATCTCCCGGTTCATCGGTTCACCCCTTCGAGTTTCTGTTAACCGCCAGAACCTACAAGTTCTTGCGATACTGGAACGGATAGCTCTTGACGATCTCGCGAACGAGCGTGGAGCTGCGGTAGCCATCATCCGCGAGCGTCTTCGTGATTCGGCGTACGGTGGGAATGTCGTAGGGCTCGAGCCCCCGGCCGAGGGAGTAGGCAAGCATCTTTTCCGTGAGATTGCGGGCGAACTCCTCTTTGCGCGCGAGGATGAGAGTCTTCAACTCCGAAGCGCCCTGGAATTTCTCGCCGGTAGGAAGCTGGGCGCTGGCGTCCACGGCCTCGGTGCCGATCTTGGTGCGCCAGCGGCCAACCACGTCGAAGTTTTCCAGCCCAAAGCCGATAGGATCCATGCGGCTGTGACAGGAAGCGCATTCCGGCTTGGTGCGGTGCAGCTCCAGTCGTTGGCGAAAGGTCTGTCCGGCCTTTGGTGCGTCGTCGGCGGGGAGCCCCCCGGCGTTGGGCGGGGGTGGGGGAATCGGAGCGCCGAGCACCTCCTCCAACACCCACTTCCCACGCAGCACCGGACTCGTGCGCTGCGGGTAAGAGGTAATTGTGAGCACACTCCCCATCGTGAGCACGCCGCCGCGGTTCTTGTCCGTCAACGTGACCCGACGCATCTCCGGGCCCTTGACGCCTTCCACCCCGTAATGCTTCGCCAACTCCTCGTTCAGGTAGGTGTAGTCGGCATCTAATAGCTTCAGGAGGCTCGCATTCTCTCGAAGTACGGAGCCAAAGAACTGCACGGTCTCCTGATACATCGCGTCCCGCAGGGTGGGAGTGTACGTCGGAAAACGGCGCGGGTCCGGCTGTGCAGTAGTCTGCAACTCCCGGATGCGCAGCCATTGGCTTACGAAGCTGTCGGCGAATGCGTCTGCCTTGGGGTCTTTCAGCATCCTCGCGACCTGCGCGTCCAGAACCTGTGGATCGTGCAGGCGCTTGGCGCCGGCGAGCTTGAACAACTCGTCGTCCGGCATCGAGGACCAGAGGAAGTACGAGAGACGGCTGGCCAGCTCATAGTCGTTGAGCAGGTACGACTCGGGCGTCGGTTGGTCCCGCTCGATGCGGAACAGGAAGCTGGGAGAGACGAGCACCGCTTTCAGCGCGTAGCGGACCGCGTCGTCGTGCTTCGCACCCCGGGTGACGGATTGATCATACAGGCGCACCAGGTTGGCGAGCTCAACCGGTTCCACCGGACGCCGGAAGCCGCGGGAACCGAAGAAGGAAAGAATCTTCCGCGCCGCCTCGCGCGGGGGCAGCTTCTTGCTGGGCTTCAGGAAGAAGACCCGCTCCTTCGGCGCGTCTCGCAGGACGTCACCCGCCACCGAGAGATACCGCTCCATCAAGATCGGCGGGATGAAGAGCGTGTCCGCGTTGTTGTCGAACCCGCCGCCCCCGCCGCCGTCGGCCGGAAACTGGTCGGCCGGACGAGAATTCACCCCGAGGAGGTCGCGGACCGTGTTGTTGTATTCCGCGCGGCTTAGCCGGTGAATCAGGACGCGCCCGGGGTTCTTCTCCAGGAGCCCTTCGTCTACGTTGTCGAGCGTCTGGGTGAGCCACTCGACCAGTTGCTCCCGCTGCTGCGTACTGAGCGGGGGTGCGTTCCGCGGCGGCATCGTCCGGTCGCGGAGTTGGTGTAGGACCTTTCGCCAGGTGGTCTGGTCCTTCTGGATGGACACCACATCCGTGAATCGCGCCAGGTTCACCCCGCCCGAAGCCTTCTGCGGTCCGTGACAGCCAGCACAGTACTGCGTGAGGAGTGGCTTGGCGCTCTGCTCAAACTTGACCTGCGGTGAAGGCTGCGGCTCGCTGCGCGCAATACGAGCGAACCCGACTCCGGCCAGGGCAATGGGGGGCAAAGCAATCAGGAACCAATGGTTAGGAGTCCGTCGGCTACGCATAGTTGAAAGGCCAGGGGCCGGGCGGCGAAGGGGCGCACGGAGGCGGGATCGGCATCCCATCTATTGTACGCACGCGCGAACACGAAGTCTCGTTGGGGTATTGTGACCGATGGCCGCACACGGGAGGAGCAGTGCCAGCTAGGTGAGGCCACAAAAAGAAGAGGAGTTAGATCGTCTCGATCTAACTCCTCTTCAACGGATCAGGGCGAATGAGGGGAATTGAACCCCCGGCCTCTAGGGCCACAACCTAGCGCTCTAGCCACTGAGCTACACCCGCCATTTGGGATCAGATAGACGTGACGTTCACCGCCGCGCCGATCGTGTGGCAGCAGTTCCGGGCTTCCCCGTCCCTGCTGCGCGATTTTAGCACATCGTGTCCGGCGGGTTCAAGCCTCTGTCCGCTTCTTCTTGCTCGCGGCTGCTTCGGCTCGCCGCGCGCGTGCAGGAAACTGCCTTGCGCGCCCACGAACCGGTAGGCGGAGTGGGCACGGACGGCGGATCTTAACCCGAGCCCACGCGCACGTCTGATGGCGCAGCGGAGGCAGGAGCGGGTTATGGCAAAGACGCTGAAGGTCGGGGTGATTGGGGTCGGGGGAATCGCGCGGACGCATTTCCCGGGTTGGAAGGAAAGCCCCCACACGGAGGTGGTGGCGCTCGCCGATGTATGGCCGGAGGCCTTGCAGCGGGTGGGCGCGGAGCAAGGGGTCAGTCGTCTTTACAATAGAGCGGAGGACCTGATTGCGGACCCGGACATCGACCTCGTCGACATCTGCACTCCGAACAACTACCACGCTCCGCTCACGATCGCGGCTCTGGATGCGGGCAAACACGTCATCTGTGAGAAGCCGCTCGCACCCACTCCGGAGGCGATTCGCGCGATGATCGCCGCGCGAAACCGCAGCGGCAAGAAGCTGATGACGGCGCAGCACTTTCGCTTCCAGGGCACTTCCAGGGCGTTGAAGGCGGAGATCGACACCGGAGTGCTCGGCAGCGTCTACCACGCGCGAAGCTGGATGCTGCGCCGGGCCGCGACCCTGACGCGGCCCGGGTTCATCCAGAAACAGCACAGCAGTGGCGGTCCCTGCATCGACATCGGCGTGCACATCCTGGACCTCACGCTCTGGATGATGGGCTTCCCCAAGGCGATCTCGGTAACCGGCGTCACCCAGGACAAGCTCGCCCACCAACCGGGATCGTTCAGCATCTGGGGCGGCGCGATCCCGCGAGAGCAGTTCGACGTGGAAGAGTTCGCCGCCGCCTTCGTGCGGTTCGAGAATGGCGCAACGCTCATTCTGGAAGTCTCCTGGCTCCTACACCACAAGACCCCGCTGGAAGACATGCAGATGTGGCTCTACGGTGAAAAGGCCGGTGCCCATTGGCCCGGCAACGAATTGATCTGGAGCAACAACGCCACCCAGCAGCACCTAAACACCCAGCTCTCCCGCGCAGACACGGGCGAACCCCACGCGAAAGAGTGCATCGCCTTCGCCGAAGCCATCGTCAACGATCAGCCGTCGCCGGTTCCCGCGGAGCAGTCGTTGGTGGTCATGACGATCCTGGACGGCCTCTACCGGAGCGCGGCTGCCGGACGGGAGGTCCGCCTGGACACTTGAGCCGGCCCGCGCGGCGGGAGGGGCGGCATTGCCTTTACCCTCCCGCTACGGGTCCGAGACTCACCGGCGCGTGCGCCGCGGGGGTCAGAAGGGTCTCGACGGACGGGTTGCCCGGCGGGAGGCGAATGGTGACCATCCCGCACTGATCCGTTCGGAGCACTGGAACGCCGGCGAGCTGCAATCGCTCCAGCGCCCCCCGGCTGGGGTGTCCGAACCGATTATGTCGCCCGCACGAGAGGACTGCGAGGCGTGGATGCACGGCGCTGAGCAGATCGAGACTGGTCGAGCCATTGCTGCCGTGGTGACCGACTTTCAGCAAGTCTGCGTTCAGCTCCGTTCCCCAGGCGAGCAAGCTCTGTTCGGACGTGACGCCGATGTCCCCGGTCAGGAGCACCCGCGCCCCGCCCGATTCCCAGCGGGCCACCAGTGACTCCTCATTGGCCGAATCGCGAGCCATACCGGGTAGCGGCCCCAGCATCGTGAGCAGCGTGTTTCGAATGCGGAAGCGGTCCCCGGCGGAGGTGGGCACCAGGCGAATGCCGGAATGCGCGGCGGCGGCCTGCACCGCGCTCCATCCATCTCCTTCTGTGATTCCGTCTTCGTATAACAGCGCCCCGGGCGGAAACGCCTCCGCGAGTTCCGGAAAGCCGCCGATGTGGTCGAGGTGCGGGTGGGACACCACCAGTGCGTCAAGCGAGCCGACCCGCAGCGCCTGGAGCGTGCGCACGAGTGCGATACCGGAAGCCGGAGGACCGGTATCTACCAGGACGTTGCTGCCATCCGTCCCCTGGAGCAGCACTGCGTCTCCCTGACCGACGTCGATCGCACGGACAGTGGGCGCCGCCGGAGGGGGAGCGGGCGTGCGCTCGGATATCACCAGCACTCCCGCCAGGGTTGCCAGGGTGCCAATCACCCAGCTTCGCTCCCGCGAGCGCGCCCCTGCCAACACCAGCAGCCCGAAGCAAAGCGGCAGCAGCCAGAGGGGAGGCGGGTAGACGTGCACCGCGCCAAGCGGCGGGACCGCGAAGAGCTTCGCCCAACCGTACAGCGCGTGGGCGTTCGCCTCTGCCAAGCCGGTGAGAACGGGCGCGCCAGACTGCGCGAGCAAGCCATGTGCCAGGGCCACAAACATGAAGACGGTTGCGAGCAGGGCGACACACACGTTCGCCAGGATCGCGCTCCACGCGGACGTGTGGAAGTGGTACGCGAGGAGCGGTGCCGTTCCGAGGTGTGCGGCGAGACAGCTTGCCATGACCCGAGCCGAGCCGTTCCAGAGGGCGCGCAGCGCGCCATGCGTGCGCTCTCCCGGTTCCAGTGCGCGCGGAGCGAGCGCGGCTTCCAGGGCAGGAGCCACTCGCACGAGCGACCACACGGCAACGAAGGAGAGTTGCGCTCCCACGTCCCACAGCGTGAACGGGTTCGTCGCCAGGAGCACCAGCGCCGCCGCACCCAGGCAGTTTTCCCCATCGATGCGCCGCAAGCACACCAGCGCACCCACGATGAGGCCCCCCACCAGTGCCGCTCGCGAAATGGATGAGTCTCCGTCGGTGATCGCATGGAAGAACATGAGCGCTCCAAGACCCAGCGCCCAGATCACGTATCGCGCGCGCCACCAGCGCCCACCGAGGCAGAGAAAGGCCCACAGCACCAGACTGACCTGCGTGCCGGAGACCACCAGCAGGTGCAGAGTCCCCGAGTCTCGGAAGGCGCCCGTTACTTCCGTCGCTACGTCCGGATCAGGAGTGGCCTCGTCACCCACCAGGAAGCTATTGGCAACGTATGCCGTTTCGGGCGAAAGGGTTTGGCGGTTGAGTTCCAGGATGCGCCGGCGTACGGCGGCGGCCAGCCGCTTCCAGCCCGGCTGGGGCGCCTTACCCAGCAGTCGGCATCCCGCCGGGCGGACCCGGACCACGCACTGCACCCCGCGACGCAGCCACGCGTGGCGCGCGTCGTAACCGCCGGGGTTTGCGGGCGGCAGGGGGTACTCGGCGCGGCCGTTCAGCTCAACCACGTCGCCGGCTTCCACCGGGTTCGTCAGCGCCGCACCGTAGCGCGAGGTGTCTCGCACCCACTGTGCGCCCGATCGGCGCGCATTCGCCGCAAGTACGATCCGCTGCCGCTCCCCGGAGCCTGCGAGGACGGCGAGTACCTCTCCGCGTACCGCAATGGCGGCGCCGTCTGCCGGCGCCATTCCAGACGGCGGGCGCAGCGCACTGGCGGTTAACGAACCGAACATCGCGGCCACCGCGGCTGCGGCACCCACAAGTCGGAAGCGGGTAGGGAGCGTGACGCATGCCACCAGGGCGACGCCGATCCACCCCCACGCAGGGATCGCGAATGCATCCGTCGCCCCGATTGCCGCCACGGCGATTAGGGCCGCCCAGAAGCATGGCCGGCGTGCAAACCAGTGACCCTCGATCAATCCGCGCACGGTTGCACTCCGGAGAAGCTACCTCTCGCCACTACTCTAATCAGAGCGTTGGCCCCCCTGGGGAAGCAGTCCTGCTCCCGATAAAATGTGCTGTAGGATTCGGAGAATGCAGAGGAGAAAGGACGGAAACAGCGTATCGATTAGTAATGACGCCCGTGGGGAATAACTGCGTTAATCCGGGGGCAACCCGCGGGTATACCATGCTGTAACGGTGCGCTTGTCCCGTTACCTATCTCGTCGCATCGCTGCCGGCCGCGACGTCGTCGCTCGTCATCCAGCTATTCGGCTCCAAAGCATCTCAAGGATCAACGACTTGTGCCTGCCGCCCGTATTTGGTGGGAAGTCTGTCCGTAGGAAATCAATCAAGCAAGGACGCACGCATGCAGCATCTCACCGATGAGCCCGTCCCCGGACTTGAAGAGACCGAAGACATTGCGCCGGAGCCGCAGCATCCTGCGCAGTGGCTAACCGCGTCCGACGCGCGCCTTCTGACTGCCGTAGAGGAAGTGGAGCTGGCTCGCCAGATCCGCGCGGGCAACCTGGAAGCCCGGCAGCGGATGGTAGAAGCGAATTTGCGCCTGGTCATCAGCATCGCCAAACGGTATCGGTGCCGGGGTCTTTCCTTCGAGGATCTGGTTCAGGAGGGCATCATCGGGCTGATGGCTGCCATTGCGCGTTACGACCCGGAGAAGGGCTACCGCTTCAGCACCTACGCCACCCACTGGATCCGCCAGGCCATCGGCCGGGCGATCGACAATCACGGACGCTTGATCCGGCTGCCGAGCCATGTGTCGGACGCACTCCGGAAGCTGGAGCGCTGCCGTTTGCTGCTGGCGCGGCAATTGGGGCGGCAACCCACGCTCTCAGAGTTGGCCCAGGAGACCGAGGTACCGGTCAAGAAGCTCCAGGGCTTGCTGCAGTCTTCGCAGGAGCCGCTCTCACTGGACGCACTGCTGGGCGAAACGGAGGAGACTTCCCTGGGCGATCTCCTGCTGGACGCCGCGGCGCCTGATCCGGAAGCGCAGACCATCCACAGTCGCGGTAGGGAGTCGTTGGAAGCCATCCTGAACGTGCTGCGCCCTCGCGAGCGGCAGGTGGTTGAAAAGCGCTTCGGCTTTGTAGACGGTCGTGTGCACTCCCTTCAAGAAGTGGGCGAGCAACTTCAGATGTCCCGCGAAGGTGTCCGCCAGATCGAAGTGCGTGCACTCCGCAAGCTCAAGCAGGCCGCCCATGCGTTCCGTCTAGACGACTGCCCGGTGTAGCGTCGTCCGGACCAACTGCCCACCCAGAAAGGCCGGCGTCACATGGTTGACGCCGGCCTTTCCGACTCTCGATCCGTGGTGCCCGGTACCCGCGCATGGGCGGTGAAGTTACCCGTACCCCAGTCTGGAACGCGGTTCGTTCGAGGTTAATCCCGGTTGTAGATCTTCACCCGGTAGTACGGCTTCGACTTCTCCGCGCTTTCTTGCTCGAAAGTCTGCGCCGTCTTGTTCGGGTCGTAGTCGCGCCAGAGCCAGGTGAGCGCCTGCGGTGCTTCTGCGTTTCCGTGTGCACCGCTGTGACTGCCGCCCTGGAAGCTCAGGTGGAAGTCGTACCCCGCCATCTTCAGCGAGTTGGCGAGCTGGATGTTCTGTAGAGGCCAGCTGCCGTGCTCGTTCTCCAGATCTTCTGAGCCGTCACTCATCCAGATGCGGAAGTTCTTACGAGGGGTCTTGCGGACCGCGAACGGAAAGATATTGCCGCCGTCCAGCTGCCCCGGAATCCACTGAATGCTGGTGTAGGTGCCGATGCGCGAGAGCACGCGGCTAAACCATTCCGGCTTCTGCCACGCCGCATTGAACGCAGCGATGCCTCCGGACGATTCCCCGGCAATGGCGCGGCTGTAGCCATCCTTGCGGAGGTTGTACTTCTTGCCCACCTCGTCCAGGATCTCTTCCACCAGGAAGCGCGGGTAGCGGTCCGTCACCGTGTCATATTCCGTGCTGCGCATTGCGTCCCGGAACTGGCGCCCCGAGGACTTCGAGAATGCCGTGACGTAGTCAAAGGTCGGCGTGCCTGGGGACTTGCTGATGTCGCCGGGGTTGATGAAGACGTGGATCGACACCGGGATCTTCTTCTGGGCAATCAGGTTGTCGACCACAATCTGCGTGCGGGAGCCGCTGTAGCGATTTGCGTGTTGGCCACCGTCGTTCCATACCATCACCGCCGCCGGCGTTTTGGGGTCGTACTGCGCCGGAACGTAGATCCAGTATTCGCTCTCCATCCCGTCATAAAGCTTGCTGCGGTGGATGATCTTTTCGGAGACGGTACCCTTCGGGATACCCGGCTGATCATACGAGTCCGGCCCGTATGCCGGTACATTGACGTCTCCCCCAAATGGCTTTCCGTCTACCGTGTAGTGGAATGTGTGGTTCCTGCCGGTGGCCAGCTTTCCGGTGGCGAACCAGAGCGTAGAGTCGGGAACGTGCTGCATCGCGGGCCGCGGTTCGTCGTCCACGAGAAGTTGCGGCGGCTCCTTCGCCTCCACCGCCCAGATGAAGTCCGCCCCTTCACCCTGATAGGCGGTGCCCTTGGAGATGCGGTCGGCGCCCAGCGTATCCCGCAGAGCGGCGCGTAGCTCCGGCGTGTTCGGGCCTTTCTGCGCCAACTCGATCAGCTTGGGAGTAGAGAGTTTTTCCGCCGCGGCAGGGTGCACGGTGAGCGCACCGGCGCAGAGGCAGAGGCAAATCAGAGTTTTCGTCATTGAGACTCCTACTTGGGATGTGGGAATAGGGAAGAGGGCGGTAACCGATCCATGTTCTTCCAGCCGGCGCCTCCTCCCTCGTGGGAATGGATGCCGGAAGGAGTGCACGCTCGTAAAACCGAAGCTAAAGGGCAATGCGGATTCGCCAGGCACCTGTAGGCCGCGGACCGCACTTCTAAAGAAGCATTGATGGTGTTGGATGGCGAAAGCGACTAAAGACAAAAAGACCAGACCGGCCCAGAAACCGGCCGCCGCGCCCGTCCGTGCGTATTCTCCGGAAGCACAAGAAGTACGCGCGCTGCTCCGGCGGATACCGGATGGTCTCAAAGCAACGCTGGCATGCCTGGCCAATAAGCCGCAGGCCGACCGGGAGCGCGTACTCGCGGAACTGGTCCGCGGCCTGGGCAAAGAGGCCCTGCCGCTGGTGCGCGCAGCCGCGATGAGCGCGCACGAAGAGCTGGCACACTCCGCGATCCGGACGCTGCCGATCTTCGGCACGCGCGCCGCGGCGGATGTACTGGCCGAAGTGCATGACGCGCATCCGGATACACCGCGGGCAACCCTGGCGCGCCACTCGGCCAAAGCATTCCGGGCGCGCGGGATCCAGGCCGCCGTGCCGGAGCCGGACGAAGCCGCGGAGCCGCCGCATTACGCGCTCCGCGAAACGTGGGTGAGCGCCCCCGATGGCGTGGGTTCCCGCTCCGTCGTCGCGCGGCTGCAAGACCAATATGGGGTATGGCACGCAATCCTGGTGCTCTGGAACGACCAGGCCGGGATCAAAGATGGCTTCATGCGCCCGTTGAGCCGCCAGGAGTGGGAAGAGCGCTCCCGCCGCATGGATGAGCGCGGCACGTCGCAGGTGCAGTGCCCGCCGGACTTCGCCCGCTGGCAAGTAGCGACGGCGCGGCAACTCAATGCGGAAAGCGGGCTGGCACTAGGCACCGCGCTTGACGAGTGGGACCGTCAGCTGGGCCTGCCGCCCGAAGGTTACCAGCCGCCCGACCCTGCCGCCAAGCTCGCAGCCGCGCCCGACGTCTATGAGCAAGCGCTTACCGCGGGCGCGGCATTGATCAAGCTGCCGGACGCGGCTCGCTGGTTCCTGGAGGCGGCCGACTGTGAGCCATGGGCTCGGCGCTGGATGGACTTACAGAACCGCCTCCGCTACCGCGGGACTGAAGCGGACCCGGAAGTGGTGCGCGCCGAGCTAACTACGCTGGTCTACGACGCGACCACTCAGCTCATCGACGAGAAGCAGCGGGAGTTGTATCGTGGACGGCTCCTCGACTTCGCCCGGGTCCTGGAATGGCGCCGCATGGAGGAGCCTGCGCGGCAGGCGGCTGCGGCCGCACTCGCATTGGAGCGCGGCGTGGCCTGTACCGCGATACCCTTTCTCGTGGCGCTGGTCGAGTGGAGCCTTCGCGCCACGGAGGTATTGATGACGCGCGGGGAGGACCTGGAGCGATTGCGCTACCGTCCCCTCCGACGCCGGCATCTTTGAGACGTAGACCGAACTACTAAGGAATTTTCCGGATGGCCCAAGGGAAGAAATCGAAGCAGAAGGGGAAGCAGACGCCCCAGAACCGAGCAACGGCCCCGGCCGCGGCGCCGGTTCCGCCCGAGTTACAGGCGATCCAGGATGAGATTCGCCGCCTCGTTGGGGAAGATCCGGCAGGCTGGGCAACCTTTGCCCAGGCGCTCAAGGCGCAGCACGAGGCCGAACCCGACGTGATGTTCGAGTTCGTGGTGAAGAGCTTTGGCAAGGAAGCCTTACCCCTGCTGCGCGGTGCCGCGTTGGATGAAGACGACGACTTCGCCCTCGGCGCGCTGAAGGCGCTGCCGAGCCTGGCTACCCGAGCGGCGGGTGACGTGCTCGCGGAAGCCTACGCGGCCTATCCGGAAGGTGAGCGGGGAAAAGCTGCCTGGCAAGGCGTGCAGGCGCTGCAGGCGCGAGGTATCAAGGTCACGGTGCCCGAACCGGAAGGTGTCCGGCAGCAGACGCCCACCTACCAGCTCCGCGAAATCCGCGAGTCATTCCCGGATGGCGTGGGTAGCTCCGAAGTGCTGATGCGTCTTCAGGACCGGTATGGGGTCTGGTACACCTGCGCCGTGGTGTGGAATGACCAGGCGGGCGTGAAGGATGGCTTTCTTACGCCCTTCAGCCGGCCCCACTGGGAGCAGATGCGGCGGACCCAGCAGGAGCAGGGCGTAGACCTGATCACGGTGCCGGAAGACTATGCTCGATGGCACGTCGTCCAGGCCCGCGCGATCAACGCCGTTTCCGGATTTCCGCTGGAAGATCACCTGGAGTCGTGGGATGAGTTGTTCGGGCCGCCCTCGGACGGGTACGTGGTTCCGGACCCCACCGCGCCGATCCGTGAGCTGCCTGTTGAAGAGCAGGCTCGCCTTGCGGACGATATCGAGCGGTTGATGTCTGAGGGGATTTTCAACACGTGGGCTTTCGAACCCGCCGACGTCCGGCCGTTTTACGAGCGGTTCCGCCCCCTGGCGGATCAGGTCTACGACACCGGGCCGAACGAAGAACCGGATGCCGAAACGTACGCCGCCTTCAAGGCAGTCCTCTCCGATGCGGCTCGTGCCGTGACGACTCCGGAAATGGACGCGCGTTTCCGGGAGCGCTTGCTGGACGTGGCGCGCAAGCTGGAGTGGCAGGGGCGGACTGAAGATGCCCGGGTGGCAGCCGCCACGGCGCTCCAGATCGAGCAATCCGGCGATCCGGGCGGCACCACGTTCTACCAGGAGCTGGTGGCGAACGGGTTCGAGTTGCTGGAGGAGATTCTCCAGGACGGCGAAGACCCCGAGGATCTCCGCTACGATCCGATGGAGCGCTACTCCGATACCGAAGAAGAAGAATAGCCCCGAACTGCAGGGTAAATGAAGAAACGGCCGGAGGGTTACCCTCCGGCCGTTTCTTCATTTACCCTGCCGGTAATTGCTTACTGGAGTACGACCTTCGCGTACTTGGCGGGGTCCTTCTCGAACGTGGCCTTGTTCTCGTTATTCTCGAAGAAGTAGATCCCGTTCTTGTAGGTGGTCTTGGGAGCATCCGCGGAGAGACCGAATTCCTTGCCCGAGACCGGGTCGGAGACCTTGTCCAGGAAGTTGTTCGGCTCTTTGGCAAACGCCATCGGGCAGTTGCCGCAGCAGAAGTAGACGATCTGGTCGTTTACTACCACGCGGTTCGCCTTGCTGGCGCCCTTAATGGGGAACCCCTTGACCGGGCATTCCAGCTTGGTTTTGCTCAGGAAGCTCTCCGGCGCCTTCAGGAACGCATCCCGGTTCTTGGCGTCAGCAAAGTACAGGTGATTGCCGTTGACGATGACGGTGGGGGTCTCCTTCGCTACGGTGACTTCCTTGGACGTGACGGGATCCACCATCTTTTTGCCGAGGTCATCGGCGGTGGCGGCCACGAGAAGTCCCAGCGAGGCGACGAGCGCATACGGTAGCCAGGTTCGCATTCCAATTTACCTCCAGATTACATACGGCCCCACACTCCGGACGTCAGCCGGAATGCCGTGCCCGGATCAAGTCGATATAAGCGGGAGCGATGCGGTCCTCGGGTCGAAGCCCCAGCGCTTCGACCACCGCCGCCAACTCCCGCTGTGCGTCCGTTTCGGGCTGTTCCCGGATCACGGTCTCCAATTCCACAAAACTGCCGAGGCCTCGCACCTCGTCCAGATGGATTCGCGTGTGCCGCCACAGAAACAGGTGTCGCTGCTTTCGCACTTCACCCGCGCTGCCGAGCGCAAAGGCCAACGCCTCCCGTAAGGTGACCGGGTCGGCAGTGGGGGACAGCACGTAGTCGCTGCCGCGAGCCTCCACCGCATCCGGCCGGCGATAAGCGATTAGCTCGCCAGTTCCGTTCCCGAAATCACGCAGCTTCAGCCGGCCCATCGGCGCCGGAAAGAAAGCGTCATACTGCTCCAGCACCCCGGCATCGTGCGCACCCCACGCCCGTGCGCGGTCACGGACAGCATCCAGGTCCTCGCAGCGGAACTTCAACTCCAGGTTGCGCATCTGTCTCTTTGTTAGTCGCCGGCGGCGAATGCTCCTGCCATTAGGTTGTGCTTAGACCGCGTCTTCTTCCCATACGCGCTCCGATGCCACCCAGAGCGTGCCCTCCCGATGATGCTCCTTCTGCCGCTCCGCATACCGAGCCACTCGCCGCAGATCCGAAGGGCTCACCGTCAGCACCCCATGATCGCGCTGCCACCTGAAGCCTTCACCGCGCTCCAGCGCGGCTTCACTCAGAGGGCGTGACGAACTGCCCTTCGCCGCCTCCGTGAATTCGGAAATGCAGATCGTGCGCGGCATTGAGACCACCAGATGGACATGGTCCCACACGCCACCAAGCGCATGCACCGTGCACTTGAGCACCCCGCACTGCTGCCGGATCAACGGGCAGGCATGCCGCTCGACGTCCCCCAGGAGCATTGGGGCTCGGTCCCAGGTTGCCCAGACAAAGTGGTAAAACGTGCGAGAATAGGATTGTGGCGTCCGCAGTACCTCGTGATGTCACCGGGAGAATAGTCGCCGGGCTGAACCCCGATGCTCTAGTAAAGCACGGTCCCCGCCTTCGCGGGCGCACGTCCCACCGATGGGGGCGCCTGTGAAGGCAGAGGCTGTGCAGTACCGAAGCCCAGGGGTTCAGCCGTGGGACCGGGTCCGCGACAACAAAAGTGGCGAACAAGTAGGAGTGGTTCGCCTGATAACGCTACATTCCGGCACCCGCCAAACGGAAGGACTGCGCCGCGGCGCTTCCGAATCTGCATACAGCCAGACGGCCACTCCGATCACGGTAAGGAACCCTCTCTATGAAGGCACTGACGCCTGCCGCCGTTGCCCTCGTTGCGCTGACCGCGGCCCCCGTATTCGCTGCGCCCCTCACCGCGAGCCATCTCCGTTGCGAGTATGCCACCGAGCCGTTGGGGATCGACGAGACGGCACCGCGCCTGTCCTGGCAACTCGAGAGCCGGGAGAAAGCCCAGAAGCAGAAAGCATTCGAGATCCGGGTAGCCTCCACCAAAGAAGCGCTGGCCCGTGGCGAAGCGGACCTCTGGAACAGCGGCCAGGTGACCTCCAACGAGACGACGCAGATTGTCTACCGGGGAAAGCCGCTGGGCTCGGGGCGCCGCTGCTATTGGCAGGTGCGCACCTGGAACCAGAAGGGAGAAGAGGGTCCCTTCAGCGCGGTTGCCTCGTGGGAGATGGGCCTGTTGAAGCAGACCGACTGGTCTGGTAAATGGATTGGACTCCCCGGCGGCGGCGCGCAGAAGAGCTTCAGCATGGACGGGAGCCAGTGGGTCTGGTTTCCGGAGGGGAGCCCGGCTCAGTTCGCACCTCATGGCACCCGCTATTTCCGGCGTACCATCAACTTGCCCGCGACCCGACAGCCGGTACGCGCCACCTTCTGGGTGGGAGTAGACAACCAATTTGTGCTGTACGCCAACGGCAAAGAGATGGGCCAGGGGGGTGGCTGGCAGTCCGCCACGCCGGTAGACGTGCTGAGCCAGCTCCATACGGGTGACAACAGCTTTGCCATCTCCGCCACCAACTCCGACGCAGCCGGCGGTCCCGCGGGCCTCCTGGGGCGACTCCGGATTGAGTTCGCCTCGGGCGATTCGATTACCCTCGACATCGACGGCAGTTGGAAGGCGAGCGACAAAGAGGCGGTGGGATGGCAGGGAGAACACTTCGATGACCGCTCCTGGTCCGGTGCCAAGGTGCTCGGGATCAGTGGCATTGCGCCGTGGGGGGTAACGAAAGCAGGTGGGGGAGAACCCGGCCCGGCTCCCTACCTGCGGAAGCAGTTCAACCTGACTCGGTCGGTCCGGCGCGCCCGTGCCTACGTCTCGGCCCTTGGGGTCTACCAGCTCTACCTCAACGGCAAGCGGGTGGGTGACGAGGTGCTGGCCCCGGGCTGGACCGACTACCGCAAGCGTGTTCAGTACCTGACTTACGACGTCACGGACGCCGTAAAGCGTGGCAAGAACGCGGTCGGTGCAATCGTCGGGGATGGGTGGTATGCCGGCTCACTGGGCCCCGACCTCGCCCGCAACCACTTCGGCCCGGATCCGGCGCGGCTTCGCCTGCAGCTAAACGTGGAATACACCGACGGCAGCACCACGACCGTAGTTTCGGACGACTCCTGGCGCGGGGCGATCGGCCCCATTCTGGAGGCCGACCTCTACGCGGGAGAGACCTACGACGCTCGGCGTGAGTTCCCCGGTTGGAGCGAGCCCGGATTCAAAGAGGAAGGGTGGAAAGGCGTTACTGTCCTTAAAGACCTGAACCCACCGATGGTGGCGTACGTCGGCCCGCCGATCCGCGTGACGGAAGAGTTGCGGACCCGGTCGGTAACCGAGCCCAAACCTGGGGTCTATGTATTCGACCTGGGTCAGAACATGGTGGGCCGAGCCCGCCTTCGTGTGGGAGGTCCGGCCGGCACACGCGTAACGCTCCGCTTCGCCGAGGTGCTCAATCCGGACGGTACCGTCTACCGCGACAATCTTCGCCGCGCTCGCGCAACCGATACCTTCATCGTGCGAGGCATGGGGACGGACACCTACGAGCCGCATTTCACCTACCATGGTTTCCGCTACGTCGAGGTGACTGGCTATCCCGGAAAACCCGGAGCAGACGCCATCACGGGCCGGGTTTTCCATTCCGATATGACGCCCACGAGCCGCTTCCAGTCGTCCAGTAAACTGGTCAATCGACTCTACCGCAATATCACCTGGGGTCAGCGCGCCAACCTGATGAGCGTGCCCACGGATTGTCCGCAGCGCGACGAGCGCCTGGGATGGATGGGTGATGCGCAGCTCTTCGCACGTTCGTCCTGCTGGAACATGGACATGGCGGGCTTCTACACCAAGTGGATGCACGACATCGTGGACGCGCAGTCGGCGGCGGGCGGGTTCTCGGATATCTCGCCACGGGTGGTGGATCAAGCGGATGGCGCGCCGGCATGGGCCGAAGCGGGCCTCGTAATCCCGTGGACCGTCTACCAGTGCTACGGAGACGTTCGCATTCTGGAGCGCCACTACGACTCCATGCGGCGCTATGTAGACCTTTTGGTACAGGCGAACCCGGACTTGCTCTGGCTGAAGCGTCGCAATAACGACTTCGGTGACTGGGTGCCGGCGGGTGAGCAGACCAACAAAGACCTCATTGCCAGTGCCTACCTCGCCTACGACCTCCGCCTGATGTCTCAGATCGCGAACGTGATTGACAACAAGGAGGACGCCGAAAAGTACAGCGCCCTGGCGGCGCGCAGCCGGGCTGCGTTCAACGCACGGTTCCTGGACACCGACGGGCGTTACCTGGGTGACACGCAAACCGCGTACGCAATGGCAATCGGAATGGGCCTGGTGCCCGTCGATCGGCAGGCGCAGGTAGCTCGCCGTCTCGCAGAGGCGGTCCAGCGACGCCAGGGACGACTCGCGACCGGGTTCATCGGCACCGCATTCCTGCTGCCGGCGCTCACGGACAGTGGCAACAACGATCTCGCGTACCAGATCTTGTTGAATACCAGCTATCCCTCCTGGGGCTACATGATCGACCACGGTGCCACATCCATGTGGGAGTTGTGGAATAGCGACAAAGAAGGCCCCAGCATGAACTCCCGCAACCACTTTGCGTTCGGGACCGTAGCGGAATGGATTCAGCGCTACCTGAGCGGGATCGATACCGACTCTTCCGCCCCCGGATACAAGAACGTGGTGATCCGCCCGCGGCCGGGGCCCGGCATCGATCAGGCCCGGGCCGAGTATGATTCACAGTACGGCGCCATTGTGAGCGACTGGCAGCGGACCGCCACCACGTTCCGCCTTCGAGTTACGATCCCCACAAACACCACCGCCACGGTATACCTTCCGACATTCGGCAAAGCGCGCAGCACCCTTTGGGAAGGCGGCGAGCTAATCTGGCGTTCCGGGCGTTTTCATGCTGGTCGAGAGGGCGTAACCTCCGCGGCAATGCAGGGCGACGCGGTCGCACTCGCCGTGGGCAGCGGTACTTACGAGTTTGTGCTCGACATGGGAGACAAACCGAACCGGTAACGTATGCACCGAGGTTATAGGCAATCAGGCGCAGAAAGGCATTGCGGTTCAGCCCGGGTCATTATCCCCGAGCAGGAGAACAGCAGTGTCACGATGGTTGCCAGTTTCGGTCGGTCTTGCGCTCCTGGGTGCCGCTCCGTTCCTGCGCGCGCAGAACGCTGACCCAATTGTCTCCGCACTCGCACGGCCGGTGCTGGCTCCCGGTCAAGCGCTCGATGAGGTCGAGCGCTACTGTGAGTCTCGCGTTCCCGGTATGCCGCCCTTGACCACTCGTGACGAGTGGCGCCGGTATGCAGATCGCAGCAGGAAACAGACGCTGGAGAAGGTGGTCTTCCGCGGTGAGGCGGCGCGCTGGCGCGAAGCACCCACCCACGTCGAATGGCTCGACACCATCGACGGCGGCCCGGGGTACCACATCCGCAAGCTCCGCTACGAGGTGCTGCCCGGCCTCTGGGCGCCCGCGCTGCTCTATCAGCCGGACCACCTCCAGGGGAAGGCTCCGGTTGTGCTCAACGTGAACGGGCATGATGCGGATGGCAAAGCAGCCGCTTATAAGCAGATCCGCTGCATCAACCAGGCCAAGCGAGGCATGCTGGCGCTCAACCTGGAATGGTTCGGCATGGGCCAGCTACGCACGCCCGGCTTTCAGCACGGGCTGATCAACGCCCTCGACCTCACCGGTACCAGCGGGATTGCGACCCATTACCTTGCGATGAAGCGCGGGCTCGACGTCCTCCTCAGCCTGGAGCATGCGGATACCTCCCGGGTAGCCGTAACCGGTCTATCCGGCGGAGGCTGGCAAACCATCTTCATCAGCGGGCTGGACCGACGCGTGACGCTCAGCAATCCGGTTGCGGGGTACTCCAGCTTCCGCACCCGCATTCACAACCACTCCGATCTCGGCGACTCCGAACAGACCCCATGCGATCTGGCGACCGTGGTGGATTACGCGCAGCTTACCGCCATGCGCGCGCCGAATCCCATGTTGCTCACCTTCAACGCCCAGGACGACTGCTGTTTCCGCGCCGACCACGCGCTGCAGCCACTCCTGGACGCGGCGGGACCCGTCTATAAGCTGTATGGGAAGGAAGCCAATCTCCGCTCCCACGTCAATGAGGTCCCCGGCACACACAATTACCTCCGAGATAATCGCGAGGCGTTCTACCGGATGGCCGGAGATCACTTCTTTGCGGCACAGCCATTTGACGCTACCGAGATCCCCAGTGACACCGAAGTAAAGACGAAGGAGCAGCTCCAGGTGCCGCTGCCGGAACAGAATGCGGACTTCGCCAGTCTCGCCCTGTCCATCAGCGGCGACCTCCCGCGCCAGGCGACGCTCCCCACCGAGAATGGCAAAGCCCTGGCGTGGCAACGGCGCCGCCGGACGCAATTGCGTGAGGTGGTGAAGGCCCACGACTATCCGGTCCAGGCCTCAACCTCCGGCACGCAGTCGCTGAATGGCCTTGCCGTAACCCATTGGAAGTTGCGCTTAGGCGATGCGTGGACCATTCCGGCGGTTGAGTTCGCCCGCAGCGGGGCAAAAGATACGGTATTGGTGGTCGCAGACGGCGGCCGCGAGAGCGCCTCCGGGA
>Ga0255338_1003062_pt1 | contig 21425 bp, 23 predicted proteins | sample MeOH1_35cm_T4_19_FD_203715 | JGI IMG/M metagenome (GOLD analysis project Ga0255338, IMG submission 203715) | Sandy soil microbial communities from University of British Columbia, Vancouver, Canada - MeOH1_35cm_T4_195 | ecosystem: Engineered > Artificial ecosystem > Sand microcosm > Unclassified ...
GGACATGCTCGAGGCCAAGAAGGTCAACGTCCTCGGCGTCCGCATCAAGCGCGGCAAGCGCGCGGTCAAGCACGACTCCTACTCCCCCGGCAAGATGGGCGAGACCGTCATCCCGCTGTCTCAGTTCTAACGACCTCCCGTCGGTCCGACCGCGGCTTAATAAACATCCTCGTTCGAGGCGGCTTTAGGCATTGACAGCCACCGGTTCATGGGGTAGAATTCCAGACGAAGCCCGGAGACCGGGAAGTGTGGCCAAATTGGCCACAAATGGAGACAAAATGGCATCCCCTTTGCGCCGTCCGCTGCTCGCCGGTAACTGGAAGATGAACCTCACGCTCGCTCAGTCCGTCGAGCTGGGAAAATTAGTGGCGAGTGGGGCCAATTCGGCCTCGGGTGAGGTCGCGGTGTTCGTCCCGGCCACCGCGATCACCGTCGTGGGCGAGGTCCTCAAGGGGACTCCCGTCCGCCTCGGCGCCCAGAACGGATATTACGAGGCCTCCGGGGCCTACACCGGCGAGATCTCGATGGGGCAGATCAAGGACGCGGGCTGCTCCATGGTCCTCATCGGCCACAGCGAGCGCCGCAAGCTGTTCGGCGACACCGACGAGTGGATCAACAAGAAGCTCGGCGCCGCCCTCAAGGCGGGGCTGACCCCGGTCGTGTGCGTCGGCGAGACCCTCGAGGAGCGCGAGTCGCAGAAGACCTGGCGCGTGCTCGAGACTCAGATCGCCGGGGGTCTCAAGGGCTTCGCGCCCGCCGACCTCTCCAAGGTCGTCATCGCCTATGAGCCCGTGTGGGCCATCGGCACGGGCAAGACCGCCTCGCCCGCGCAGGCGCAGGAGGCGCACCTGTTCATCCGCGCCCAGCTGGCCAAGATCCACGGCGACGGCTTCGCCGCGGGCACTCGAATCCTGTACGGCGGGTCCGTGACCGCCGAGAACGTGGACTCGCTGATGGCGCAGGCCGACGTGGACGGCGCGCTCGTCGGCGGCGCCAGCCTCAAGAAGGATTTCCTGCGCATCATGGGATTCCAGAAAGCGTGATCTCTCCCGCCGAGATCGCCGGGCTGTCCGCCGAGATAGAAAAGCGCATGAAGCGCTCGAAGCTCGACATCCCCGCCGGCGTCTCGGTCAAGCACTGCCATCTGACGAAGGAGCACTTCAAGATCCTGTTCGGCGCGTCCGCCGAGCCCAAGCGCGTCAAGGACATCAAGCAGCCGGGGTTCTACGCGGCGGAAGAGATGATCGATGTTCAGGGCCCCAAGGGCGTCCTGAAGAAGATCCGTCTCGTGGCGCCCTACCGCGACCACACCCAGATCGAGATCGCGGTCAGCGACGCGATGGCCATCGGCCTCAAGCCGCCGGTGCGGGAGTCGGGCGCGGTGAAGGGCTCCGCCGGCGCGATCCTGATCGGCCCCGCGGGGAAGGTCGAGATCAAGGAGGGCGTCATCATCGCCCAGCGGCATCTGCATTTCTCGCCGAGCGAAGCGAAAAGCCTCGGCATAGCGTCAGGCGAGGTGGTGAGGGTTCGCGCCGGCGCAAACGGCGGACGATCGACCGTCTTCGAAGATGTCGTCGTGCGCGTGTCGGACAAGTACAGCTTGGAGTTCCACGTCGATACGGACGAAGCGAACGCCGCCGGAATCAAGACCGGCGATTTCGTGCACATAGCGTAAGGAGAAAAGTAATGAATGCACTTGGAATGATCGAGACCCGCGGCCTCATCGCCTGCGTCGAGGCCGCTGACGCCGCCGTGAAGGCCGCCGACGTCCGCATCGTCGGCTACGAGAAGGTCGGCACCGGCCTCGTGACCGTGCTGTTCCGCGGCGAAGTGGCCGCGTGCAAGGCCGCCTGCGACTCCGGCGCCGCCGCCGCGCAGAAGGTCGGCGAGCTGATCGCCGTGCACGTCATCCCGCAGCCGCACCCCGACCTCGAGGGCAAGATGCCGATCTCTTCCCCCGAGACCCTGGCGCGGAAGAAGTAGCCATGATCTTCGCCCGCGTCACGGGCACCGTCGTCTGCACGCTGAAGGACGAGAAGCTGGTCGGATCGAAGCTGCTGCTGGTGCAGCCCGTCGATCTGGCCGGCGCCTCCAAGGGCAGCCCCCTCGTCGCCGTCGACTCCGTCGGCGCCGGCGAGGGGGAGCTCGTCCTGATCGTGCAGGGGTCGAGTGCGAGACAAACATCGAAAACCGACGGCCGGCCGGTCGACGCCGTGATCTTCGCGATCGTCGACACCGTCGAGGCGAACGGAAAAACGGCGTTTAAGAAGTCCGAGGACGCTAATGCAAAGTGAAGAGATCGCACGCATAGTTTCCGAAGTCCTTAAGCGGTTGGAGAAGGAGGAGTTGGGTTCCGTGCTGACCGCGAGGTCGTCGGAGGCGCCGGCAAGGTCACCCAATCCGTTGCCGTTGCGATCGTGCACATCCGTTGTTTACCCGTCCGTTGACGCCGCCGTTCAAGCCGCGGTGGTCGCCCAAGGCGAATTTCAGGACTTGGGCCTGGAACTGCGCCGCGAAGTCATCCGCGCCATGCGCAAGGCCGCCATCGCCAACGCCGAGCGCCTCGCGAAGATGGCCGTCGAGGAGACCGGGATGGGCCGGGTCCTCGACAAGGTCCAGAAGAACCTGGTGTGCGCCACCCGCACCCCCGGCGTCGAAGACCTCGTCTCCCGCGCCTACACCGGCGACAAGGGCCTGACCTTGGTCGAGTACGCGCCCTACGGCGTCGTCGCCGCCATCACCCCGTCCACCAACCCCGCCGCGACCATCATCAACAACGCCATCTCGATCATCGCGGCCGGCAACGGCGTCGTCTTCGCGCCGCACCCCGCCTCCTTCAAGACCTGCGTCGAGACCATGCGCCTGCTCTGCGAGGCCGCCGTCGCCGCCGGCGCCCCCGCGGGGCTCATCACGACGTACGATAAGCCGTCCCAAGAGAACACGAAGAACCTCCTCGCCCATCCCGACACGCGCGTGAACATGGTCACCGGCGGACCGGCGATCGTGAAGGTCGCGATGACGGTGGGGAAGACGTGCAAGACCATCGCGGCCGGTCCGGGAAACCCGCCTGTCGTCGTGGATGAAACCGCCGTGTTCCCGAAATGCGCTCAAGACGTCATCTTCGGGGCGTCTTTCGACAACAACGTCCTTTGCACCGCCGAAAAAGAAGTCATAGTGACCGCCGCCGCGCGCGACAGATTTCTCGCGGGCATGCGCGGCGATCCTCGAGCCTATGAATTGAACGCGTCTCAAACCGAGGCGTTGGTGAAGCTCGTCATCAAGGTGGGAGGTCGTGGATGCAAGGATCCAGTCCTCAATCGCGACTTCGTCGGTAAGGATGCGTCTGTGTTGGCCAAAGGAATAGGTTTGGAGATCCCACGCGAAGCCCGTCTTCTTTGGGCCGAGGTGCCCAACGACCATACCTTGGTGTGGACCGAGCAGCTCATGCCGTTCTTGCCCGTGACCGTGGCCCCCGACGTCGACGCCGCCATCGCCCTCGCCGTCCAGACCGAAGGCGGCCACCGCCACACCGCCGCGATGCACTCCACCAACGTCGCCAACCTCACCAAGATGGGGCGCGCGATGCAGTGCTCCATCTACGTCAAGAACGCGCCCACGCTGTACGGGCTCGGCCTCGGCGAAGGCTACGCCACGATGTCGATCGGCACGCCGACCGGCGACGGGCTCACCAAGGCCTCACATTTCGCGCGCCCGCTGCACTGCGCGCTCGTCGGATACTTCCGGATCGCTTAAGGAGAACCATGCTCGCCAACCTCGCCGTCGGATTCCTCGAATCATCCTCGATCGCCAAGGGCATCGAGGCGACGGACGCCATGGTCAAGATGGCGTCGATCAAGCTCGCGAAGACGACCATCGTCGCGCGCGGGAAGTACATCATCTTCGTGACCGGCGCCCTGGGCGAGGTGGAGAGCTCGATGCGCGCGGGCCGCGAGGTCCTGGGCAAGACGCTGGTGGACGAGGTCCTCATCCGCAACGTCCACAACCAGGTCGTCGCCGCGCTCGACAAGCGCGTCCCCGTCGAGGTCCTGGGCGCCGTCGGCATCATCGAGACCAAGGAGGCCATCGCCGCCGTGCTCGCGGCCGACGCGGGCGCCAAGGCCGCCAACGTCCACCTCATCGAGGTGAAGACCGTCGTCGGCGGCGGGAAGGGCTACGTGACCTTGTGCGGCGAGGTGGGCGACGTGCGCACCGCGATCGCGGCCGGCATCAACGCGATCAGGAAGGACCTGATCGTCAGCCACGTGATCATCCCCCAGGCCGACCCCCAGCTCCTCGCGACGGTGGGAAAATAGGATGAACGCCGTCGCCGTCCTCGCCCTGTCCTTCGCGCTCGCGGCCCCGGCCGCGGCGAAGGACATCCGCGTGGCGGCCGACGGCTCCGGCGACTACAAGAAGCTCTCGAAGGCCCTGGCCAAGGCCGTTCCCGGCGACGTGATCCTGATCAAAAAAGCCTCGGGCATGGTGGGCGCCATCCTCAAAGAATCGAGCGGCACCTTCCTCGTCGAAGGCACCGTGCCGGGCAGCCCCGCCGAGGCGGCCGGGCTCAAGAAGGGAGAACGCATCCTCGCCGTCGACGGCGTCGAGGCCGCCGGCCGGGCGCTGACCGAGGTGGTGATGCGCGTCCGCGGCCCGTTCGGCACGGCAGTGGAGCTCACGGTCGCGGGCGAATCGGGCGAGCGGGTCGTGCCGATCGTGCGCGGCGAATCGCGCCGGGTGATCAAGGACGACCTCTCGAAGATGCAGATCGCCCGCGAGGAGGAGGACGTCGAAACGGCCGCGGAGTACGCCCAGAAGCTCGCCGAGGGCGGCGCCGTGGAGGCGCAGTCCTTCCTCGCGTTCCAGTACCGCAACGGGACCGCCGGGCTGCGGAAGAATTTCGAGAAGGCTTTTTTCTGGGCCGCCAGGGCCGCGGAGGGCGGAGACGGCGCGGGCCAGCGCCTGCTCGCGGTCATGTACCTGCACGGAGAAGGGACGCCCAAGGATCAGACGCAGGCGATATACTGGAACCGGAAGGCCGTCGAGAAGAACGATCCCTACGCCATGATCAACCTGGCCGTCATCTATGAGAACGGCTGGGGCATCCAGGCCGATCCCGCCGCCGCGTTGGAGCTCTATCGTCGCGCGCTCAAACAGCAGCTGCCGGCCGCGAACGCCGCGGACACGCAGAGCCGGGCGGAGCGTCTGGAGCGGAGCCTCGCGGCCGCCGCGCCCGCCGCGGCGCCGTCGCCGGCTCCCGCGCCCGCCGCGATCCCGGCGCCGGCGGCTCCCGCCGTCCCGCGGCGCTCCGACATAGATGATCTCCCTTCGCAGGGGGCCGTCCGTCCCCACGCCGTCGCCGTCGTCATCGGCGTCGAGAGCTACCGCGAGGCCCTGCCCAAGGCGGACTTCGCCGCCGCCGACGCGCGCCTGGCCGCCGAGTACTTCAAGCGCGTCCTGGGCGTGAGCGAGGAGAACCTCGCTTTGCTCGTCGACGGCCGCGCCACGAAGAGCGACTTCGAGAAATATCTCGAGCAGTGGCTGCCCAATCACACGGACAAGGACTCGGATGTGTTCGTGTTCTTCTCCGGGCACGGCGCGCCCGATCCGGGCAAGGGCGACGCCTACCTGGTCCCCTTCGACGGGGACCCGACCTACATCAAGCAGACCGGCTACTCGGTCAAGCGGCTGTACGCTTTGCTCGGCAAGCTCCCGGCCAAGAGCGTGACCGTCGCGCTCGACTCCTGCTTCTCCGGGGCGGGCGGCCGCTCGGTGCTGGCCAAGGGCGCGCGGCCGCTGGTGACGGTCCGCACCGACGCCCCGCCCGCGCGCGTGACCGTCCTCGCGGCCGCGGCCGGCGATCAGATCTCCAACAGCTATGAGGAGCAGGGCCACGGCCTTTTCACCTACTTCCTCCTCAAGGGCTTGAAGGAGAAGGGCGATTTCAAGTCCGCCTACGATTATCTCGGACCCGAGGTCTCCCGCACGGCCCGGCGCAAGTACAACTCCGACCAGACGCCCCAGTGGAGGGACGGAAAATGAAGATCGTCATCGGCTCCGACCACGGCGGCTTCGCGGCCAAGGCCTTCATCATCAAGACCATCCAGGCCATGGGCCACGAGGTCGTCGATTTCGGTTGCCACTCGACCGAGGCCGTGGATTATCCCGACGTGGCGCAGCTGATCGCGGAGTCGGTCGTCTCCCGCCAATTCGACAAGGGCGTGCTCATCGACGGCTTCGGCGGCGCGGTGTGCCTGGCCGCCAACAAGGTCCCCGGCGCGCGCGCGGTCGCCGCCTACGACTCGGTCTCCGCCCGCATGGCCGCCCAGCACGACGACGCGAACATCCTCTGCATCGGCGGCAAGTCCCACGGCGAGCTGATCCACGCCGAGATCCTGAAGGTGTTCTTCGGCACGCCGTTCGAGGGCGGCCGCCACGCGGGCCGGCTCGCGAAGATCGCCGGCATCGAACGGAAGTACGCGCGATGAGGATCCTCTCGGCGATCGGGCTGCTCGCGGCCGGCCTTCTGTTCTCGGGCTGCGCCGGGCCGATGATGGCCGGCGCTCCCGGACAGACGCGGAAGGTCGACCCTCTGGGGGCTCCGGGCGCGCGGGCGGACGACCCGGCCTTGTGCGCTACCACGATCAAAGCCAGTTTCTACACCTTTCTTCACAGCATGGTGCAGCTTCGCTCCTTCCGGCTCCTCACCCAGGAGCATTCCGACCTTGCCGGCTGCGACCTCGTGCTGAAATTCGTCCATCCCGGCTCGTCGATCTTCTCCCGCGACGAGATACACGCTTACTCCGCCTATGGAGGGGAGCTCCTGTGGCAGGGGGTCTCCCAGGGCGCGGCGGGCAAATACGGCGCGCAGTTCCTGCTCGAGCAGTTGATCCGGGATTTCTGGCCCGGGGAGCCGCTGCGCGCGAAGTTCGAGCAGGACAAGGCGGCCGGGCGGCGCATCGCCCGGGCCGACCTGGAGCGGACGGGCCTGACCCTTCTGTCCGAGGTCGGCATGGATAAGTACACGCTCCGCGTCCTCGCGAACAACCGCGTCTCCGAGGCGCCGCGCTCGCTCGCGGCCGGAGCTGCCTCCGCGGCCGCGCCGGCTCCGGCCATCGTCCCGCCCGCGTCCGCCGCCGTCCGCAGCGACGTCGACGATCTGCCGGCGGCGCGCGCCTCCTTGCCGAAACGCCACGCCGTCGTCATCGGCGTCGAACGCTACCGCGAGAACCTGCCCAAGGCCGATTTCGCCGCCGGCGACGCGAAGCTCGCGGCCGAGTACTTCAAGCGCGTGCTGGGCGTTCCGGAGCAGAACCTGGCCCTGCTCGTCGATGAGCGCGCGACCAAGGGCGACTTCGAGAAGTACTTCGAGCGCTGGCTCCCGAACCGCGTCGAAGCCGGCGACGAGGTGTTCGTCTATTTCTCTGGCCACGGCTCGCCGAACCCCGCGAAGGGCGACGCCTACCTCGTGCCCTACGACGGCGACCCGACCTACATCGACCAGACCGGCTACGCGCTCGACCGCCTGTACGCTCAGCTGGCCAAGCTCCCGGCGAAATCCGTGACCGTCGCGATGGACTCCTGCTTCTCCGGCGCGGGCGGCCGCTCGGTGCTCGCCAAGGGCGCGCGCCCGCTCGTCACCGTGTCCACGGTCGAGGCCCTTCCCGCCAGGATCACCGTGCTCTCCGCCTCGGCCGGCGACCAGATCAGCAACAGCTTCCAGGAGAAGGGGCACGGTCTGTTCACCTACTTCCTCCTCAAGGGCCTCAAGGAGCGGGGCCCCGACATGAAGGGCGTCTTCGAGTACCTCAAGCCCGAGGTCGCGCGCACCGCGCGCCGCGAGCTCAACAGCGACCAGGACCCGCAGTGGAGAGAGGGCAAATGAAGCTCGCCCGCGTCATCGGCCGCGTGTTCTGCTCGCGCCAGGAGCACGCCCTGGACGGCAAGACCATGCTCCTCATCCAGCCCCTGCGCTGGGAGGACGAGTCGCCGCTGGGGGACCCGATCGTGGCGGCCGACGCCGTCGGCGCGGGCTCTTCGGAAAAAGTATTCTGGGTGGCCTCCCGCGACGCGGCGGTCGCCTTCAAGGACGCGCCGCCGGTGGACGCCGCCGTGGTCGGCATCGTCGACGGCCACCAGGTGAAGGATTTCAGGGGGACGCGCTGATGTTCGTCGCCGAGGTCGTCGGGAACGTGTGGGGGACGCGCAAGCACTGCTCGCTGTGCGACAAGCGCCTCCTCCTCGTGCGCCCGATCGATCCTCTGACCGAGGCGCATACCGGCGACGCGATCATGGCGGTGGAATACGGGACGGGCGCGGGGCCGGGCTCGATCGTGCTCGTGATGGACGAGGGCGGCTCGGCGCGGTCGGTGCTGCACGACGAGAAGGCTCCGATCCGGACCGTGATCGTCGGGATCGTGGATTCCGTGGTGTCGGGCGGGAAGGTAAAAAAATATGACTGAAGCTCAATTGCGAAACGTCGTCGAGGAAGTCGTCAAGGCGCTCGCCGCCAAAGGTTTCCTCAAAGGGAACCGCTGCGAGTGCGAGAACGGCCCCAAGGCCCTGAAGGGCGAGGTGAAGACCTCGATCGGCAGCGCCGGCAAGGTGTTCGGCAACGCCTCCTCCTGGGGCGCGGCGGCCGCGTCTCCCGCGAAGGGACAGTTCTCCGCCCTGCCGCCCAAGGCCGCCCACGACGACGAGGACGAGGACGCCCACGTCGACGCCAAGATCATCCAGGCCGTCGGCGCCGACCGCGTCTCCGTGTGCAAGCCCACGAAGAAGGGCTCCGACACCGCCCGCTACGTCGACCACACCTTGCTCAAGCCCAACGCGACCCAGGAGGAGATCGGCAAGCTGTGCGACGAGGCCAAGACCTACTGCTTCGCCTCCGTCTGCGTGAACCCTTCCTATGTCGCCCTGTCCGCTCAGCTGCTGCGCGGGTCCGGCGTGAAGGTCTGCACCGTCGTCGGCTTCCCCTTGGGCTCCACGACGCCCACGGTAAAGGCCATCGAGGCGCGCGACGCCATCGCCAACGGGGCCGACGAGATCGACATGGTCATCAACATCGGCGCGCTCAAGAGCGGCAACGACATCGTGGTCTACGACGACATCAAGGCCGTGCGCGACGCCACGCGCGGCAAGGTCCTCAAGGTCATCCTCGAGACCTCCCTTCTGTCGAACGAGGAGAAGGTTCGCGCCTGCGCCGCCTCGAAGAAGGCCGGCGCCGACTTCGTGAAGACCTCCACCGGCTTCGGGGGCGGCGGAGCCACCGTCGAGGATGTTAAGCTTATGAGGGAGACCGTGGGACCGTTGATGGGCGTCAAAGCCTCCGGCGGCATCCGCGACGCGAAGATCGCCGCCGACATGATCGCCGCCGGCGCGACGCGCCTCGGCACCTCGGCCTCCATCGCGATCGTCACCGACGCGAAGTCGGAAGGAAAAGGATATTAGATGGGGTCAGGCACGCAAATTCGTCGAATTCCGTTGATTGATTGGCCACACAATTCAACGAATTTGCGTGCCTGACCCCAATATCGAGGATAGATATGGCGAAAGAGAAAGACAAGGACGAGACGCCGCCGAAGTATAAGATCAACATCGATCTGCAGTGCGGGGCGTGCGCGGCGATCATGCATACCCACAAGGACCAGCCCCTGCCGAAGTTCTGCGCGGGCTGCGGCGCGGGCATGCAGAAGTTCTGCTTCAAGTGCCACAAGAAGGTGGAGATGTTCTTCGAGGAATGGTGGCCCGAGGACGACGAGTGCCAGCGGACCTACACGACGCCGCGGCGCTGCACGCACTGCAACGCCGTGCTCGAGACGGGCGCCGAGGGCCGCGACGCCCTCGGCGGACACGATCCGGAGTAAGGGGGAGAGATGGCTGAGATCCGAGAAGCGCTGGGCTTGGTGGAGACGAAGGGGTTCACGGGCATGATCGAGGCGTCGGACGCCATGGCGAAGGCCGCCAAGGTCCGGCTCGTCGGCTATGAGAAGGTCGGCAACGGCCTGTGCACGACCCTTTGCCGGGGCGAGGTCGGCGCGGTGCGCGCCGCCGTCGACGCGGCCGCGGCGGCCGCGCAGAAGGTCGGTGAGCTGGTCGCGGTGCACGTGATCCCGCGCCCGCACGACGATCTCGAGAAGTACCTGGACCGCATCGCGATCAAGCTCGAGCGCTAGTCCGGGGCTCGGGTGCTCACGCGGGACGATCTGATCGACATCCTCGTCGCCGGCTTGGCGAAGGCCAAGCCCGGCGGTCCCGCCGCGCGCCCCTGGAGGCCGAAGGGCCCCGAGGGGAGGCCGTTCCTTTCCGAATACGACATAAAAAAGAGGTTGACGGCGGGCGGGCTTCGCCTTACAATTCCGGAGAACGCGATCGTAAGCCCCTTGGTCGCGGACTGGCTGACGCTAAGAGGAATAGAAGTCGTAAGAGGACTGAGCTGACATGGCGATCGACATCAAGAACCTGCTGACGTTGATGGTCCAGAAGGACATCTCGGACATCCACTTCAAGGCGGACTCCGTGCCCGCCTTGCGGGTGCGCGGCGCCATGATCCTGGCCACCAACCTCCAGAAGCTCTCCGCCGATGACATCAAGACCGTCGCCTACCAGCTGATGAACAAGGAGCAGGCGGCGGAGTTCGAGAAGACGATGGAGCTCGACCTCGCCTACAGCCTCGACGGCCTGGCGCGCTTCCGCGTCAACGTCTACCGGCAGAAAGGGACGCTCGGCCTCACCTTGCGGGTCGTGCCGATGAAGCTGCGCACCTTCGAGGAGCTCAACCTCCCCGTCGACGCCCTGACCAAGCTCGGCAACGAGAGCCGCGGGCTGATCCTCTTCACCGGCATCACGGGCGCGGGCAAGACCACGACGCTCAACAGCTTCCTGCATCACATCAACAACAACCACCAGTACCGCATCATCACGATCGAGGACCCGATCGAGTTCTACCACACGGACGTGAAATCCACCATCGTCCAGCGCGAGGTCGGCCTCGACACGCACTCCTTCGGCTCCGCGCTCAAGCACATCCTCCGGCAGGACCCCGACGTGGTCGTCATCGGCGAGATGCGCGACCTCGAGACGATGCAGGCCGCCATCGCCGCGGCCGAGACGGGCCACCTCGTGCTCTCGACCGTGCATACGCTCGACGCCGCGCAGACCGTCGACCGCATCGTCGACGCGCATCCCGCCCACCAGCATGCTCAGGTGCGCCAGCAGCTCGCGAACTGCCTCAAGGGCGTCATCGGCCAGCGCCTCGTCCTGTCCAAGGACGGCAAGAGCCGCTTCCCCGCGACCGAGATCATGATCGGCAACAGCCTGGTCCGACGAAATCTCCTCGAGGGCAAGACCAACGAGATCCGGAAGGTGATCGAGGCCGGGGAGTACTACGGCATGCACACCTTCGATCAGGACCTGCTGCGCCTGTTCGCCGAAGGGAAGATCGACGACAAGGTGGTCCTCGAAGAGGCCTCCAATCCGGAAGACGTGGCCCTGCGCCTGAAGGGCCTCTCGGTCGGCGGTCCGTAAGATGGCCGACGAGCCGAAGAAGGACCATCCCGAGGACATCGAGTCCATACTCTCGGACTTGGACGCGATCCTCACGGACATGGGGGGAGACGCGCTCCCCGCGGAAAAGCCCGCCGAGCCGCCGAAGGCCGAACCGCCGGCGCCGAAGCCCGTCGAGGTCCCGAAGCCGGTCGAGACGCCCAAGCCCGTCGAAGCCGCGAAGCCCATCGAGGTCCCGAAGCCGGTCGAGACGCCCAAGCCCGTCGAAGCCGCGAAGCCCATCGAGGTCCCGAAGCCGGTCGAGACGCCCAAGCCCGTCGAGGCCGCGAAGCCCGTCGAGATCCCGAAGCCCGTCGAGGCCCCGAAGCCGGCCGAGACGCCAAAGCCGCCGAGCATCGAGCTCGCGCCCCGCGACGGGATGATCAAGCCTCCGGAGAAGAAGCCGGAGCCGCCGAAGCCGGCGCCCAAGCTTCCCGTTCAATCGGGGATCGAGCTGTCCGCCGGTCCTTCGATCCCCCCGCCGCCTTCGCCTCCTCCTCCGCCCCCGCCGCCGCAGGCGGCACCGGCTCCCGCGGATTCGCCGAAGGCGAATCAGCCGCCTCCGCACGCGCCTGCGAAGCCGGTCGAAGCGCCGAAGGCGCCGGAGCCGGCGAAGGCTGTAGAGCCGCCCAAGGCCCCGGAACCGGCCAAGGCCCCGGAACCGGCCAAGGCCCCGGAGCCGGCCAAAGCCGCGGATATTCCCAAGGCCCCGGAGCCCCCGCCCGAGGCGCCCAAGGAGCAGATCCGTCGCGTCGCCTACATCTACACCTCGTCCTGCGCGGAGGTGAAGACGGGCTTCGCCACGTTCCTGAGCCAGGCCGCGCGTACGATCTCGAAGAAGCCCTTGTTCCTGCGCGAGGTCCTGTCGCTCGAGGTCGCCGGCTCCACCGATCCGAACGCCGTGGTGACGAAAGCCCAGCAGGCGAAGGCGGTCGCGATATTGGCCGTCGTCGAGGATTGGCCGTCGGCGAAGGTCGACGACCTGTCCGACGCGTGCGCCCGCGCGAACCTCCAGTTCCGGGCGGTCTTGCCCGCGGACGCGCAGAAGAAATCGACCGCCGTCGACGTCATCGTGGACATGATGCTCCTTCCGGGGGAGGGCTGATGGAGCGCTGGGAGATCCGGCCCTCGCCCAACGCCGAGGATCCTCAGCGGCACCTCCTGCTGCTGAAGGGCGGCGTAGCCGACGTCGCGGCGGTGCTCAAGAAGTTCGGCGCCCTGTGCGGCCGGCCCACTCCTCTCGACGGCGACGAGTTCAACCTCAGCTTCGTGCTGCACAAGGTGACGCCGGAGGTCAGCGAGAAGCTCAACGACTGGCTCGGCAAGATGGCGCCCAAGCCGGCGCCGGCGCCCGTCTCGCCTCCTCCGACGCCCGCTCCGGCCCCGTCTCCCGCGACGCAGCTGCCGCCGATGCCCGAGATGCCGCCCATGCCGGCGATCCCGCCGATGCCGACGCTCGCCCCGGCGTCGAACGCCGCGCCGCTGCAGCCTTCGCTCGAGCCGCCGCCTCCGCTGCTCTCGGGCATCCCATCCGCGGCCACGCTGAAGCCGCCGACCGACATACTCCCGCCGATCCCGATGCCTCCGGGGATGACGCCGCCCCCGCCGCCTCCGCCCGCCGCCATGCCTCCGGCGAAGGAGCCGTTGATCTCGCTCGGGCCCGAGGCCGCCTTCACTCCTCCCGCCCCGATGTCGCCGCCCCCGGCGCCTATGCCGACGCCCGCTCCGCAGGCGGTGCAGCCTCCTCCGACGGAGTTGCGCATGGCCACGCCGGCCGCGGCGCCGACCCCCGCTCCGGCCGCGGCCGAAGCGGCCGGCGCGGCGCCGATCGCGGTCAACCCCGCCTCGACGGCGCTGACCGACGAGCTGCGCCCGGACTGGACGTTCGAGACCCTGCTCGTCGGCGCGTACAACCGCTTCGCCCACGCGGCGGCGATGTCGGTGGTGACCTCCCCGGGCTCGATGTACAACCCGCTGTTCCTGTACGGCGTGCCGGGGACCGGGAAGTCCCATCTGCTCTACGCGATCGCGAGCAACATGTCGAAGGGGCTCGGCACCGCGTCCCTGCTGGTGACCTCCGGCGCGCGCCTCTCGCGCGTGGTGAGCGCGGCCGCCGCGAGCGGGACCATGGCGGCCATCGACAAGAAGGTGGCGGATTCCAAGGCGATCTTCGTCGACGACATCCACCTGCTCGCGATCACCGACCAGAACAAGGACCTCCTCGCGAAGGTCTTCAAGTCGTTCTTCGACCGCAGCCAGCAGGTCGTCATCACCTCGATGTACCCGCCGAAGGCCCTTGGCACGCTGGAGGAGGCCCTGAAGTTCACGTTCTCCAAGGGCTGGTCGGTGGACCTCAAGATCCCGAGCCCGAACGTCCAGCGCGACCTCGTCGCGGCCGTGGCCGACCGCGTCGGAGCCCAGCTCAGCGGAGACGAGATCGGCCAGCTCGCGGACAAGCTGATCCTGTGGGGCTATCCCGACATGTCCTTGTGGACGCGGCGGATCGCGACCTTGCGCAAGATCCGGACGGCGGCCGGCCAGCCTTCGCCGCTGATGGACCTGCTGCGGATCATCTACGAGCCGATCACGATCGGCTCCGAGGCTCCTCCCGTGTCGACGGCGGCCGCGACCTTCTCTCCGCCCGGGGCGCCGGCCGGCGCGGAGCCGCTGGCGATCGTCGTGCCCAAGGGCCAGCAGGGCCTCGGCGAGTACGCCGCCTCGTTGTTCCTGGACACCGGGGCCAAGAACGGCTTCACGCGCCCCTACCGCTACGCGATGATGGGGACCTACGACGCGATGCAGCAGGTCGGCGTGCCTTTCCAGATCGCGGACATGTGCCACCGCGCCGGCGTGTCGCGGGCGCTCGTCGTCGGCCCCGGCGCGGACTCCCCGCTGGCGGCGCGGGCCAACGAGTTCGGCCACGCGGTGCGCCGCATCCTGGACAGCTCCGGGGTGGCGACCGGCTGGGTCCCGCACGCGCAGGTTCACCTCGCGGCCCACTACGTGAACGCGCACCTCGATTTCGAAAAATGACAGGCGCCGCCGCCGTCGTCGGCGTGCTGTCCTCGGGGGTCGCGGCCGCCGCGCTCTGGTGGTGGTTCTCCTTCCGCAAGGTCCTGCCGCTCGAGCGCGAGGCGCGCGCCCTGCGCGCCGAGCTCGAGGACCTGCGCCGGTTCGCCGCCGAGGCGCTCGATCTCGACGCCGCCGTGCGCCGGCCGGGGCACGCCCTCGAGGAGGCCGCGAGCCGCGTGCTCGGCGCCCTGCACAAGCGCCAGCCGGACCTCTCCCTGGCCGCCTTCGCGCGGCGCCCCGACGGAAGCGCGGCGCTGCTCGCCCACCGCGGCGGGCCGTGGGCGAGGCTCGAGCTGTCGTCGTTCCGCTTCGACGCCGGCCTGCTCTCCCGCGCGGCCGCGTCGGGGAGCTCCTCGTGGAGCCTGGGCGACGCCGGGGGGGAGGCGGACGCGCTCACGCGCGGCCTCGCCCAGCAAGGGTACAGCTCGGCGGCCGCCGGCGGCTGGACCGACGAGCGGGGAGCGGGCGTGGTGCTCGCGGTGCGCTCCGCCCCGGGCGAGGACGGCGGGGTCCTGGCCTCCCGGCTCGAGCTCGCGGCCGCGGCCCTGCGCTCGGCCGCGGCGCTCGCGGCGGGCCTGTCGGACCTCTCCAGCTCCCGGGAGAAGCTCGAGGGCGGGCTGTCGGCCGCGATGGAGGAGCTCACCGCGGCCCAGGACCGGCTGATCAAGAAGTCGAAGGAGATCAAGACCTTGCACGACGTGGCCGGGGCGCTCAGCTCGCGCGCGGCGCAGGCGCCGTCGACTTTGGCGGCGATCGTCTCCATCGTGGCGCGCTCGCTCGAAGCGGACCTCGTCGCGTTCCTGATCCTCGACGAGGGCACCGGAGAGCTCGTGACGCAGTCGGGAGCCTACGGCCTCGAGGGCGAGGAGATGCTGTACCGCCTCGCGCTGACCGACGAGCGCTCATCTTCCGTAAGAGTCTTCAAAACGCGCCGGCCGTTCATGACCGGGGACGCCCAGAACGACCCCCAGGTCAACGCCCATTACACCAAGATGTGGCACGTTCACTCGCTCATGGTGGTGCCCCTCGTTCTGGAGGACCGCTGCATCGGCGTCATGCGCGTCGGCAGCAAGCGCCACGACGCTTTCTCCGACGAGCAGATCGCCTTGGTGTCGGTCATCGCGGAGGAGGCGGCGATCATCGTGGAGACCGCGATTTTGAACCGCAGATTGGCCAAGACGGCGGAACAATTGGCCACCCTCAATCGTATGAAGGATGAGTTCGTCTCGACCGTCAGCCACGAGTTCAAGACCCCCCTGACCACCATCTCGGGGTTCCTGACCGTGATGCTCGAGGGCGACACCGGACCGCTCAACGCACAACAGATGAAATTCCTCTCCATCGCGAAGGCCGCGTCGAAAAGGCTGTCGGGGCTCGTCTCCGACCTGCTCGACCTGTCGCGCCTGGAGGGAGGGGCCAAGATGGAGCTGGGGCCCTTCGACCTCGGGCGGCTGGTGCTCGAGTCGGTGGAGAACCATCAGCCCTCGGCCGCCGAGGCGAGCAAGACCTTGTCCGCGGAGGCCCCCGGGGTCCTGCCCAAGGCGCTCGGCGACGAACGCTGGATGCAGCTGGTCCTCGACAACCTCGTCTCCAACGCGATCAAGTTCACCATGCCCGGAGGACGGGTGCGCGTGCGCATACAGGACAAGGGAGAGTTCGTGATGGTGTCCGTCTCCGATGATGGCATCGGTATTCCTCCAGAGGACCGCGAGAAGGTGTTCGAGCGCTTCTACCGCGCCGGCAACCGCTCCCAGGTCAACGCGCCCGGCACCGGCCTCGGCCTCGCCATCGCGCGCGAGGTCGTCGACAAGCACGGCGGCAAGATCTGGCTCGAATCGGAGCTCGGCAAGGGCACCACCTTCCACTTCGTCGTCCCCGCGGCCGGCCGGGAGCGGGACGCCGCCGCATGAGACGCGCCCTCGTCGTCGCCGCCGCGGCCGGGCTGCTGGGCGCCTGCTCGTTCGGGCGCCTGAAGCCCGGGCTCACGAAGGAGGGCGCGGCCGTCGCCGTCACCGCGCCGAACGAGGCGGAAGCGCGCCGGCTCGCCGTGGACGGCGCCCTCGAGCTGTTCTTGGCGCCCGGCTCGACGGCCGCCGCGAAGGTCGCGGAGGACTTCGGCGGACGCGCGGCCGAGTTCACCGGCCGCGCGCGCTTCAAGAAGGGCAAGGGCGTCATCGAGCTCCGCTTCGGGAAGATGCTTCAGGCGCTGGACAAGGAAGGCCTCCTGCGCCCGGCGGGCTTCCCGTCGCAGGAGCCGCGCGTCCTGCTCCTCGTGTCCGAGCCGCAGGGCATACTCGACCTCGGCGTCGGGCCCGCGGCCGACGCCCTGCGCCGCGGCCTGTCCGCCTACGGCATGACGGCCATCGACGGACGGGACAGCCTCAACGAGTTCCTGGCCAAGGGGAAGGACCCCGCGGCCCTCGCCGCGGGCGCCGCCCGCCTCGGCGCGGAATGGATGGTCGTCGCCGCCGCCTCCGCGAGCGCGGAGCTCGATCCCGAAACCCGAACCTGGCGCGGCCGCGCGACCTTGCTCGCCGACCAATACGAGGTCAAGGGCGCGGCTCCGGCCGGCCAGACGCAGTCCGACGCGTCCGTCCTCGACACCTCGTCGGCCGCCGCCCGCGGGAAGGCCCTCGACCAGGCCGGCGAGGAGACGGCCGCCAAGGTCGCGGCCGAGATCGTCCGCCGGCGCAGCGGCCGCTCCGAGGGCGCCGTCTTCGTCGTCGGCGGCTCCGGCCTCGACAGCCTGAAGGCCCTGCTCGCCGCCGTGCGCGGCGTCGAGGGCGTGGAAGGGGCCCATCTGGGGATATGGCGCGGCGAGGAGCAGAGCGTCGTCCTGCGCGTGTTCATGGCCGGCCTCAAGATCGACGGCCTGGCGGCGCGGCTCCTGCGGCGCTACCCGTCGCTCACCTTGATGTCGGTGGAGTCCGAAGCCGGCAGGCTCGCCGTCGAGCTGCCGGGGAGGGACGAATGAGCCTCGCCCGCGTCAACGCCATGGGCCTGCGGGGCGTGCAGGGGTATCCCGTCCTCGTCGAGCTGGACCTGGCCAACGGCCTGCCCAACTTCACGACCGTGGGACTTCCCGACGACGCGGTGCGCGAGGCGCGCGAGCGCGTCGCCGCGGCCCTGCGCAACTCCGGCTTCGCGATGCCCAACCGCCGCGTCACGGTCAACCTCTCGCCCGCGCGCCCCCGCAAGCAGGGCAGCCACTACGAGCTGCCCATCGCGCTGGCGCTGCTGACCGCCTCCGGCCAGGTCGCCGGAGGGGAGTGGACGGCGCGCTGGTGCGTGATCGGGGAGCTCTCTCTCGACGGGCGCGTCCAGCCCGTCAGCGGGGTCCTGGCGATGGCGGCCCGCGCCAAGGCGGCGGGGTTCGCGGCGATCATGGTCCCGGAGGCCAACGCCGAGGAGGCGCGCGCCGCCGGCATCCCGGCCCTGCCCGTGGCCGACCTGCGCGAGGCCGCCGAGCTCGCGGGCGGCGTCGCGCCCCGCGGCCGCGCGGCCGCTCCGGCGGCGGCCTCCGATGCCGCGGTCCTCGATCTCGCCGACGTGCGCGGCCAGTCCGCGGCCAAGCGCGCGCTGGAGATCGCCGCGGCCGGCGGCCACAACCTCCTGTTCGTCGGCGCGCCCGGCACCGGCAAGTCCATGCTCGCGCGCCGCCTCCCGGGGCTCCTTCCTCCGCTGACGGGCGACGAGGCCCTGGAGGTCACGCTCGTCCAGTCCGCCATGGGCCGCGCGACGCCCGGCCTCGTGCGGGAGCGCCCCTTCCGGGCCCCTCATCACGGCGCCTCCGCGGCCGCGCTGATCGGCGGCGGGCCTTCCTCGCGCGCCGGCGAGGCGTGCCTCGCCCACGGCGGCGTCCTGTTCCTCGACGAGCTCGCCGAGTTCTCCCGGCCGGCCCTCGAGGCCCTGCGCCAGCCCCTGGAGGACCGCCGCGTGGTCGTGGCCCGCGCGCGGGAGACCGTCGAATACCCGTCCCGCTTCACCCTCGTCGCCGCGGCCAACCCCTGCCCCTGCGGCTGGCGCGGCCATCCGCGCAAGTCCTGCGTGTGCGCCCCGAACGAGGTGGGCCGCTACCTGTCGCGCCTGTCGGGGCCGCTGATCGACCGCATCGACCTGCAGGTCGAGACGCCGTCGGTCGCCTTCGGCGATTGGGCGGCCGATGACGCGACGGGGGAGACCTCGGCCGTCGTGCGGGCCCGGGTCACCGCCGCGCGCGCGCGCCAGAGGAAGCGCTGGGCCGCCGCTCCCGCCCCGCTCAACGCCTTCGTCGACGCGGCCGAGTTCCGCCGCTCCGCCCGAGTGCTTCCGGAGGCGCTCGACACCTTGGCCGCCGCCGAGCGCAAGGCCGCTCTGTCCGCGCGCGCCCTCGACCGCGTTTTGCGCGTGGCCCGGACGATCGCCGATCTTTCGCATGACGAAGCGGTGGGAGCCTCCGCCGTCCTGGAGGCCGCCTCGCTCAGGGGCCTGGACCGTCTTAGGTCCCAACTGGAGGTTGCAGCTTGAAGAAGTGGATAGCCGTCTTAGCCGTTCTTTACGGGACTTACTGGTACGCGAGCCGCCATTACAACTTCGCGGATACCTTGGTGTACGCCAAGAAGAACCCCCAGGCGTCCTGGGCCCCCGCCGCGGACTATTACGTCGGCATGGTCTATTACCAGCGGGCCGAATACCCGAAGGCCCAGGAGGCCTTCACCCAGCTCCTCACCGACTACTCGACCGGCCCCTACACCGCCAAGGGCCTGCTGCGCCTGGCCTCGGCCGCCGAAGAGAACCGCGACTACGAGACCGCCCGCCAGTCCCTGGCGCGCTTCATCGAGGAGTTCCCCGATCACAAGGACAAGAACGTCGCCGAGAGGCGGCTGGAGTACATCAAGTTCAAATGAGCGAAGCCCCTGCGTTCTCCCGCCTCGTCACGGACGCGATGGCCCGCCGCGGTCTGGGCCTTCGGGAGCTGTGCCGCCGGGCGAAGCTCGATCCTTCGTTCTTATCGAAGGTGCTCGCCGGAAAAAGGAACCCGCCGGCCGAGGAGGACGTCCTGCGCCGCATGGCCGCGGCGCTGGAGACCGACGCCGTCGAGCTGTTCGTCGCCGCCGGACGCATCCCTTCCGAATGGAAGAATCTCACCACCAACACGGAGCTCCTCCGCCGCGTCGACGCCATGATGCATTCCGGTCTCTCGCGAAAACCCAATCCGTTGCCGTTCAAATCCGTTCCTTCCCCGAGATCCTCCACGCCGTCGCCGTTCTATTCCTCCAAACCCCTCGACGAGGAATTGCTCTAACCGTGTCCTCCCCCTGGACCGAGCGTCAGCGTTGGGCCGTGCGTTTGAACGCGCTCACCCCTCCGCGCCGCGCCTGGGCCATCCTCGAGGCGTTGGGCCCGGAAGGTCTCTCAAAATCCGTTGACGCCGATTGGGCCCGCGTCAGCGCGGCGGACCTCGAGGACGTCGTTCGCTGGCGCCGCGCCGCCCTGGCCTTCGACGTCGTCGCCGAAGAGCTTCGTGCCGTGGCGTTGGGGGCTCGTCTCATCCTGCGCGGCGACCCCGACTACCCCGACCTCCTCGCCTCGATCCACGATCCGCCCCTGGTCCTCTACGTCCAAGGCGTCCTCTCCTCCATCACCGCCGTCGCCGTCGTCGGCACCCGCTATCCCACCCCCTACGGCCGCCGTATGGCCCGCCGCCTGGCCGGAGACGCCTCGCGGGCCGGCCTGGTCATCGTCAGCGGCCTGGCCCGCGGCATCGACGCCGAGGCCCACCTGGCCGCCTTGGACGCCAAGGGCCCCACCTGGGCGGTCCTGGGGACCGGCCTGGGGCACCCCTACCCCGCGGAGAACGCCGGGTTGGCCCGCCGCATCGTCGCGGCGGGGGGCGCGGTGATCTCCGAGCGCCCGATCGACACGAAGCCCCTCCCGGAACTGTTCCCGCGCCGCAACCGCATCGTCTCGGGCCTGTCCTGGTCCACGGTGGTCGTGGAGGGCCGCTATAAGTCCGGCGCCATGATCACGGCCCGTCACGCCCTGGACCAGGGCCGTGAGGTCCTGGCCGTCCCGGGCCCGGCCGATTCCGTCATGTCCGAGGCGCCCCATAAGCTGCTGGGCGAGGGCGCTCCGATGGCCTCCGGGATCGCGGACATCCTCGGCCGCCTGCCTGACGGTCATTTATTGGCCGCCAGAACGGCCCCGGGTCCAGCCCCCGCGCCGTTGGCGCCCCCGACGGGGGAAGAGGCCTCCGTGATGGCTTTGCTCGGCTCCGACGCCCTCTCCTTAGATGAACTGGTCCAGCTGTCGGGGCTTGACACCACACGCATTTCCTCTATAATGTTCGGGCTGGAGTTAAAGGAAAGAGTATTCTCGGTCCCTGGAAACCGCTATGCCCAAAAAGAAGCCCGCTGAAAAGAAGCCCGCCAAAGCCCCCAAGGCCGTCAAAGCCGCTCCCAAGGCGAAGGCTCCAGCCGTAGAAAAGGCCCCCAAGGCCGCAAAACCCTCCAAAGGCGTCCGCACCGGCCCCAGCCTGCTGGTCGTCGAGTCGCCGGCCAAGGAAAGGACGATCTCCCGCTTCCTTAAGAATGAATATGTGGTCAAATCCTCGTTCGGCCACGTCCGGGACCTGCCCGTGCGCAAGATCGGCGTCGACATAGAAGATGATTTTTCTCCCCAATACGTGGTTCTGCCCAGAGCGAAAAAGATCCTGGCCGAGTTCAAGTCCCTCGTCTCGAAGGCCGCCTTCGTCTACCTCGCGACCGACCATGACCGCGAGGGAGAGTCCATCGCCTGGCACCTCGTCGACATGCTCAAGCTCAAGCCCGACC
>Ga0255338_1003063_pt1 | contig 21422 bp, 19 predicted proteins | sample MeOH1_35cm_T4_19_FD_203715 | JGI IMG/M metagenome (GOLD analysis project Ga0255338, IMG submission 203715) | Sandy soil microbial communities from University of British Columbia, Vancouver, Canada - MeOH1_35cm_T4_195 | ecosystem: Engineered > Artificial ecosystem > Sand microcosm > Unclassified ...
CCTCCGGCCGCCGGACGCTGAGGTCGGCGCGCCGGCCCTCCCGCCGCCGGCCGGCTACAGGTCGTTGCCGGCGTAGGACTGGTTGAAGCTCTTGTTGGCCAGGGGGAAGTCGGGGACGATCGTGTCCGCCAGGGCGACGGGCAGCGCCGGCCAGGTGAAGAACGAGGGATCGACGATCGCTGCCCTGGTCAGCCGGCCGGTGGCATCGAGCTCCACGCGGTGGCACGCGGTGCCCCGCCAGGCCTCGACGAGCGCCAGCCCGGCGGCGGCGGGCGCGGTGTCCAGGGGCTCGGGCCGGCGGCTCGCGTCGTCGCCCGGCGCCGGCTCGGAGCGCGGGCGTCCCGTGCCCAGCCGTCCGTCCAGCCGCGCGACGAGGTCCGCGACCAGTGCGGCGGAGACCTGGACCTCCTCGGCACGCACCCGGAACCGGGCCATCACGTCGCCGTCGTCGGCCGTGCAGACGTGGAACGCCGGTCCGAGGTCGACGAACGGGTGGTCGCGGCGGGCGTCGATGTCGAGGCCGGACGCGCGAGCGACGTAGCCGAGCACGCCCATCTGCTCGGCCGCCTCGCGGTGCAGCACGGCGGTGCCGGTGAACCGGTCGACCAGCACCGCCATGTCGAGGGCGATCCGCACCAGGTCGGCCACCTCGCCCGCGACGGACCGGACGAGCGCGAGGTCGGGCAGCGCGCGCAGTCGCGCGGAGCCGATCCCGATGCCGCCCCGCAGCAGGCGGTGGCCCGTCACCTCCGCGTTGGCCCGCAGCAGCGACTCCCGCAGCCGCAGGGCGTGCGTCTGGAGGATGCCGAGGCCCACGTCGTTGGCCATCGCTCCCAGGTCCGCGGTGTGGCAGTGCAGGCGTTCCAGCTCGAGCAGCAGGGCCCGCACGAGGCGGTCCTCCTCGCGAACCGGCACGCCGAGCGCGTCCTCGACGGCCATCGCGAAGGCCAGCGCGTGTCCCACCGCGGTGTCCCCGCTGATCCGCTCGGCCAGCGCCAGCGCGTCCTGCGGCGTGCGCCCCTGCAGGTGCTTCTCCAGCCCCCGATGGACGAACCACAGCCGGGCCTTGACCCGGACGATCGTCTCGCCCACCACCGAGAACCTGAAGTGCCCCGGCTCGATCATCCCGGCGTGGACCGGGCCCACCGGGATCTCGTAGACGCCCTGGCCCTCGACGGGGACGAAGGCGAACCCGCTCTCGTCCGGACCGAACACGGGGTCGGGCGCAGCGTCCCGGCGCATCGGGTACCACCCCGTGGGCCAGTGCGCGTGGCGCATCAGCCGCCGCGGGCGCACGTGGTCGCGCGGCTCGATGCCGAACCCGTCGCGGACCGCCCGCTCGAAGCGCCCCGCCGGGAACGAGATCCGCGACAGCGACGGCACCCAGGCGTCGTCACGCGGCACGGCGAGGGTCAGCTCGGAGCGGCGGTCGGTGCCCGGGTGGGCGAACGCGTAGACGATGCGGAAGCCGGCGGGCCCGTCGTCGTGACCGGCGACCAGGGCCAGCCGGTGGCCGTCGTCGAGCAGCGCCTGGACCTGCGCGGCCAGGGCGTCCCGGGTGACCGCGCCGGTCATGCCAGCCCCAGCACGGCGGCCGCCCGCGCGAGCACGGGGCCGACGGGGAACGCGACGAACCCGATCACGGCCGTGACACCGAGGGCGAGCACCAGCGGCGTGGTGGGACCGCGGTCGGAACCGTGCCCCTCGGCGGGTCTGCCTGCGGCACGCGCAGCGGCGGTCGCCGCGCCGCCATCGCCCGGGGGGTCGTCGTGCGCCGGGCCCAGCACCATCGCGGCGGTCGCCCGCACCAGGCCGGCCACCACCGCCAGCAGCAGAGCCACCGTCAGCGCCATCGCCCAGCCGAGGCCCGCGCGCCAGCCGGCCAGGACGATGGCCACCTCGGAGAAGAACAGCGCGAACGGCGGGAAGCCCAGGAGCGCGGTCATCCCGACCACCAGCGGCACCGCCAGGTCGGGCCGGCGGGCGAGCAGCCCGCGCACCTCCGCGATCGTCGTCGTCCCCTCCGCTGCGAGCATCCGGCCCGCCACGACGAACAGGCTCGCCTTGGCCAGCCCGTGCCCGATCAGGTGCAGCAGCACCGCGGCGAGCGCCACCGGCCCGCCCACGGCGGCCCCGATCGCCAGCACCCCCATGTGCTCGATGCTCGAGTAGGCGAGCATCCGCTTGTGGTCCCGCTGCCGCAGGATCAACGCGGCCGCCACGGTGAGCGACCCGAGCCCGGCGGCCAGCAGCAGGCCCCGGACCAGTCCCGGGCCGAGCACGACGTCGGCGATCGAGCGGATGCGCAGCACGGCGTAGAACGCCACCGCCAGGAGCACGCCGGACATCAGTCCGGAGACGGGCGCCGGAGCCTGGCTGTGGGCGTCCGGCAGCCAGGAGTGCATCGGCGCCAGGCCCGCCTTGGTGGCGAAGCCGAGCACCGCCAGGCCGACGGCCACCCGGACCAGCCCGTGGTCGAGTGGCAGCTCGCCGCTGACCAGCCGGGTCCACGACAGGGTGGCCTCGCCCGCGCTTCGGCTCGCGGCATACAGCAGCACCGTGCCGAGCAGGGCGATCGCGATGCCGACCGAGCCGAGCACGACGTACTTCCAGGCCGCCTCGAGGGAGCGCGGCCCGCCGCGGTGGCCGACGAGGAAGGCGGTGGCGATGGTGGTCGCCTCGACGGCCACCCACAGCACGCCGAGGTTGTCCGTGGTGACGGCGATCGCCATCGCGCCGAGGAACAGGGCCACGAGGGCGGCGTAGCGGCGTTCGGCGCGCGTGGCAGGGCGCCGCTCGTCGGGCCCCGGGCGCGGTGCCGCGCCGGCCCACGTCGCGGTGAGCCCCACCGCCCCGACGATCGCCAGCATCAGGGCCGAGAGCGGGTCGGCGCGCAGCAGGTCGCCGCCCAGGGTGGGGGTGGGACCGCGGTGCGCGAGCAGGGCGAGACCGCCGGCCAGCAGCACGGCGCTGGTGAGCACCCCGGACAGGCGCGTGAACAGCGCCGACGCGGGGGAGGCGGCACCGGCGCCGATGAGCAGGGCGGCGAGCGGGGGGAGCAGCAGGATCGCGGTCATCAGCCCTTGAGCTCCGTCATCGAGTCGAGCGCCGTGGAGCCCACCTGGGCATGGATGCGGCGGGACAGCACCGCCAGGATCAGCACCACCAGCAGCACGTCCGACGAGACGCCGAGCTCCACCGCGAACGGCACGCCGGCCGCCGTGAGGAAGGCCACGGTGGCGATGCCGTTGTCCAGCACCAGGAAGCCGATCAGCTGGGACATCGCCCGGCTCCGGCCGACGAGCAGCAGGAAGCCGATCAGCACCATGGCGACGCCGACCGGGACGGCGAACGCCGCCGGCCCCGAGATCCCGACGCCGTCGGCGGCCACGCCCTCCGAAATCGGGCGGCTGACCAGGTAGGCCACGGTGGTCAGCAGCGCCACCAGCACCAGGCTCGCCGTCGGGTTGAGCCGGGCGCCGTCCTCGCGGGCGGCGTCGCCGGCCGCGACCCCGGCGCGTAGCCGCCGGCCGAGCACCCAGGGCAGCAGCCATGCCCGCAGCAGGAGCACCAGCAGCGCGACCAGCAGCAGCTCGGCCCGCGCCGAGCCGGGGCCGGACAGCCCGATCGTCGCGGCCAGCACCGCGAGGGAGACGCCCTGCAGGGTCAGCAGGCGCACCTGGGCGGACAGGTCGCGCCGCCACACCAGCAGCACGGACGTCACCAGCAGGGCGCCGGCGGCGAGCGCGATCAGCTGCGTGGCGGCCGATCCGGGTGTGGACATGACGTGGACCTCTCAGGCGACCAGGTAGGACGCCGTGACGGCGAGGAACGCGAGGACGAAGGAGCCGGCGAGCAGCTCCGGCACGCGGAACAGTCGCAGCTTGGCCATGGCGACCTCGGCGGCGGCGAGCAGGACGGCGAGCAGCGCGAGCTTGCCGGCCAGCGCCAGCGCGCCCAGCAGCACCGGGCCGAACCCTGCCGAGCCCGCGACCCCCCAGGGGAGCACCAGGTTGCCGACCAGCCCGAGGAGCACGGACAGCCGCAGCCACGACGCCAGGTCCACCCAGGCGAGGTCCCGGCCGGACTGCTCCAGCTCCATCGCCTCGTGGATCATCGTCAGCTCGAGGTGGGTGGACGGGTTGTCGATCGGCAGCCGGCCCGTCTCGGCGATCACCACGATGACCAGGGCCACCACGGCGAGCACCCCGGCCGGGCTGGCGATGCTCGCGGGATGGTCGCGACGCGCCGCGACGATCAGCGCCAGCGCCGAGCTGCCGACCGGGATCGACAGGGCGTAGACCGACACCAGCACGGTCGGTTCCACCAGCGCCGAGATGGTCATGTGCCGGCTGGACCCCATCCCGCCGAAGGCCGAGCCCGCATCGAGGCCGAGCAGCGCGATGGCCACCGTGCCGAGCAGCAGCACCGAGACCGCCACGAACAGGTCGCCGGGCACCAGGCTCAGCGGCAGCGCCGCGACCAGGGGCACCAGCGCCGCCAGCAGCAGGCTCGACGTCAGCAGCACCACCGGCGCGACGACGGTGACCGGGCTGGTCCCGGCTGCGCGCAGCGGTGTCTTCGCCAGCAGCTTGCGCAGGTCCCGCGCGGGCTGCAGCACGCCGGGACCGACGCGTCCCTCGAGCCGGGCCCTCGTCTGGCGCGTCACGCCGACCACCAGGGGTGCGAACGCCACCGCGACGGTCACCTGGACGAGGGCGACGACCAGCGGCGCGACGCTCATCCGGCCACCACCAGGAGCACGGCGACGAGCGCGGTGAAGGAGAACCCGAGGTAGCGGTTGATCGAGCCGTTCTGCACCCGGCGGGCCCGCTCTGCCAGTGCGTCGGCAGCCGCGACGAGCGGGCGGAACAGCCGGGCCTCCACCACGTCGTCGACGCGCTGGGAGAACCGGACGCGCTCGGCGTGGTAGGTGGACTCGGCCAGGTGCGTGACGACGACGTCGCGACTGGGTTGCAGCGCGTCGTTGAAGATGCGCATCACCGGCTCCGCGTAGGACGTGGCGTTGTACTGCATCCGCGGGCTGGTGCGCACGCCACCGCAGCCCCAGGCCAGGACGTCCGCGGTGGCCGGGCGCTGCCGGGCCAGCGCCAGCACCAGGACGAGTGCCGGCAGCGCCACCACCGCCCCGAGGCCGACGAGCGCCGCCGGGCTGAGCACCGCGCCCACGCCGGTCAGCTCCACCCCGCCGAGCCCGGCGACGCGGGCGCCCTCCGCACCGACGGCCGACGCCGCGGCAGCCGCGACCGGGCCGGGGAGCAAACCCAGCGCCAGGACGCCGAGGGCCCCGAGCACCATGGGGACGCGCATGCTCCACGGCGCCTCCCGGGCGCCCAGCACCGCGGCCGACCGGGCCCGGGCGAGGAACGCGATGCCGAACGCCTTGACGAAGGTGACCAACGCCAGCCCGGCGGTCAGGGCGATGAGGCCCAGGGTCAGCGGCACGACGACGGCGACGACGCGGTCCGCCGGGCGCACGCCGTGGATCAGCGCCTGCAGCAGCGTCCACTCCGCGACGAACCCGCCGGTCACGGGCAGTGAGGCCGCGCCGAGGGAACCGACACCGAACGTCGCAGCGGTCCACGGCATGGTGTGCACCAGGCCACCCATGCGGTCGAGGTCGCGCTCGCCGGTGGCGCGCAGCACCGCGCCGGCGCCCAGGAACAGGGTGGCCTTGAACGCGGCATGGCTGACCAGCAGCAGCAGCGCGGCCACGATCGCGGCGCTCGCCGCACCGGGGACGTGGTGGGTGCGCAGCAGCATGGCCAGGCCGATCGCGGCCACCACGAGGCCGAGGTTCTCCGACGTGGAGTACGCCAGCAGCCGCTTGAGGTCGGTGGCCACGCCGGCGTGCAGGATGCCGTACACGGCGGAGCCGGCGCCGAGGGCGATCAGCAGCACGGCCCACCAGGTGGGGGCGTCCGGCATCAGCCGCACTCCCACCAGCAGGATCCCGTAGGCGCCGAGCGACACCATCGCGGCGCTCATCAGGGCGGACGCGTGGCTCGGCGCCTCCGGGTGCGCGCGCGGCAGCCAGACGTGCAGGGGCACCAGCCCCGCCTTGGCGGCGAAGCCGACCGTCAGGAGGACGAACGCGACGGTGGCGCCGGCACCCGCCGTGCCCGTGCCGGCCAGCGCCGCGAAGCTCGTCGAGCCGCCCGCGGCCGACAGGGCAGCGAAGCCCGCGAGGATCAGGACGAAGCTCAGGTGGGTCATCACGGCGTACCAGACGGCGGCATGCCGGACCGTGTGACGGTGGGCGTGCTCGGCCAGCACCAGGACGGTCGAGGCGGCGGCCATCAGCTCCCACGCCAGCAGGAACGCGACCACGTCACCGGCCGCCGGGACCAGCTGCATCCCCAGCAGGAACAGGGCCAGCGCGGCCCACTGGGTGCGTGAGGCCGACGCGCCGTGCACGTACCCGATCGCGTACACCGACGCGATCACGCCGACCGCGCCCACCAGCAGCATCAGCAGCCCGCCGAGCCGGTCCGGGGCGAGCACCATCGGCGGCACCGGCAGGGCCGTGGTGACCTGCACCGCGACCGTGCCCCCGGCCAGGACCGACATCCCCGTCACGGCGCCGGCTCCTGCGACCCCGGCACATGCCGAGCCGGCCAGCACGTTGCGCACGTGGCCGCGGGTGGCCAGCGCCGACGCCACGGCGCACACCGCCAGGACCACCTGCGCGAGCAGGCCCCACGCCACGGGGTTCATCGACCGGTGACCCGCCGCAACGCCGCGACGATGTCCGCCGGTGCCGGTGGGCAGCCCGGGACGGACAGGTCCACCGGGACCACGTCCGAGGCGGCGCCGACCACGCCGTAGGCGCCGCGGAACGCGCCGCAGCTCCGCGCGCAGTCGCCGACCGCCAGCACCACCCGCGGTTGCGGGGTGGCCGCCACCGTCAGCCGGAGGGGCTCGGCCATGTTCCGGGTCACCACACCGGTCACCAGCACCGCGTCGGCGTGCCGGGGCGAGGCGACCAGCCGGGCGCCGTACCGTTCCGCGTCGTACACGGGGCCGAACGCGGCGGCCAGCTCGATCTCGCAGCCGTTGCACGAGCCGGCGTCGACGTGCCGCACCTGGACGGAGCCGCGCAGGGCACGGGGGAGTGCGGCGGTCGCTTCGTCGTCGGGCCGCGGGGGCGCCTCGGGGGCCGGTTCGGCGATCCGGCCGGTGCGCCGGATCAGCCGGGCCAGGTTTGCCAGGCTCATCGGCCGGCCGGCCGGCCGTCGGTGGTGGCCGGCGCGCCGGCGGCCTCGGCGGCGGAGTGCTCGAGCTCGACCTTCAGGTCCTGCTGCCCCTCCAGCAGGTTGACCAGGAGCCGCCGCGCGACGCGCAGCAGCTCCGCCACCGCCGGCACGCTGGCCGCGTAGACCACCTCGCCGCCCTCACGCCGTTGGCTCACCAGGCCCGCGCGGCGCAGCACCGCGAGCTGCTGCGACAGGTTGGACTGCTCGATCTCGATGCTGGCCAACAGCTCGTGGACCGGCCGGTCCCGCTCCGAGAGGAGCTCGAGGATCCGGATGCGAGCGGGGTGGCCGAGGGTGCGGAACAGCTCCGCCTTGACCGTGTAGAGCTCGCTCACCGGGCTTCTCCTTCGCGCGACCGGCGGCGAACTTAGCATGACAACGATTCTTCATGTGACCATGTCTACCGAGCAGGTTCGGCTCCGCCGCTGCCCTGCAGCAGTGCCAGCGCGCGCTGCCTGCTGACCGCCACCTCCGGCATCGGGTTGTAGTGCTCGGGCTCGTGCTCGATGCTGATCCCCCCGACGTAGCCGATCTCGCGCAGTGCCGCGATGCAGTCGGCGACCGGGACGATCCCGTCCTCGAGGGCGCACGTGTCGTGCGCACCGGCAGCGCGGATGTCCTTGAGGTGCACGTAGAACACGCTCGCCCCGAGCTCTCGGATCGCTTGCGCGGCGTCTGCCCCTTGGGTGGCGAACCAGCCGGTGTCCACGGTGGCGCCCACGAGGCCGTCGTGGTCCGTGCCGATCTCGGCCAACAGCTCGGCCGCACTCGCCTGCGGGTGGTTCTCGAGGCCGAGGACGTGGCCGAACTCCCGCAGCACGGACAAGGTCGCCTCGCGGTCCTTGGCGAGCAGGCCGGTCTGCCCGCCGAGGATGCGGGTGCCGAGTGCTGCCGCCACCTCGTTGGCCGCTCGGAACTCCTCGACGGTGTCGCCGTAGTAGCTCCCGTAGCTCGCGACCGTGACCCCGTGGCGGCTCAGCACGCGCTGCGCCGCCGCGAGGTGGTCGGGGGTGGCCCACCGGTAGTTGAGCATGGGGTGCCAGACGTCGACGGTGTCGAAGCCGGCCGCGACGGCGGAGCTGATGAACGCGTCGAAGCGCTCCTCGTACGTCTCCAGCGGGCGGTAGTGGGCGTTGGCCGCGGCGTCGCCCTGCATCCACCCGTCGGTCATGTTCCAGTCGAGCTGCTGGGCGACCAGGTTGGCCCCCATGAAGGAGAGGCGGTTCATCTCACGCTCCAAGCGAGGTGGGCGTAGCAGGCAGAGGCTCTGCCGGCAGATCGGGGATGGGCTGCAGCTCGGGAGCACCCTCCACCGGGCCGTGCGGCAGGAGGAACACCTTCCCGCAGGCTCCGGTGTCCTGGAGATCCATGGCAGCGGCGACGTCCGCGAGTGGGACGACATGGGTGACCTGGGCGTCGAGCAGGGCGCCGGCCTTGCGGACGGTCGCCCACATCGCCGGAGCCATCGTCAGGTGGTTCCAGTGCCAGATGCCGTGCAGGGTCAGCCCCAGGGGCACCAGGGCCGGCAGCTCGATGTCGTTCCAGGAGATGAAGCACAGCTGGCCGCGCCGCCGAGCGGACAGGGCGAGCGTTCGCGCGGCGGTCGGTGCGCCGGAGGTCTCGACCCCGGCATCCGCGCCGACGCCCCCGGTCAGCTCGTGCACGACGGCTGCCACGTCCTCCGTCAGCGGGTTGATCACCCGCTCCGCGCCGAGCTCCGACGCCAGCCGCGCACGGTAGGGGTGCGTCTCGACCGCGAGCACCCGGGCACCCCGGACCACCCCTTGGATCACGGCCCCCAGGCCGACCGGACCGCACCCGGACACCAGAAGCGTGTCCAGCGCGCCGACGTGCATGCGCTGCAGCGCGGCGAAGGTCGGACCCAGCCCGCAGCAGGTCAGGGCGGCGTGCTTGAGCGAGACGTCCTCGGGCACGGGCGCGAGCAGCCAGTCCGGCTTGAGGACGTACTCGGCGTAGCCGCCGGTGCCGTGCGGCTGGCCGGTCTCGCCCAGCACGTCCCGCTGGTTCTGGCAGTGCATGTGGTCGCCGGACGTGCACTCGATGCAGAACCCGCAACCGTAGTGCGGCATGACGACCACCCGGTCGCCCACCCTGACCCGGTGGGAGGTGCCCGCGTCCACCACGACGCCGGCGCCCTCGTGCCCGACGCTCTGGCTGACCACGCCGGCCTTGCGGTTCTTGAACTCGGTGCACATCGGTGCCACGAGGACCTTCACGACGACCAGGTCGCCGGCGGCGTGGGGCCGGACCTGCTCGACGACCTCCACCCGCCCTGGCGCGGTGATCGCGGCTGCTCGCATCGAGCGCTCCTTCGTTGGGGCGACGGGCGGCGGAGCCGCCGCGCGGTGGGATGCCCACGGCCGGCCGTGGCTCCCTTGACAACGTCGGGACCACGCTGCCACGCTCCAGCCGCCGACGCAAATCGTTTTGATCCTCTCGAGATTCGGGACGATCCGGGCATATCCCCGCCAGAGCCGCGCCGGGCCGGAGCGCCGCCGGAGCGTCGGGGCGGCACTCGTGGCGGTGCGCGCCGCAACCACCGTGTGACAGGGGCAGAGCATGACGAACGGGACCGCGCACCAGCCGTTGCGTGTCACGGTCTGGGGGGAGGGGCGCCACGAGAAGGACGACGAGCACGTGGCGCGGCTGTACCCCGACGGCATGCACGAGGTGGTCGCAGCCGCCATCCGCGAGCATCTCGGACCCGCTGCCGACGTGCGGACCGCGACGCTCGACGAGCCGGTGCACGGACTGCCCGAAGAGGTCCTGGCCTCGACGGACGTCCTGACGTGGTGGGGGCACAAGGCCCACGCCGAGGTCGACGACGCGGTGGTGGACCGGGTTCAGGCGCACGTGCTGGGGGGGATGGGCCTGGTCGTGCTGCACTCCGGGCACCATTCCAAGATCTTCCGCCGGCTCATGGGGACCACCTGCAACCTCTTGTGGCGCAACGACGGGGAACGGGAGCTGGTCTGGACCGTGGACCCCTCGCACCCCATCGCCGTCGGCGTCCCGCACCCGCTGGTGATCGAGACGCAGGAGATGTACGGCGAGCACTTCGACGTGCCCCCGCCGGACGACCTCGTCTTCATCAGCTCCTTCGCCGGTGGCGAGGTGTTTCGCAGCGGCTGCACCTGGCGCCGAGGTCGGGGCAAGGTCTTCTACTTCGGCCCGGGCGACCAGGACTTCCCGGTGTACCACCACGCCGGCGTCCGCCGGGTGCTGGCCAACGGCGTCAGGTGGGTCGCGCCGGCCCGCCCGGGACGATCGCAGGTGCCGGTCGAGCGCGCCGAGACGGGGTGGTACGAGGCGTGAAGCGTGCCGGCGACGCGGGACGTCGCCGGTGTCGGTGACGGGTCAGCTGGACCCGCGCACGACGATGCGGCCGGGCAGGACCACCCGGCGCGACGCGCCCTCGGGGACCGGCTCGCGGTCCGGGACCACCCGGTCGAGGATCAGCCGACCGGCCGCCTCACCGATCTCGTAGGCGGGGTTGATCACCGTCGTCAGGGGCGGCGTCAGCAGTGCCGCGGCCTCGATGTCGTCGAAGCCCGCCAGCGCGATCTCGTCGGGGATGCGCAGGCCCAGCGCCCGCGCGGCGTCCATGGCGCCGATCGCCATCAGGTCGTTGGCGCAGAAGACGGCATCCGGACGGGGCTCGAGCGCCATCAGGGAGAACATGGCGTCGCGGCCGCCGTCGCGGAGCCAGCCGCCCTCGCGAGTCAGTGCCGGGTCGTGCTCGATGCCCGCGGCCGCGAGCGCATCGACGTAGCCCTTCACCCGCTCGCGGCTCGTGCCGGACGGGCCCGTGATGATCGCGATCCGACGTGCGCCACGGGCGATCAGGTGCTGGGTCGCGGCCTGGGCACCTGCGCCGTCGTCGACGGTCACCTGGTCGACCCCGGCGATCTCCTCGCCGTCGGAGAGCAGCACCAGCGGCTTGCGTGCCCGCTGGATCAGCTCGATCTCTGCGAGCTCCACGTTCAGCCAGGACATCACGATGCCGTCGACCCCACGGTCGAGGGCGTCCTCGATGAAGTCACGCTCGCGATCGCTGGACCCGTCCGTGTTGCAGACGTAGCTGCGGTAGCCCGCCTCGTCGAGGGTGTCCGCCACGCCGCGTGTCACGACGCCGTAGAACGGGTTCGTGATGTCCGGAACGATCACGGCGATCATCTGCGACCGGCGCGTACGCAGGCTGCGCGCGACGCTGTTGGGCCGGTAGCCCAGCTCCCCGACGGCCCCGAGCACCCTGCGTCGCGTCGCAGCACTGACGGGGCGCTTGCCGGACAGGACGTGCGAGACGGTGGTCGAGCTGACCCCCGCCAAGCGGGCGACGTGCCCGATCGTGACGCGCCCCGCCGCTCCGTCCGGCTCAGACGTGCTGGTGGTCATCCGGGTTCCCTGCTCCTGCCGTCTGAGTCGTGGCCCGGGTGGTGCGGAGCGTGTGGTCCCGTGACGAGTGCCGACACGCCTCGCGGCGGGTCCCGCCACCGGCGCAAACCGATTATGCCCCGCTCGACCGGGTGGGCTGCGCGACGTTGCGCACCCTGGCGCGGGTGACGACCGTGGAGTGGCGATCAGGGGCGAACCGGCCCGCGGACCCCGAGCTCCTCCTAGCCGGCCAGCCCGTGGGAAACCGGGACCAAAGTCTTGCAAAACCGTCCACCCTGGCATAACGTCCGTGACGCCAATCGATTTGCAAACCGCTCGCAAGGATGCGTCGGCGAGATCAGGGCGCAGGCAAGTGCACCGATCGACACACCCGTACAGACAGGCCGCGCGACGCCGCCGGCCTCGTAGGCAGTGGAGAGGTTGACATGCACATCGACAATGATCGGCGGCGGAGCTGGAATCGCCGTGGGGCCTCCTTCACGTTGGCGCTCTCGCTCGTGGCCGCGACGGCCGCGTGTGCCGGCGCGGGTACCGGCGGGGGCGCGGGACCCAGCGGGGGGGAGACCGCTTCCCAGGAAGCGACGTCGACCGGCGGGGAGAAGGTCGTCCTGGACTACTGGGACATGCAGTGGGGCTCGCCGGCGTTCATGAACCAGCTGAAGGACAACGTCAAGCAGTTCAACGCGGAGCACCCCGACATCGAGGTGAAGTTCCAGCAGCTGGCCTGGGGCGACTACACGCAGAAGCTGCTGTCCGCGGTGCAGGCGGGCAACCCGCCGGACATCGGCGGCGGTGACTCGGGCATCCCGTTCAACATGGACGCGCAGGGCCAGACGCTCGACATCAGCGACCTGTACGCGGAGTGGGAGAAGGACGGCACCTTCGCCGACATGCCGGACTGGGCCCACGAGAAGTGGCGCTACAACGGCAAGGCCGTGGGCATCACCTGGCAGTTCGACCAGCGAGCGATCTTCTACCGCACCGACCTCTTCGAGGCGGCAGGCATCACGCCTCCGACCACGTGGGAGGAGCTGCTCGCGGCCGCGAAGGCGCTGAACAAGCCGGACGAGGGCCAGATCGGCATCGCGTTCCCCGGCAAGCAGGGCTCCTACGACACCGACCAGTTCTACATGACCTTCGTCATGCAGGCCGGCGGCGGGCTCTCCGACATCGACGGCAACCCGACCTTCGACACGCCTGAGCAGCTCGCGGCCCTCAAGATGGTCAAGGAGCTCTCGCAGTACGCCGCCCCGGGCACCCCGTCGTGGACGTTCACCGAGGTGCTCAAGGAGTTCAACCAGGGCAAGGCGGCCATGGCGTTCGGCGGCGGCTGGTTCGTCGGCGACATCAAGAAGAACGCGCCGCAGCTCGCGGACAAGATCGGCGTGCTGCCGGTCCTCATCGGCCCGGGCGGCAAGGAGGCGCAGCACTGCGTCTCCTTCGCGAACCCCTGGATGATCTACAACCAGACGAAGCACCCGGAGCAGGCCAAGGAGTTCCTCCGCTGGATGATGAAGAAGGAGAACCTCCAGAAGCTCTACGCCTCGGAGCCGGGCGGCAAGTGGCCGGTCTACAAGTCGCTGCTCGACGACCCGATCTACTCCGAGGACCCGATCACCGCCGAGCTCGCGAAGCAGGTCGTCAACCAAGGCGTCGACTACTGGTACCCGAACAACGCGGGCGCCGTGGGCATCGGCTCGATGGGCACCGGCATCGCGGACATCATCGTGAACCCGGTCCTGTCCGGGCAGGTCGAGCCGGAGGCCGCGCTCGCCGACGCCCAGGAGAAGCTCGGCCCGCTCTTCGTGACCGAGAAGTAGGACTCCCGCACCGCCGTCCGGCCGGTCCGGTCCCACGGGCCGGCCGGACGCCGCGGGTGCCTCACAAGACTTCTTTCGACGACGAGAGAGCTGCTGTGACCACGACGACTGAGCTCCCGGATGTGCGCGCAGCCCGCGACCGCGCAGGCAAGATCGCCCTCCTGCGCCGGCGGACGACGGCGTACTGGCTGATCCTGCCCTCGGTGCTGTTCCTCGGCGCCATCGTGTTCTACCCCCTGGTCGTGGGGCTCGCGGAGGGCTTTCGGAACCACAACCGCCTGCAACCCTGGCTGATCCGGTTCAACGGGATCGACAACTACGTCAAGGCGCTGGGCGACCGGGAGGTGCTGCTCGCACTGAGGACGTCGTTCGTGATGGTGATCGGCATCGTCGGCCTGAGCTACCTGCTCGGCCTGGCGGGCGCACTGGTCCTCGATCGCCAGTTCCGCGGCCGCGGCGTCTACCGGGCCCTGATCCTGGTGCCCTGGGTCATCCCGCCCGTCGTCGCGTACATCAGCTGGCAGTGGATGCTCAACGATCAGAGCGGCGTCATCAACAACGTGCTCCTGCAGCTGGGGCTCATCGACCATCCGGTGCTGTGGCTGGCCGATCCCCGGCTCGCCATGGTCTCGTTGATCGCGGTCGGGACGTGGTCACGCTTCCCGTTCATGACGATCACCATCCTCGCCGCGCTGTCGGCGATCGACCGGGAGATCACCGACGCGGCAGCGATCGACGGTGCGAACAAGTGGCAGATCTTCCGGTCCATCACGTTCCCGATGATCCTGCCCATCAGCGTGATCGGGACGCTGCTGCAGGCGATCTGGACCTTCAACGACTTCGGCCTGCCGTTCGTGCTGACCGGGGGCGGGCCGGCGAACGCCACCACCCCGCTGATCCTGCTGTCGTACAAGGAAGCGTTCCAGCGCTACAACATCGGCTACGGGACCTCGCTGGCCATCATCTCCATGGTGCTCATGCTCGGGCTGGGAGCCATCTACCTGCGGATGCAGAAGCGACAGGGGGTCTACGAATGAGAGGCCACGCGGCCGTGTCCCCGCCCGCCGTTCGAACCGACCGGGTGGTCCCGGGGGCTCCGGCGAGGAGCACCGTCGTCAGCCGTCGCAGGCCGCACGCCGGCCGACGGGCCGTCGGGCTGGCCGGCACGCACGTCGCGATGATCCTCGTCTGCGGCTTCGCGCTCGCCCCACTGCTGTGGGCGATCAGCAGCGCCTTCAAGTCCGACTCGGAGATCATGACCGGGATCTCCCTGGTCCCGACGCACCCGACGCTGGACCACTTCCGGGCGGTGATCGCGGAGTCGGGCTTCGCCCGGTGGTTCCTCAACTCGCTGCTCGTCTCCGTCGGTGTCACCTTCCTGTCGATCGTGGTGGGCAGCCTCGCCGGTTATGCGATGTCCCGGTGGCGTTTCCGGGGCCGCGGTCTGTACGGCAACTCGTTGCTCGCGGTGCAGATGTTCCCCGGCGTCATGCTGGCCATCCCGATGTACCTGCTGCTCACGCGTTTCGGGCTGATCGACACCCTTTTCGCGTTGCTGGTCACGTACCTGACCTTTGCGCTCGCATTCTCGGTGTGGATGCTCAAGGGTTATTTCGACGGCATCCCGCGGGAGATCGAGGAGGCCGCGCTGGTGGACGGGCTCACCCGCCTGGGGGCGTTGCGGCACGTGATCCTGCCGCTGGCGGGTCCGGGCATCGTCACGGTGGCGGTCAACGCGTTCCTGCTGTCCTGGAACGAGTTCTTCTTCGCCTATGTCTTCCTGGCCAGCAGCGAGAAGTTCACGCTGAGCCTCGGGCTGTACAGCTTCATCCAGCAGTTCACCACCCAGTGGGGAAACATCATGTCCGCGGGCGTGCTGAGCACGATTCCCGTCCTGATCTTCTTCTTCGCGCTCCAGAAGTCGCTGACGCGGGGGCTCGTCTCCGGCGCCACCAAGGGCTGAGGGGCGTCTTCCTCCGAGGTCTTCGCCGTCGGGGCCGGTGCCGGCACCGCGGTGGTACGTGTTCATCGATCCCAGTGGTTCTCGTCTACGAAGAGGTGTGTTCCGAGTGAGCAGGCTGCGTGTCGGTGTCATCGGTCTCGGCGAAGTCGCCCAGGTCGTCCACCTCCCGGTCCTTCAGTCCCTTCCGCACATGTACGAGATCGCAGCGGTCTGCGACGTCTCGCCCACCCTGGTGCGGGTGATGGGCGAGCAGTACGGCGTCGACCGTCGGTACGAGAGCGCGGCCGACATGGTGGCCGCGGGTGGCCTGGACGCCGTCCTCGTGCTCAACAGCGACGAGTACCACGCGGAGGGCGTCTTGCTTGCGCTCGAGGCGGGCCTGGACGTCCTGGTGGAGAAGCCGATGTGCCTGTCCCCACGCGAGGCGGAGGACATCATCGCCGCGCGCGACCGGTCGGGGCGCACGGTGATGGTCGGCTACATGCGACGGTTCGCGCCCGCCTTCCTCGAGGCCAAGGAGCGGCTGGCCGGGCTGGGGACCATCAACTACGTGCGGGTGCGGGACATCATCGGACGCAACCAGCTCATCGTGGACCGCACGTCGACCGTCGAGCGCCCCAGCGACATCCCGGCATGGCTGGGCGAGGACAAGCGCTCGCGCGGCCGTCAGCTCGTGGCCGAGGCCGTCGGACCGGTCTCGGACCAGCTCGCCGGGACCTACCGGCTGCTGTGCGGACTGGGCAGCCACGACTTCTCCGCGATGCGCGAGCTCATCGGCAAGCCGAAGGGCGTGCTGGCCGCCGCTCTGTCGTCGGGCGGCCGGTTCGTCACCGCGTTCCTCGACTACGGCGACTTCGTCGTCACCTATGAGACGGGCGTCGACGACCAGCTGCGGTTCGACGCGCACATCGAGGTCTACGGCGCCACCCAGCAGATCCGCGTGCAGTACGACACGCCCTACGTGCGGCACTTCCCGACGACGGTCGTCACCGAGGAGACCGACGGCGACGTGTTCCGCCGCTCGGTGTCGCGTCCGGACCTCAAGGACCCCTACACGCACGAGCTCGAGTACTTCCACCACGCGGTGACCACCGGCTCGCCGGTGAAGACGACGCCGGAGGACTTCGTGGAAGACCTCGACATCTTCGCCGAGGTGATCCGCGTGCTCGGCAAGAGCGAGAGCTGACGTGGCACAGGCGACCAGGGAGGTGGAAGCGTGAAGCTCGCGGTCCTGACGGCGCCGGCCACGTTCGAGGTGGTCGACGCGCCGGTTCCCACGACGAAGCCGGACGAGGTGCTCGTCAAGGTCGCGGCCTGCGGCGTGTGCACGTCGGAGCTGGACCTGTGGCGCGGGATCGGGACCGAGGGCTTCCCGCTGTATCCGGGGCACGAGGTCAGCGGGACCGTGGTGGAGATCGGCTCGGCGGTCGCCGGCTTCTCGGTGGGGGACCCCGTCGCCGTGTGGGCCACCGGTCGGGGGTTCGCCGAGTACGTGGCCGTCAAGGCGGAGTACTGCCGGGCGGCCGGTGACGTGCCGCTCGACCTCGCGCTCGCCGAGCCGCTCGCCTGCTCCGTCAACGCCGTCGAGCTCGCGGACGTCCGGCTCGGCGACGACGTCGTCGTCATCGGTGCCGGTTACATGGGCAACCTCGTGCAGCAGCTCGTCGCCGCGCGCGGAGCCCGTCACGTCGTCGTCGCGGACACGCGTCCCGATGCCCTCGAGCGTGCGACGGCGCTCGGGGCGAGCCGTGTCGTGGACGTGCGGACGGAATCGCTGCCGGACGTCGTCGCAGGGCTCACCGGCGGACGCGGCGCCGACATCACCTTCGAGGTGACCGGGTCGCAGCGGGCGCTCGACGTCCTGGGGCAGGTGACCAGGATGAGCGGGAAGGTCGTCGTCGTGGGGTACCACCAGGGCGAGCCCCGGCAGATCCCGCTGGGGCAGTGGAACTGGATGGCGTTCCAGATCGTCAACGCCCACTTCCGCGACGTCGCCACGATCATGCGCGGCATGACCGTCGGCATGAAGCTGCTGCAGTCCGGTCAGCTGTCGATGGAGCCGCTCGTCACGCACCGGTTCGGCCTGCAGGACGTCGGCACGGCGTTCCGGACGGCGGACGAGAAGCCGGTGGGCTTCGCCAAGGCGGTCGTCACCATGGACGGCTCCCGGGCCTGACGGGCCGGCCGGCCCGGCCCATCCTTCGAGCACAAGGAGTGCGATGTCCTCGTCGTCAGACAGTGGTGCCCCCCTCCGGGTCGGCATGGTCGGCTACGCCTTCATGGGCGCGGCCCACTCGCAGGCCTGGAACACCGCCCCCCGGTTCTTCGACCTGCCCCGCAGGCCCGAGCTGACCGCCGTGGCGGGCCGCAGCGAGCAGGCCGTGCAGGCCGCGGCGCGCAAGTACGGCTGGAGCTCGGTCGAGACGGACTGGCGCCGCCTCGTCGAGCGTCCCGACATCGACCTGGTGGACATCTGCACGCCGGGTGACACGCACCTCGAGATCGCAGTGGCGGCCCTGGCGGCCGGCAAGCACGTGCTGTGCGAGAAGCCGCTGGCGAACAGCGTCGGCGAGGCGGAGACGATGGCCGCCGCCGCGCAGGAGGCCGCCACCAGGGGCGTCTTCGCGATGTGCGGGTACTCCTACCGCCGCACCCCGGCACTCGCGCTCGCGAAGCGGATCGTGGACGAGGGCCGGCTCGGCTCGATCCGGCAGGTGCGGGCCCAGTACCTGCAGGACTGGTTGAGCGACGCGAACGCGCCGATGACGTGGCGGCTGGACAGGACGAGGTCCGGGTCCGGCGCGCTGGGCGACATCGGCGCCCACATCATCGACGCCGCCCAGTGGATCACCGGCTCGACGATCACGGGCGTCTCGTCGCTCATGGAGACGTTCGTCCACGAGCGCCCCATCAGTGGCGAGAAGGTGGGTCTGGGCGGCCACGGCGAGCTCGGCGCCGACGGGCCCAAGGGTCAGGTGACCGTCGACGACGCCGTGATCTTCAGCGCCCGCTTCACCGGCGGTGCGATCGGCGTGTTCGAGGCGACCAGGTTCGCGCTGGGGCGCAAGAACGCGATCCGCCTGGAGATCAACGGCACCGACGGATCGCTCGCGTTCGACTTCGAGGACATGAACTTCCTCCACCTGTACGACAACGCCGACGATCCCGCCGTCCGCGGTTTCCACCGGATCATGGTGACCGAGCCCGAGCACCCCTACGTCGGCAGCTGGTGGCCCACCGGGCACGGCCTGGGGTACGAGCACGGGTTCACCCACCAGGTCGTCGACCTGGTGCGGGCGATCGCCGACGGGCGGCAGCCGACGCCGTCGTTCGCCGACGCGCTGCAGGTGCAGCGGGTGCTCGGGGCGGTCGAGGAGAGCAACGCCGACGGCTCGCGGTGGACCGCCGTGGCCGGATCGTCCGCACGCGCCGAAGGAGACGCCGCATGAACCGCCCTGTCACGCTCTTCACGGGTCAGTGGGCCGATCTGCCGTTCGAGGAGGTTGCGCGGCTCGCCGGCCAGTGGGGCTTCGACGGCCTCGAGATCGCCTGCTGGGGCGACCACCTGGACCCGTGGCGGGCCGTCGAGGACGACGCCTACCTGCAGTCGCGGCTGGACATCCTGGAGAAGAACCACCTCAAGGTGTACGCGATCGCGAACCACCTGACCGGGCAGGCCGTGTGCGACGACCCGATCGACGAGCGGCACCAGGCCATCCTGTCGCCCCGGGTCTGGGGAGACGGCGAGCCCGAAGGCGTCCGCACCCGTGCCGCCCGGGCGATGGAGGTGACGGCTCGCGCCGCGGCTCGGCTCGGGGTGCGGACCGTGACCGGGTTCAGCGGATCGTCGATCTGGAAGTGCGTGGCGATGTTCCCGCCGGCATCGGACGCGATGATCGAACGCGGCTACCAGGACTTCGTCGACCGGTGGAACCCGATCCTCGACGTGTTCGACGAGGTCGGCGTCCGGTTCGCCCTCGAGGTGCATCCCAGCGAGATCGCCTACGACTACTGGACCGCGGACCGGGCGCTGAAGGCGATGGGTGAGCGAGCGAGCTTCGGCCTGAACTTCGACCCGTCGCACTTCGTCTGGCAGGACCTCGACCCGCTGATGTTCCTCCAGGACTTCGCGGACAAGATCTTCCACGTGCACGTCAAGGAGTCCGTCCGGCAGCTCAACGGCCGCAACGGCCGGCTCGGCTCCCACCTGCCGTGGGCGGACCCCCGCCGTGGCTGGGACTTCGTGACCGCGGGCCACGGCGACGTCCAGTGGGAGCCGATCTTCCGCATGCTCAACGCCATCGGCTACGACGGCCCGACGAGCGTCGAGTGGGAGGACGCCGGGATGGACCGGCTGCTGGGCGCACCCCAGGCCCTGGCGATGGTCCGCCGGGTGGCGGCGATCGCTCCGCCGGCCGCCGCCTTCGACGCGGCGTTCTCCCAGCGGTGACCGCTGGAACTCCCATCATCGTCGTACCGTCGAAGGAGAGCTGATCCCATGACCATGGGCGCCACTGGCAAGAAGACCGCGCTCGTCGTGCGGGGTGGGTGGGACGGCCACCAGCCCGTCGAGGCCACCGACCTGTTCATCCCCCACCTGCTGGAGCACGGGTTCGAGGTTCGGATCGAGGACTCGCCGAAGGTCTATGCCGACCCCGACTACATGAGCGGCGTCGACCTGGTGATGCAGTGCATGACGATGAGCACCATCGAGGCGGCCGAGGTCGCCGGCCTGCGTGCGGCGGTGGAGGCGGGCACGGGCCTGGCGGGATGGCACGGCGGGATCGCCGACTCCTACCGGGACAGCGCGGACTACCTCCAGCTGATCGGGGGCCAGTTCGCGTGCCACCCCGCCAAGCACGCCGACGAGCGGACGGGGGAGCAGTCCGACCACTACCTGCCCTACCGGGTGAACGTCCTGCCCCAGGCGGCGGAGCACCCCATCACGGCCGGCATCGGCGACTTCGACCTGGTCACCGAGCAGTACTGGGTGCTGTCGGACTCCCTCAACGACGTGCTCGCGACGACGACGGTGCCGGCGCGGGACTTCGATCCGTGGCACCGCGAGATCGTCTCGCCGGCGATCTGGACGCGGCAGTGGGGCCGGGGCCGGATCTTCGTCTCGACGCCCGGTCACCGGGTCGAGGTGCTGAAGGACCCGAACGTGCGGACGATGATCGAGCGTGGCCTGCTGTGGGCCAGCCGGTGAGGCCTGCCTAGCTGCCCGTCCGGTGTGTCGGGACCTCCGGCCCATGTGCGTGACGCACGTCACAGCCAGCCTGTTCGCAGCCGTGCGGTCGCAGACCGCGGTGCGCGTCGCAGGAGACCCCGAGACGAGGCGACGCCCGGTACATCCCGAGTAGAGAGAGGCCGGACCATGCCCGCCGTCGCCGATGTGCTGCCAGACCTGTCGTGGCGGGGCCTGTACCGGGCGGGTGCGTGGGCCGCGGCAGTGTTCGTGGTCCTCGTGCTGGTGCCGGTGGTGCTGGTCTTCACCGCGCCGCTGCCCCCGACGTCCGGCGCCGAGGTGCTGACGTACATCGACGCCCACCGGGCCCTGTACCTGGTGGAGCTGGTGTCCTTCGTCGGGCTCGCCGTCCCGGCTCTCGTCGTCTTCGCGGCCCTCGGGGTCGCCCTCGTGCGCGTCGACAAGAGCCTGGCGCTGATCGGCGCGCTGCTCGGGGTGGTGTCCGAGACCATCGCACTGGCGCTGGGCAGCAGCCCGCAGTCGCTGCACGGTGGCCTCGTCGTGCTCGCGGACGCCTACGCGGCGGCGGGGACGGCGGAGGAGCGTGCCGGACTGGCGAGCGCCGCCGACGGCCTCATCGCGGCCACGAACGCCGTCACCTGGGCGGGCATCCTGACGGCGGCCGCGATCCTGGTGCTGTCGCTGGTCATGCTGCGCGGGGGTGCCCGCCGCTGGATCGCGGTCCTGGGAGTCGTGAC
>Ga0255338_1003064_pt1 | contig 21413 bp, 18 predicted proteins | sample MeOH1_35cm_T4_19_FD_203715 | JGI IMG/M metagenome (GOLD analysis project Ga0255338, IMG submission 203715) | Sandy soil microbial communities from University of British Columbia, Vancouver, Canada - MeOH1_35cm_T4_195 | ecosystem: Engineered > Artificial ecosystem > Sand microcosm > Unclassified ...
CTCTGCCTTCGGAGGGCAACGCTCTATCCAGCTGAGCTACGGGCGCGTGGCCGTCTAGATAGACGAATCTCCCGTCAGCGGCAATGTCGGGTCTTTGGCTCCGGAACGCGGGCGGGGAGGGCGCCGACGGCCCTGCCCCGCCATGCGGCCGGGTGCCGATTCGGCCCGGTTTACAAGGCCGAAAGTGGTATCAAGCTCGGGCGAGAGGCCAAAAATGCCCGCCGAATCGCACTTTTTGTATGCTTTCTGTGGTTAAGTCCCCAATTTAGGGCGCAGAAACGCTTGCAAGAGCACGCGAATCTCGTAGTGCTTCGAGCTCTCTACGCGCATGGTGCGCTCAAGGAGTTTACTGCAATGGCAAAAGCTGCCGCCTCAACCAAGCCGAAAGCCGCCAAGCCGGTCACGACCCGTCATCTGGCGGCCGCGCTCTCGGAAGCCCATCAGCTCACGAAGAAGCAGGGCCTCGAAATCATGGACAACCTGATCGTGATGATCACCAAGCACCTGAAGAAGGGTGAGCGGGTGAAGATCGCCGGTCTCGGCATCCTGCAGGTGCGCAAGCGCGCCGCCCGCATGGGCCGCAACCCGGCCACCGGCGAAGCGATCAAGATCAAGGCGTCGAAGAAGGTCGCGTTCCGCGCCGCCAAGGATCTCAAGGAAGCGATCTAGAATGGTGTTTCTCAGGATGTAACTGAGGTCGCCTGCAGAGCCTGCAAAATCAGTTGTTTTGCAGGCTCTGTGTTTTTTTAAGTGTCACTCAACTTCTCGCGTAGAGTGGTGTTTCGGCAAAATGTCACCGAAACCACTCTCAAAGCCTGCAAACGTTGGCGTTTACCACCTCCGTCAACACCCCGAAAATGCAACTCGGCATTTTCAACGCCGACTGACAGCTTCAAGTCCGGAACAGAGAACCTGAAACCGGGCGCGTCCGGACGTGACGGACAGAACACCGCTTCGCATCGAAGAGCTCAAATTGGATCCCGGCGACCGTTTCGCGTTGACGGTCGACGCTGGCGGCATGCCATCGTGGTGGCCGAATCTGTATTGCTCGGTCGTGCTGCGGACGGACGGATTGGGCTTCTCGACCATGCACGCCCGCATGAGCGCCATCTGCCTCTTCCACAATCTTTGCGCCGAAAAGGGTATCGACGTCGACGCGCGGATCGACTCTCTCGACCTGTTCACGGCAGAGGAGTTGGCGGCATTGCGTGACGAGTTGCGTGTCTCTCTACGCGACTCGTCACGCAATGCCGCCAACTCCGGTGAAGGTGCCGTCAAGAACGAGCACTGGAAGAACCGGTTGTTCTCCGTCTGCGACTACATCGTCTGGCGTGCCGATCCCGTCATCGACCGCATGTCCCTCCGGGACGAACGCCTGCCGGAGGCCCGCCGCCGGCTGGCGGCGTTGCCCGGAAAGCTCATCGGCCGCATCCGGACCAGACGAAACAACGTCAAGGAAGGCATGGACGAGGAAGCGCAGAAGGCCTTCCTTGACGCAATCACGCCCGGACATCCGACGAACCCGTTCAAGAAGCGCAACCAGGTGCGCAATTACGCGCTCTGGATGTTGTATTGGGATGCTGGATTGCGCCGCTCCGAAGCACTCGTCCTGGCCGGCCGCAATCTTCATCTCGTCGGCAACGATCCGTATGTCTTCGTTCCACGCGTCCAAGACGACCGCGATGACGCTCGGGCGCAGGAGCCGCGCACTAAGACCCTCGCCCATCGGGCAACTCTCTCGCGGGAGACGGCCGATATCCTGTCGGACTACATGATCTACGACCGGCCGACTTATCCAGGCGCGAAGAAGTCCAAGTACGTCTTCCTCTCTCAGAAGGGCAAGCCGCTCGGCATCAGCGCCGTTGCCGATATGTACGAACGCCTGCGCTCACTCGTCGCCGGGCTTCCGGACGACTTCTCCACGCACATGCTCCGCAGGACCCATAAAGACCGTATGGGAGATGCTGCGGAAGAGACCGGTATGAGCCCCGAGACGGAGCAGCAGGTGGTCAACGCGGAGAGCGGTTGGACACCGCAATCTAAGACCGGCTTCGGCTACCAGCGCCGCCGGCTGCGGAAAGCGGGCAACCGGCTCGGCGTGAGGATGATGGAGAACACCAAGAGGATGCGCGGCAATGGCTGAAGCAGCGCGTATTCTCGCAAAGCCCGGATTTCCCAGCCAAGGCATCATCCGCGATCGCGCCGGCTTCAAGGTCGATGCGACCGGTTGGGTTTGGTCGCTGAATCATGCCGTTTTGGTGCTAAAGCTGGACTTCGGCAAACTTCATTTCAGATCGGAAGCCATGCTCCGATCTGCGGCGGCGTTCACGGCCGAGAAAATAAAGGTCTCGTCTCCAGATGACGTCCGAAACACATTCGAGGCGCTCCAATACGTCCATCGATCAAGACACTTCCGTGAGACCGAGGTGTCCGGTGGCGTGTTGGACGAGCGGCTGATTGCGGACCTAAAGCACGTTCCCAATTTCGCACACTACCGTCTGCACTACGTCAGAGCTTGGTACTGCTGGTGCGCCAGCCAGGAGGTCACCCAATTCTCAGAAGGCGTAGCCGAGCGTCTGCGCGAACTGAAGATCGGTGGCAACGAGGTCGGCCACGCGGTCCGGACGCAGGATCCGATCAAGGGTGCCTTCGACGAACTCGAATTCATTGCCCTGACCACAAAGCTCCGCGCCCTCGGTCCGACGCTGCTGACGACCCAAGAGAACACTTTGGCGTGGCTGGCGCTTGCCGTCGGCGGCAACCCGCTTGCCTACGCGCTGACGCGGGAAAGCGATCTCAAAACCCTCAAGGAATCCGGAACCGGTCGGATCTACGCGCGACTGAACGTGCCCCGCATCAAGAAGGGCGATCCCCTATTCAGGTCGCAGTTCCATCCGAAGGAGCTCAACGACGAGATGGCCGCCTGGGTGACGCGGCTCATCGTCGAGAACCAAGCGCATCGCGCCCAGCACGGATGGCCGGAGGGATGCGAATTCCCGCTCTTCCGCAGGTCCGAGATCGATCCTGGAAGGCTCGACGGGCCCCTGCGCGAATTCGCCATGCACATGAGCCCAAAGGTCATCACGAAAATGCTGACGGAGGCGATCGCGAAGCTCGACATCGTCTCGCACCGGACCGGCGAGCCGCTGGTCGTGAACATGCGCCGCTTCCGGAGGACCTACGGCACCCGCGCGGTGGAGGAAGGTGCCTCTCCGTCGGAGCTCGCGGTCATGCTTGACCATTCTGATCTCGGCACCGTCCAGGCCTACTTCGAGACGCGGGCGAACCAGGTGCATCGGCTGGACGCCGCGCTGGCCATCCACCTTGCCCCGATCGCCGATGCGTTCATGGGCCGGATTGTCCAGTCGGAACGGGATGCGGTGAACGGCGACAAGCCCGCCAAACGGATCCCGTGGTACCGCCGGCACGCGGATCGGCTGCCGGAGAAGAACGGCCATCTCGGCACCTGCGGCTCCGGCCCCTGCGGTCTGTTCGCCCCCGTCAGCTGTTACACCTGCGCGAAATTCCAGCCCTGGAAGGACGCGCCTCACCGCGAGGTGCTCGACTGGCTCTGCTCCGAGCGCGCCCGCAAGCAGGATGACGGCCTCGATCCGCAGATCGTCGGCATCCACGACGCCACCATCCTCGCCGTCGCGGAGGTCGTGGCCGCGTGCGAAGGGACGACGCCGTGAACGTCCACACCTTCCCGGACCTGAGATTGCTGGACGCTGCAGCGACGCTTGGCCGGCTAACCGACTATGCTCGCGGGCTGCGCGTCTTCGGTCCGACCGTCGATTTCGATGCCCCAATCTGGGATCTCTCCGAGGTCAAACCGGCACCTCCGTCAGGGATGCAGACGCATCGTCTGTTCTTCACCCGCATCGCCGAGCGCGAAACGCGCAGCATGGAAGGGCGTGTCGCCTTCGAACCTGCATTCGGCAACTTGGTGAAGACGCTCGTCGTTCTGCGCGAGTTTCGTAGCCCCGCTGGGCCGGCCCGCTATCGCAAGATCCTGCAGGCTGCGCGCCATCTCTACGAAGCGCTGGAAGACCGGGGCTTCGACCCGACCCGCCTGACGTCCGATCACTTCGAATCCGCCTGCCTCGCCGTCTCGAAGACATCGGCCGACAACCGCTACCAGATCGGGCAAGACCTCGAAGAGATCACGAAGTTCGTCAATAAGCACGCCCTCGCGAAGGCCCCCATAGCGTTCAAGAGCCCACACGAACGGCGGCGCTACGGCATGAGGGCGGACGACGAGAGCCGGGCGAAGCGCGCCAGCAAGATGCCCTCCGAGGATCTGATCGACGCCGTCATCGCTATGAGCGGCATCGTCCGGACCCGGGGAGATGATCGCGACGTCCTGCGCGCCGCCATCGTCGAACTCCTGATGTGCGCGCCATGGCGCATCAACGAACTCCTCAACCTGCACAAGGACTGCGTCCGGAGGCAGGGCCTGGCCGCTCCCGCCGGCGGCGGGCCCGCCGAGGCCTTCGGCTTCGCCTACGGCGGCTCCAAGGGCGCCCACGACGCCATCAAGTGGGTTCCAACGGGTATGGTCGAAGTCGCCGAACGGGCCATCGCCGACATCGTCCGCATCACCCAGCCGGCCCGCGACGTCGCTATCTGGATGGAAGCGCATCCGGGCCGCGCGTTCCTCGCCGAACCCCTCCGCTTGGCAGATCCTGCCACCCGGCTGACGATGCGCGACGCCGCCGCCGCGCTCGGCCTGGCGAGCAAGGAGGCGGCGTCCTATTGGCTCAAGGCGAACAAGGTCGCCCGCGAAAAGCGCGACGGCCGCTTCTGGTGTTCGCTGGGGGACCTGGAAGCGGCCGTACTCCGCCTGCAGCCGCAGCTAACGCCCGGTAGCCGGCCGCTTTCCGAGTATCTGCTCCTGGTGCCGGCGCACTACTTCCGCAACGAAATGGCGAGCCTGCAGCCGATCGTAACATTCGTCACCGGCGCCCAGATCCACGGCTTCCTGTCGACCTCGGACAAGCACAAGTCGATCTTCGAAAGGCTGGACATCACCGACGCCGAGGGCAAGCCGTACGTGGTCACGAGCCACGCGTTCCGGCACTACCTCAACACGATCGCCAAGGACGGAGAACTGCCCGAGCTCGATATCGCCCGGTGGAGCGGCCGCAAACGCATCGAGCAGAACGCCGCCTACGACCACACCGGCGGGCGGCAACTGGCCAAGCGGATGCGCGAGCTCCACGACACGGCCGCGATGCGGGGCCCGCTGACGGACACGGTCAAAAAGCTGCCGCCGGCGGAGCGCGAGGAATTCCTGAAGGCCCGGATCAACACGGCCCACATGACCGACATCGGTGCGTGCATCCAGGACTGGAGCCTGGCTCCTTGCCCGTCACACGGGTCGTGCGCCGGCTGCGGAGACCACCTTGTTGTGAAGGGCAACGCCGTCCACAAAGCGCGCGCCCAGCGCCTGCTCGCCGAGCACGAAAGCATGCTGGCCCAGGCCAAGAGCGAGGTCGACGAAGGCACCTACGGCGCCAGCGACTGGGTCGCCCACAACGAGAAGCTTGTCGAGGGCCTGAAAAAGACGATCGCCGTGCACGACGATCCCGAGATAGCCGACGGGACGGTCGTGCAGGTGTGACCGAGTGCCGGAGGCAAGCCCTACATCCCGGACGAGATGCCGGTGCAGATGGGGCCATAGTTTGCAGGTCTATCGACGCATGCGGCTCCTGATACGGTCGTAGAAGCCTTCCACATGAGCAGGATCGGACAGGTTCTCGACCGTGCTGCCTGGAGGGCGATACGAGATCGGGCCGTGCGAGGCGAACGCCCAAGCAACATTCTCTGATTTGCCGATGTCCTCCAGGCGCATCTGGATTGCGAACGGGCCCAGCACACCATTTTCTTGGTAGATGTCGGCAGTCTCCGTTAGGAGCCTTTGCAGGCGCTCCTTGAAGCTGTCGAACGTAATATGGTCGTGCTTGTAAGCGAACGGAGCAACGACGCTGATGTGGACCGACCAGTCGTCGCCCAAGAAGTAGCGAGTGAGGGCGCCTCCATCGGCGCCCTTCGCCCCGATGGTGACGTCGATGCCTTGGTGGCCGTCCTCACATGCCTGGAAGATTTTCCACGACGACCCCTCATGAAACATCGGGGCCCTGAGATTGATGACGCCGGTACGCGGAATTTTCGGCGGCGGCAGATCGAGGTGCCGATCGAACGGCAGGATGCTCACCGACATCAGCGGAGTCTCGTCGCGCATAATTTCGCCTTCCAACACGCGCCTTGCTTCGCGTTCGTGAAACGCCGCGAGGTCGTGCTGTTGATCGGCGGCCTTATAGTGCGCCTTGACTTCAGCCGCCTTGAGTGGGCGGTTCTGCGCGCCCGTTCGGATCAGGTAGGCGCCGGTCTTCATGTTTTGGTATGGCCTCTGACGGTGCTCCGGCAGAGAGATGTCGCAGATGTAGCCACCCGGGATGTCCAAGAAGCGGCAATGTATTTTGGTCGGGACGGGGTCAATGCTGTCCTGAAGGATCGACTGTATCCGCCGGTCGAGCTTGTCCCGATCCCCGGTGAGCGGCCGCCAGTCCTTGAACCGTCCGCCCTCTTCCCGCACGCCGACGATGATGTGAGCCGCCCCCGTATTCAGGAATGCAACTACGTCGTCGATGAGGCCGACCTTGTGCTTGTTATCGCCCAAGTCCAGCGTTTCCTTGAAGTCGTAGTGCCTGCCCTCGGTGATTTCGCCGCTCGTGATAGCTTCGATTGTGGGTGGCGGAACGGTGATCGTCATTTTCCACTCGGGTGTGACGGGGGCAGTCAGGTGTGATCGTGATCGCGACTGTTTGCGCTTTCGATCCGCTCGATCATAGGCGCCAGCGTCTTCTCTCGGTATCGCGGATCGATGCGCTCGTCATTCTGAAAGGCCCGCAACACGTCGAGGATGTCGATGCCCAGCTCGCGCTTTGACGCCTTCCCATGCCGGTCTGAGCGCAAGTATTCGAATACATCGGACAGGCAGGTCTTTGCCTCATTCCAGTCGCCGTCGCGAAGGGCGTCGTCGATGTAGACGCGGACAACGGCGATGGCCGCATGCAGCTGGCGCCACGCCAGTTCGTCCCGGCGCATGAGGGCCGGATGCAGCATGTTGGCGACGCGGCTCTTCAGGCAGAGTACGGGATGCAGGACCGGAACTTCCGCGGTGATCTCGGAATCTCCGACCTGGGCGGAGACCTGAATGACGGCGACGCCGTTTTCAAGCTCGCGGCGCGACACGCCGATGATGTCATTCAAAAAGTCGATGACGAGCTTCTTGCCGTTGAACGTCGCGACGACCACAGCGGTATTGGGTGTGTTCATGTCGTCGATGGACGCGGGATGGACCTCGCCGCCCAGCGCGTCTGCGAGGCTCCGTGCGGCCTTGAGCGGCCCGAAATAGTCGATGTCCTTGCTGGTGAGAGGATCTTTGCTCGACAGGGCTGGATCCCGATCGCGGTAGAACCAAGCCCAGAGATTCGTGGCCTGACCGCCGATGACAAAGGCGTCGTCGTCGGTCGTCAGCTTCGAAGCGATCTGGATGACTTCAGCGGCGCCGAACTTTTCGTCGTCAGCCATCGACCCTTATGCGGGCGCGACGGACGAGCAGCTTGGCCTTGGACCGGTCCAGCACGGAGAAGAACCCGTTGCGGTCGCGAAGCTCGGCCGGTTGGATTTCGCCGCGGGCGAGGCGAGCTTCGTCCTCGCGCCGGGAAAGCTCCTTTTCCCGCCGCCGGTCGTCGAAACTGTAGTTCGCTCCGGGTTGCATCTGATCGGCCTTTCAGCGGCTCTAATGTCGCCCGCATCCTCTCACTGTCAAGTTAACGGGGGCAACGCCGTATACCGCCTCCTGCTGCAAGGGCCCATACCAACGTGGAAGGAGGGCGAAAGGGCGAACTGCCGCCGTTCTACCGATATTGCATATAGATGCAATAAATGGTAGAAACAAGCATGTACCAAGAGTTAGACGAGCTCACTCGGGAGCAACAGCGGCATCTCGAAGATGCCCGGCATCTCTGGAAAGTCTGGTCTCCGTTGGCGAAGCGCCGGGAGGAACTCGCCGGCTCCATGGGCTGGAAAACGGTGAAAGACCGCGAGTACCTGACCCGGTACTGGCACGACGCCGACAGCGGCGGGAAGAAAATGGTGTCGTTGGGCCCGCGGTCGCCTGCCACCGAAAAGGCCAAGGCCGACTTCGAGCGTGAGCGGGCCGAGATCGATGCCTCTCTTTCGGCTTTACAGCCCCGCCTGGCGGGGTTGGGGCGGGTCGGGCGGGCATTGCGCGTCGGGCGGTTGGAGACCCCTGCCGCGGACGTCCTGAGGGAGATCTGGAAGGCCGACCTGCTCGGCAACGGGGTCATCATCATCGGCAGCGCCGTCGTGCACCTGTACGAAGCAGCGGCCTCCGTCCTGCTGCCCCGGTCGATCCTGCCGGATGAGGGTCTGGATCTGACCGTGCTCGGCACGGTGGACCTCGATCTCGACGACGTGCTTCGAATCCTTCGGCGGGCCGACAAGTCATTCCGCCGCGTTGCCGACCGGACCTTCCGCTCCCGCGAGGGTCTCCAGGTCGACGTCCTACCCTTCGATCAGGTCCGGTCGTTCTACGAGCGCTTGCCGGGCCCGGACGACCGCCAGCGGCACGTGCTCGACGACGCGCTGCGGACCCAGCCGGCGCAGGAGATTGCCGTGGCCCGGGACGGGCTGCCGGTGCCCATGGCAGGCCTGGATCCGCGGGCCTTCGCGGTCCTCAAGTACGCCCGTGCCGAGTTCGATCCTGAGCGCAATCGCAACGCCGCCGAAGTCGACCGCGAGCAGGCCTTCGCAGTCGGCACGATCGTCCAGAACTACTGGCGCCAAGAATTCGACGCCGAGTGGCTCGAAGCCTTCCCGGGCCTGGCCGAACGAATCGGCGCCGAGAGCCCCATGAGGAGCCCCAGTTTCTTCGGTCCGTAAATAGTCCGTAGCGTAGTTGGTGAGTGCTGTGAGTCAGTTGAGTTTGACCTTTAGCGGGGTACCAGAATCAGCTCACCTGCCAATTCCGAATCCTTCAGCGGCCGAGTACTCGAATCCTTCACCGGCGGAATTGATGGCGAAGCGGGTTCTCAATTCCCTACCTCCCGCACCGGGAGCCGGGCGGCTGCCGCCGACGCCGCGGCCGAAGCCGGCAGGGCGGCCTGCGGACAGATTCAGAGTCACGCCCGAGATCAAGGATTGGATGCGCGCAACGGTGCTTACCTGGAAGGGTCCCACCATAACCTGGGAAGCGGTCCGAGAAGTCGTTCAGAAGAAATATCCGAAGGGCGTTTGGAAGCGGCAGAGCCTTTGGAAGCACCTAAAGGGCGAATTTCTAGCGACCAAAAAGCGGCTCGCGCAGGAGAAGGCCGATCGGACGGCCCAAGGAAAGACCAAAGCCAGCCCGGACGAAATTGCGCAGAAGCGGATCAAGTTTCTGGAGGGGCGCGTGCAGGAGCTGGAGACCGAGAACGATCAGCTGAAAAGTCGGTTCATCCGGTGGCAGCGTAACGCCTTCGCAGCCGGAATGACGCTGGCGCAGCTCGACAGACCGCTGCGGCCGATCGACCGCGGACAGGTCAACGAATGATGCAGCAAATCCGTCCGGACGACGCGGTGCTTGCTGGGGCTGGGACGCGGTATGCGGCGGCGGGATTAAGCTGTGGACGAAAGTCGACCAAGCATTCGCCCCAATGCGGCGCGAACGCTTGGTACGTGCGCCGTTGTCTCGCGAGACGTGATCTGTGGCTGGCTTGACATATGTCGATCCGGATCCCCTATATGTAGCCGTCACGGTCTCTCGAATCGCAAGATCGAGGGCTAAGAGGGAAGCCGGTGCGCCTTCGGGCAAGGCCGGCGCTGCCCCCGCAACTGTAAGCGGCGAGCCGAAGTCCGCCATTCGTCACTGGAGCGCGAATGCTCTGGGAAGACAGGACCGAAGCCGAGACCCGCGAGCCAGGAGAACTGCCGCGACACCTTGAAACGTCCCTGGGCGGGGTGTCCCGGTGGTGCGCTTGTTGCCGGCGGCTCCGTCCGACCGGTATCCATGCGACCGCTCGGCCTTTTGCCCCCAACTGATTGGGGTTGAGCCGATGTCTCTCCAAACCGCTACCGCAGCTTCTGCGGCTTCCATCCATCCGGCGATCGCAGTGAACGCCGCGGCCGTGCCCGTTGAGCCAGCATACCAGATCATCAGGCGCAACGGCGCGGTCACGCCGTTCGACGCCTCCAAGATCGCGATCGCCCTGACCAAGGCCTTCCTGGCCGTCGAGGGCAACAACGCCGCGGCGTCCCGGCGCGTGCACGACATCGTCGCCGGGCTGACGGATCAGATCGTCAGGGCACTCACCAAGCGCGCCGCCGCTGGCCGCACCTTCCATATCGAGGAGGTCCAGGACCAGGTTGAGCTCGCGCTGATGCGCGGCGAACATCACAAGGTCGCCCGCGCCTACGTGCTCTACCGCGAGGACCGCGCCCGGGCGCGCGCCAGGGCGCCAGAGCCGGCCGCGTCTCACTCGATGCACATGACGGACGCGGGCGGCGCCAAAGTGCCCCTCGACACGACCCGGCTCGATGCGGTGGTCGCCGAGGCATGCGCCGGTCTCGACGGCGTGTCCGCGGAGGCGATCATCGCCGAGACGCACCGGAATCTGTACGACGGCATTTCCGCGGGCGAGCTCGCGCTGGCGCCGATCCTTGCGGCGCGCACGCTGATCGAGACCGAACCGAACTATTCCAAGGCCTGCGCCCGCCTGCTGTTGGACAAGCTGCGCGGCGAGGCGCTCGGCTACGTCGAAGGCCGGCCGATGCAGGCCACGCAGGCCGAGATGGCCGGCCTCTACCCGGATTACTTCCGGGGCTACGTGAAGGCCGGCATCGCCGCCGGTCTCCTGGATCCCGAGCTGGCGCGGTTCGATCTCGACAAGATCGCCAGAGCGCTTCGTCCGGAGCACGATCTGCAGTTCGATTACCTCGGCTTCCAGACGGTCTACGACCGCTACTTCCTGCACGTGCGCGGCATCCGCTTCGAACTGCCGCAGGCATTCTTCATGCGGATCGCGATGGGGCTGGCGCTGAAGGAGATCGACCGCGAAGCGCGCGCGATCGAGTTCTACGACCTGCTTTCCTCGTTCGACTTCATGGCGTCCACGCCGACGCTGTTCAACGCCGGGACGCAGCGGCCGCAGCTGTCGTCGTGCTTCCTGACGACGATTGGCGACGACCTCGACGCCATCTTCAAGGGCATCAAGGACAACGCGCTGTTGGCCAAGTACTCCGGCGGCCTGGGCAACGACTGGACCAACGTGCGGGGGCTCGGGGCCCACATCAAGGGCACCAACGGCGAAAGCCAGGGCGTCGTCCCGTTCCTCAAGGTGGCGAACGATACCGCCATTGCCGTCAATCAGGGCGGCAAGCGCAAGGGCGCGGTGTGCGGCTATCTTGAGACGTGGCACGTCGACATCGAGGAATTCCTCGATTTGCGTAAGAACACGGGCGACGACCGCCGGCGCACGCACGACATGAACACCGCAAATTGGGTGCCCGACCTGTTCATGCAGCGGGTCGCCGGCGACGGTCCGTGGACGCTGTTCTCGCCGGACGAGACGCCCGATCTTCACGACCTCTACGGTCCGGCGTTCAAGACCGCATACGAAGCCCATGAGGCTCGTGCCGCCCGCGGCGAAATCAAAGTGTTCAAGCAGGTGCGCGCCACCGATCTGTGGCGCCGTATGCTGACCATGCTGTTCGAGACCGGGCACCCCTGGATCACCTTCAAGGATCCCTGCAACATCCGCTCTCCGCAGCGCCACGCTGGCGTCGTGCATTCGTCGAACCTGTGCACCGAGATCACGCTGAATACCTCGGCCGACGAGGTCGCGGTCTGCAATCTCGGGTCCGTCAACCTGGCGGCGCACGTCACCGCCGAAGGGCTCGACCACGATCGGTTGGCGAAGACCGTGAAGACGGCGATGCGGATGCTCGACAACGTCCTCGACATCAACTTCTACACAATCCCGGAGGCTCGCCGCTCGAACCTGCGTCATCGGCCGGTCGGCCTGGGCCTGATGGGCTTCCAGGATGCTCTCCAGACGCTGCGGCTTCCGTACGCCTCCGAAGGGGCGGTCCGGTTTGCCGACGAGAGCATGGAGGCGCTCTCGTACTACGCGATCTCCGGCTCCTGCGAGCTCGCCGCCGAGCGCGGCCGCTATCCGAGCTTCGACGGCTCGCTGTGGTCGAAGGGCGTGCTGCCGATCGATTCCGTGGAGCTCCTGGCCGAGGCCCGCGGCGGACTCGATCTCGACCGCTCCAGGCGGATGGACTGGGACAAGCTCCGTGAGCGAGTCCGGAGCGTCGGCATGCGGAACTCCAACACCATGGCGATCGCACCCACGGCGACGATCTCCAACATCTGCGGGGTCAGCCAGTCGATCGAGCCGGCCTACCAGAACCTGTTCGTCAAATCGAACATGTCCGGCGATTTCACCGTCGTGAACGCGGCGCTGGTCCGTGATCTGAAGGCGCGCGGCGTCTGGGACGAGGTGATGGTCTCCGACCTCAAGTACTACGACGGCAGCGTCGGCGGCATCGACAGGGTGCCGGAGGATCTCAAGGCGCTGTATGCGACCGCATTCGAGATCGACAGCTCCTGGCTGATCGAGGCGGCCGCCCGTAGGCAGAAGTGGATCGACCAGTCGCAGTCGCTCAACCTCTACATCGCAAATCCGTCGGGCCGGAAGCTCGATGCCTTGTATAAGCTCGCTTGGCAGCGCGGCCTGAAGACGACGTACTACCTGCGATCCCGGGCGGCGACGAGCGTCGAGAAGTCGACCCTCAAGGTCACGGACGGCAAGCTCAACGCCGTTTCTCCGGTGGACGTCCCGTCCGAGGCGCCGAAGGCGTGCCTCATCACCGACCCCACCTGCGAAGCCTGCCAGTAGGAGCGCAAACATGACGATGCTCGACTGGTCCGAGCCGCAGGCCAAGCCTGCCGCACACCCTCCGTCCGTGCCGGCCAAGGTCGGTGTGGGCGCTCCGCCTATCGCCGCCGAAGCCCCAGCACTGGGCATGATCGACCGGCATGGCGGACGCGTCTCGGTGGACGAGAAAGCAATGATCAACTGCCGCGCCGACGTCAATCAGCTGCTGCCGCTGAAGTACCGCTGGGCCTGGGAGAAGTATCTTTCCGGCTGCAACAATCACTGGATGCCGACCGAGGTGTCGATGCAGGCGGATATCGCGCTGTGGAAGTCCCGCGACGGACTCACGGAAGACGAACGCCGTGCGATCAAGCGCAATCTCGGCTTCTTCGCGGCGTCGGAGAGTCTGGTGGCCAACAACATCGTCCTGGCGATCTACCGGCATCTGACGAACCCGGAATGCCGCCAGTACCTGCTGCGGCAGGCGTTCGAGGAGGCGGTCCACACCCACACGTTCCAGTACATCGTGGAGAGCCTCGGCCTCGACGAGGGCGAACTGTTCAATATGTACCGGGAGGTGCCGTCGATCACCGACAAGGCCGCCTGGGCGCTCAAACACACGCAGCATCTCGATGATCCCGACTTCAAAACGGGGACACCGGACGCCGACAGGGCCTTCCTGCGGGACTTGGTCGCGTTCTACGTGATCTTCGAGGGCATGTGGTTCTACACCGGCTTTGCGCAGATCCTGTCGCTGGGCCGGCGCAACAAGATGGTCGGTATCGCCGAGCAGTACCAGTACATCCTGCGCGACGAGTCGATCCATCTGAACTTCGGCATCGATGTGATCAACCAGATCAAGATCGAGAACCCGCATCTCTGGACGAAGGAGTTTCAGAACGAGGTCGCAACCATGATCCGCGAGGCAGCGGAGCTCGAAGTGGCCTACGGCCGAGACACCATGCCCCGCGGGTTCCTCGGCCTGAACGCGGCGTTGTGCGAGCAGTACATGCACTTCATCGCGAACCGCCGCGCCGCTCAGATCGGTCTGCAGCCGGTGTTCGCCGAGGCCGAGAATCCGTTTCCTTGGATGTCGGAGGCAATGGACCTGAAGAAGGAAAAGAACTTCTTCGAGACGCGCGTCACCGAATATCAGAGCGGCGGTGCGTTGAATTGGGACAATTGACGCTGACGGAGCCGCCCCAAGCAACAAGCCCCTGGTCGGTTCACGGCAACGACGCAAGCCCCTGACAAGTAAGGTCGGTGACAGAATCTAGGTCCGACCTGATAAGTCCAAGAACCTACAGGCATTTTCGCTCGGTGACATCAGAAACAGGACTCTTGCCGTCTGACCGCGAAGGCGGTAAGGCCCTCCGGGGAGACGATTTGCGGCAGGCGTGGAGCGACGGCTCCCGCCTGCTTTTTTTTCGCCGGCCGGGATCGCTGGCGGCCTGCCGGCGACGCGACTCTTGAGTCTAACGGTAGAAGGCCGACGGCGGCGCTCCGAAATGACGCCGGAACATCGCGGTGAACGCGCTCTGACTCGCGTAGCCACAGCCGAAGGCAACATCGATAATCCGCTCGCCACTGGCAATTCTGCGAAGGGCGAACAACAAGCGCGCCTGCTCGCGCCATTGAGCGAAAGTCATGCCGGTCTCTTTGACGAAGAGCCGGTGCACTGTTTTCGCCGTTACGTTCAGCGTCTCGGCCCATTGATCGGCGGTCGACGAATCAGCCGGGTCGTCGATCAATGCTTGGCAGATCGACTTGAGCCGGGGGTCACTCGGCACCGGAAGGTGCAATGGCAACACATCCGATTCCCGAAGTTCGTCCACCAGCAGCCGCATGAGCCGATCATCCCGGCTGCCCTCTCGGTAGTCGGGCGGCACCCGGACGGCGGCGACGATGAGCTCACGCAGCAGGGCCGACACGTTGACGACGCAGGTCTTCGCGGGAAGGCTGCCGATCTTCCGCGCATCGATGAAAACGGTGCGAATTTTGACCGCGCCGGCCATGCGGACGTCGTGCTCTAGCCCGGCAACGATCCACAGCGCCCGATTGGGCGGCACGACCCAAGAGCCGGCCGCCGAGCGCACGATCATCACGCCCTCGATCGCATAAAGAAGCTGTCCGCGCGGATGCGCATGAAGGCCGGTGGAAGTGCCGTCGGGATAATCCACGTCCATCGCCGCCAACGCGCGATCCGTATCGTGGAATTCCAAGTACCGCGTGGAGAGGTCGTCGAGCATGTCCCAATCTCTACATCGAAGGTCATAGTAGAGCGATACGGACTGATCGGGAAGCGATACGCCGGAACCTCGTCAACGACGTTCCGAGCCGAAACCCATGAAAAGTAAATTCGCCTTCCTCTATCCCTTCTTCGCCATCGTCCTCTGGTCGGGAAATGTCATTGTCTCAAGACTGTCCGCGCACACGATCGGTCCCGAGGCGATCACTTTTTATCGTCTCGCCCTAGCGGTTCTCCTGATGAGCACCTTTGTCGCCGTGCCGGCATGGCGCAATCGTGCGCTCATCTGGCCTCATCTCGGACAATTCGCCATCCTCGGCTTTCTGGCGATGTGCCTGTTCCAAAGCCTGTCTTATCTCGCCGCGGAGAGCACGACCGCGACAAACATGGCCGTGTTCACGGCCTTGACGCCGCTGTTGACGGTGGCGCTGAGCGCTTTGTTGCTGAAGGAGCCGCCGACCGTCGGCATGGTTGGCGGCGCCGCCCTGTCACTGGCGGGGCTTATTTATTTGGTGAGCGCCGGCGATCCCGCCGCGATGGTGCGCGAAGGCGTGCACCTCGGCGATCCTCTCATGTTCATCGCGGCGTTGGTGTACGCGCTCTACGGCGTCCTGCTGAAGCGCTGGGACCTTCCGATTACAGGCTGGCAATCGACCTATATGCAGGCGATCTGCGCGCTCACGATCATGTTCCCGGCCTTCCTCGCCACGCCGGCGCCGATGCGTGCATTGAATGGCGCAACCCTGCCCCTCATCGCTTATGCAGGCAGCTTTGCATCGGTCGTGCTACCGTTCTTATGGCTCCGCGGCGTGCACCTTCTCGGGCCCAACCGCTGCGCCGCTTTCATGAACCTGCTGCCGGTGCTCACGGCGGTGGCCGCAATCATGTTCCTCGGAGAGCCCGTGCAACGCTATCATGTCATCGGCGGCGGCACCGCGCTCCTCGGCGTCGCCTGCGCCGAGCTTGTCCGCCGCCCCTTAAGGCGCGCGCACTTGAAGAGTAAGAACGCCTGAGCCAATCGCGGCGCCGGCGTAGTAGCTCACATCTGGCATTTGTGGGACAATCGCCCCAACACAAATGTATCCGTGAGTTCGCCAACCGTGCCGACCCCGCTCTCCTTCGACCACACCGTCCTCGAACGTTTCCTGCGCTATGTGACGATCGACACCCAATCCGACCCCGATTCGCCGACGACGCCGTCGACCGAGAAGCAGAAGAATCTCGGGCGCCTCCTGGTCACGGAGTTGCGCGAGATCGGCCTCGTCGACGCCGACATGGACGAGAATGGCTACGTCTATGCGACGCTGCCGGCGACCAGCGCCAAGAAGGTGCCGGTCATCTGCTTCTGCTCGCACATGGACACATCGCCCGATTGCACCGGCACCGATGTGAAGCCGCAGATCGTCCGCAACTACCAGGGCGGCGACATCGCCCTGCCCGGCGATCCGAGCCAGGTCATCCGCGCGGCGGAGCATCCCGCCCTCGCCAAGCAGATCGGCAACGACATTGTCACCACGGACGGCACGACGCTGCTCGGCGCCGACAACAAGGCCGGCGTCGCTGAGATCGTCGACGCGATGCGTTTCTTGGTGAACAATCCGCAGGTCATGCACGGCACGATCAAGGTGCTGTTCACGCCGGACGAGGAGATCGGCCGCGGCGTCGACAAGGCCGATCTGAAGCGGCTCGGCGCCGACTTCGCCTACACCATCGATGGCGAGAGCGCCGGCACGGTGGAGGACGAGACGTTCTCAGCCGATGCCGCCGTCATCACCATTCAGGGCGTCAGTGCGCATCCAGGCTTCGCCAAAGGCAAGATGGAGAACGCGATCAAGATCGCCGCGCGCATCATCGACAACCTGCCCAAGGACACCTGCTCGCCGGAGACGACGGAAGGCCGCGAAGGCTTCGTACATCCACACGGCGTCGAGGCGGCGCTCGATAGTGCCACGCTCAAGTTCATCCTGCGCGATTTCACCGACGAAGGCCTGAAGGATAAGGCGGCTGTGCTGGAGCGCGCCGTGAAGGCCGCGCTGAAGGACTTCCCGCGCTCGAGCTATCGCATGAAGATCACCGAGCAATACCGCAACATGCGGCAAGTGCTCGATCAGCATCCACAGGTGGTCGCGAATGCGATCGAGGCGGTGCGCCGCGCCGGCCTCGCCCCTATCAAGAACAGCATCCGCGGCGGCACCGACGGCTCACGCCTGTCCTTCATGGGCCTGCCCTGCCCCAACGTCTTCGCCGGCGAGCATGCCTTCCACTCGCGACTTGAATGGGTGAGCGTGCAGGACATGGAAGCCGCCGTACGCACCATCGTGCATCTGGCGACGATCTGGGAAGAGCAAGCCTGACGTCGGGCGCGCGGGCTCTGGTGACCCGCGCGCCGTCCAGGGTCATTCGACCTTGATGTTGGCGCCCTTGATGATTGGCGACCACTTCTTGATTTCTTCGTCCTGGAATTTGGCCAGGTAAGCTGCCGACTGCTGGTCCGGCGGATAGACATCCTGGCCGACATTGGCGAGCCGCTTCTTCACGTCGGGATCTGCCAGGGCCTTCATCGCGGCCGCTTCGAGCTTGGCCACGATCTCCTTGTCCATCCCCTTGGGCCCGAAGAAGGCGGTCCAAGTCGAAATGTACAGATCGGGAAGACCTGCTTCGTCGACGGTCGGAATGTCGGGCGCCGACTCGAGCCGCGTCTTCCCCGTCACGGCATAAGCGCGAATGGTCCCTGCCTTCACATGCGGCAGCGATGTTGCGGGCGTATCGAACATCAGATCGATGTTGCCGGCGGCGAGGTCCTGCATCGCAGGCGCGAGCCCGCGATAAGGAACGTAGTTGTACTTCGTACCGGTCATCTTCTCGAAGAAGACGCCGCCCACATGGCCGACGCTGCCGACGCCGGACGTCCCCTGCGTCGCCTTGCCGGGATTGGCCTTCAGCCAGGCGATCAGCTCTTTCAGATTGTTGGCTGGCACCTTCTTGCTGGAGACGATGAGCAGCGGGTTGACCGACACCAGCGCGATCGGCGTGAAGTCCTCCTTCACGTCATAGGGCAACTTGTAGATCGCACTGTTGGCGACATGCGTGCCCCAGATGCCGGTCACGATCATGTAGCCGTCCGGCGCCGCCCTCGCGACGCGCCCCGCGGCAAGACCGCCGGCCGCGCCGCCGACATTTTCGACGATAACCGGTTGGCCGAGCACATCCTTCATCTTGTCCGCGACGATGCGGCTCGTGGTGTCGACCGGGCCGCCGGCCGGAAACGGCACGACCAGCGTTATCGGCCGCGACGGGTAAGTTTCGGCGAGCGCCGGTGCCGTCAGCGCCACCAAGCCGAAGGCCGCGGCGATCAAGCCAATGCGTTTGATCATTATGTTGTTTCCTCCTTGATGGCCGGCGCGAGCGGCAGAAACTCAGACATCCTCGCACCCGGATAGAATGTCTGCTGAAAGGCCGGCCTTGCCTGCATCCGTTCGTACCAGTCGGCGACGCGCGGAAACTTCTCGTTCCAGATAGTGTCCATGCCGAGATCGGCCATGCGATCGATCAGCGGCGCCACGATGATGTCGGCGAGCGTGTATTGCTCGCCGAGCAGCCACGGGCCCTTTTCGAGCGCGGCACTCATGCGCGAGCAGGTATTGGCGATCTGCTCGAGCGAGGCCTCCACGTCCTCTTTCTTGAAGCCCTGCGGTCCCATGCGGCGATAGAACTGCTTGCGGATCGGCCGAATGTCGGACTCCACGCCCTCGAAGGTCTTGCGGTCCATGCCCTCGTAGCGCGGCAGGAAACCCATGTTGAACGACGGCACGCGCACCGCCGCCGTCGGTACTTCTTCCAGGAAGCGCATCCAGGCGCGCATACGGGCGCGATCTGCGAGATTGTCGGGCGACAACCGCACCTCGGGGTAGCGCTCTTCGAGATATTCGCAGATCACGCTGGAATCGACGATGATATCGTCACCGTCGACCAAAGTCGGCACCACGCCGTTCGGATTGATCTTCAGGTATTCCGGCCGCAGGTGCTCCTTCGCCTTGCCGATATCGAGCTTCACGTCCTTGAACGGCAGCTTCTTTTCGGCGAGGCAGATGCGCACCTTCTGGCTGCAGGTCGAATGCGCGGCGTTGTAGAGCGTCAGCATGTCAGGTCCTTTCCAAGATGCCCGCGCATGCGCGTCACCCCTTCACTCGGCGGCTTTGACGACGGTGTTGCGCAACGTGCCGATGCGCTCGATATGCACTTCGCAGACGTCGCCGGGCTTGAGGAAGATCGGCGGCTTGCGCGAGAAGCCGACGCCGGCCGGCGTGCCGGTGGCGATGACGTCGCCCGCCTTGAGCGGCAGGAAAGCGGACGCATAGCTCACGATGTCGGCAACGCCGAACAGCATGTCCGCCGTGTTGCCGTCCTGCAGGACCGTGCCGTTCACCGTCAGGCTGATGGCGAGCTTGCCGACGTCTCCGACCTCGTCGGGCGTGACCATCCACGGCCCGAAAGCGCCGGTGCCGACGAAATTCTTGCCCGAGGTGACTTGGCTGGAATGGAATTGCCAGTCGCGGACGCTGCCATCGTTGAAACAGGAATAGCCCGCGACGTGAGCCATGGCCTCGTCGCGCGAGATGTAGCGGCCACCCTTGCCGACGATGATGGCGAGTTCGGCCTCGTAGTCGAAATCGTTCGAGACCTTCGGCATCACCAAGGGGTCGTCGTGCGCGACGAATGTTTCCGGGTAACGGATGAACAACGATGGTTGTTTCGGCCGCGGCCGGGCAACACCGGCCGCCTGCACCTCGCGCAGATGGTCCTCGTAATTGACGCCGACGCAATAGCAGTGCGCGCAATCGGGAATGACCGGCAGCAAGGTCACACTGTCGAGCGCGCGATCGGGCTTCTGCGCGGCAAAAGGCGCCGCCGCCTTAACGCCGGCCCCCTCAAGCAGCGCCCGTAACGTCGGCACGCCCAAGCGAGAGGTCAGATCGACGATGCCCTCATCCACCGCGAGACCGAAGCGCGGCCTACGCTCGGCGATATAGCTGACGAAGCGCATGGCCTCAGGCTTTGCTCTTCTTCATCGCGAGTTCGGTCAGATGCGCGTGCTGCGTCATCCAGGCGAGCGGGCTCTGCTGCGCGAGCTTGATCGCCGTCTTAAACGCGATGGCGCCGGCCGGACGGCCGAACACATGCGCATGCGCGGTCAAGTCGAGACATCCGGCCGGCGAGCGGATGTCGCTCCAGCCGTCCAGCATCGACTTGAGCACACGGACGAACATGTCCGGTTCGTTGCCGTAACGGATGCAGAGCGGAAAGTCGTTGACCTCCATCGTGAAGGGAATGGCGACGACCGGTCCCTTCGCGGTAGCGACGATGTAAGGCAGATCGCGATCGAAGGCGTCGGCGAGCCAGGTCATGCCTTCATCCGCCAACAGCTCCGGCGTGTTCAGGCTGGGCGTCGCGCGCGGGCTGATCCAGCCCTGCGGACGCATGCCGGACGTCTTATGCAGAACGTCGATGCAACGCTTGAGATCGGTAAGCTCTTCCTCGCGGCTCTGATAGGCAGGAATGATATGCTGCGACCACGAGTGGGCCGCGATGACATGCCCCTGCTGCACGATCGCCTTCATCAGGTCGGGATTGCGCTCGGCAAGGATGCCGCTGACGTAAAACACGGCCTGCGTCTTCGTATCGGCGAGCACGTCGAGCAGCCGCCACGCGCCGGTCTTCGCGCCGTATTCGGACCACGACTTCGCCTGCGTGTCGTAGACACCGGCGCGCAGTGGGTTGCCCATCGGCCCGATGCCGGGCGCGGCATCGTCGGTCCAACCTTCCAGCATCACGCTGACGGAAATCGCGAGCGGTCGTCCGTTCGGCCAGCCGAACGGCAGGGCATCCTGCGCCATCCTCGAGTCCTCATAAACAACAGTTTTATACGTTTGTTTGAAACAAGCATTTGAAGTATCGTTTGTCAATCTGGTTTGGAAGGTATCCGACATGACGAAACGGCCCGCGCTGCTGCGGGAGGTCGGCCGGGAACGGCCCGAGACGGCCACCCAGGCGCGCATTCTCGACAGCGCAATCACCCTGTTTGCGGAGCGCGGGTTCTCCGAGGTGACGGTGCGCGACATCGCCGAGCGGGCCGAGGCCAATCCGGCGGCCATCAGCTATTACTTCGGCGCCAAGGAGCAGCTCATCAAACAGGCGATCCGGTCGGTGATCGCCCC
>Ga0255338_1003065_pt1 | contig 21412 bp, 19 predicted proteins | sample MeOH1_35cm_T4_19_FD_203715 | JGI IMG/M metagenome (GOLD analysis project Ga0255338, IMG submission 203715) | Sandy soil microbial communities from University of British Columbia, Vancouver, Canada - MeOH1_35cm_T4_195 | ecosystem: Engineered > Artificial ecosystem > Sand microcosm > Unclassified ...
TCGTAGTTGAGCGCTTGGTTCAGTGAAACAAATCCGAGGCGTTCGTTGAGCGTAAACTCCGTCGGCATCAACTTTCTCGCGTTGTTGAGTTTTTCGTAGTTCACCGACTGAACGAAATTATCGGATGCAGCCAACGCACCGAATGTTGTACTCAGCGGAATGGTCTGGTTACGCAAAGCAACGTAGGTTGTTGTAAGCTGATCGTACAAATCGTTACGGTCATTATCAGGCACTGCAGGGGCACTGCCGTTCACGCTGATGAATCCGGAACCCTGGTGCTCCAGTGAGTCTTCTCCCAGATCGGCAAATGCCACAATGTTTCTGGTGTTATCCACAACACCGGTACGGTTGGTTACCCAGATTTCGACGCGGGTAATGGAAACACCGGAATTGATAACCGGCAGGTTCACCATTGAACCATCGTAGTGATTATAGAAGTACTGCGACAGGAAGAAGTGCTTGTTCGCTTCGTAGTTGTCTCCGTTCACTTCGAAATTCGTGACCTGTGCACCGCCCGTTACATTCACTTCCGATTTCTTACCGCGTTGCTGCGAAAGAATATTCGTCATTGTGAGGCGCCCGAACTGGAATTCGGTTTTAATACCGAAAAGTGTCTGCGATCCTGTGATGAGCGAAGAGTTCAGTCCGAACGTAACGTTACCGGCTTCAATCTTCTTGATGATTTCATCTTCGAAGCCGGTGTACTCCAGTTTCATCTGGTTTTCGAATTCGAAAGTCGATTCGGTGTTGTAGTTGGTGGTGAGTTTCAGTTTCTCCCCGATCTTACCTACAACGTTGAGCTGGATTTTTTCATCGAATTCAAAAGTTGAAATTCTTCGCTGACGTTCCGGCAATGCAGGATTGTCCGTGCGGTTTACGTTCACGCCGAAAATCAGTTCGGCTGAACCTTGCGGACGGATATCGATTGTTCCGCCACCGAAAATGCGGTCGAATTTTTCACTGTTGATTTTGATCGGCGGGATGAGTCCCTTGTCGCCGTGACCCTGCATCTGGCTTTCTGCATGTTCACGCTGCTTCCAGTAATCATCAACCGATTTCTGTACGTCGTAATAGAGATATTCTTCGAACGTCATGTACATGGGCGGACGATACTGAACGCCGCCAACGGTTTGTGTGAGTACATAAACATTTGAATCAGGATCATACGTTACCGTCTTCTTGATGTTCGGCGGATCCTGCAGAGAGAGCGGACTGTTGTTGTCGTAGTAGAATGGATCCTGGTAACTCTGGTCCGAAAACGGATACACGAGCGGAGAATCCACAGCCGGCGAATCAGGTGCAACGAAGGACCCTCGGCCGGTCGCTTCGCGTGCATCGCTGCTCATCACCATGGCGAGGAGAGAAACAGATGCGGCAGCTGCGATTGTATATTTAAGTAGTGCGTTCAAAGGCTATGTTTTTCAGAGGTTTTTCAATGCTAGTTTGATGAGGTGTTCTACGGAAACCACATTACCCTCTGACTTCAATGATTTATCAATTGCTTTCTCTGCCATTGCCCGTGCAAAACCGAGAGCAACCAGGGCGGATAACGCTTCATCACGAAGCTTATTGTCTGCTGCGGAAATATGTAAAGGTGCGATGGACACATCCTTCCCGAATTTCCCCTTCAGGTCAATAATAATCCGCTGGGCCGACTTCTCTCCTATGCCTTTAATGGACTTCAAAACTGCAACATTACCTGAATGAATAGCTGATACAACTTCTGCAGGAGACATTGATGACAAGATCATCCGTGCAGTGCCGGCACCAACGCCGGAAACTGATATTAACTGGCGAAATACTTCGCGTTCTTCTTCGTCTGCAAAACCGTACAGCACCATTGCGTCTTCCCTTACGGCAAGATGGCTCAGTAAACGAAAGCTTCCCGTATCCGGGATCTTAGAGTATGTATTAAGGGAAATGTTGAGTAAATACCCTACACCTGCACAATCGATTACTGCGTACGTCGGGGTTTTCACGGTTACTTTTCCTTCAAAGTGATTAAACATACTCTACTGCTTTCTTGACTGTGCATCCATAACGGCAATCGTCACCATATTCACAATTTCGCGGACAGAGCTGCCGAGCTGAAGAATGTGTACCGGTTTCTTCAATCCCAGAAGTATCGGACCAATGGCTTCTGCGCCTCCTAACTCCTGCATCATTTTGTAAGCGATGTTTCCGGATGCGAGGTTCGGGAAGATGAGTGTATTCACTTTCTTTCCTACGAGTTCGCTGAACGGAAACACTTCCTTGAGCAGTTCGTTATTCAGTGCGAAGTTAGCCTGCAGATCTCCGTCTACAATCAGTCCCGGGTAATCCCTGTGCAAAATGGCTGTGGCCTCCTGAACTTTCTGAGGCAGCGGACCATCGGCAGAACCGAAATTTGTGTAAGAGAGCAATGCTATGCGTGGCACAATGTTAAATTGTCTGACCGCCTGTGCTGTGAGGACCGTAATGTCGACCAGTTCCTGGGCAGTGGGTTCCACATTCATAGTCGTGTCGGCAAAGAAAAAGTTGCCTTGTTTCGTGGATATCATGTACATCCCGGCCACTTTCTTCACGCCTTCCTGCACGCCGATACACTGGAGCGCTGGTGTAATCGGAACGCCGTATTTTCTGGTCAGGCCCGAAATCATGGTATCGGCCATTCCGGTTTCCACCATCATTGCACCGAAATAGTTCCGGTCCTGCATGAGTTTCTTCGCTTCATACTGGGTCAAACCTCTGCGCTTCCGCTTCTGGTACAGCATTTCGCTGAAACGGTAACGGTTCTCTTCCTGCTCAGGGCTTCGTGAATCGATGATCGGAACATCCGACATGTCCAGGTTATTTTCCTCCAGCAAGCGGTTGATCTTGTTGATATCACCCAACAGAATAGGCTTGCAGATTCCGTCATCCTTCACAACCTGCACAGCTTTGAGGATTTTGTAAGTATCGGCCTCGGCGAAGACAACACGTTTGGGATTCTGACGTGCCTTGGAAGCCACTGTACGCATGAGCTTATTGTCCAGACCGAGGCGGTTATTCAGCTCGGTGCGGTAGGAATCCCAATCGGTAATGGCAATCCGCGCCACGCCCGAATCCATTGCGGCTTTGGCCACCGCCGGCGCTACTGTAGTAATGAGCCGGCTGTCAATCGGTTTGGGAATAATGTAGGTTGGTCCGAAACTGAGATTGCGTGTATCGTATGCCAGATTTACATCATCAGGTACGGGCTCTTTTGCCAGGTTCGCAATTGCGTAAGCAGCGGCAAGTTTCATCGCTTCATTGATCTGTTTTGCGCGAACATCCAGCGCTCCGCGGAAAATGAACGGAAACCCGAGAACGTTATTCACCTGGTTAGGATGGTCAGAACGTCCGGTTGCCATGATGATATCTTTACGTGCCGCCATTGCGATATCGTACGGAATTTCCGGATCAGGATTCGCCAGGGCAAATACGATCGGACGCTTTGCCATCGACTGAATCATTTCGGCGGTAACAATATTTCCTTTGGAAAGTCCAACGAAAACATCCGCATCTTTCATCGCATCAGCGAGTGTTTCGCGTTTGTCTTTTTTGCGGGCGAAGAATCTCTTGTTCTCATCCAGGTCATCACGATCAATCGTCAATATTCCCTTGCTGTCGAGCATGGTGATATTGTCTTTCTGCACTCCAACAGCCATGTACATTTTCGCACAGGAATTGGCAGAGGCTCCGGCACCATTTACAACGAGCTTCACTTTTTCAAGTTTCTTCCCCGCGATTTCGCAGGCGTTGATCAATGCGGCAGAGGAAATGATTGCTGTTCCGTGCTGATCGTCGTGCATCAGCGGAATATCCAGTTCCTCCTTGAGGCGGCGCTCGATTTCAAAACATTCCGGCGCCTTGATGTCTTCAAGGTTGATACCGCCGAAAGTCGGAGCGATTGCTTTGACAGTCTGTACAATAACGTCGATGTCGTTCGAGTCAATTTCAATATCGAACACATCGATGTCTGCGTAGATCTTGAAGAGCATTCCCTTTCCTTCCATCACCGGCTTGGATGCCAGGGGTCCGATATTTCCGAGTCCGAGTACAGCGGTTCCGTTGGAGATTACTGCAACGAGGTTTCCTTTGGCCGTGTATTTGTAAACGTCATCCGGATTTTTCTCAATATCCAGACAAGGATCTGCAACGCCCGGAGAATAGGCCAGTGTCAAATCACGTTGCGAACTGTAAGGCTTAGTGGGAACAACCTCAATCTTACCTGGACGGCCCTGGGAGTGATAATCGAGGGCTTCCTGCTTTCTGTATTTCGCCATAATTGTCGTACTGAATTGCCCGCCGTTTTCGCTTGAAAAAAGCGGAATTGCGAAGGTAATGAAAAGGATCGCTTGTGGTATAGTCCTCTTTCAATCTAAAGACCTGTTTATCTGATATTTACATGCGACTCTGCCGCCCACAAGCGAGGGAGGAGTTGGGAGGGAGGAGTTGGGAGGGGGAAGGGGCGAGATGAACTAGTGTATAAACCGGTGTGTATTTTCCTCCCTCCCGACTCCTCCCTGCTCCCTTTCTCTTCCGTATCTTCGGAACGGTGGCGAAACGTAAACACATCGTTATTTTTTCCGGAGCAGGCATCAGCGCAGAAAGCGGCATCAGCACTTTCCGTGACAATGGTGGTTTGTGGGATAAGTATGATGTGAAAGAAGTTGCTACGCCCGATGCATGGCGTAACAATCCGAAACTCGTTCTGCAGTTTTACAATGAACGCCGGAAAGCGGTAATTGAGGCGGCACCTAATCCGGCACACAAAGCCATTGTTGATCTCGAGAAAAAATTTGATGTTACAGTCATCACGCAGAACGTAGACGATCTTCACGAACGTGCCGGATCGAAAAACGTTATTCATCTTCACGGAGAAATCCGCAAGTCAAGAAGCACATACGATCCTAAATTGATCTATAACATCAAAGGATGGGAATTAAATCCCGGCGACCGTTGCGAGCAGGGATCACAACTTCGTCCGCATATTGTGTGGTTCGGAGAAATGGTTCCGGAAATGATGCGTGCCCAGGATATTTGCGCCACTGCTGACATTCTGATTACAGTCGGAACATCGTTGAATGTATATCCTGCCGCAGGACTTGTTCACGTTGCACCGAAAAACAGTAAACTCATTGTGATCGATCCGAATGATGTTCCGCTGGAAGGATTGGAGAATCTTACTTTCTACAAGGAGAAAGCCGGGGATGCGATGCCGAGAGTGGTGAAGGCATTATTGGAATCAGAATAATATTTCCGCCTGATAAAAATCCCGGCCACCTTACAGTGCCGGGATTTTTATTGGCGCAGATCGGAATCCGCGTGAATCTTATATTATTACTGCACCACAATTTTCCTGCGTGCAGCAATTCCGTTTTCATCTGTCAGCGAAATCATGTAAACACCTTTCGCCCACGCTGACGTTTCAAGCTGAAGGATTCCTTCTTTTGAAGAAAGTACCTCTGTGCTGATTACTTTTCCGGCAACATCAGTAACCGTAACATTACCTCCGTTTTCATTGGTGAAATTGTAGGCAACAGAAACATTGTCCGTTGCGGGATTCGGATACGGTTCGCCCAGGGTTGTAACGAACGATTCTGCGATTCCCACAGGGGTTACGTTGTAGACTAACACGATATTCACGGAATCGTTAGGATTACTTACGTCGAAGAACGTATAGCGCACGATCGAAACCCCGGTTGTAGTTGTGCCGGAATTAAAGTCGGCGAGCAGTGTATTGTATTCACCCGGTGCGGTAATAAATGTGCCGGACAATGTAATACTCGGGATGTAGCACTGGCTTTGCGGATCCGCTGCATCGTTATTGTGGTACACACAAAAGTTCGATTGCGCGCCGCTCATCATCTGTGTATTGGTTTTACGCACCTTGTACGTTACCTGGCTCGCGCTGATGTTGTACTGGTTGAAATTGTACGCATGTGCGCTTCCGAGATTTACCCAGAAATTGATGGTGTCGTTCGTAACAACATTGCTGTTATAGAAATCCCGCACTTCGGAAGTAACCTGTGCGCGACTTTGTGCAGAGAACAAAAAAGCGGACCCGAATACGAGCGCCGCTTTGAGTAAATTTTTTTTCATAGTCAGATTAATGTGAAACCACCAGGCGTTTTGCGGAAAGCTGTTTACCGTCTACCTCCAATGAAGTGAAGTAAACACCGTTATCAAGGGTTGAAACATCCATGCGGAAAGTTCCTTCCGCGTCAGCCAGTACTTCTGTTTTCACCACATCGCCAAGCATGTTGTAAACAACCAGCTTTGCGGTGCCCTGGCCATAGGAAGTGCCGAGGTTGTAGTTCATATTGAACACAGCACCTGCAGGATTAGGCATTGGTGAACCGATGTTTGCTTTCACCATTGAATGGGCAGCAATTCCTGTTGGAGACACGTGGTATTCAATAGTAAAGTAAACCGAATCGGATGCATTAGCCGTATTGAATACAGAGTAACGCACGCTGGAAATTCCGATCTGGCTTGCAGGGGTAAAATCAGTGATCAACTGGAAATTTCCTCCGGGAGTTTCTGTTACGTTTCCGGAAAGTACCGTGCTTGGCGTGTAGCAGTTCTGATCTGTACAGAAATAGAAGGTCTGCCCGGCCTGGGATGTCTGAATCGCTTTGCGCACTTTGCATGTGATCGAATTCGGCGATGTATTGGTTACCTGAAAATCGTGGCTCTCTACCGATGTAGCCTGGTCAACAAAATAAATGATGGTTGATCCGTTCGCCACGGGATTTGAAGCAGCGTCAACAATTGAGAAACTCTGGGCAGAAAGTGCTGCACCAAACATAACCGGAATAGAAGCGAGTAAGAGTTTTTTCATCTGATCTTAATTTGAAGTATTGAGCTATCGGAATAACAGGCCGTTTGAAAGTAAACAACAAACAATTAAATGACCCTAACAAACTTAGTTAATCACATCGGTATTTCAATGCCCACTTGTCGCTCCGTATCGGCCGTTTGTCAATCCACGTCAAGAATTGGTCAAAAACGCCCCATAAAAAGGGCTGCCTTTCTGGCGTGATGTTTGGTACTCATTGATTGCTAATGACTAATTTAGACCGCTCAACAACACTGAAATTCTCATGAAACCGCTTGCGGTTCACGGATTCAAAACTTAAAAGTATTATCAAATGCGTAAAAATTTATTCTCAGCCGTTACTCTTGGAGCTGCCTTCTTCCTGTTCACCGCATTTACGCTGGTACAGGACTCTCCTGCCCAGAAACTTGCCTCCGTTGATGTAAAAGGACTTGATGGTAAGATCATCAACACCAGTACGTTCTCGAACAACGGCAAACCCATTGTTGTTTCCTTCTGGGCAACCTGGTGCGCACCCTGCAAAAAGGAGCTGAATGAAATTGCAGAAGTATACGATGTGTGGCAGAAAGAAACCGGAGTGAAAGTGATCGCGGTTTCAATTGATGATTCACGCAACTCGCCGAAAGTGAAACCTTATGTCGAGCAGCAGGAGTGGACATACGAAGTATACCTCGATGAGAACCAGGATTTCAAACGTGCAATGAACGTGAACAACGTGCCCCATACATTCGTGCTGAATGCTAACAATGAAGTAACATGGCAGACGAATGTGTACAATCCTAACGGTGGTGTAGAAGCAATTTATACTGCAGTGAAAGCTGCTGCTGCATCAACCAGTGCTCCTGCGCCCCAGGAAAAATAATCGCTCTTAAAAACGCTGAGTGTGAAGAAACTTTTATTCCTGATCCCGGTCGCCCTGACCGGGTTCGTCAATAATGTATATGCGCAGCTGCCATCCATCGGTGGCGGACAGATCCACGGAAATTTCCAGTTTGATGCTGCGTACTACAATCCCGATTCACTGATCAACGCGCCGGCCGTTCCGGAAAAAGCTTTGTCTAACGGATTCGGAAACATCATTTATACCAACGGAAAATTCATGGCGGGTGTTCGCTACGAACATTACCTCAACGTCATGCAGGGATTTCCGGCGGACTATAAAGGCACAGGAATCCCCTATCGTTTCGCGACCTACAACAACGACAAACTGGAGATTACCGTTGGCAGCAGTTACGATCAGTTCGGAAGCGGATTGGTTTATCGCTCCTACGAGGAGCGCGGCCTCGGTTACGATAACGCACTTGATGGTATGCGCATCCGCTGGAATGCACGTCCGGGTCTGTACATCAAAGGTATCTGGGGGAAGCAGCGCAGGTTCTTTACAACATCGCCGGGAATTGTGCGCGGTATTGACGGAGAGATTAACCTCAACGAATTCTTCGGACACAAAATGGACTCGTGCAAAGCACAATATATTATCGGCGCAAGCTTCGTGAGTAAATACCAGCAGGACCAGAATCCGTTTCTTAAGTTGCCGCAGAATGTCGGGTGTTGGGGATACCGCGCAAACATTATCACGGCGCGTTTTAATATTTTCGGTGAATACGCTTACAAGATCAACGATCCTGCGCTCGGAAATAATTATATCTACAAACCGGGAACCGCCGCGTTGCTGCAGGTAACCTATGCACAGAAAGGATTGGGCATTTCAGCAGCAATCAAACAGATCGATAATTTCGGATACCGTTCCGATCGGGATGCAGCCGGAGTTGCGTGTATCATCAACTATCTCCCTGCATTGACAAAACAGCACACGTACCAGCTTGCTGCGTTTTATCCGTACGCTACACAGCCAAACGGAGAAACAGGATGGCAGACAGAAGTGGGCTACAAGTTCAAAAAAGGAACGAAACTCGGCGGCAAATACGGAACATCGATCAACCTCAATTACTCCGCTGCATACGGACTCGACACAACCCAATTGCACGATGAAGCAACCGGTCGTCTTGGTTACACCACCAATAATTTCGCACTTGGCAAACAATATTTCCAGGATGTAACACTTGAGATTTTCAAAAAGTTCGGACCGAAATTCAAAGGAACTTTCCTTTACAGCTTCAACACGTATAATAAGAACGTGATCGAAGGAAAAATCGGCTACCCATTGCTGCAGTCGCACATCGTGGTGTTCGACCTGATTTTTCACCTGAATGACAAACTTACTTTCAGAACAGATCTCGAGCATTTGTACACTAAAGATGATTACGGCAGCTGGGCACTTGCATTGGGAGAATTAACCATCGGAGAAAACTGGTTTGTATCGGCGCTTGACCAGTACAATTACGGGAATGATATTGCCGATCACCGCATTCATTACGTAAACGGACAAGTTGGTTATTATTGGGGAACCAACCGTATACAGGTGGGTTACGGAAAACAACGTGCCGGAATTTTCTGCGTAGGAGGTGTTTGCCGCTTCGTTCCTGCTTCGAACGGATTCTCGATGACCATCACCAGTTCATTTTAACAATTGCATTGCTTAACTTTAAGAAGATGAAATTCAATCGGCTTATCATTCCCGCAGTTATTGTCTGCGCATTTTCATTCAGCATGTGCGATTACATCGTTGACCCGAATGAAGTGGCAACTGTTGGCCCTGTATTTGACACCACGAAGCGAGTGGCTTTGATTGAAGAGTGGACGGGACATACTTGTATTGCTTGTCCGGCCGCGGCTGCAGACATAGAACAACTGGAAGCGGCATACGGTCAGAGTTTCGTTGCGATTTCTATTCATGATGATTTTTTTGCTGAACCCTGCCCTTCTCCGCATCCAACACCTAATTGTGCGATTGGTGTACCGGGAGCATTTGCCGAAGATTTCCGTTGTGCTACAGGAGCGAGTTACTCAGCCTCCCATGTTTCCGGACCACAGTCGCCTCCACAGGGTATGGTAAACCGTTTGGGCATGCAGTCCAATACCGAGGTTAAGGGTCGTGGTACATGGCCTGGCCTGGTCGACAGCCTGGTTCAGGAAGATGCATGTACTTCGATTCACATCGATCATCAGTACAACACATCGAATCGCCAATTGGGTGTAACTGTTCGCGGAACCTGGCTGCAGTCGTATACAGGTACCATCAACATTGCAATAATGCTGACCGAAAGCGGAATGGTTGGATGGCAGACAAACGGCACGTCGTGTGATTCAGAATTTGTATTTGAAAATGTTTTGCGCGAATGCCTGAATACCCCGGGCGACATTGCCGGAACACAACTTACTACCGGAACCACACCTGTGGGCAATGTATGGTCGTACACGTTGCCATCTGCCTATACGATTCCGAACGCATTTGATCCTGCCGGTTGCACAATGGTTGCAATCCTCTACGACACAACTACCGGTGAGGTATTGCAGGCGTGGAAAGAAGAAGTTCAGTAAGCAGCCGGGCAGCAGTCATCGTTTTAGTTTAACGGGAAAGGAAGCCATACCGGCTTCCTTTTTTTACAAAGGGTGTGCAGATGGTGTACTGTACCGCCTGGCGCCCCACTGACAAACTGCCTGCTGTTCCGTACATTTGCTTCATGAGAACAGTAGCCCTTCTCTTTCTGTTAACATTTTGCACAACTGTTTCTGCACAAAGAGCTTTCTCTGCAGGACTCGTTGCAGGAGTAAACGGTTGTCAGATTCACGGCGACTCCTATTCCGGATTTGATCAGATAGGATATGTGGCCGGTGCATTCGTGCACAATCATCCCGGCGAAACATGGCAGGGAGAATTCGGGATTCAGTATTCGCGCAAAGGAAGCCGTCACCTGGTATCCCGCGATCAGGGTGGTTACGTTGATTTTGAAATCCGGCTCAATTACATCGAGGTCCCTGTGCTGGTGCGTTACAACACTAAAAAAGTTTTCTTCGATTTCGGTTTTTCATTCGGTGTGATGTTCAAAGCAAGGACGTGGGATGCAGCCGGAGAAACTATTCCGCAGGATTTTAAGAATTGGGAACTGGCCATGTTGGCGGGTATCGGCTACAACCTGAATTCCCACCTGTTTGTTGAGCTGACATCTTCCAACTCCATTCTTCCGTTCAAAGATTTTTCTGTTCCCGCTTATTACCAGCGTTGGTTGCTGAACCTTTTCAATAAAGGCATGTACAACAACCTGCTGGGTGTGTCGGTGGGTTATCGTTTGGGAGGAGCAAATGAGTAAACCAAAAATTGTTGTTGCCATCAGCGGAGCGAGCGGATCTGTTTATGCGAAAGTGCTGCTCGACAAACTGGCTGCGATGGGCGACCAGGTGGACGAAGTGGGTGTGGTGATGTCGGACAACGCGAAAGAAATCTGGCAGAAAGAATTAAGCAACTCGGGTTATGATAACTACCCTTTCCGTTTCTGGGGACGGAAGGATTTCAATGCGCCATTCGCTTCCGGATCATCCAGTTACAGAACGATGGTGATTGTTCCCTGTTCGATGGGAACACTCGGCAGAATCGCTTCAGGAGTCAGCAACGATCTTGTTTCGCGTGCCGCGGATGTTATGCTCAAGGAGAGACGCCGGCTCATCCTCGTTACGCGCGATACGCCACTCAGCCTGATTCACATCAACAACATGAAGACAATTACCGAAGCCGGAGGAATCATTTGTCCCGCAACTCCGTCGTTCTATAGCAATCCGAAAACGTTTGAAGAATTAGCAGCTACGGTTGTTGATCGGATAATTGATCTTGCCGGTCTGGAGCAGAAAACATTCCGTTGGGGAGAATAGTGTTGTCGGGCTCACCAACCCGATACCTATCTGCGGTGCCGGTATCCGGATCCCTGCACCGGCTTTACCGCACGTATCTACATCTAATTATTTCGTCTGAATCACAGCACTTTACCCATGCTTAATACTCCCCTTTAGGAATTTTAACCACCCGGATGTATCTTGTATACCTTGATCAGCGTTAAAGCATTGTTGAATTCTTTCAACCGTTGTAAAGTAGAGATGATATGCTTGAATTCAGTAAACACATCCTCAAGAGCGTAAGTTTTGATCGCTCCTTGTTCCAGAAAGAATTAATGAAAATGCTCTCCCGGCTCAAACCGGATGAAGCAACATTGCTGAAAGCCTGGGCTTTGGCCACGTTTGGTCATGTTTACGGAGACATGATTCAGGACGCGTACAAGAGCATTGTACGCGCATAATCCCGCCGGCCACTCATACGCAAAGCATGTTTTCATTCCACTTTTTCCAAAAAAGCGGGGCAAAAGCCGTGCGCTGAAAAGTTCTGCTTTGAAGTGAAACTACCTTCCGCCTGGCCTAGCTATTCAGTCGAACCGAGAAATCGGATATTTCTTTTTAACCCTTCGAACTTCGTGCGCTTCACCGCCGATCTGCGGAATAATTCGCGGAAGACGTCTTCACTGATTTCCTCCCAATCGGATTTCGACATTGCCAGCAATTCCGGATTCGCGTTGAACTCCGGATTCTGGTGCGGTACTGAAAATCGGTTCCACGGACAAACATCCTGGCAGATATCGCAGCCGAACATCCAGTTCTGAAATTTTCCTTTTTCACTTTCGGGAATTGCATCTTTCAATTCGATCGTGAAATAAGAAATGCATTTGCTGCCGTCGACGATGTATGGTGAAACAATTGCATCTGTCGGACAAGCATCAATGCAGCGCGTACATGTTCCGCAGTAATCGCCGACTGCCACATCCGCCACCAGTTCTATGTCAAGAATTAATTCGGCAATGAAAAAAAATGATCCCGATTTTTTATTGATAAGATTGCTGTTCTTCCCGATCCACCCGAGCCCGCTTTTCTTCGCCCAGGCTTTGTCGAGAACAGGTGCAGAATCAACGAAAGCTCTTCCGCCGATGCTGCGGCCGATTTTTTCTTCGAGTGTGTTCATCATTTCGCGCAGCTTGCTTTTGATGACCAGGTGATAATCTGCTCCATACGCATACTTCGAAATCTTCGGGGCTGATTCGTCGGACTGTTTGTCTTCTGTATAATAATTCAGCAGCAATGAAATCACGCTCTTCGCACCAGGTACAAGCTTTGTCGGATCGAGCCGCATATCGAAATGGTTCGCCATGTAACTCATTTCTCCCTGCATGTTTTTGTTGAGCCAGTTTTCAAGCCGCGGAGCTTCTTCTTCGAGGAATTCTGCCCTGGAGATTCCGCAATAATCGAAACCGAGACGTTTTGCTTCGTCTTTGATAATCTTCGTATGAAGTCCGGGATTCACCCGGTAAAATTAGCAAAAGCAATGCCGGCCCGAACACGGGTTTCCACTCACGCAGCGAGTGAGATTTGTTACTTTTGCGCCATGGCTTCCATCCTCGTTTGTACTGATTTCTCTCCCGGCAGCAGAAATGCAGTTCGTTATGCCGCTAAGCTGGCCGCAGCTCTCGAAGCTGAAGTATTGCTGGTGCATGTGGTGCATCGTCCTGATGAACCCGCCCTCACGAAGCAGGAAGAAATCGAAGTGAATGCAAAGCTCATTCTCACAGCGCAGGACCTGAAGAAGAATTTCAAAATCAAAGTGCGCACAGAAAAACGTGCAGGTTTACCGGTTGATGAAATTCTGACGGCGGCGAAGAAAAATCAGGTGTCACTGATTGTTACCGGCTCGAAAGAAACAGCAGCCGGCAGCGGTTTGGTGGGCGGACTTGTTTACGACCTCATGCATGCATCGTTGTTCCCGGTTCTTGCAGTTCCTGTGTCGTGCAGCTTTACTCCGTTCCATGAAATTGTGCTGGCGATGGATCCGAAAAGCAGGAATGACTATGACGACAGTGCATTGGTGAGCTTCATCCTCGCATTCCATTCGTCGCTTGTGATCACAGCGGTTGCAGAACCGGGTACGAAGGAAAAAGTGCTGAAAGATTCCGCGATGGTTGCTATAGAAATGCGGTATGCTGAAATGATGCACATGATCCAGGTGATTGAAAATGATAATCTGGAGAAAGGTGTGCAGAAAGCAATCAGGGATAATGATGCTGAATTACTGGTGATCATCCCGCACCGTAATCATTACATTGATCGTATGATGCGATTGACCAAGACGCAGAAGGTGCTCAGGAATATTAATGTGCCTTTGCTCACCTTGCCAAGGATTCCCGGATAGCCGCGACACGGCGAAAATCCCGAATACTGAGCGGTGTTGATTCCGATAGATTTTCTTTATGTGCACATTGCCGGAAAGCGGAAACAGGGAACAGGGAACCGCCGTACCTTTGTATTGAGAAATACATCATACAATGAAAACACGTTCGGTTGAAGCAATCATTCCTCCGCCTCCACATCATTTCGTGGGAGATGGATTCAGGGTCCACAATTTCATTCCGGGATCAGGTGTTGCAAACATGCAGCGGATGAGTCCTTTTATTATGCTCGATTACAATTCAAAATTCTATTTTCCGCCAACGGATAAACCGCGCGGAGTGGGAGTACATCCGCATCGTGGATTTGAAACTGTAACGATTGCATACAAAGGAAAAGTTGCCCACCATGACAGTGCAGGTCACAGCGGTGTGATCGGAGAAGGCGACGTTCAGTGGATGACTGCGGCTTCCGGTGTGTTGCATAAGGAATATCACGAGAAAGAATTTGCAAAAGCAGGCGGCGATTTCCAGATGGTTCAGTTGTGGGTGAATCTCCCGGCTAAAGACAAAATGTCGAAGCCCCGCTACCAGGAATTAACGAAGGAAAATCACGGCAAACATGAGTTGCCATACGGCGCCGGAACGGTCGAAGTGATTGCCGGTGAATATGGAGGCGTAAAAGGTTCTGCAAAAACATTTACACCGGTAAACCTGTTCAACGTGAAACTGAACAAAGGAGGAAAAATTGTATTGAATTTTCCTTCTCATTACAACACCGCTATCCTGTTAATAGAGGGCAGAGTGAAAGTAAATGCAGGAACTGATGTTACGATGAACCAATTCGTTCTGCTTGCCAATGACGGAGAAACATTCGGGCTGGAAGCTGCTGAGGAGTCGCTTGTACTTGTACTCAGCGGAGAGCCGATCAGGGAACCAATCGCTGCGCATGGTCCGTTCGTAATGAACACGCGCGAAGAAATTCTTCAGGCGATGGAGGATTACAACAGCGGAAAGTTTGGTGTATTAGCCGACTAATAACGGAACGGTCATTTACCTTTTGGAGGCGGAACCAATAAGCGCCCGAGCAGAAGTGATGCACCTATTACGATCACAGCAATGATCAGCGAGATTTTCGTATTCACCACACCTGTGTAGTACAGAATAATCAGCATTGCAACGGAAACCGCAACAATGGAAATCCATTTCCAATATTCTTTCATTCGCTTGTTCCTGCCAAAAGCATGCCGTCGTAATAACTGCGAAAAAAAGGGTGATCAACTGGTGATCACCCTTAACTGTAGAAATGTGTGGAGAGGAATCCCCGCCCGGACGTGATTACTCTTCAGAGAAAGTCACGAGAATCCAACCGTAATCTTCCTTTGTAGAACGCTCGATAGAAATGTAAGTAGGTACGCCGGCTACATTTGCAACCCACTCTGATCCGACCCAACCATCGCTGTTCATCGCTTTTCCTTTGCTGAAACGGGTATTGAATGTATTCAGGATGTCATCGTACAATACCTCGGCACTCTTTTTATCCTTCGGATAAATGTCGATTGTTGAATAAGTGAGCTTACCAGTTTCACTGTCGAAGCTGTAGTAGTAGGATGCATAATCCCAATCAGGATCAGCACCGATTCTCCGTTCAAAGCTCACATATTCAGAATCGCTGTCGGTTAACTCATCGCCTGCGTGGTTCTTTTTCACCTGGTCCATTGTCTGTCCCATCGCAACAGAACCTTCAAGTCCTTTATCTTCTGCGAATTTGAATTTTTCAAAGTATTCAGACTTTGCTGTGTTCTCATCAGCCTTGGAATCTCCGGATCCGCCGCAGGCCATCAGAAGGCAAAGCGGTAGTGCAAACAGTAATTTTTTCATTGGGTTTTTTGAATTAAGTGCATGAATAAATAAATGGTGTGTCTTCTTTTCGCGGCAAAAATATAACAAACATCCGTAACTATTCGCCGAAGAGCGTGCCTTTATCCCTGTCGGGCATCTTGCCGATGTGCCGGTATGCCTGGTCTGTTGCCTGCCGTCCCCGGGGTGTCCGGATAAGATATCCTTCCTGTATCAGGAATGGCTCATAAACCTCTTCAATGGTGCCCGCTTCTTCGCCAACGGCTGTAGAGATGGTTGTGATACCAACCGGCCCGCCTTTGAATTTATCGATGATTGCGGAAAGAATCCGGATATCCATTTCGTCCAGTCCGTTTTTATCAACGTTCAGGGCCTGAAGGGCAATCTGTGCAATTTCCATGTCAATGGAACCATTGCCTTTGATCTGTGCGAAATCGCGAACGCGACGCAACAATGCATTCGCAATTCTCGGTGTGCCGCGGCTTCTCCTGGCTATTTCAAATGCCGCTTCTTCGCTGATCGGAACGTTGAGTATTCCCGCAGAGCGCACAATGATTCCCTTGAGAACTTTGGAGTCGTAATATGCGAGGCGCGATGTAATCCCGAATCGTGCACGCAACGGAGATGTAAGTAATCCGGAACGGGTGGTTGCTCCAACGAGCGTAAATGGATTAAGCGTAATCTGAACGGTACGGGCATTCGGTCCGCTGTCGAGCATAATGTCAATGCGGTAATCTTCCATTGCCGAATAGAGATACTCTTCTACAATCGGGCTGAGACGGTGAATTTCATCAATGAACAGTACATCGAATTTCTCCAGGTTGGTGAGCAACCCTGCAAGATCACCGGGTTTATCAAGCACAGGGCCCGAAGTGGTTTTCATACTCACCCCCAGTTCCTGGGCGATAATATTGGCCAATGTGGTTTTACCTAATCCGGGAGGTCCGTGAAGCAATACGTGATCCAGCGCTTCATCCCGCTGTTTTGCAGCCTGCACAAAAATGCGGAGGTTTTCTACAACACTTTCCTGTCCGGAGAAGTCTTCGAAATCCTGGGGACGCAGCATTTTTTCCGCCTCTTTGTCGGAGGTGGAGAGCTGTTCGTCTTCGGGATCTAGATTGGGATTCACTGAGCGAATTTACGGTTTTGTTGTATGCCTGCGGCGCCAGCGCTGCGCGAGCTTTACACGGCGACGCAGACAACCACTAAAGCATCTTCACAAATTTATTCTCCGGCGCCACCGCGCGAATAATTTCTGTCCAGTAAATGATTGCATAAAACGAATACTGGGGCCCGTTGAATTTCTCCGGGATGTAGGGATTTTTCTTCACCATGTAGCGGATGCCGATATCGCCACCCACACCGAGCCATCGACAGATTTTGAAGGAAACACTGAACCCGGTTTCATAAACCACAATTGCTTTCTTCTGAACATAATATTTCTGCGTTGTTACTTCATACATGTAACGCGAACGGCCGATTCCCAGCTGAAACGGAATCACACTGAATTTCCATCGGCCTTTGCGGTAGAATACATAACGTCCATACCACGACCAGTAATCCATTTTCAGTTCGCCGGTTGCAGAATCATTTTCAAACGCACTGTTTACGAAGTAAATTGTTTTAGTGAGATCATCATCGAGACGATTATAGCCGAGTCCCAATTGCACCAGTTCCCCGAATTCTGCGGCCACTTTTATTCCCCAGATGTGTGCCCTGCGGTTGCTGATGAAAGAATTCCGCGAGTCGAATCCGCCGCCGAGCGAAACCCTCCCGTGCATACTTGTGTAGATGGAATCATACGTGGATGTCTGCGCGTACGACGTGAGACCGCATAAGAGTATCACAAGTATCAGGACAGGAGTCCTGATACCACGAACACTTAGTACATCACTCTTCCACTTTCTCATTGAACAAAAACAGAAGAGGCTGCATAAAGCAGCCTCTTGATTTCTTTAGTGGTGACTTCCACCGTCTTCTTCACCTTCGCGAAGCGGAACAGTTTGCGGAATGAAATCTTTTTCCTCTCCCGGCTTACTGTAGTCATAAGGCCAGCGGTGAACTTCAGGAAGTGCTCCCGGCCAGTTACCGTGTGTATGCGCCATCGGGGTTGTCCACTCGAGTGTATTTGAACCGTAAGGGTTCTGGCTCGATTTCGGTCCACGGAACATGCTGTAGAAGAAATTGAACAGGAAGATGACCTGTGCACATGCTCCGAGAATTGCGAAGCAGGTGATCAGTACGTTGATGTTCTGAAGATGATCAAACATCGGGAATTCAACGTTCGTGTAATAACGGCGGGGTACGCCGGCAAGCCCGATGAAGTGCATCGGCATAAATACACCGTACGCAGAAATCAGCGTGAGCCAGAAGTGCAGGTAACCAAGATTTTTATTCATGTGCCGCAGGAACAGTTTCGGGAACCAGTGGTACACACCCGCAAGCATTCCGAGGATCGCAGATACGCCCATTACAATGTGGAAGTGAGCCACAACGAAATACGTATCGTGCACGTTGATGTCGAGTGCGGAGTCAGCAAGGATAATACCTGTTACACCACCCGTGATGAACGTTGACACGAGTGCCACCGCAAACAACATTGCAGGAGTAAACTGGATATTTCCTTTCCAGAGTGTTGTAATGTAGTTGAACGCTTTCACCGCCGAAGGAATTGCAATGAGGAGCGTTGTGAACACGAAGACGGAACCGAGGAACGGATTCATACCGGTCATGTACATGTGGTGACCCCACACGATGAAGGAAAGGAAACCGATTGCAAGAATAGAAGTAACCATCGCACGGTAACCGAAGATCGGTTTACGTGAATTGACAGAAATGATTTCCGAAGTAAGACCGAGCGCAGGAAGAATGATGATATATACTTCCGGGTGACCCAGGAACCAGAACAGGTGTTCGAAGAGAATCGGGCTGCCGCCGCTTTGCGAGAGTGCTTCCCCACCGATATAAATATCGGAGAGATAGAAACTCGTTCCGAAGCTGCGGTCAAAAATCAGGAGTAGTGCGCAGGAAAAGAGAACCGGAAATGAAAGTACTCCAAGGATTGCAGTTACGAAGAACGCCCAGATAGTCAGCGGGAGTCGTGTCATCTTCATACCTTTTGTACGCATGTTGATGATCGTGATGATGTAATTCAGTCCACCCAGCAACGAGGAAATGATGAAGAACGACATCGACACAAGCCAGAGGGTCATACCTAATCCGGATCCCGGCATTGCTTTTTCCAACGCAGAAAGCGGAGGGTAAACTGTCCATCCGCCGGATGCTGCACCATCTTCAATAAAGAGAGAAATAATCATGGTGAGGCTCGACAGGAAGAAGAACCAATACGACAGCATGTTCAGGAATCCTGAAGCCATATCACGCGCACCGATCTGGTAAGGAATCAAAAGGTTAGAGAATGTTCCTGACAGTCCGCCGGTGAGTACCATGAAGACCATGATTGTACCGTGGATTGTAACGAGGGCCATGTACGCGTTCGGATCCAGCACTCCGTCAGGTCCCCACTTGTCTCCCATTATCGCATTGATGAACGCGAATTTTTCTCCGGGCCACGCGAGCTGAAGGCGGAATATTACCGACATGATCATCGCTGTAACCGCCATCAATACGGCTGTTACAAGGAACTGACGCGAGATTGTTTTATGATCCATGCTGAACACGTACTTCGAGATGAATGTCTCGTGGTGCTCATGATCGTGATCGTCATGCCCGTGATGCACATGTGCGTCGTGCTCCAAAGAGTCCGCATGAAGGTCGCTGTGTGCGTGCATATCAGATGCCATATTTTTTTCTTTTTTATTGTTGTTCCCCGACGTATCGGGGAGAATGCTTTAACTGACCGATCCAATTATTACTTAGGGTTCTGCGCTATTTTCCCCGGAAGGAATTTCACACGACGCGCCATGAACGCATCGTAGTCTTTCTTTTCCCCGACATAAATTTTCATCTGCATGTTGTAGTGTGAAGCACCGCAGATTTTATTGCACAGCAGTATGTAGTCGAACGCCGGGTTGCCGGTAATTTCACGCATCTGCGCAGTCGTCTTCGTTGGTTTGAAGTGAAAGAACGTCTCCATTCCCGGAACAACGTTCATCTGTGCGCGGAAGTGCGGGAAGTAAGCCGAGTGAATCACATCCTGTGACCGGAAACGGAAGTTAACTTCTTCTCCTACCGGAATGAACAGTGTATCACTCACAATTACATCATCAGCCGCGGCCTGGTCGCTGGAGTCAACTCCCAATGTGTTTACATCGAAAATCATTTTGTAATTCGATTTGCCCAGCCTGTTGTCTTCGCCTGAATAACGCGCTGTCCAGCTGAACTGCTTTGCATAAATCTCAATCAGGCGCACAGAAGAATCTGCCGGGGCAAGTGTGCTGTTCCAGAGACGGATTCCAAGGAAAATGATGATGAAGAGAACGATTGCCGGAACACCTGTCCACAACATTTCAAGTTTGTTGTTGTGCGGGTAATAAGTGGCGCGTTGACCGTCGCGTCCATAATATTTCCATGCCATGTAGAACAATGCAGTGTTGGTAAGGAGAAACACTATCCACACGATGATCATGTTGAAATTCATCAGCCAGTCGATCTTCACCCCGTGTTCAGATGCAGCTTCAGGAAGAAGGTCATCACTGAAAGCATAGAGCTGCCACAGACTGGTTACCCAGAGTGCGATCAGGAAAATGAGGAAGAAGCGTCCGTTCATCCGGTTGTCGCGCTCGGTGACTTTATTCGGATCAACGCCCTTCAGCTTTGCGGCAAGTTCCACAACGCGGACCAGCTGCCATAGAGCGGCTGCCGCAAGTATCAGGATCGCATAGATAATGAACTTCATATTTTCTGTATTGTAGTGCGAGTACTGTTTAATTATCTTTTTTGTCTCTGCCGAAGCAGAGCTTAATCAATCTTATTGGTAGTGGTGAATACCTTCTGCTAACAATGCATGGTTCTTCGCAAGGATTGGTGCTTTGGAAAGTGCGCGCAGTGTCCAGAACACGAAGAATGAAAGGAAAGCCACAAACATTCCTATTTCGATAAATCCGATTCCCCAGTTTGCTCCAACTGTTCCTGGCATTACCAGCAGGAAGGTGTCGGTCCAGTGGAAGAACAGGATAAGAAGGCCCACGAAGAATACGTACGACTTGTTTCGTTTTGAATCGCGCGACATCAGCACGAGCATCGGGAATGCAAAGTTCACGAGCATAGTGATCCAGAACAATCCGCGGTATTGTTCCCAACGCTGTGCGAAGTAAACCACCTCTTCAGGAATGTTGGAGTACCAGATAAGCATGAACTGAGCGAACCAGAGGTATGTCCAGAGGAAACTCACAGCGAACATCCACTTTCCTAAATCGTGCATGTGACTTGGGTTTACAAACTCAAATTGCCCGCGCGACTTCAGGTGAACTGCCAGAAGGTTGAATGCAACAAGAGCTGCAATCCACCAACCCGCGAAGTTGTACCATCCGAAGAGTGTACTGTACCAGTGTGTGTCGATTGACATGATCACATCCCATGAGAACACGGATGAGGTAAATCCGAAGAACACGAGGAAGATCGCTGCATTCTTAAGGTTCTTTCTCCAGTT
>Ga0255338_1003066_pt1 | contig 21409 bp, 39 predicted proteins | sample MeOH1_35cm_T4_19_FD_203715 | JGI IMG/M metagenome (GOLD analysis project Ga0255338, IMG submission 203715) | Sandy soil microbial communities from University of British Columbia, Vancouver, Canada - MeOH1_35cm_T4_195 | ecosystem: Engineered > Artificial ecosystem > Sand microcosm > Unclassified ...
AAAGAATACTTTCACCTGTACACTGCCCCGTATCTACGGCAAGGGTTTTGCCCCTTGATGAGCTTAAGCAGCGTGGCATACGCAGTTTGATAAGTACGATCCTTTTCCAGTACCGCAGCGATATCAACCTCGTTTTTCACATCCTCCCAGGCGAACTTGAACCGACGCGAGCACATTTCCGTGAATGAGTAATTCTCTTCGTCGTTATGAAAAGGCAGGGTATCCGAAGAAGCGGAAACCATGACGGAACCCTCGTAATCGTATGTCCACTGATCTCCGTTTTCAGAAGACGATGGAACTTGAAAGAATCCAACCTTTTTAGTACTTGTCGGCTCCCAATAGAACCAAAGAGGATCGCCATATTGCGTGGCATAGTCGTAGTACGTAATTTGCAGACCTTCAAGACCGCCTGCATATTCGTAAATCTGCCGATTATCCGCAGCTCTGTAGAAATGCGGATACCCGTAAAAGCGGGTGAAGTCCGCCGCCAGAGCATACGTTCTCTGCTCAGTGACGAAGGTTACTGAGCCAGTAGTCTTTCTCTCGGAAGGGATAAGACGCTCGGCAATCAACTTCACGAGTTCATCCTGAATCGCCACTACAGCGAGATTCAGCGATGCGTTGTGCTGCGTATCCGACAGGGTCATGACTAAATCGGTATCCCCCCTGATAATGGCGTTCTTACGCAGAATTCTGTTGATTGCCTCGAGCAATGTCATACCATCTCCACGGTCCCGAACTTAGCCCTTAGCGCATCCAGTAGAAGATGCTGCATACCCTGCCTGTTCTGCTGAGAGCCGAGCATCGTCCCGGTTATGTTGGTCTTGAATGTGAAGCTATACTCGTTGCCGTCGATCCAGACGGATACGGAGATTTCGTTGCTTCTTTTTCGTGGGGCTTTGGGTTGCTGCGGTAGCTTGATTTCAGTTGTGGAGACAGCCTCTTGAATATCAGTCTTGCGCCCCGCCTTTGCTTCGTACCGCAGCCTTGCCTTATCGAACTCGGACATAAAGCCCCATGAAAAAGGGGCTGACCGAAGCCAGCCCCAGGTTTAACTACAGATCAGAGCTTGCTTGCGCCGCTGCGGATTTTCCCGATCCAGTTTCCGTTGAGAATCTCGCCGATCCACCACGATTTCCAAGCCAGCGAGCCGACTTCGTTGTACGGATCGGCCGCACCCGAAGAACCCGGCTTGTGGTAAATCACTTCCACCGCGGGCGGATTTTTCGGGTTGTACATCTCGTAGGCATTGGTCGCGTGCGTATTACCAAGCCCCACCGAGCCGACCGCTTCCTTGCCGTAGATATACGTGCTGTAAACGTCATTGAGGACGCTGGACGCACCACGCAGACCGGTCGCCGTGGTAGTACCTGCGGACGTAGAGACCGGGATAATCTCCGTCGAGCACCAGCGTACACCACCAGCAGCGCCGAACTCGAACGGCAGTGTCTCTGTATAGCCACCGTACGTCTCAACCGGAATGAACACGCCAGCACCAAGGCCGCGTATGTCCTCTTCCACGTCCACATGCGCGATGCCGTAGAAGCTAGAACGAACCGGGGAGGTGCCGATGTTGGTCGAACCATAGGCATCGCTGGTGAACTTCATGGCGCTATTGCGGTTGAGCTGGTTCACCATGTACTTAATGTCATTCAGCGTTATTGCCGACGTAACATTGGTATCTGCCGTCCCACCACCGACAGCGCCGTTTGCATAGCGCACCTGCGTCGCGCCGCTGTAAATGGTCTCCATCAGCACGTTCAGCGATTCGCCCGCATTCGCTCCAAGCGTGTCCAGGAACTTTGCGGCACGCATGTTCATCTGCAGGAGGTCGATTTCTTCAGACAGGGAGATTGCATTGCCCTTCTTCAGAATCGTCGCCGTAACCGTGCTAATGGTCGGAAGGACCGTACTACGGGTGGGGAAGGTCGTTGCGCCCGTCAACTCGCCGAGAGTATCGGTCGCAACCGCCAGATTGTCGATGCGCTCCCATTTAACGGCAGCCGTCGAGCCGTTCTTTTCGAGCGTCCCGGCCAGCGTGCCGTTATAGAAAGGAAGCTTCTTACGAGCCGCTGAAAGCAGGCCCTTCATCAACTGGAAGTTGACGCCAAGAGCGACGTTAGATGCAGTGCTAGAAACGAGGTAAGCCATTATTATTTTTCCTTATGAGGCTACCGCAAAACTTTTAGAGCGTGCCGCGTCCTATGTAGGATTGCCATTCCTTGTCGAAAGCCGCGCCGGTCTTACCCGCAAAGCGGTCTTCTTCTGGATTGGTCTGTTTTGTGGTGGCCGATGATTGTTGTGCTTGTTTTAGGGCCTTCTGATTCTCGGCAAGCTGCGGGTCTGCACGGACAGAAAACTTCTTCTGTAGCTGCTCGCCCATCGCCTTCGTCGCCGCATTCCACGCCTTCGGGTTTTGATGGCGCTTTTGGTAGATCGCAGCAAACTTCGGGTCGGAACGAACCTGCTTCGCCAAAGCAAACTCGATCAAGTCCGCATCGGCTTCGGGTAGACCAACAACCTTATTGAGATCAGAGACCAGCGTTTTTACTTCTTCAGCTTCGCGCCGGTTGATTTCCGAGACCGCTAATTGCCGCTGGAAAGCCTCCATGCTCGCGAGCTTCTTCTGAATTTCTCCGGATTGCGCCGCTTGCCACGTCTTGAATCCGTTAGGGTCAAGAACGGGGTCAGGTACAGCAGGCAGGGTTTCCTGCGCCGTTTGTTGCGGCTGCTGCTGGGTCTGCTGCGGCTGGAACGACTGCGCCTCCGCTTCTACGTTGAACTCGCTGTAAACCTGCTCCAGCGTGTTTTCCGTCTGCGGGGCTTCGGTGCTAGCGGGTTGCTCAGTGCTAACCTGCTGCGCTTGCTCTGCCATGTGAACTCCAATAAAAAAGGCCCCGAAGGGCCTTGTGGTTGAGACTGTGTTACTTACCGGTTAGCAACTTAAAGAGAAGGTCGAAACCATCCTGCCTACCGGATTGATACTTAAGTTCTTCGATAACAGCGTTGTTTGCTTCCATTGAACCAGCAGGGCGGTAAGCTGGAACCACGGGACGGCTTTTGTGCATTGCGTCCATGATTTCCTGAAACTCTCGCGTTTCCCGCAACTGCTTTAACAGTTCTTTCAAGCGGTCTCCTTGCTAGCAGCGGCTTCCTGCATCGCCTGTTCCGGTATCTGTTGGGCTTCAATGAGTGTCTTAACGGTCTGCGCTTCGATAAGGTCAATCTCGGCTGCCGCTTTCTTTGCAGCTAAGACTTGCTCGCGATTCTGACCTGCCATGTCAGATTGCATCTCTACCGAACTCTTACGGGCGTCTACTTGCAACTCCGCAACCGCAAGCTTCTCCTTGGATTGCAACTCTGCGGCGGCGATCTTCTCTCTCGACTGAATCTCAGCGGCCTTCACCTGAGCACCTGATTTAAGCTGCTGGTTCTCGGTCTGTAGCTGTTGCATCGCCTGCTGCATCTGCTGCATTTGCTGTTGGACCTCAGGCGGTATCTGCGGGCCTTCGTCCACCTGAACGTACTGTTCTGGATTCTTAAGACCCGCATCGCGGTAGGTCTGGAGCATGATCTCCGTCGTTTTGAGCTTCGGCGCGAACAGCGGACTTCCGGAGAAAAACGCAGTAGCCGATCCCACTCGCTGAGTCCTCTGTTCTTCACCCAAAAGACCGCGAGAGCCGACGACATCGAAGTGCGCGTTAGCCTGAATGTCGCTGTTCTTCGCCCGGATGAAGTCTGGCGTAGACATTTCGGAGTTGTAGAACGTGTACTCCGTCATGTTCTTCCGATTAAGCTCGTGCTGCATGTATAGCCAAGGTCTTAAACCGCCATCCTCCAACATGCCTACAAACCCAACCGTGCGAACCTCTGCCCCTTGTTGTGTCTTGTTAACCTCAGTAGCTGTCTGCCGATCGGAGTTCACAACCCCGGTACGCAGAGAAGAAACGCCGGTTCCCTCCTGCATCTGGCGCAGGCCCATTTGCAGCCCTTCCAGCGCCCAACGAGGATCGCCTATATCCAGAGCCTGCATACCCTTGCCCATGCTCTTGGTCGGCGTCTTGGCTCCAGGAGAAAGGTCGGGACCATCGTTCATCACGTAATCCGGGTCATTACCGTCATACTCAATCGGCGGCTCTACCTTAAGATTCACAGCGTCCACGAAGCGATTAGCGATAATCGTCGTGATCTTCTGCATCGGGGACTGCTTAATGATAGGCGACGTATAGTATGGGTCTCGAATGTCCTGCCTCTCATAGCCTCCGTATATTATGGAAGGGTAAGGAAGCTCATTCGCCGCCATGAAAACAATGACGCCGTTCGCAAGAATCGCAAACGAATTCGGGAAATACATATCCCCGTCGTCTCGATCTATGTTCAGGTCGCCGTACCACTTCGTCAGCTTTACGTCTTTGGTCTGAACCTCCCCGTTTTTATGTTCTTCGTCGGGGATCTTGGAAAGGCGGTTAGACATCCATCCGTCACCCTTCGCAATCCTTTTCAACTTCCACAGCGGCATGTACTCGTTGATAAGCATCGACCCCGTGTAAAACAGGTTCGTGCCGATCACCGAAGGGGAGGGATCGGGGTAGGCATTCCACATCGAAACTGGTTGCCATACCGGGGCAGAGACTTGCTTAAGCTTCTGCCCGTCATACACCATCATCTCTTTAGCAAACTTCGCTTCTGCCACAAACCCGCCGTGGTGCAGGGCTTCTTTAACCGAAAGTCTAAAGCGCCCCTTAAATCCGAAGTCCTTATGTTGCTGCACCATGAGAGAGCGTAAGAGACCATCTGCAATCCGCTGCTTCTGCTCGGGCACTCTGTTCTGCCCAACATCCTTATTCAGCTCAACGTGAGGCTCAAACCAGTTTTCATCCGGGAACGTAATACGCATTACGTCGTCGGTGATGATCTCCGAGGCCTTTGATAGCTCACCTAGCTCAAAGGCAGACTGCCACGCGGCCTCAACGGACATTCCCGGCATGACTTTCTGCAGCGGGTTCATGGCGATTTGGCGGTCGACCTCTTTCCACTTGGATTCGTGGTTTTTGCGGAATTGCGATTTCTCGCGGGTGGAAAGCTCGTCGTTGATGTACGTCTCGAGCTTCTTCCAGTCCGCAGAAACGATCCGCCTGTTTTTAGGTTCAGCCAAATTTAGCCCCAGTTCGTAGCGCCTCTAGCAGCGTGGCGTTTTGGTCTTTTTATTGTTTCGGTGCGTGCGTGCCGAAGCATCATGAAGGCGTAGCGAGAAGCAGAAAGCACGTCATCGCGCAGCTTTACGATCTTTCCTTTCTTGTCGCGGTGATACATGCGCTTCTCTTCCAGCCAAACCCGGCATGTCTTAAACACCTTCCATTTTCCGGTTTCCATGCGCTCCACCATTTCCATGATCGGAGCCTCAACGGAATTCCCGCCTTCCCCCTCTTGTTTTCCCATCGGCGGGGGGTTTGTAGCTTTGGCAGGAAGCAGGTTTAGCTTCTCTTTCTTATACGAGTTAATCAGCGCCTCACCAGTGCCCTTTTCGGAATTCAAGCCATCATGGGGCCACGCCACAGGCACCCATTCCCCCCAACCCCTAACGACAGAGGAGTGAACGGCTGGGAGCGCCTTCGATTCGCGGTAATCTGCAATGACATAGACCGTGTCGGTATCTCTATCCCAAGCGAGTTTTGCTGCGCCGAAAGGATGGTCCCACCCGAAGTCGATCCCGCTAATTTGCGGCCAATGCCTCGGAATCGGAAATGGCTCAACCTCGATCTGTTCATCTGGTGTGGCGAAAATGACGCCAGCCCCCATAAGCGGGACGCCCTTAGACCGCATCTCTCGTTCATGCGCCGGAACAGACGCAAGCTTTTCTGCTCGCACTTCAGGTGTCATATGCGGGGCGTCGTCCCAAGTCGCAGTTATTACGGCCTGCCCCGGCTTCAAGTCGTTCAGGAACGCTACAACAACCTCCGTCATCCCCTCCTCCGGTGTGAACGTAAGGATGATGGTCGTATCCTTCTTGGCGAAGGTCGCGCGAACAACTTGAGACCAAATATCTAACGGGGGTTCTTCATCCAGCCATACGCCATCACGAGCGCGGCCCATGAACTTCTTGAAACCCTGCTCATAGGCTTTAAATTGAAGCTTCGACCAGCCGCCAGATACGTGCTTAACCAGTACTGTATCTATGGCATTAGGAACACCGGGCTTATTGGTCTTCTTCCCGATGCAGTCAACGGGAATCGAGCCGCTACCAAATAAAGCAGGGTTCTCCGGGTCTCCCAGAAGTTCCGCCTGCATAATGTCACGCGTCGTATCGTTCGTGTTCGACGCGGCCATCCAATCGACCGGACGGAAGAACCTCTTACCCTTCCAATCCTTCGGATACTGCCCCGTAAGGTGCATCGCAACTTCCATCGCGGCGCACATCGTCTTTCCGATCTTGTTTGCAGCGATAATTGCCCGCTGCGCTGCCAGCCTACCCGGGGTTAGATGCCCCTCTGCGTAATGAAATTTCTCCTGGTAGGGATACGGCTTGTAATAGTCGAGTTTGTGAAACGTCCGCCGCCTCTCCATCAATAGGACTAGGCGGGCTAATTCCTCTTGGGGATTCAATTTTCTCCAGGTCTAAAATTACGGGGCGTAACATGGGGTCAAGGTCGGGAAACATCACAATCAAGGCGTAGAGCTTCCCTATTGCATCCTGCAGCGGTGTCCTTTCAGCTTTCCGTGCATCGTGAGCGGGCAAATCAGTTCCCCCTTAGCTTCTCCACGGTTGTCGCAGATGATCGTTTTCGCTTTGACCTTGTAAGTCTCTAGCGGGTAGTGCCAGCCCCACGACAAAAGAGAGATAACGAGGTCCGCCTCTATGTCCTGAGTGCCGATGTCGTACCAGCGATCTACAGTCACGCCGTTAGATTTCAAAAACTCCGTGGCCACTTCACGAGAACTAAACGGCTTCATCTCCGACTCAAACCCGCCCCGCCAGTCCTCTTTAGGACCGTCACCGTCCAGTAGATATAACTTCGCCTCGGGATATTTCTGCTTTAAGAGAATGTCTATCCCGGCCATGCCGCAGCCGATGTCCAGTATCGAATCCACAGACTCCGGTAGATATGGTTCGATCTGCTCGAAATCCGACTTCAGGCTTTCTATGTACTCTTCAGCAGTTTTCGTGTGAGTGCGGTGTAAGAACACCCACTCAAGAACCTCGGGCGATAGCTTCAAGAATGATGTCCGCGTGCTGTTGTTGGATATGCGACGTGTCGGATAAAAGCTTCATCGCCTTCCCCCCGGCTCCGCCCACCCTAGCTCTTTGGTAAGTCTCGTCGGACTCAGACTTCCCATACTTGAAGTGCAAATGCTCTACTTCCACGTCTTTAACCTGGATCAGCCGGCCGCACTTTTTGGCAACCTCAGAAACCCAGCCATCAGGCCCGAAGTGAGCAAAAATGTCAGGCCATGGACCGATAAGCTTTACCCACTTCATCGACATAACGAAGTGATTGCAATTCTGCTTCGCGTGGTCCGTGCCGTAGACGATCGCTAAATCATCCTTCGGCATCGCGTTTAGGAGCTTTTCGTCCCAGTCCTGAGTCCGAAACTCGATGTCGTCCGACCCGATCATGAAGTAGGGCGTCTCGACCTTGGCAATCATGGACAGGAGAGCTTTAGAACTCCCCACCGAAGGTCCTATCGTGACCCCTTCGTATTCATCCCTCTTCGGATCGTCCTCGTCTACATAGGCCATCAGGTGAAACGGATTGCGAGCGGTCCGTAGAGCGGAATCAACGGCATTCCTAAACCGCTTCGGCCGTCCTCTTGTCGCAATGAGTAGCGATAGCCTCAACAACCATCTCCGGAGTTATGCGCTCCAACGCCTGTCTACAGTGAAGGCATGGTGTTATGGAGCCGCAGAAATAAGACGCTTTGCACAGGTTGGTATGCGAGTCGTAGCCCAAGGTGTTAGGCCCCACCAACCCGCCCCAGACCACGACAGCGGGTTTCCCTAAAGCCGCCGCCGCGTGGTGCATACCGCCATCAGTGCCTACAAATAAAAAAGCCCTCGCTAGGAGGGCACAGGCGTCGCGGAATGACCGCGTTTCAAGCTGTCGGACGTTTCTTAATCGCCGTCCTTTACCTTGAATCCACCTAATCTCTGGTAAAGCATCGACAACCTTTTGCCAGTTGTCGAAGCCCCAATCCTTGTTTCCACCGAACGAGCCTTTGGTGTTTGGCTCGATGTAAACGAAATCAGACTCAGACCATCGAAGCTCACCTGGAGAAAAGTAAATCTCTCCGGGTTCAGCCTTAAACGGCTTCCACGCCATCCGTTCTTTAGTGGTCTTGGAATAGTCGATATACGGTCTGTTACCTTTGACCGCCTTGACCCACACACCGTCAGGAATGATCTTTTTCGAGATGCGCGGATTGTTCTCGAAAACCTCTGACCATTTAATCTCTGCCCCGTCTCCGACCATCACCCGCTTTCCAGTTACCGTATTGGCCTTGCGGGCAAGAGCGGTAACGAGGATCTCGTCACCGAAACCCAACGACGCTTACTCCGTATTTTTCTTCGATTAGCGGAAGCATCTTGTTTTCGGCTTTCCAGTCATGCCCCGTTGTCCACTTACCCTTATTCGCTTTGTAATAATCCAGCTTGTCGGGGTCCAGGAGGTTATCGAAGCCGACCAGCCTGATTTCTTCGGCCTTCAAAAACTCGCAGGCACACAGAATTGCAAACATCCCGAGGGAGAAGTTTCTAACCTCCTCCCGCCCGAGCGTCTTGAAAATCGCATTCCAGCGGAGAAATAAATCAAGCGGGATTATTAATTGAGCTTTTGCCCGATTTCTAAAATTAGCATCAGTTGTCGGATTCCATGCTCCCTTCTTTGGCTGCCCGAAGTACTGCTTCGGCACTTTCTTGTAATCAAGCATCACCGGCAGCGTTTCCGTCGAGCTGCACATGTAATCGACTCGGGTGCCGTAATCCTCTTTGTTCTGCCAGCTCGGGTCTTTGAGCCTTATGACGATGGTTTCGTCTATCCTCGGACCCCAGCCCTTACCTAGCGGGCTTTGACCGTGCCCAATGACTGATACTGTCTCCAACTGTCGAATACCCTCACCGAGCCGTACCACGACGTTTTACCCGGGGTCGCCCTGCAGACCCACTTCCACGGCAGGATTGAACGTCGATCCGGCAATGCCGTCATCGGGTCCGCAATAATCACGTCCACAGGGACTCCAAGAGCGCCCGCAAAGTGCGCGACAGAGGTCGAGACGGTAACGACCTTAGAGAGATTCGACAGCAGCCCTAAAACGCCTTCTATGTCGTTTCTGAGGTCGAGTCCTGCGGGTGCGTTGTGCTCCTCATCCCATTCAGGATCGTATTGCAGGCTGATTCCATCCGACAAAGCGCGTCGTATAAGCGGTTCACAGCCTTGAGCTCCTCGCCAAGAGACTCCGATATGGCCTCTAAAACCTGCAAATCGCTTAATTTGCTCATCACTCGCTTTCAAAAACGGCATACCGGGAAAATGCTTCAGCGAACGCCTAAAGTTCCTCGCTAAATCCCCTATCGGCCACCACGCCTCCGCGCCTTCCGGGACTCCCTGGACCTTCCTTTTACTGCCTTCGATTTCTGCGGGTCTCGTTTCGACTCCGAAGGAGCGCTCGAAGATGGTTTGCAGTCTCGGGTCACATTCGACAATGACCGAATCAACCAATCTCTGAACGTCTGGAATGCACGACGCAAAGAAAACTTCATCCCCTATCCCCTGATCGCCAATGATCCAAAGCTTTTTAACCCGAGACCCATTCCAACGAGGAATCGGAAACGGATTACTGTCTTTCCAGTGCCACAAGCCTAAGTGATAATCCGACTGAAACTCCCAACCAGACCAGTCCGAATAATCACCCAAGTAAAAACGGGCCTGACAACGCGCCCAGCGTGCGTTAGGCGGCTCGTCAGGGACTAGATGCAACTCACCCCTACGATATGCCTTCTCAAGCTTCCTGATCGCGTTCTGGCGCTTTAGAGGGCTGGCACCAGTGGCTTTCTCAAGGACCAAGCGGATGGAGCGGAAATCAATCTCTCGGGCTAGCTGCAACGATCAAACTCCCACGACTTGCGCCAGAAAAACACACGAAAGTACAAACCACGCGGCAACACCCAAGAACTCCACCGAAACTCAAGATTGAATATCGGGCCGCGCTCGTTAAACGCGAAGGCAAAGAGCGTTCGGCTAACCCTTATGTACGACTCGCCCACGCCGCTTCCTCATGTAGTCCCGCATGTAGGCGTTGTATGCTTCTCTGCTGCGCCTGTTTAGCGTGCGGGAAATTGAAGCTGAATCTTTTTCACCGGAAACCGCTCGCCCACCTTTTGGCACAGCTTTATGAACTCGCGCTCCCGATAATTCGGCCTGCCGATTTTCAGCACAACCTCTGGGTTGTCGCGCTTCAGGATTTTCCCGCGAAAGACTCGCCGCGTTGCCGTGATTACTTTCGTCGGACTTACATACTTCGTGGCCCGACGTGCATTCTGGGCCAGCAGCGTTTCTATTACCTTCTCGATCATTATTAATCGCCTCCGTGTTAATCGCAGATTTGTTAATCGCACGAAACCTTTCGCACCGCATGCGAGGGTCATGCTTGTTACCGCAAGCGCGACATTTCATATTGGCTCGAAAAATTCGGGAGAGGCTATACGTGCACGCTCACGGTCGCGCTGGGGGGGGGGCACCCCGTCCCGCCCTCCGCCCACCTACACAGTCTTTTGCTGCGCCGCAGTTCGCATAACATTCATTATGTAAAGTGAAATGCGATGCAATACTGCCTTTAATCAACCGCTTACGTGTTGCATGCGCCTTTGTGCGCTCGCACATGGCATTTCGGGGTGATTATTGCTGCTCTGCGTCATGCGGCCTTGATGCCTGGAGCGTCCTTAGCTCGATCCGCCAGGAGCTTAGTCAGCAGATCGGGGAATGCGTCTATAAGCTGTTGAAACTTGGCCATAATCTGCTCTTCCGTGAGCTTGTCGTCGGGATTGATGGTCGTTTGCTCGACGGCGGACAAGGACGGGCGCAGCTTATCGTAGATTGCGCGTAGAGCTGTTACTTGGGTCGCGCTTAATTCGACTTTCCCAAAGCCATGATCAGCAAGCCTGTTCTCTACCTGACTCAGCCGTATCTTCTCTTTGGTCTCCGGGTCGTGATTACGTTTATGCCGCACTCCGTTCAAGCCCGTTTTGCCCGTTATTCTTGCCATAGTTCTTCGCCCATAACTCTATTAGTGTCAGGCATTGCCTCAGGTCTTTGGCCCACAGCATCGGAGCGCGGCCATCTATGATCCACTCGATAGTCTCCGCAACGCACTGGTCTGTCCGTAGATACCATTCCCCACGCACGGATCGGCCTTTGAGACGCTTGTGCATCCGCTGCTCAGTCACTTGCCCGCCGTTACATGCGCCAAGCAGAACGAGCTTATGCGGGCATCCTGTCTGCATTTGCTCCATGCGAGACTTAATATTTGTCGCGGTACCAATCTTAACGAAGTCAGATCCCTCGGCATGGATCGCATACACACAGCCATCACGATACTTCTTAGCCGGTTTGCCTAACGCTGCCGCATCTCTTTCTGCGTTAGAGCGGACTCGCCCTAGTCCCTGCCCCTTCTTTCCAGCCATTCTCAATACCTCGGCATCTTCCCCGGTTTCATCTTTCCGGGCTTCATCGGTTTCTTTTGTTTCATCGCGCGTCCCTCTCTATCAGCATGTCCGTGATCGGCCAAAATGCAATCAATGCATCGTGAGGCTCGAAGCTCGATTTGAGCCCGTTGCTGTTCTCGATCCATCGTATTGGGTGGACGCATTGCACGCGGCGACTGGTGAATCTCACGTTATTTAGACATCCATTGTGATGAGTGACGTAAGTTACGAACCATTCTTTCACTGCCTCGCGTCCTCCTCTACTCGTTGAGCTACGAGCTCTTTCCACGGTCTTTCTACCGCATCGATCACCGCCTGCCAGCTATGCGCTCTGCGTTTCGCCTCGTCCAGCGGCTCTCGTCCATCCCAGCGGTAGTCACGCATGGCTTGGTAGTAGATGGATTCCGCTTGTTCGGGCGTCACACATCACCCATACGCGATCCGGTCATCTTTCCTCTCGTCCCACAGCTCGACGACACATTCCTCCCTCAGCCGGCACGCCTTTCCCCGATACTCGATTAGCTCGCCCTCGGGAATCAGCAATATCTCAGGCGCCTCGTTCTGAGAGTTCATGTAAGTCTTTGATTCCATGGCCTAGAAAATATTTATGCGTCCGGCATCAAATAGTTGTTGACACGCATCGGTCAACAAGTCATACTGCACTCGTCATCACTTGATGACACCCACTGAGGAGCACGAAATGGACCTCCAACAAATTCGCAGCAAACTGGACCTCGCCGGCGTCACTTATCGCGTCTGGAAGGATGTTCGCGTCTATGTCACCAGCACGCCGAACGGCGGCAGGGGTGACTACGGATATCTTGCCGCCGGAGATGACGGCAGCACTGGGACCTGCCAGGGAATCAGCAAACGCAAAGGCGAAATCTCCGCGATTCTGCGCGGGTAGGAGGAGACCATGATTTACGCCTTCCCTCTCACTATTCGCCCGCTTGGTTACACCGCATGGGCAGTCGCGGACTCTGTTGACAAGGCAGCAGACCTCTACCAGCAGGCCGTCAATCGCGGCCTTTCCCGCGTCAGGATCATCGACGCGGACGGAATCGACATCACGGATTCCGTGATCCATGAGGATGTATGACCGACCACCACAACTGCAACCGGCTCCGCACAGCGTATCTCGCCGTGGCGGCCGCAAACGTAATGGAGACCACCATGACCTACCGCTACTACCAGGACGAGCACAAGGCTCTTGCCGCCATCACCATCGCCAAAGCTCAGGGCAAGCAGGCCTACATGATCCACTACCGCGCGGGCACGATCGAAGTCCGCATCTGGTAGACCATGACCCTCGCCGCGCGCAACTGGCTCGGCTACTACATCACCCAGGAGACCATCATGAGCACAACTCGCGCAGCAAACAGCGACAACAGCGACGCCAGCCAAATCGCCACCCACCCCTCAGCCTCCGACGAGGAGCGCATCGCCGCAGCTCACATCATGGCTGCATACGACCTGCGCACCGTGTGTGAGCGATCCAACATCGCTACCGTGCAGACAGCTGGGCAACGGCTGGGTCTGTGGTGAGCATGACCCTCGCCGAATTCCGCCGCCTCGCCGATGCGCACAAACTCACAGGGCGCACCCGCGAGGCGCTGCAGCTCCTCTACGTGGATGGCCTAACAGGCTCGCAGGCGTCACGTAAGGTCGGTATCGACCGTGCAGCCGTCAGCCGTGCGAGAAAGCGCCTGGAGCGGCCTCTGTGCCCTTCCTGTGGGCGTCCTGAGTGAGACCTATAGCGCGCCTCTGGTGAAAGTCCTACGCCATCCCCTTATGAGTGGTTTGACCTGACGAATGCAGGCTAACGTAAGGAGCGGAGATAGGAGGACTTTCGCCAGAAGCGGCGTACAGCAACATTTAGTTATCGATTTGTTGCTCTCGATAGTTTCTGCCTATCGTCACAGGCTTAGGCCGCCCCAGCCCCCAGACCTGTAGGTCTGTCGCAAGGGCTTAAGCAGCTGCTTGGGCTCGGTATCGATTAGGTTATCAGGGATGGCTAACGGCCATGACTCGCTGTGCCTTGCGGCGGTCTTACGGGGCTTTCCCTGTTTATCGCTTCCTCGTCGAGCAGACAATTCAGCGGCTCCGGGCGGCGCTCAGAGCGATCTGTTTTCTTCCCGGCGGCCCAGACCAAGGCCCACTACTTATGGCGGGGAGTGCCAATGAAAAAGCCCCGCACCATTTCTGGCCGGGGCTCTGATTTCCGGGCGCGTCTCGTCCTCCCACAAGGACGATGACGAGTAATTTCCCGTAATTTGGACGCAACTTTCCTACGGGGCTTAGGATGCCTGAAAATTATGCTGCCGTCAAGCACTTTATTCGCCCAACCACACATTTTTTTTACGAAGGGCGGTTTGTAGGTGAAGTCGGGCGTTATCGAGCACATGCTGGTAATTTCCCCTAGGAAAGCGATAGACGGCCCTCAGATATGCGTGGTGAATGGCACACTGCTCTATGGCCGGAAGGCTTTCTATGGCCGCGTTAGTGGCCTCTGCGGCCCACTTATCCAAGTTCTCCCAAGCCGTCCACCCCTCAGAGTCAAAGCTGGTGTAATTCTGCAATCCACCGCTGGCCCACTTGGGAAGGCCGTCAGGCTTCGCGCCTTGGTGCATCCAACTCACCCAATTACGCAGGTGGCACTCCACCATAGAGGCGGCAGCGCTGGCGATTTCTAACGGCTCTCTCAGGTTGGCTATGGCGGCTCTCCTGGTTACTGGCGGCGCAACGTGAACGCGTTTACTTCGTGCCTCTCCTGCGGCTTGGGCTGCTCGACCTTCTGATCCAAACTCATCACATAGTCATGTAGGCGGTCGTATGGGTCGGGATCGCCCCAAAACAGAAACACCAAAACGCAAAATGCGAGTATTTCCACGAATGCGCTCATCACTCTCTCCCATCCCTCGTTATCGCCGCATGCCATCTGCGAAGGGTGTTTACTGTTTCGGATACGTCGTCTAGGTTTCTCACGAGGCGGCGCATCACGGGTAATTCCTTCTGCCGCGCACTCTCCCCACGCTTGCCGTACGATGTATCCGGGTTCTTCACTTCGACCAGCATCGTGACGCCTCCGTGCTGTACCGTAAGATCCCAATCACCATTGGTCCGATGAACGCGACAGCCGAGTCGCTCGAATGCATCGGCTATCGAGCCATGGTTGGCGTCTGTACGGCGGGCTCTCACTAATCACCATCTCCTTGGTTGACCTACGACAATCTCAGACATCTTCACGCCCTCCGGCATACGTTCGCCGTACTCATACCCCGGCATGCGCGTATGTGTTATCTCCGCCTCCGGGAAATGCTCGCGTATGTCGTCCGCGAATGCGGCAAGCTCGGGATAGGCGGCGCGACGTTGGGATTTAGTCATTCCAAAACCTCTGTGGGAATTGCCCCTCTGTGAACTGGCGCGACGGCTCGTGATAGTCCAGACCGAAACGACCCAGCCAGTTGATGCGCCCGCGCTGCTTGTCTATTCCCAACACGCAATCAGGACTCTTCGGGTCCTTCGCTTTGTTGCGCCAGACGTTAAACACGTAATCAGCCATCGAGTAGATTTCATGGCCCCCAGCAATGTCGTGCGCGCCCCCAGGTTGATCCTCCCCGCCCTTTCCATCACGCTTACGCATGTGGGCCACAAGATGTACCGTCATGCCGGTATCCTTGGCGACGGCCTTTAGCTCACCCACGAACGCCGCTTGCGCTTCATAGTCATCTCGAGATACGCCGAGCATCATCAGACTGTCGACAACCACCTGAGTGATGCCGAGCTCCGCGGAGGCATACCGCAGCAGCGCGAGCATTCGTTTCGGCTCTACCCTCCCATGTTGGTCATACAGCCACAGATTCCCGGTGACGTACTGCACGTAGCGATCAATAACTCTCGGAGTCGGCTCTCCGGTACCGCAGGCCATGATTGCGAGGTCGTGCCAGACTTCGGAGATTTCTTCCTCCATCGATGCGACGAGCGACTTCTCACCCTCGTGGATCGCCCATAGCATGAGCTGCTTTAGAGCCGCGGTTTTGCCGTGGTGACTCCATCCGGTCCAGATCGCCACCTTCCCCAATTTAACGAGGCATTTTCCAGAGAATTTAGGCCACGGCAGCGTTAATCCAACCTCCCCCGCTGCTCCAAGCAAAAGCCGTTTCTTTCCCTCCTCCGCGAGCGTTTCCGCTGGAATGATTCTCGCGGTATCGGAGGGCTTGAGGTAACGCTCCCAGTCGATTTCCTCCCCCTTGATGACGCCGTTGAATCGACGCAAAGCTCTTTCCGCTAGCGACATACGTTCTCCAGCGCACGGTTGATGTTCCCAGCGATCTGAAACAGCCGGTCCCTATCCGCGAGGCTTAATGGCTTCCCGCGGCTCATGTCCTCGGCAGCTATGGCAACTATCGTTGCCTGATACGCGAGGGCTTCCAGCGCGGTCCTGGCATTAAAGGCGATGGGTTTGACTGCGTGAACATCGGGCAATGTCTCGGGCATGAGGTCTGCCGGCTTCAACCCGAGTGAATCAACGATGCTTTCAAAAGAACATTCCGCGAAGCACCGCACGATGATGCCGCCAGCATTGCCAATCCCTACCGCGAGGCTCGGACTCTTGTCGTCGTGAGCGGGGCAGCATGCCAGCCACCCATTACCGGACGGCCGGACCTTTTGGAGATGCGTTAGAAACGATTCGATGTTCATCCGTCCACCTTCACGCCGCCAGACTCCGCCTCGGCACCATCCCATCGCTCTCCGTTGAGATACGTCTGCGGCATAGGCTCATAGCCATCCATCCAGCCTTTCGTCCGCTTCATCGCCTCCACATGCGCAATGATTTCCACGGAACGCTTCTCCAACCCCTTCCGCGACCAAACGGTTAGGCATTTCGATTTGCCCTGCTTACGGTCTCCCTTGGGCCATGCTTCCCAAAAACTCACAAAGCCGGGAGGCGATATGCTTTTGTCTTTATATGAAGTAGAAGAAGAAGAAGAAGGGCCGTAACCTTGACCCCCACCCAAGGTCTCACCAATTGGGTGGGTTGGTGATCCTATTGGTGTTGGCTTTGGTGATACCTTTGGTGCATCACCGAACCGCGTTCCATCGCCACGTTTGGAGCGGATGTATTCGTCGCGAACCATGCGGCTCGAAAACCATATCGGCCCATCTTGAGCGGGCAAGAGCGAGACCGGATCTCCATCCTTGCCGGCGTGACGTGGCTTATAGATGAACTCTTCGGTGCGCTCCCCGATGTCTGCGCCCTTTAGAACGCCCTTTGTGCGCAGCGCTCTCAAATCGGCCACCTTGCATCCGACGGCTTGGGCAATTTCCTTAAGCGGCCATCGAATGACGCCGTATTCGTCGGAGTCGTGCATGAGGCACATAACATCGATCCATACGCCCTTCTCGGCGTGCGTGCAGCGGCGAAGCTTGGCATTGCCCTGCCAATCACCTGTGTAAAACTGGAATGCCGGTCGCTTCACTACCTATCGCCTCGTTGTCGTCGTTATCTGGCTTACGTCAGCCCTAGCCGCCGCTCCATCTCATGGACCATCTCCGGCGTTCGCTCGTAATGCAGCCTCACAAACCGTCGCCAGTAGGCACTAGCCGCCTGTCTGTCGTGGTTGTCCCAGGATTCGCACATGCCCTCTAATGCATCGCGCTCGCGTTGTGCGTGCAGATCGTCGGGTGCGGGTGAGTGGGCATGGTTGGTCACCCCACCATCCCCCGGTTAGCGCGGCTCGGAAATTTGATCTGCTTGATCGTTATGCGCCCAGCTATGCGATAAGCACCCTCTGCGATCGCGTCAGGATGGCTTACAGGACGTTTCTGCGGCTTGGGTGAGGCATTGAGCGCGGGCATCCCAGGAAGGCCGTATACGTTCTCACAGCGCTTAAAGAGATCGCCATCTATCGGCACCTGACCTATGCGCGCGATCCGCTCCTGAGTGCGCAGGTTGGTCATCGTATTTGCGACTTGCCGAGTCGGCATTTTTAGCGCTAATGCGATTTCCTTGGCCGTCGCCGGGCCGTTCTCCAGCTCTTTCAGGATGCGGTCCACAAGAGTCACGCGATCGCTCACGATGCTCTCTTCGTCCGAGCCTTGAACGTGCCCTCGGGTAATCTCTCGATACACGTGCGACGCAGGCGCCTCCAGTTGTCCACGGTGGGCGACCAGAGGTAGCGGATTAGCAGGAGCATCGGTTTCATGGGTGTCTCCGGGTTAGGCGGCGAGAGCGATGAGTATCCATGCAATAAACACGATTAGCGCGCCGAAAATCAGGCCGCCAATTGCCCCGCTCCGGGGATTCCAGAAATGCCACCCAGGAATGATTTTCATCGTTGCCCTTTCATGTCGTAGTTATCGGCGGTGCTACGCAGTGCGCTGAATCAATCCTCGCAATAGCGAGTTCTCACGTGCAAGGCGATCGTTATCCTCACGCTCTAAGCGAAGCCTGCGCTCCAGCTCGGATTCCTTCGGGGTGAGTACGTATCCGCGACGGTCCGCGAGCCAAATAAGCGGGACTTCATTGCCGAACTCGTCGAACATCTGCTCGTATCTGTCATGCGGGAATGCGCGCTTTCCATCCTTGATGAGGGACCACGTAGTAGCGTCGATCCCTAGGACGCGCGCCTGATCCTTGTCGTTTTCCAGTGCGGCCAGCTCGGCACACAAGACGATTGCCTTCGTCATGCTTTGCTGGCGACTCACGATGCCGGTATCCACCGCCACGGGCTTGCGCGGCAGGCGTAGTGATAGTTGCTCCGAAACATCCGTCATGACTGTTTGCTCACGTTTGCGGACGGTTTAAGGGCAAAATTTTTCCTCGCAGTAAGGACGGCGTTTTTATAAGCGGCCTCGGCGGCCATTTGTGAGGAATAGGAGCCTATGTATTTGCCACAACAAGTGACTTGGAACGACGCGGATTTACCACGCCGGACAAGTGTCCAGCCGCGTGCTCTAGCCTGCCTGTTGATATCGCGCTGCATCACACGACCGTTGAGATACGCGTCTCGGATGTTTTGCGACCACGGGATTATTTCGACATTTCCGTCCGCATATGGACCTTGGTCGCCCCTTCTTGCCATTACGTATTTGCCGATACCTTTCCCACGCTGTTCGAGCCGACCGGAGACAGTCCAAATCGTCAGCCAATCGTCATACGAGAGCATCCACTCAATGCCTCTAGTAAGGGCTTGGCGACGTTGTTGCGCGAACCGTTGCTGAAGAGAATCGCGGGCCATTTCAGATCGACGCCATGACGACGACACACGAAAAAAAACCCGACACGAAGGCCGGGAAACCTGCGAAAACGCAGGCAGAGGAATGGGGCGACCGTTCCGGCACTAGCAGGGACGAGATGCTTGATCTGCACACAGGGCCAGCCCCTAGTAACCGCTCCCCGGATCGCCCGGAAGTTAATGCGGTCTCAGGCCGGCTTGCCGATGCAGCCGTCATCGTATGTGCCGGGAGTCCCGGAACGGTCGTAGAAGGTGATGGACGGCCGGACGCTACCCCGGCTGCTTCGATCCTGGACTCACATCTCGGCCCGGACGGCGCTCGCTCACCGTTTGATCCGTATAAGCAACTGCGAGGCTGCAGCGATTGGCCTGATGCTCTGAGTACGAAGCCCCTTCTGCTCTGTAGCGCGTCTGCTTTCCGCGCCGCGTCCATCTTAGAGGGTGAGCGGGACAGCATTTCGACGGGGCTTGGTCCCGTAGCTGCCACACGTGTATCTCGCACAGGGGACGCCCAAGCGCCTAACCCTTCGTGCCAGCTCTGCATGAGAGCGCCGCTCATTGAAAAGGGTGAGCGCTGCCCGAGTTTCACGGGTCGATGCATAACGGGGCTCAGAACTCCCGTCTCCACGCTTACCGGCGTGGCCGCAGCGCTCATTGAAAAAGTTGACTCTCCCCGCAAAAACCGCCCGGCGCGCATTGTCGAATTTATTGACGACATAACCGGGAAGGCTGTCGGATACGACGAGCTGCGGCGGGTCATGGGGGATGTGGAATGACGGCATGTGGATTGCATGCGCTACCGGCCCCTATATGGGAAACGCTCTGGAAGCCGCAGGCTCAGCTCGCACTCCCGCCGCTTGGGAAGGGGCTTTTTGTTGCTTTTCTCTGCGTAAAGCCACTGGTAGACAGACTGGCGATCCACGCCGAAAAACTCGGCGGTTTTCTTCACGCTCCCAAAGAATTTGATAACGGACGAAGTCTTCATGGCCCGATTAAAGCATGCTGTAAGCCGTCGCGTCAAGCATTCTTTAAGGTCCGCCGTGGATAATTCGGACGCCATGAATATTGGGGACCGGATAAAGACGCGCCGAACCGAACTCGGCCTAACGGTCGTTTGCGTAGCCAAGTACGTAGGGGTTACGGTGCAGTCCGTCTATCAGTGGGAATCCGGCGATACGAAGGGGCTGAAGCCCGCCAACCTGGTAGCCGTGGCCGAATGCCTCAAAACGACGGAGAAGTGGCTGGCGACCGGAAAGGAGCCTAAGAGCAGGCCGCTTACGGATCGCGCCCTATCCCCCGTCGAGCAGGAGCTGCTAGAGCACTTCGGGAAACTCCAGGACGACGGAAAATCGGCAGTAATGGCGATTTCTCGTCAGCTTGCAGCGCAGCATAAGGGCGAAAAGGGAAAGTAGATCGCGCTACGCGCCGCCTTGGTGCGGCGTGGTACATAACTCGCGTAGACTCGCCTCGCAGCGAAATAACGATAATCGGAGGCGCTTACGGTGAGACACTATTTTCTGAATGAGGAAGAGATAGACCTAATCAACCACGTCCGGCTGCTGACCCAAACACAAAAAATAGCGATAATCTGCGCTGTCCACGAACTAACCGCCAATCGAAATTTGCGGCAGTTTTCATCGACTCCGAGTAACGTCATACCCCTCCCCACCCGCACCTAGGGAAACAAAGGCCGGATCATCATTCCGGTCTTTTTTTATCTTTAGTTTAAAGAATGCTTGACAGCATGAATTACGGTATGCTTTAATCTCTCCACGCTCACCGAAACGAGCGGACAAGGAGACGGAGATGGAGAAGAATGGGAAAGCCGATGTGCTCATGGCATATAAAGGATTTGATGCCGAGTTCAAATGCCGCGACTTCCAATTTGAGGTTGGCAAGACGTATGAGCATGACGGCCCCGTTTCCATCTGCTCGTCAGGCTTCCATGCATGCGAAATGCCGTTTGACGTGTGGTACTACTACGCTCCGCATTCCTCGCAGTTTGCCAGCGTGACTCTCAGAGATGTGAGCAAAGAGACGAGCGACGACAGCAAGCGCGTTGCAAAGAAGATCACGGTAGAGGAGAAGCTCTCGCTGTTCGGCTTCATCCGAGCGCAAGTGAAGTGGACGAGCGAGCTCGCCGAGAAAGAGGCTGCCACCACGGGCTACGAGGCCCACGCTGCCACCACGGGCTACGAGGCCCACGCTGCCACCGCGGGCTACGAGGCCCACGCTGCCACCGCGGGCGACAGGGCCCACGCTGCCACCACGGGCTACGAGGCCCACGCTGCCACCGCGGGCTACGAGGCCCACGCTGCCACCGCGGGCGACTGGGCCAACGCTGCCACCGCGGGCTACGAGGCCCACGCTGCCACCGCGGGCGACAGGGCCCACGCTGCCACCGCGGGCGACAGGGCCCACGCTGCCACCGCGGGCGACAGGGCCCACGCTGCCACCACGGGCTACGAGGCCCACG
>Ga0255338_1003067_pt1 | contig 21402 bp, 20 predicted proteins | sample MeOH1_35cm_T4_19_FD_203715 | JGI IMG/M metagenome (GOLD analysis project Ga0255338, IMG submission 203715) | Sandy soil microbial communities from University of British Columbia, Vancouver, Canada - MeOH1_35cm_T4_195 | ecosystem: Engineered > Artificial ecosystem > Sand microcosm > Unclassified ...
GGAGAAGTGGAGCCAGACGAAGACGAACGCCACCGCGAGCCACACGTGCTGCGCGGCACGCGTAACGGTAGGAAACTCACGCGGCGGGTGGGGACCCCTCAACATCGGCACGGCTCCGGCAAAATGGTCGCTCTATACTCCCTCTCATTATAGAGGCAGCACTCGATCCGAAGCGGGGGTATGAGCGGAGAGCGAATGCGCAGTGGGTGCTCGGTCAACCCAAAGTCGAATGGTTAGCGCCGATGGGAAAGTGGGAGTGGAGGCGGCGAGACGCCGCCTCCCCCACTTTCCCATCAACTGGCACCGAGAAGGTGACTCGGCCTCGTTCCGCTTCACCAGTCATGTCCTTCTTTACCGACCACCCGGATTGCGAAGCAATCGGAGCGCGGAGGCAATTGACAGAGCCCCATGAACTCACCAGCATATTTCACCTGGCCCGCCGCGCTGGCTGCAGGGCACGCGTTCTTTCTGGTCCCGGTTGCCAGCTGCCTGGGTGCGGAAATGCTCGCCGCTGCGAGTATGCGCTGTGACGGCAAGGGAGTATGGGAGACGGAGTCGCGCTGACTACTGACAGGGGTGATCGGACTTCTCATACCGATCTGCGGCACCGTCTTCGCTTCCGAGCGGAGCCAGCCGTCCGAAGTGGGCCAATGGTTGATTGAGGCCCTGCTGATCCTTGAGCTGCCCCTGGTTGTGGGCGTGGTTTATCGGCTCACGGGAACTCGCTTGGTCGCAGTATTACTGACTCTACCGCAGGTCTGGTTCGCCGCTTGGGCATTCCTCGTCAACTCGATGCCGAAACGAGGGATCTGGCTTTGACGAGTTCAGCAGTGCGACCGGGCGCAAATCAGAAAAGCAAAAACCCCCGCGAGCGCATCGCACTCCCAGGGGCTCTTGCACGGACTCGCGAAACGCGGACTACGCCAGCGCCGCGAGAATCTGCTCTTCGATGTCGAAGTTCGCGTAGACGTTCTGAACGTCGTCATGGTCTTCGAGTTGATCCATCATCCGGATCATCTGCTGCGCGACCTTGTTCTCCGTGATCTGAACGGTGGTGCTCGGGATCATGGTCACTTCGGAGTGGGCAATCTTGAAGCCAGCCGCTTCCAGGCCGTCGCGCACGGCGGCGAACTCTTCCGGCGCGGTGTAGACGTCAAACGTCTCCTCTTCGGTCTTCACGTCGTCGGCGCCTGCCTCGATCGCGGCCTCCATCACCTGGTCTTCCGTCTTCCCGTCCTTGGGAATCGAGATCAGACCTTTGGGCGTGAACAACCAGCCGACGCAGCCGGACTCGCCCAGGTTGCCGCCGCACTTGGAGAAGATGTTTCGCAATTCGGACACGGTGCGGTTGCGGTTGTCCGTAGCGCACTCCACCAGGACCGCCACGCCCGAAGGCCCGTAACCCTCGTAGGTGAGCTCTTCGTAGTTCGCGCCTTCCAACTCACCGGAGCCCCGCTGGATGGCGGACTTGATCTTGTCCTGGGGCATCGAGTTCTCACGGGCCTTCTGAACGGCCATCCGCAGCCGCAGGTTGCCGTCGGGGTTACTCCCGCCGGCGCGGGCCGCCATGATGATTTCGCGCGAGATCTTGGTGAAGATCTTGCCGCGCACCGCGTCCATCTTGCCTTTCTTCAGGCGGATGTTATGCCACTTAGAATGCCCCGACATCGGTCGTTACTCCGCTCTCTGATGGCCCCACTTTGACTGCGGCCGGCAGCGTACCTATAGGTGCCTGAAACGTGTCTCGCGAGATTCTCCCTGCGCCAGCCGGCAGAGAACCCCAGGGAAGGGTGAGAAAACTAGCACTCGACTCCCGAACCGTCCGATTATACTGAACGGCCCGGAAGGTCGTCAAACCGGCCAGCTTCCGACCATTTGCATTAACCGCATAATCAGGCGCTCGATGGCTCGCTAACCTTGCCGTATCCGGCCTTTGGAACGCACAGTGCGGGCGCAACTGTGAGCAGGCGATTGAAATGAGTGATGACTGCGCATTTACGAGTATCTCACCCGACGCCGTCTCGGCCTACGAGCAAGAGGGTGTGATTTGCCTGCGCGGCTTGTTCACGAGTTCCTGGCTGGAGTTACTGGCAGCCGGCATCGAGCGCAACCTTGGCGAACCGGGACCGTTCGCCAAGCGTTACACCCCTGTAGGCGCGCCGGGGCTCTTCTTTGGAGACTATTGCAACTGGCGACAGATCCCGGAGTACGCGGCTTTTCTCTTCAATTCGCCGGCGTCCGAGGCGGCGGGTCAGCTCATGCAGTCGCAGCGGGTCAATCTGTTCCACGAGCACGTGCTGGTCAAGGAACCGGGGACGCTGGAGCGGACACCGTGGCATCAGGACCAGCCGTATTACTGCGTGGATGGCGCACAGATCTGCAGCATCTGGCTGCCGCTCGATCCGGTCCCGCAGGAAACCTGTCCGGAATTCGTCGCCGGTTCGCACCGGTTCGTGGATAACCGGGACCATCCCACCACCGAGCCGGGATTCCGCGCAGTACCGGACGTCGACGCCGAACGGTCTTGCTACCGCATTCACTCCTGGGATCTCCGGCCGGGTGACTGCATCGTCTTCCACGCGCTCACGCTGCACGGGGCGCCCGGAAACCAGCTCTCTCACCGTCGCCGCGCGTTCGTCTCCCGGTGGACAGGCGACGACGCGCGCTTCGTACTTCGCTCCGGCTTTATGTCACCGCCCCCGCCGCCTGACGCCCCATCGCCGGGCAGCCGGATGGACAGCCCGGCTTTCCCGGTAGTCTGGCCGCGAGAAGAAAGGCGTTCCGATGCCGGAGTTGCCTGACATCATGGCCTACTTGCACGCCCTGGAGCCGAGAGTGGTGGACCAGGCGCTGCACCGGGTACGCCTCGGCAGTCCGTTCCTGCTGCGCACCGCGGTGCCGCCAATCGGCGAGGCGGAGGGAAAGCGGGTTGTGGGCCTTCGCCGTCTCGGTAAACGTCTCGTTTTCGCGCTTGAGGACGAACTGTTTCTCGTGCTCCACCTGATGATCGCCGGGCGGCTGCACTGGAAGCCGGTGGGTGCAAAGCTTTCGTCGAAGAACACCCTTGCCGGATTCGATTTCGACGCCGGTACGCTTACCCTCACGGAAGCGGGCACGAAGCGGCGGGCCGCCCTACATCTGGTGCGGGGCGAAGTAGCGCTTCGGGAGCATGACCGCGGCGGGCTCGAAGTATTGGAGGCCGATGCGGAGGCCTTCGCGGCCGTCCTGATGCGCGAGAATCACACGTTGAAACGGTCACTCACCGATCCGCGTCTGTTCTCCGGAATTGGGAATGCCTATTCGGACGAGATCCTTCACCGGGCCCAGCTTTCACCGGTAAAACTGACGAGCCGCCTCACCGAAGCCGAAATCGCGCGCCTCCACGCTGCCACTCAAGCGGTGCTCACCGAGTGGATCGAGCGGCTCTCCACGGAGGCTGGCGAGCGATTTCCCGAGAAGGTAACCGCCTTTCGTCCGGAGATGGCAGTCCACGGCCGTTACGGACATCCGTGCCCCGTTTGCGGATCACCGGTGCAGCGGATCACTTATGCGGATAATGAGTCCAACTACTGTGTCACCTGTCAGACGGGAGGCAAGGTTTTGGCAGATCGTGGCCTCTCGCGTCTGCTGGGAGCGGACTGGCCCCGAACCCTCGCAGAGCTCGAGGAGCGCCGAGGTGATGCACCGCAGCTGATTTCGTCTAAAATTCCGTAGGAGTATATCTGACACAAGCAGCCGCTTCAGACGAGGCGCGATCCGCGGTAGAAGGTGAAATGGTGGCGCAGGAAGACATGCAGGACATCTTGATTGTAGAAGACGAGCCGGCCCTACGAGGGATGCTCGCCGAGCTCCTGTCGTCCCGGGGCTACTCAGTGGCTACCTGCGCCAATGGAGAAGAGGCCATCAACTTCCTATCGGAAAATACCCCGCCGCGGCTCATCTTGCTCGACCTCATGATGCCCGTCATGAGCGGCTGGGAGCTGCGCGACAACATGCTCTCCAATCCCCGGTGGCGTGACATCCCGGTGGCCGTAGTCTCCGCGCTCGACGAGATCCCGCGCACGCTCAAATTCGTGGCCTACATCGGCAAGCCCATTGACGTCGGACGCCTCTTCGCCGTCGTCACCGAGTACTGCGATTGACGGCCCTGCCGGCCATGTCCGCACGTCACATCACACCCGTTGGCAGGGCCGGACCGTAGCGCCAACTACGCCACCGCAGCCGGGGCTTACCTACCGCGATTCCGTCCGCCGCGAAGGGCACTCGACCGTTCATTCTTGGCGCCGGAGGTCTGCCACGGCTTGAATGGCACTCGGAATTCAGCGGTCGCAGTGGCTCTCACGATCCCGGCGTGTGGTCAGCCAATTGACGTAGGTGCTCGGCCACACTCACCGGATGACGAGGCCGGTCCGTGTACGCCGCGCACGGCCGATGCTGATCCCGGACGCGACCAGCCGCTTGCGTCAGCGCACGCCAACCGGTATACTGTCCCGGACTTTGCGGCTGCGCCGTAAAGCGGTCCCGGATCGTCTAATGGTAGGACACCGGCCTTTGGAGCCGTGAATTGGGGTTCGAATCCCTGTCCGGGAAACATTGAGTGAAAAGCCCCTCCGCACGCGGAGGGGCTTTTCTTTCGTATCTGGCTCGCGCGACTACCTGGAGCGGGAGCTGACGTGGAGCACGCCCGCCGCATCCTGATAGGAGTAGACGCCGGCGGCCTTCGCCAAGGCGGCCACAGCCTCTTCGGCCGAAGCGCCCTTCACGTTCGCGTAGCCCACGCGGCGGTCGGAGAGGGCGGCGTCATCCATGACTACCCGAACGCCCGCGCTCTCTTCCACGCGGCGCAGCGCGTGCGGCAGCGGGCTCTCGATTACCGTCATCGCCACCTTACCGGCCGGAGCGGCGGACTTGGACGTAGAGCCTTTAGGCAGCTCGCGGAGGTAGATGTTGCGCCACTCCAGGCGGTTGCCGTGGTGCTGCAACTCGATGGGGCCGACTTCCGGCAGCGGCTTACCGCGCTCCCAGTAGTTCTCCAGCGGCACGTTGTCTACCACCAACTGGTCGTTCAGCTTCACCCACACGCGGTCGCCCACCATCTTGATGTAGAAGGTGTTCCACTGACCTACGGGCTTGTCGGCGACCACCGTCGGCCGGCTGGGGTTCTTCTGATTGTTGTAGAGCCCGCCGGAGCCAATGAACTTTCCGTCCAGCAGGGCGGGGGGGCCCGCATCCCAGATCTGCACCTGCGGATTGCCGCGCAGGTAGATTCCGCTGTCGCCCAGGGGCAGGATCTTCCAGTCCACGTACAGCTCGAAGTCGCCGTAGTCTTTGACGCTCTGAAGGCTCTGGCCCTTGCCGTCGTAGACGAGGACGCCGTCCTGAACGCTCCAATGCATCCGCATGGATTCGTCCGCTTTGGCCTGTTCCGCCTTGCGCTCCTCCGGCGTCATCTTGTTGCGCTTGGGCAACTCGATCAGCCCCTGCCAGTTCGTAAGGTCTTTGCCGTTGAACAAGGCAATGAACCCCTTCGGCGGCTTGTTGTTCGGTGCGGCCGACGCAGCGGGACCGAACGCTAGTAGCGCCGCCGCCGCGAGACCGGTCATCGCGAAGAGGGTGTGCGCTTTTGTAACTCGCATGCTCTACTCCAGTGCTCCCGAACGCCGAGAAGGCGCTACGGGTGGGTTGAAAACTTCGTCATGGGGGAGGTTCACCGCCCACGAAAAAGACCCCTGCCCGGGAGCAGGGGTCTGAAAACGGCGGCCGACCGTGGGTAGATAGCCCAATCGGCCGGCTCACATAAATACGGGGAAAACTCCGCAGCCGGCGCATCTCCCGCTTGCTGGCTACCACAGATCGCAGCGCCGCACAGCCTGGGCATTCCAGGATACGCCGCTGCACCCTGCGTCATCGAAACGATGGACGCAGGCGCATGGTCCCAGCGAACACAGGACTAGCTGGCTTTCCCGATCTTGAAGATCTTCGTGCCGCAGTCCGGGCAAGCGCCCTCGGTCGCCGGTCGCCCATTCTTCATGGTCACTTCCTTAGCGTCCTTGATTTCCTTTTTCGCGCGGCACTTGACGCAGTAACCTTCCATAGTTCACTCCTCCGGTCCGTGTGTGGCCTGCCCACAGCAAAGGTCGGGTGAGAATTCCGACGCAGACGGGGCGCTTTCCTTCTTTCCAGGCACGAACGGAAAAATTTGTTCAGGAAATGTTGCCTGGCAGCCGCAGTGGAAGCCGAATAACGCACTTCAGAGGACGGCCGGCTCCCCGTCGACTTCGCCAGAGGAAGCACATCACGCATCGCCGAACCTCTTCCGAAAGGCCGCAGTACTTCACCGCCCACCGGCCCCTGACGCGACGAGGAGGAACCATTCTGCTGTGAGGCTCTCCTATTCGAAGCTCAATACCTATCGCCAGTGCCCGCTGCGATACCGCTACACGTATCTGGAGCGGCTTCCGCGCCGGCCTCGCCGTCTCTTTCGGGCGGCTCGCCGCATCCACCACGCGCTGATGCGGTGGCTCACCTATGCCCGCTCCGGATCGCCGCGCTGGGAAGAGGTGCGTGCGGCGTATGATAGCGCGTGGGGCGCCATCCAGGACCCTACCGTCACGGAAGACCGGGACTACCAGGAAGGGCTGCTGATCCTGCAGGACTACCACTCCATCAACCTGGAGCGGCCGTGCCGTCCCGTCATGTTGGAGCACAAGTTCGCCGTACCACTGGGCGGTCACGTCTTGATTGGTGCGATCGACCGGGTTGATGCGACGGATTCCGGGTATGAAGTGATCGATTACAAGTTGGACCGGGAACTCCGCAACCAGGAAACGGTGGATGCCGACCTCCAGTTGGCGCTGTACCACCTGGCGTTGGAGGAGAGCCAGGGCATTACGCCGGAGGCGCTGACGCTTTATTTTCTGCGTCACAACATCCAGCGGACCACGTCTAGAACACCAGCCCAGAGCACGGAGTTGGCGCGCTGGGTGATCGGCACCGGCGATGAGATCAGCCGGCAGCGGCAGTGGAGCCCGTGTACGGGGGAGCATTGCCACGGGTGTGATTTCCGCCCGGTATGTCCCGCGCACACCGGCGCGCCGATGCCGCCACCGCTGGTGCGTACGGAACCGAGAGACACACAGCTCTCGCTGTTGCTACCGGAGCCATCGCTACACCCGGTGGCCACAGCGAGCCCATCGGACGAATCGCACGAGCAATTGACGTTGCCGCTCCTGTAAGAGCGCGATACAACCGGAGATATCAGAGCCGGTCTCCTACAGTCCACAGCGTCTTGCAGTGGGGGAGGGCGGCGCCAGAAGGAGCATCCGTCGGAATCTGGACGCGAGGAGAGGAGGAAGTCTCATGTCCGTCGCCAGAGCTTCATCGGAGGTCAGTCCCGCAAACGTCTACCGGCCCGGGGTGCTGCGCCTCGAGCCCGGAGAGCGTCGCCGCCAACCCCGGTTGGCGTGTCCACCGCTGTTCGTGGACGGACTGCCTGCCCTGGCGCACGACGTGAGCCGTACCGGCCTCTCGATTCTGGTGGACCTTCCGCTCCAGGCCGGTGAGGTCTATCGCCTCATCCTCACGGACGCGATCGATGAGTCCGCCCAGATGCTGGAAGCGGAGGTAGTCTGGTATGACGGTACCCGTGCCGGACTGCGCTGGTGCAACCTCAACGCGGATCAGGACATCTGGCTGCGTCATCGCTTCGAGGCCTGGCTGGGTGCGCTGGTCGGCGCCTCGCGCCGTTAGCTGACTCGTGCCGCAAAACCCCCACCTCCACAGCCGCCCCGGGCGATTGACCGCGTGCGTCGAAGTGCGCGGCGATTGCTCGGAGTGGCAGGTGGAGGTTGACGGCACGGCTGCCCGCGCTCTCGCGTACGCCTCGCTCACGGGGCCGCTGCAAGTGGGGGATCTGGTGCTGCTGAATACCACGGCGGTTACCCTCTCGCTCGGCACCGGTGGCACACACTTCGTCCTGGCCCGCCTCGCCCCGGTTCCGCAAACGCCGGACACCGAGGATTTTCCCGGATCCGAGGCCGGGCATATCTTAAAGCTGCGTTATACACCGCTCCAGCACCGGATACTGGCGGTGGAAGACGAGGCCTCCCCGCACCGGAACGCCTTCGACCAGTTCTCCGGACTCCAGGGCACACCAGTCGTCGGCGCGGAGTTACTCAGTCAAGCTGCCGCCGCCGCGATTGCCGCGCGCGCCACGGATCCTCGCCTCCGGATCGTCCTCGTTCACCTGGATTCCGCGGCGCTTCCGCTCGCCTTCTCACGCGTCGTAAGCCGTCTTCGCGCTTCGGGCGTTCTGGATGCCACCGTAACCGTGGGACAATCGTTCGGCGGCGATTACGAGGCCATCAACGTCTACAGTGGGCTAGCCGCTGCGCGTGCCGTGGCCGAAGCGGACCTGATCCTCATCGCGCAAGGACCTGGCAACGCGGGGACGGGCACGGAACTGGGCTTCTCCGGCCTCTCCCTCGTGGAAGCGCTCCATGCGGCCGACTTCCTGGGCGGAGAGGCCATCTTGATCCCCCGCCTGAGCGCCGGTGATGGTCGGAGCCGCCACCTGGGACTGAGCCACCATACGCGCACGATTCTTCGCTGCTTGCGCACGCCGGCCGTGCTCCCCCTGCCGGACCAACACAGCACCGCGCTCCTGGAAATCGACCCCGCATCCGGACATCAGTCGGTCGTCGAAGATCCGGAAAGCGCGTGGCAAGCTTTGTCCGGATGCCGGGAACTGCTCACCACAATGGGTCGCAGGCTGGATCAGGACGCCCTCTTTTTCCGGACGGCTGCCGCCGGCGGGCTGTATGCCGCCCGCCGCGCCGCCGCACGTGGTCTATCAGACTTATGACGCTCGAACAGCTCGCCGGTCAGCTGCTGTGGTGCGGGTGGGGCGAGGCCCCAGAGCCTGAACCACGCCGCTATAATGACCACGCCCGCCTCCTGGTGGAAGAGATAGGCGTGGGAGGCATGGTCCTCTTCACCCGTAACCTCGGCACGCCCGCTGAGATTGCGGAGCTAACCGACGAACTGCGGCGCCACGCCGCGCAGCCGCCGCTGATTGGCATCGACCAGGAGGGCGGACGGGTGAGCCGGCTCCCGCTGCCGGGCATGGTCTTTTCCGGCAACATGGCGCTCGGCCTGATCGACGACCTCGACCTCACCCGCCTGGTGACGCGATCCATCGGCGAGCAGCTGGCGGCGCTCGGAATCGACGTCGACTTCGCGCCGTCGGTGGACGTCAACAATAACCCGCGCAACCCGATCATTGGGGTGCGCTCCTTCGGCTCGGATCCGGAGCTGGTGAGCCGGCACGCAGTGGCCGCAGTGGCCGGGTTGACGGATGCCGGAATCCTTCCGGTCATCAAGCATTTCCCCGGCCACGGCGACACTGGTGAAGACAGCCATCTGGAGCTGCCCACGCTCAACATCGAGCGCTCTCGCCTCGACAGCGTCGAGCTTCGGCCGTTCGCGGAAGCCATCGCGCGCGGCGCTCCCGCAGTGATGAGCACTCACATTCTGTTCCCGGCGCTGGATCCGGAGCTGCCGTCCACACTTTCCCGCCGCGTCCTTACCGGCCTGCTGCGTGAAGAACTCGGCTTCCAGGGGCTGATCGTCACCGACTGCCTCGAGATGAAAGGCATCGCGGACCACTGGGGACCGGAAGAAGCGGCGGTGCTGGCGCTGGAAGCCGGCGCGGACATGCTCCTCGTCTGCCACACCCTCGAAACTCAAATCCGGATGCACCAGGCCATCTGCCAGGCAGTACGCGCCGGCCGGCTTACGGAAGATCGCCTACGGCAGTCGGTGGCCCGTGTGCAATACGCCCGGGATCGGGTGGCGGGGGTGCGGGAGCGGGAACGCCGGCCGGATCGCGTGAGCGCCGGCGGCTATCGGGATCTGGAGACTCGCGTCGCCGATGAAGCGCTGGCGGCCGTTGCGGAAGCACCGCTCTCTCTGCCGCCGCTGGACCGCACCGCGCCTGTGTTCGTCGGCGGTGTTCCCGCGCTCGCCCAACAGCTCGCCGGGGCGATTCGGACGCACGGGGTCGCGGCCACTCCGTTCGAGTCCCTGCGGGAAGTCAATGGCGATCGGGCACAGGTCGTCTGGATCGTGCTCCCTCACGACCCATTCCCAGGCGGGCGTCCCCCGGAACCGGTCGCCACGTGGCTGAGCGGCCAACATCGTGCCATCGTCGTGTCTGCCCGGGAGCCATACTGTCTAGGTCACTACCCGGCGCAGCTTCCCCGGGTCGCCGCGTGGGGCGCGCTCCCCGTCCACCTCGACGCCATCGCCCGCGCGCTCGCGGGAAATCGGACAACCCCGCTGCGCCCGCTGACCCTTCCACCCGGCTGGCGCTCGTAATCCACAGAACCCGGAACCCAAGTGGGCAGGCGGCGTGTATCTTGAGTAACGGACTCGTCTTTGCGCTTGCTTTTCGGGGGATTGGTCAATGTCGACGGTCGATGCAGGCCAGACTGCGGTTACCGGAGCTGAGCTGGCGAGCTTCACCCGCCAACTCGGTGCCATGCTGCACGCCGGAGTGAACGTGCTGCGCGCCCTGCGGATCGCCAGCCAATACACGGGTAATGGCGAGTTGATTGAGGCAGCCCGCAGTCTCGCCAAGTCGCTGGAAGACGGCAAAGAGCTGTATCAGGCGATCGGCCGCCATCCGGAACTGTTCGACGCGTTCTACGTGGAAATGGTACGGCAGGGCGAGGCCGACGGCACCTTGGGCCAGACGCTGCTAGGCGTGGCCGACTACCTGGACCACCTTACACTCACGCCTGCCGCGCCCCCCGCGAGCGCATCGGGCGCGACGGGGCTCGAGACTTCTACTGCCGGGATCAGCCGCCCGCTGCTCCACACACTCGGCATCCTCGCAATCGGAGCGGCGCTGATCGGTGCAGCGGTCGCCGGAGGCCTCCTCGACAACCACTGGTACCTGCCCCTTACGTGCGCCTGGGCTGGCTACTGCTTTCTTTCCGCCAGCCGCCAGCCGGCAGCACCGCTCCCAGCGACGCGCGCCGCTGTTCCGAGTGCGCTGCCGCCCCAGCCCGGCAAGTCCGCTCAGCGGCGAGCCGCCGAAACGGAGGGGATGGTCCGCAGCGCACTCCAGGAGCAAGAAGAAGAGGCGGAGGCTGGTCACCCCGCCACCGGTGTGCACGACACTTCCGCGAACGGGCGCAGTCAGCCGGGCCCCGAACTGCTGCTCCCACCCGACGAGCGCACTCCGCCCCGCTTCGAGCTGTAGGCTGGGTCACCCGGGTGACCGCAACACACTTACAGGATTGAGGCGCTGCCGATCTGGGAAGAAAGCAGCCGGTCAAGGGTTGACGGTAGCCACATCCCTTGCTAAGATTAGTTTGCCTGAACGGACCGCTATTGGAAGCGGAACCGGTCTGCTGTCAATCGGGGCAGCGGCCTAGCATGGTTCCGTGGCGGGTCACCTGGCTCATTAGAGCCCATCGGGGTGACCGTAGCCGGCCAGTAGCTGAGGATCCAGCGTGGACCCACACAGTACCCAACGGTACCTGACAATTTGGCGCGGATACAGGGTGAGTGGGACCATGCTCAGCCGTGACTAGGCGTTTGCCTGTCCGGCAGTTCACGGCATCCCCACTCGGGGATGCTTTTTGTTTGTACCCCTTCCTCTTTAACCCTCCCGCGCCTTAGCTCGCCGCCGGCTTCGGCCGTGCGAGACGGTTAAAGAAACGGGAGGGGGAAATGACGTTCGCTTTACCCACTACCCCGACGCTTGAGGTGCGAGACCTCCTTGAGCGGGACGGGCCGCATGCAGTTGCGCTGCAACTGCTCACGCTGCACCCGGTAGAGATTGCGGAAGCACTCGAGTCACTCAGTCATGATGAGCGGCTGGGGGTGTTTCAGGCGCTGCCCGTGAACATCGCGGCACCAGTGCTGCTGAATGCGGACGCGGAGTTCCGCTCCGGACTGCTGCACCGCCTGTCCGAGGAGTGCATCGCGCAGATCCTGGACCGGCTGCCCATTGAGCACGCCACCGGCATCCTGGCTCAATTGGATGACGAGCGCCAGGCCGGAGTGCTGGCCGTGACCGCGCCGGAAGAGGCGGCCCAGATCCAGGCGATCCGCCGCTGTCCGGCGTCGAGTGTTGGCCGGCTGATGGTCCGCCGTGTGCCCCGCATCCGCCCAGATTGGACGGTAGCGGACACATTCCGCTACCTCCGCCGCCGCAGCGCCGACCTGGATACCACCTACAACCTGTACGTCCTCTCGGACTCGGGGACGCTCTCGGGCGTGCTCTCGCTGCGGGAGTTGGTGGAGGCGGACCCGCTGGCACTGATCCGTGACCTGATGCAGACTCGTGTAGTGATGGTCACGCCGGAGACCGACAGGGAAGAGGCGGCCAACCTGATCAGCCGCTACAACTTCCTGGCGCTTCCCGTGGTAGATGGCACCAAGCACTTGCTCGGCATCGTAACCGTGGACGACCTGGTTGACGTGCTCATCCAGGAAGGCACGGAAGACGTGCTCCACCTGGGCGCTGTCGCCGGGGGCGACGACGCGGAGGAGCACACCTCCTACTGGGCGGGGCACATCATCAGCACCGTGCGCAAGCGCGTCGGGTGGCTGCTGCTGCTTTTCCTGGCGGAGACCTTCACCGGCTCCGTACTGCGGATGTTCGAGGGTGAACTGCAGCGAGTGACCGCACTGATGTTCTTCGTGCCGCTGTTGATCGGCACCGGTGGAAATGCGGGATCGCAGACGGTCACCACCATCGTCCGAGGGATTGCGGTGGGGGAAATCCGGCTGCGCGACACGATGCGGGTGTGGTGGAGAGAGACCTCCACGGGGTTACTGCTGGGCGTGCTGCTGGGCGCATTCGGCTTCCTTCGGGCGATCCTCTGGGGCCAGGACTGGCGGCTCTGCGCCACCGTCGGTATCGCGATGGCGACCGTATGTATCTGGGCAAATACCGTGGGGAGCCTGATCCCGCTGTTGGCTCGGCGGCTCAAGATCGACCCGACGGTTGTCTCGGCGCCGCTGATCACCACGGTAGTCGACGCCACGGGGTTGATCATCTACTTCAGCATCGCCAAGGTGCTGCTGCACCTCTAAATCGGACGAAAGCCAAAAGGCGGGGGATCGCTTCCGATCCCCCGCCTTTTTGCATCTAAGGATTGGCGAGTTTTCGAATCGAGAGATCCGCAAGGGGCTAACGTTAGGTCCCCGGCGGGCCTTCCGTAAGGGCCATTCCAAGTACAACGAGGCATCTCGGCACGTACCCTCGCGCCGGTACCCGCTCGGCCGTCAGATCTTGTGACGGAGCGAGCACATCGGCTACAGGTACGTGCCCCGGGTGGCACAGCCGAGATCCCTCGATGCCTCGGGATGACTCCAGCGAGAGTCCTGCTCGGGTGACCTCGGCTTACTCCGTCACCGAGTCTTGACGCCTGCCACTAGGGGAGCGGAATGGACTGTGCCGCCCGCTTGGGACAGCGGCTGCGGTAGGTGAAGATCGCCTGCAGTGCTTCGCTGAACGTCTCCGTAGTGCGCAGCACGGACAGCAGCACGTTCCGATCCACGACGCCGCCGAGGTCGAAGAACCAGAACAGTGGCATGAGCGGCGAGATCCAGAGTTGGGAGCCGTGCGTCTTGGGCGAAAAATGCACGTCCCCGTACCCCCCTAAGAGTGCGGACAGAATCGACGTGTTGATGACGCTTGCGTGCGCCGGGTGGCGTTCATGCGCAAAACGAACCGCGTCCGCATAGTCGCGGCAGACAGGCATCTGCGGCGCCAGGGAGCAGGCGCCCAGGAACGCCCCGTCGGCGGTCAGGTCGGCGATGTTCTGGAGCACTTCGTAGTGGGGCACTTCCCGTTCCGCGCCCATGCCCAGGCAGCCGACGATCCGTACGGGGACCTGAGTCAACTCGCTGACTGCGGCGAGCGAGAGCGCGTCGTGCACCACCGTGCCGAGTTCCGACTCATCTCCGCGGATGAGGCTGTCCACGCCGCCGTCCACGAGCACGATCGCGTCAACCTTCAGATGCTCGACCAACAGGCGATAGTTGGAAAGCAGCGGCAGTGCCCCGGTCTTCTCCAGGCTCCACACCGGAATGTTTTCCTCGAACCGGTGCGCCAGCCATTCCGCCAGGAAGAGCTCCGGAAAGTAGAGGTCTTTGAAGTGCTTGAGCAGCCGCGCGTGCTCTCCGGTGACCGCGAGCAGCGTGTCCGAAAGCCGTTCACCCTGCCGAAACCACCGCACGGTGGCGAAGCTAAAACTGGCGAGGTGCGCGACCTTGCCCAGCCGTCGCAGCTCGAGGTAGAGGGGGAGCCCGCAAAAGGCGTCGTATCCGCCGCCCATCCCGGCTATCAAGATGCTCTCACAGTCCGCAAGCTGGTCGTAGATCGGCAAGTTAAGTTGCATTACGGCGCGGTTACTTTTCTATCGACTGACCAGCACCGTTTGATTTCAGATACCAGCATAACAGCGCCCGATTGAGCCTGCTTAACGTACTAGTCCCCTTCAAGCTCGTTCCTGTTCTGCCTCCGGTAGATCAGTAGCCGCGATCGGGTGCCCCGCCCATCGAGGTCGTCATTGAACCCGGCGAGCCACGGCTGGCACTCGGGCCAACTTTCCAGTGCCCAGCCCGGCGGCAGCTCGTGCGCCTGCACGGGAGCCTCGGTGGCGCCGGTAGGGTCCCCAATGCAGACAACCAGTCGCAGATTATCGCTGCCTGCTAATTGCCCCGCCAGTAGGTCCGGCACCAGGCAGCTTCCCAGCGGCGGCCAGGCGCAGACCACCCCGTCGGGACCGATCGCGGACAGTGCGTCGCGTACGGAAAAGCGCCCCACCCATGGACGGTAACAGATCGCCCGCTGGCTCCCGCGTACTGTGGCGGGCGCCTGGGAATAGTCATCCGTAGCCGCGATGGGGACTCCGCGGCGAGCCAGTTCTGCGGTGAGGCGACCGGTGCCTGCGGCCACCTCCAGCCAGCACTCGCGGTACTCTCCCCGCATCCGGACCGCGAGGGCGTCAAGTAATTCGCGACTCCAGTAGGTGTAGCCCAGTTCCCAAAAGAGCACGTCCCGGTTCAGTCGATTCAACTCCGAAAACCGGGGGAGATCCGGCAGGTCAGCCTGCCGCGCCTGATCGCAAAGCTCGTCCCAAAGGGCGGCAGATTGGCACGTAGAAGTTTCGATGTTCGTTTGCCTGGGCATACCAGCCCCATCCCATGCTGCACTTTGCCGGCAGCTTCATGCATTGCAGCGGATGACCCACGCCCAGTGGCGCGTCCGCCTCGCAGGAAAGACCCATGCCGACCCAGACGAGACCCCGTATTCCCGCCGAGCCGCGCTCCCAGACTGCGCGGAAATCCGAGCTCAAGTCCATCCGCACCTCCGGGCATGTCCCGGCTGTCCTGTACGGCCATGGCGATCCGCAGATGATCAAGGTTCCCGCCCGCGCACTCCAGGAGTTTTTGCGGCACCATACCACCAGCGGCATGGCGGAGCTAGCGCTGGAAAACCAGGCGACCCCCGTCTTGCTGCGGGCGATCGAGCGTAATCCCGTATCCGGAGAGATCATCCACCTGGATTTCCAGCGGGTGGACCTCGCGGAAGCCATCAAAGCCACGGTCCCGATCGCCTTCCACGGCGCGGAAACGCTGACCCGGAACGGTCTCGTGCTGCAGCCGCAAATGACGGAGATCGAGGTCCACTCACGCGCGGACGCGCTTCCCGAGGTGCTCATTGTTGACGTGAGCCACGCGCGTGCCGGTCACCCACTGCACGTTTCGGATCTTCAGCTTCCCGCCGGGGTGACGACCACCCTCGATGCGACTGTCCCTATCGCCGCCGTAACCGCGCCGTCGGTCCCTGCGGACGTGGCAGCGGCGCTGGACGCTGAAGAATTTGCGCATGCCGAACTGGCAGCGTCACATGGAACGGCCGTTGACGAAGAAGCCGAAGAGACCGAGGACCTGCAAGCGGCTGCGGCAGGTTAGCAATCGGAAAGCGGAGGGGCCGGTCCCATCGTGGCCCCTCCGCTTTCGGTGACCTGACGTTGCATATCGGCTACCGATGTACGTCCGGGTCCGTCTGGGTTACCCGAGTTCGCACCGCAAAGACTCCGTCGCCGCTCAAGATTCCGCCGCGGGCGAATAGTCGGCCATTCTCCCAGTTGGAGAGACCCAGTTCCGGTCGCTTGAGCGTATACTGGCCGTCGACCCAGCGAGTGAATCCGTTGCCCACGAACGGAGCATTGACGGTCTGGTAGAACCGCTCTGCCGCTTCCGTATCCTCGCCGATGAACGAGGCCACAAACTGCGGGCTGTAGCGGTTGAAAAGCTGCACCGCCTCGACCATGCTCTCCACCACCTTGAGCGACACCTCGGGCGTCTCTTCCCACTCCCATTCGCGGCCCAATTCCGTTACCGCCAGGCGATCCACCAGGGGCTCGTCCACGTCGCCTTCCGCGCGCCGTACTTGCGTTCGCGCCGTGAGCCATTCGGAGGGAAGATACCGTTCATCTCCCTCGACCACGTGCAACTTGCAGCCGTGGCCACGCCGCTCCCCAGCGCGGTGCAAGGCATCGAGGAACCGCGCCGTCAACTCCGGCGCACGCTCTCGCGGAATACAGCAAACGTTGAGGGTGTTGCAGACCTTGCGGTCGAGCGAATGGTACACCGCCGCAGCGAACCGGTCCGTGTCCGCGCTGGCGTCCGCGATGATCCACGCCCCACCCGTCCCGTGGAGGCTCACCGGAATGCCGGCCTGGCGCGCCACGCTTCCCAACAACTCGGTGGTTGGCCCGGAGCCGCGCGCCACCGCGAGGGCTAGCCGCGGGTCGGAGAACATCGCCCAGCCTGCCGCGTACTCCGCGCTGTTCACCAGCACCGCCGCCCCTGCCGGAAGCCCCGCTTCCTTCAGTGCCGGCTCCAGCGCGTGCGTAACGATTGCGCGGGCTGTGCCCAGTGCGTCGCGGCCGATGCGGAACACCACCGTGTTGCCGCCACGCAGCACGCCGGTGGCATCGGCAAAAACGTTGGGCCGCGCCTCGAAAACGAACCCGACTACTCCGAGCGGCGCCACGACCTGCTCGACTTTCCAACCGTCGTGCTGCACCGCTTCCAGCACCTTACCGCGGAGACTGGACGCATCCCGCCATTCCCGCAGGCCGGAGATCATGTCCCGCCGCATCTTGTCCCCGGCGACCAGCCGGGTTGTAGACCGCCCGCGCGCTTTTGCCCGTTCGACGTCCTCGGCGTTCGCGGCGGCGATTTCACTCCACGTCTCATCCGCCTCCAATCGGGCGGCGAATTCCTCATAGAAGCGGGTAATCTGCGCGTCCGTAACGGAGCCCATCGCCTGGAACGCCGCACGGGCCCGGCCGACGGCCTCGTCGGCGACAGCTTGCTCGTTCGCGGGAATATGGAGGAGCTGGCCGCTTTTCTGAACGATGGTCAACCGGTCGCCCGCGCGGAAACGCTCCGCGATCTCCGGCGTAACGTAGGTGACCCGGTCCCCGCCGAACAGGATCGGCATGCCGGGCGTGAGTTGGGAAAGGGTAGTAGTCTCGCTCATCACGTCCCCATTATCGCATACCGGCGGCGCGGAAGCGATGACCGGCGAGAGAAGGGCGAAGGGACGCGTATTGGCGGCTAACCGCTGAGGGCTGCCAGGAGCGCCGTCAGCAGCAGCCAGGTAGCTTCGACAGAGGGGATGTCGACGTACTCTTCCGGGGTGTGTGCGCCTCGGATCAGCGGGCCAAAGGAGACCGCTTCCATCCCGGGCAGCTTAGCGGCGATGATGCCGCACTCCAGCCCGGCGTGGATCACCTGGACCTGCGCCGGATGCCCGGCGACTTCCCGATACACCCGCTCTGCCACCCGAAGTAGTTCGGAATCCCGGTTTGGCTCCCACGCCGGGTAAACGGGTCGAGGCACCAGTTCAGCGCCCGCCCGCGAACCGATCTCTTGGAGCTCGCGTTGAAGGCGATCCAACTCCGCCACTACGAAACTGCGCGTGCTTGCCGCCACCACGAGGGCAGCCTCTTCCGTCCGCACCGTGGCGAGGTTTGCGGAGGTTTCCACCTTTCCAGGAAACACTTCGCTCAGCCGCAGCACCCCGTGCGGGAGCGCACGCAGCAGATCCATAACGACGGCGCCCATCTCCGCAGGCAAGACAGACTCCGCAGCCGGCAGCGGGCTCGCCGTCACCTGCAGACCGGGCTCCGCCTCCAGCCATTCCGCCTTCAGCCGGGCATCGAGGCGCGAGATCAACGATTCCGCCTCGGACCTTCGCTCCGCTGGGATAGCGATGGTGGCAGCGGCATCGCGGGGGATCGCGTTGTGCGCGTTCCCGCCCGCGAGGGTGCCAATCCGGTATGGAATTCCCGCTTCCTGCAGCACGTCAAGCGCCGTGACGAGCAGCTTGATGGCGTTGGCGAGCGGCTCGTGAATCTGTACGCCGCTGTGGCCGCCGTTCAGCCCCGACACGCCCACCCGAAGAACCTGCCAACCGGTAGGTGCCTGCTCGCGGGTAATCGGTATGCGGAACACGGCTCCGCTCCCCCCGGCGCATCCCACCGTCAATTCTTCCGGGTCCTCACTGTCGAGGTTGATCATCTGCCGCGCCCGGATCAGCGTAGGGTCCAGCGCGTTCGCTCCATTCAACCCGATCTCTTCTTCGACCGTGAAGATCAGTTCCAGCGGCCCATGCTCCAGCCCGGAACTGGTGAGTGTCGCCAGCGCCAGCGCCGCGCCGATCCCATTGTCCGCTCCCAGCGTGGTGCCGCTGGCATAGACTCGCTCCCCTTCGATCCGGGCGCGGATCGGATCGGTGACGAAGTCGTGTTCTACGTCGGGGCGCTTCTCGCACACCATGTCCAGGTGGGCCTGGATGGCAACTACTGGTGCTGTCTCACGGTGTGGCGAGGCAGGAACCCGCACTACCAGGTTGCCGAAGGCATCCTCGTCGGCAATGGCGCCGCACTGCTGCGCAACGGCGCAAATGTAGGCTCGCGCTGCGGCTTCATGGCGTGAAGGTCGAGGAATTCCGTTCAGCGCCGCAAAGTGTCGCCAGACCTCGGACGGCTGCAGTCGAGCGTAAATGCTGGTGATGGACATCGACAAGCTCCCCAATTCGCAATACCAGTTCGATCACGTTTCCAGGCGATCTGCGCAGCCCAGACTCCCGCTGATTATCCGTCAACAGATCCTTCCGCCGCCGCCCACAGCCGCCCCTGGGCGCGCCTGCTCACCATCCTCATCAAATTGTTGTCTGTAGGTTGTGACGTTCGTCACCTATGTTGCGAGGAGATAGCGGCCGGTTGCGAAATCCTGCTAACCAAGTGCATGCGACGTTTCAAGGAGTCCAATGCACCGTGCAATGGAGAAAAGTATGCGGAAACGAGGCTTCACCCTGATCGAGCTCCTGGTGGTTATTGCAATTATTGCCATACTAGCGGCGATCCTCTTCCCGGTGTTCGCTCGCGCCCGGGAAGCTGCCCGCGCCACGCAGTGCAAGAGCAATGTCAAACAGATCACTACCGCCATGATGATGTATGCCCAGGACAATGACGAACTCCTGGGCCGTGGCTGCTGCGGCGGCGGCACCGGATCGCGCGATTGGAAGGAGTACCTGGCGCCCTACATCAAGAACACGCAGCTCTATAAGTGCCCTTCCTCTTCACGCCGTACCGACGTCACCAACTATGGGTTGTACTCGGGCGTCACCAATAAAGCATTGGCGGCGCTGCGGGCGCCGGCCGACCTCGTGATGTTCACAGACGCCGCCAATGTCACGACAAGCGCCACGGCCTACCCCTCCCGGCCTGATCTCTGGAGGGAGCAAGGCGGCTCCGACTGGGAGGTAGGTTACGGCAGGGTGTTCGAAGGCACCGGCACAGGAGCCACCGGTTGGTGGGCACAATCCGGCAACTACCGGCGCCCGGTACCACGTCATAATGAGCAGGTAACCGTGGGCTTTGCCGACGGGCACGCCAAGAGTGTGAACATCAAGCAACTACTGGGACCGCTAACCGGCTCCGTGCCGGAGGGTTACACCGTCCAGGATCCAAAGAATCTTTGGGACAATTACTAAGTCGCGGCACCACACGGCGGGTTTGACCTATCGGCCAGACCCGCCCGAGGCCGCCGCATTGTTTGGGCGTGGCGGCCTTTACTTCAATGCCTTGGCCCTGGCTACGGCCGGCCCTCGTCGATGCCCCGTAAGGGCGATTGCCATGGCGTCTGCCACGTCGTTCGGGGTCGGCACCTGGGCCAGGCCGAAGATGCGCGTCACCATTGCCTGAACCTGCTCTTTGCTGGCCGCGCCATTCCCCACCACTGCAGACTTCACCTGGGAGGGTGGATAGTTCCACACCGGCATGCCTTGCTGCGCCGCCGCGAGGCAGATCGCCCCACGCGCGTGAGCCATGAGCAGCGCCGTCCGCGGGAAGCGGTACTCGGTATACAGGTCTTCGATCGCGAGCACTTCCGGACGCAGCTCTTCGATGATCTCCGTCACCTCGCGATGCAGCTGCACCAGGCGTTCCGGCAGCGGGCGCTGATCGTCGCTGCGGATCGCCCCTGCTTCCACCAGCCGCGGCGGTCCTCCCTTGGCGTCCAGGTCCACCACGGCATAACCCGTGCAGCCGAGACCCGGATCGATTCCCAGAATACGCACGACGACTTCCTTTTCAAGCGAGGCACACCTACATCCCTATATTCTCGGCAATCCGGGCGGGGTGTCACGTGGCCATCTTCGAGTCGCCTCCGTCGCACGGGGCTGATTGCCCGTTTGCCATCCTCGCTTCCCGGGAAACAACCCGACACCACCCTCGTGGCGCACGATAGCGGATTAGCAGAGGAGGCATGATGCCCTGGTCGATCAACGGTCGAGAGATTTTCGCGGAACTGCCGGATGAGTTCCCCATCCAAACCGAGCAGGTGCTGGACTGGGCGGAGGAACAAGACGACATCCCCGAAGTGGTGATGGTGGATCTGCGCAGCAATATGCCCCGCCGGGAGTGGGAGAGCCGCGCCGACCTGGTATCCGAAGTGCAAAACTACACCTGGACGATGCCGGACGGCGCCCAGGAACCCGTATGGGGAGGAGTAACGCAGACAGCAGCGGCTTGATCCGCACACGGTCGGAGGGGAGGCGTCGCCGGGCTTGGCGGCGCCTCCCTTGCTTTTGGCTTCGGTGCCGGAAGTTAACTTCCTCGCCGCACCATGTAGATCGCGAGCGCAGCTGGAATTGCCGGGGTGAAAGCGTACTAACCCGGATTATGCACCAGACGACGTGAGGCGGCGGACGAGCCGTGGATAACCCGGAGGTGATCGGCGTGCCGGGGGCTTGCGGCCCTGCGGGTGAGTTGAGAGGGGCGACGGAGCCCCGTAATC
>Ga0255338_1003068_pt1 | contig 21396 bp, 16 predicted proteins | sample MeOH1_35cm_T4_19_FD_203715 | JGI IMG/M metagenome (GOLD analysis project Ga0255338, IMG submission 203715) | Sandy soil microbial communities from University of British Columbia, Vancouver, Canada - MeOH1_35cm_T4_195 | ecosystem: Engineered > Artificial ecosystem > Sand microcosm > Unclassified ...
GGCGGGCCCATGCGGGGACCTGCCCTGCTTTATCACCGTCATCACCGTGCATCACCGGCTAAAAAGGCTCTTCCCATTCGCCTCACAACCACCGTTCAGAGGCCGATTCGCCCCGTTCGCCCCGGTTGTGACGAGCGTCCGACCGGCCTGGGGGCAGCATGAGCACGGAATTCCCAGCATCCGGCATTTCTTTATCACAACCTAAACCAAGGCACCGCTTGCCGTCTGGTCGTGCGGGTCGCCTGATACTGAGTTAGGCCTCCCCAAGTTCCTTGAAGCAGGGTCTTGCGCGGCTATTTAAATGTGATACATTTGTTTTGGGGGGGCCTCATATGCACCTCCTCTGGGGATTACGAAACCTGGAAAAGATCCGAGAGCATGGCCTCGAACCAGAGGACGTGGAATCCGTCTTTGACGCTGAAGACTGGGCTTCGATTCCAAGCGAGGTTCCATATCGATTCGTCGGCGAAGGCACTAATCACACTGGCCGCCTCATCCGTGTGATCTTCGCTGAAACCGACGATGGGCTTTACCCCATCACCGCATTTCCAATCCGATCTCGTCAAAGGAGAACGCCATGACCACTCGCAAGCGTCCATCCCTCGCCGAACTCGAAGCCAACATCGAGAAGGAAGCTTCCTGGGCCGAGAAGAATTTTGGGCCTCAGATCACTGGTCGCCTCACCAAACCAGGTCGCCCTGCAAAGGGAGCGGTCATTGAACCCACTCGGCCTCACTCCTTGCGGGTCCAAGAAAGCATCTGGCAGGCGCTCTCATACAAAGCCCAGAAAGCTGGTTTGTCTGTGAATCAAGCCGCACAGCTCGCCTTACTTGAATGGGCAAAGCGCTAAGGTCCCGCCCGGTCGCCCTAACCCTCCGCTCAACTCGGACCCCGCCTGCATTGCCTCCCGCTCTCTCTAATCTTCTCGCTTCCTCGGCTTCGCTCCGCGCTTCGGTGCAGGCAAGGCCGGTTGGTTTCATTCGTCATCCGTGTCCATCCGTGGCTGATTCTCCTATTCACTGAACTTCGAACACCGCCAGCCCGTCCTGCAGGGTCGTCTGCCCGCTGATGGGCACGACGTCGCCCACGCGGAAGGGGCGCTGGCGGCGGCGGATGGTGTCGGGGAAGGCCACGGCTTCACAGAGGCCGGTGTCGTCCTCGAAGGTGACGAACTGCATGCGCTCGCCCTTCTCGGTGGCCACTTCCTTGTCGGCAACGACCAGGGCCCAGAAGCGCAGGCGGCGGCCCGGTTTCTCCCCGGCCAGGACCTTGGCCACGTCGGCGGCGCGGTCGGGGCCCCCGCCCTTCCGCACACGGGCGAGGGCGGCGGGGTGGATCTCCAGGGTGAGGCCCATGGTCTGCAGCTCCAGGTCCGCGCGGTCGAAGGCGTCCGTGGGGCGCGGGCGCACGCCCGGGGGCACACCGCCCAGCCGCGCCCACATGAGGCGCGTGCGGTCGCCATCGGGCGCCCAGCGGTCGAAAGCCCCGGCGGCGCAGAGGGCTTCGGCGGTGGTGACCGACAGCTTCACCCGGCCCAGCAGATCGTCCAGATCCGCGAAGGGGCCGTGCTGCTCCCGGTTCTCCAGCAGAGCCTCCACCTCCTTCGCCAGGGCGCCCTGCACCTGCATGAGACCCACCCGCAGGGCCTGCTCGCCCTCGGCGGTGAAGGGCCAGGCGGAGGCGTTGGCGTCGGGCCCCCGCACCACCAGGCGATGGCGGCGGGCATCGCCCAGGTAGGCGATGGCGGGGTAGTAGCCGCCCTGGTTGGTGACCACCGACGCGAAGAACACCGCCGGGTGGTGCGCCTTGATCCAGGCGCTCTCGAAGCTCACCTGGGCGTAGCTGGCCGAGTGCGGCTTGCAGAACGAGTAGCCCTGGAAGGTGCGGATCATGTCCCAGGCCTCGTCCACCGTTGAAGGGCGCGCGCCGCGGGCCGCGCAGCCGCTGCGGAACCGGGCCTCGAAGAAGGGCAGCTTCTCCTCGCAGTCGGGCTTGCCCAGGAGCTTGCGCAGCTGGTCGGCCTCGAAGTGGCTCCAGCCCGCCAGCGCCACGCAGACCTTGATGACGTCCTCCTGGTAGACCAGCACGCCGAAGCTGTCGGACAGCAGGTTCGCAAAGACGGGATCGCTGGGCTCCCAGACCTCCTCGCCCCGGCTGCGCTTCACGTAGCGGTCCACCCAGCGGTAGGCGGCGGGGCGGATGAGGCTGCTGTGGATCACCAGCGTCTCGAAGTCGCCCTTCCGCACCCGCTGCTGGAGCTGGCGCGTGGCGGGGCTCTCCACGTAGAAGACGCCGATGCTGTCGCCCCGGGCCAGCAGGGCCTGGGTGTCGGGGTCGTTCCGCGAATGGGTGCCGGGGTCGGCGGGCTTGCGGTCGCCCAGCACTTCGTAGGCATCGCGGATGACGGCGAGGCTGCGGTTGCCGAGGAGGTCGATCTTCACCAGACCGTAGTTCTCCACGCCGTCCTTGTCCCAGGTGGTGGTGGACACGCCCTCCTTGGCGGGCGCGGGCTGGAAGGCGGCGTGTTCCCACAGGGGGCCGGGCGTGACGATGGTGCCGCCGGGATGCACGGAGAACTGGTGGAAGTGGCCCTTCAGCGCATGGGCCTGGCGCAGGATGGTGTCCCAGGCGGGGTTCTCCGAGGCGCGGTCCAGGCCCCCTTCCCAGCCGCGCACGAAGCGGGCCAGCTGCTTCAGCTCGCTGTCGGGCCGCCCGTGAGCCTGGGCCACGGCCCGCAGGGCGCCCTTGGCCTTGAAGAAGGCGTGGTTAGCCACCATGGCCACGCGGTGGCGCCCGTAGCGCTCGAACACGGCCTGGATGACGCGGTCGCGCTCGTCCCAGGCGAAGTCGATGTCCATGTCCGGCGGATCCTTGCGCTCCTTCGTGAGGAAGCGCTCGAACATCAGGTTCGTGGCCACGGGATCCACGTTGCTGAGGTCCAGCGCGTAGCTCACCAGCGAGGCCGCGCCGCTGCCCCGGCCGCAGATGTGGGTGGGCAGGCCCTCGTGCCGCAGCGCCTGCACGATGTCCTGCACCAGCAGGAAGTAGCGGGCAAAGCCCTTGAACGCGATGAGGTCCAGCTCCTGCTCCATGCGGGCGAGAATGTCGCCGCGGACCACCGGGAAGCGGCGTTCCACGCCTGCCCGCACACGCTCGCGCAGGTGGGCGTCGAGATCCGTGCCCTCCCGGCCCAGGGGATCGGGCAGCACCCAGGCGCCCCAGTGGATGGGCCACCCCGAGATGCGCTCCAGCACCGCGGCGGTGGCCTTCGCCACGGCGGGTTCGGCGAAGGGGAAGCGCGCCTCCCAGTCGGCGCGGGGCACGGCGGCCTCGGCGGGATCCCACAGGGCCTCGGTGCGGATGAGCGTGGCCTGCTGGTCGATGGCCCGCTTGAGGCGGTGCATCTCCAGGCCCTCGGCCGTGCGGAAGCGCAGCACCTGGGGCGCCACCACCTCCAGGCCCGCCGCCAGGGCCTTCCGCGCCTCCTGCGCCCGGCGGGGATGGGCCAGCAGGGCGCCGTAGAGCCCCTCCCGCAGCAGGGCGTCCAGGCCCGCGAGATCCTCCGCCAGCAGCACGCAATCCCGGGGCGGTTCCGGGGCGCCCAGGCCCGGGATGCCGGGCCCCGGCGCCGCGTCATGGGCCTGGGCCGAGAGCAGGCGGTTCAGGGCGGCGTAGCCCTCCTTGCTGAAGGGCAGCGCGCCGTAGCCGTGGCCCCGCCAGGTGAAGCGGCTGCCCAGGTGGAGGCGGAAGCCCGTCCAGCGGGGATCCGGCGGCAGGCCCTCCAGGCGCCGGGCCTCGTGGATCCACTCCAGCTCCGCCCGCAGCTTCGGATAGCCCGCCACCCCCCGGTCCCAGCAGACCAGGTCGCGGTAGCCCAGCTGCCGCGCCAGCGACAGCAGCTGCCTCGCCGGGTAGACGCCTTCACCAAGGGAGAAATCGGAAATGCCGAGGGCGAACATGGGGGCCGATCGAAAGTTGCTCGCGAGCGCCCTTGGCGTTCGCGAGTTCAAAAGGAACTTGGTGTCTTGGCGGTGATCTTTTCGGTGGATCACCTGATGGCCGAATTGAGTCAGGGCTGCCAATCGTCGGGCAGGCCGCAGGCGTCGAGAACGGCCCGCAGGTAGGGGGTGCCGATGCGCAGGGCGCCCCGCTCGGCGAGGCTCACGAGGGCCTGGGAGCGGCCCATCCGCTGAGCAAGCTGGGCTTGAGTGAGGCCGGCCTGACTGCGGGCGGCCCGCAATCGCGGAGCCAGGGCCTTGGCCCGGGCATCCGCTTCGGGAGCACGACGGCCCTCCAGCAGTCCCTCCACGGACAGATCCTCGTCCAGACGCGGCCAGTGGATGCCCCTGCCGCCGCCGAGGAGGCGCCAGTCCGCCAGATCCTCGGCGGACGCCGCTGCCAGTCGCGGGAAGAAGGCCAGCGGGCAGGCCAGTTCCCGGCCGTCCCGGAGCTGGACGACCAGGCGCTCCCGCTCGAACCAGAGGTGCGTGGCCCGGGGTTCGGGATGATCAGGGTGGACCGAAGTGGACATGGGGCGGCTCGCGGGGCTCATGGCTGTAGAAGAAGAACCGGAAGGGCCCTTCCCGGTGGATGGTGGGGGTCACGGGGCCTCCATGGATATTAGGCTTTTATCAGCTTGTTTCAAGACAAACCTGCCCCATCCACCCCGGCAGGACAGCCCGGTCGGGGAAGCGGCGGCGGAGGCGGGCGAGGACGGGTTCGAGGCGGTCGAGTTTGGCGTTGCGGGGATCCTCGAAGAGGCCGCGCTCGCGGCCCAGGCCCCAGGCCAGGCGCAGCTCCACCTCGCGCACGAGCAGGCGGCGGGTGGCGCCCGCCAGGAAGGCCTGCTGGAGGCGGCGGGCCAGGACGAGGGGCGGCACCGTGAGGTCCTCGGGCGAGGCCCGCCAGGTGTGGGGTTCGCCGTCCACATCCCACCAGCGCAGCATCAGCGTCCGGGGGTGGCGGGGATCGGACCAGAGCCACTCCAGGCAGCGGGCGGCCAGGGCCACCTCCTCGGGCAGGCGGGGGGGCTGCAGGCGCCAGCCGTGGCGGGCGTGGCCGGGACGCTCGGTGAGCAGGGGCAGGCGCGGCCGGTCCTCGCCGCGCACCCGGGCCCGCAGGTCCGGCGCCAGCTTGGGGTTCGTGAGTTCCGCCAGCACGGGCAGGGGCACCGGCTGGAGGTCCTCGAAGCGGCGCAGGCCCAGGCGGTGGAAGCGGTCGTGCAGGCGGGGGGCCAGGTCCGGCAGGCGGCGCAGGGGCTGGGGGCCCAGGAAGGCGGCCTCGCCGCCGTCCGCCACGCGTTCCAGGTGGTGCTCGGCCCGGGCGCCGAGCTGGGCGGCGGTGGCGCTCAGGGACAGGCCCCCGTGGCTGGCCCAGCCGTGCCGCTCGGCCAGCTCGCGGCGGATGCGCTCGGCGGTGTCCGCCAGGGGCCCGAAGATCCGCTGGGTGCCCTGGAGCTCCACCAGGGCCTCGCCCAGACGGCCCAGCTGACCCTGGGGCGTCCAGTGCTGGAGGAACTCCCCCAGGCCGGCCTGGGCCTCCCACCAGACCTGGGGCGAGGGATCCAGCACCCGCAGGCCCGGCGCCCGCCGCAGGGCCTGGTCCATGGGCAGGCCCGGGGCCAGCCCCTCGGCCCGGCCCAGGCGGTTCACGAACCAGAGGGTGGGCGAACGGGGGCTTTCGGGGTTCAGGAAGGCCAGGGGCCGGTCCCGCAGGGCGCCATCCCGCCCGCAGGCCAGCTGGAACGGCAGTTCAGGAACCCACATCGCCAGCACCGGGACCTCCTGGGGGATCCAAGTATGGCGAAATTTTAGCGAAAAACAAGTTCAGTCTTCAGTCCTCGGCCCTCAGTCTTCAGGGGCGGGTCGGGGCATGGAGCGGTCGCTCTGAACAAAACGGCCCAAAGGCAAAAGGTGACGCGGCCGAAGGCCGCCACCAGATGGACTGAAGGCTGAGGACTGAGGACTCAGGACTACCCCATCTGGAACCGGTGCGTGCACTCCACCCAGCTCTCGGAGCCATCCTTGTAGCGCTCGCGCTTCCAGATGGGCACCCGCTGCTTGATCTCGTCCATGATCCAGGCGGCGGCCTGGAAACTCTCGGCGCGGTGGGCGCTGCTGGTGGCGACGATGACGGCGGCCTCGGTGAGGGGCACGACGCCGATGCGGTGGTGGATGGCGCAGCGGGTGAGGCCGTAGCGCTCGATGGCCTTTTCGCGCAGGAGGGCCAGCTCCTTCTCCGCCATGGGCACGTAGGCCTCGTAGGCCAGCTCCAGCACGGGGCGCCCTTCATGGTGGTCCCGGGCCCGGCCTTCGAAGAGCACGAGGGCCCCGGCATGGGGATCCTCCATGACACTTCGTAAAGCCATCGCCTCCAGAGGCGCTTCCTGAACCGATATCCAGGGAATCATGCGTGTCTCCGCTCCGATCCCAACCATACACTGAACCGTTTTCAGGGGTTTCCCATGTCCAGTCCACACGTTGATCCGAACGCCGTTTTCGAGACCCTGGGCCGCCACATGCTGGTGGACGGGTTCCACCTGGTGATGGACCTGGAGAAGTCCCATGGCTCCTGGATCGTGGATGCCCGGGATGGCCGCAAATATCTGGATTTCTACACCTTCTTCGCAACCACGCCCCTGGGCCACAACCACCCCCGCCTGCGGGAGGCCGAGTTCGTGCGGCGCCTGGGCGAGATCGCCGTCAACAAGCCCGCCAATTCGGATATCTACACCACGGCCTTCGCGGAGTGGGTGGAGGCCTTCGGCACCCACGCGGCACCGGACTACCTGCCCCACCTCTTCTGGATCGACGGCGGCTCCCTGGCGGTGGAGAACGCCCTGAAGGCGGCCTTTGACTGGAAAGTGCGCAAGAACCTGGCGGCAGGCAAGGGCGAGAAGGGCTCGCAGGTCATCCACTTCCGCGAGGCCTTCCACGGCCGCAGCGGCTACACCCTGAGCCTCACGAACACGGCCGATCCCCGCAAGCACCAGTACTTCCCCAAGTTCCCCTGGCCCCGGGTGCCGAACCCCAAGCTGACCTTCCCCATGGACCTGGCCAAGGTCGATGCGGCGGAAGCGGAATCAATCGCCGCCATCGAGGCTGCCGTGGCCCAGAACCCGGATGACATCGCCTGCCTCATCGTGGAGCCCATCCAGGGCGAGGGCGGCGACAACCACTTCCGGGGCGAGTTCCTGCGGAAGCTCCGGGTCCTGGCAGACCGTCATGATTTCCTGCTCATTTTCGACGAAGTGCAAACAGGCTTCGGCGCCACGGGCAAGTGGTGGGCCCACCAGTGGTTCGACGTGCAGCCCGACATCATCGCCTTCGGCAAGAAGGCCCAGACCTGCGGCATCGCCGCCGGCCGGCGCCTGGACGAGGTGGAGGGCGTCTTCAAGGTGCCCAGCCGCATCAACAGCACCTGGGGCGGCAACCTGGTGGACATGGTGCGCGGCACGCGCATCATCGACGTCATCCGCGAGGAGAACCTGCTGGAGCATGGCGTGAAGCAGGGCGAACGCCTGCTGAAGGGCCTCCAGGAGATCCACCGCGACTTCCCCGAGTTCACCGCGAATCCCCGCGGCCGCGGCCTCTTCTGCGCCCTGGACATCGCCACGCCGGAGCTGCGCAACGCCGTGGTGGTCAAGGGCCACGAGCTGGGCATGATGATCCTCTCCACCGGCTTGCAGGGCCTGCGCTTCCGCCCCGCCATGAACCTCACCACACCGGATCTGGACCTGGGCGTGGAGCTGCTCCGCAAGGCCGTGGCCGAAGTCGCCGCCACATCGCCTACCCTGGTGGGATGAAGATCGAGCTCTACTGCGATGGCGCGTGTCTAGGCAACCCCGGCCCGGGCGGCTGGGGGTACCTGCTGCGGGTGCATCTCGCCGGCGGCATCCAGGAGAAGGAAGGTTCAGGCCCCGAGGCGGACACCACCAACAACCGCATGGAGCTGACGGCCGCCATCCGCGGCCTGGAGGCGCTCACCAAGCCCTGCCAAGTGCTGCTCCAGAGCGACAGCCAGTACGTGGTGAAAGGCATCACCACCTGGCTGAAGGACTGGAAGCGGCGCGGCTGGAAGAAGGCCGACGGCAAGCCCGTGCTGAACGCGGACCTCTGGCAGGCGCTCGACGCGCAGCTGGCGCGGCACCACGTGGAAGCCCGCTGGGTGAAGGGCCATGCAGGGCACGCGGAGAACGAGCGGGTGGACCGCCTGGCCAACGCGGCGGCGCAATCCTTGACGTAAAACGGGCCCCGGAGGGCCCGCTTCACGGATGTCCAAGCTGCTGCTACCTACGCTTGGGGAACTTGTAGACGATCTCGGGCGTCCAGCCGCGCACGGGCCGGCCGTCGCGGACGGCGGGACTGAAGCTGGACTTATTGGCCGCCTCGATGGCCGCTTCGTCGAAGCCGAAAGCCCCGGACACACCTTCCACCACGGACACCTTGAGGGGCTGGCCCTGCTCACCCACGAACACCTTCAGGCGCACGAAGTGGTCCAGGTTCGTCTCCCACCGCATCTGGACGGCCCGGAGGGGGAAGATCGGCACGACCTGGCTCACCACCCGGGCGGGCTGGTCATTGGCCGATGAACTAGCCTGCTGGGGCGCGGCGGCCTGGGGCGTGGGCACGGCGGTCGGCGTGGGCACGGCGGCAGCCTGGCGTGAAGCCTCCTGCATGGGCTGGGGCTTGGGCGCCTCCGGTACCGGGGGGGCCGCGGCGACCTTGGTCTCGGCGCTCTTCTTCTTCTGTTCGGCGAGCTTCTGTTCGGCGAGCTTCTGGTCGGCCAGCCGCTGTTCCGCGGCCTTCTGCTGCCGCTCGAGATCCAGCTTGCGCTGCTGGTTCTCCTCGAGCTGCTTCTGGATCTTCGCCTTCTCCTCGGCGGACTTGGTTTCGCCAAGCTGCTTCTGGAGCTGCGCGGTCTTCTCGGCCTCGGCCCGGGCCTTGGCGTCGAGGTCGGCCTTCTGCTGCTCCATCTCAGCCTTGATCCGCTGGAACTCCACCAGCTGCGCCTGGATGGCCGGGTCCACCTTGGGGCGCCCGAAGAAGATGTAGCCCAGACCCAGGATCACCACCGCGGCGAGGCCGCCGCCGATGAGGAGGGTGGTGTTCTTCTGGCTGGCCTGCTCCTCCGCATGGCCATCGATATGCTCCACGCGGGTGGCGCCGCTGCGCAGGCTTTCGCCAGCGGCGGTGTAGGCGAGGAAGTTGTCGCCCTGTTCCGCCTTCATGGCCGCCGCGTCCCGGTCGTTCTCCTCCCGGAAGAGCGTGTGCATGAAGAAGGCCATGTTGAAGGTGGTGGGGCTGTACTCGCCGTCGTAGAGGACGCGCTCGAGCTCGGTGCTGAAGGCGTCCACCGTAGGGAAGGGCTGGCGGCCCAGCAGCAGGCGGCCGAGGAAGGCGCGGATCTCCGCAGGCAGGGACGCCTCCTCCTGGGCGGCTTTGAGGGTGGCCTGGTCCAGGGTGGCCTGGAGGTCGCCACCGACGGGCAGCTTCTCGAAGGTGAGGAGCTCGTAGAGCACGGCGCCCAGGGCGAAGAGATCCTGCTGGAGGGCATCGTTCTCGGGCCCCTGGAGGTAGGGGGCGAGCTTGCGCTTCGCATTGGGGGCCTTGGCCAGCATGCTCTTGGCGAGGGCGGCGAAGGGCGCGTCCACAAGCTGGACGGCCCCCTCGAAGCTCACCCACACGCTGTAGGGGCTCAGCACGCCGTGGTTGACGCCCTTGGCCTGCATCTGGACGATACCCTGGGCCACGCCCTGGATGACCGTCAGCGCGTGATCCACACCGAAGGGGATCTGCTCCGACTTGGCTTTCTCGATGAGCTGGGCCAGGCTGCGGCCGGGCACGTAGTCCCAGGCGACATGCGGAGTCCTGCTGGTCTCCAGGCGATAGCCCAGGCCGTAGATGCGGGCGCCGCCAAGCAGGGGCACCACGCGGCCGGCCTCGGCCAGGCGCGTGTTCATGCCCGCCTGGAACAGTTCCTCCGAGAAGGTCCGCACCAGCATGTGGCGATCAAAGTTGCTGCCGGTGATGACCACGGCCCGGTGGACTGAACCGAATGGATCAGTGGCCAGTTCGGAGGCCAGGAGGTAGGACCCGAGACGGGTGTAGGTGGCCATGACTTCTCCAGAGGGATGGTTGGAACAATAGCCCGAAAGTCGCGATTCGCCTAGCCCCAGAGGGGAGGAGGGATCGCAGGCGGCCCCTCCGCGTCCCTCAAGGATGGGAAGGGATTTCCCACTGATCACCCGCCGTGCGCCAAGCCAGGATCCAGAGGTTGGCCGTGGCATAGACGCCGTTGGAAAAAGCCAGCTGCAACTGGGCGAAGGGCACGGACAGGTCATCCCAGGGGCCGAGGCGACGGCCCAGGTCTTCATCGAAGCACTCCCGGAGCCGGCGGTTCCGTTCCTGCTTGGTGGCCAGGAGGCGGCGCAGGGCCGGCCCCGGATCCAGGCTGCCCGTGGCCGCCCAGTAGGGCTCCTGGGTCACCAGCAGGTGGGTCAGGTTCTCGTCCGCATAGGCCTCGAAGCTGTCCCGGAGCGGGCTCAGGCCCTCCAGGGCGGAGGGATCCGTCAGCAGCTGGACCATGTGGGCCAGCACGCCCAGGTCGCGGACGATGTCCTCGGGACGGTGGTGTTCCTCGCTGAGCCGGAGGACCGTGCGGAACTGGGCTTCCACCTGCTCCGCCGTGGGCGGCTGGTCGTTGGCCACGCCCCGGGCGCCCTCCAGCAGCGCCTGGGGATGGGCCCGCAACAGCGCGGCCATGTTCCGGGGCAGCAGGCGGATGGCCTTGGCGGTCTGGGCCTCGTGGACCTTGGGCGACCAGGCCCCCAGCGGAAGGCAGGCCAGCCACAGGGCCAGGACGGCATCTTTCGGATCACGCATCAAGGATCTCCGCGGCGGGGGCCGGTTGTGCCATGCCCGTCTGGGGATCCAGGGGGATGCTCAGAGCCCGGAGGCGGTGCAGGAGGGTGGTGCGGCGCATGCCGAGGCGCCGGGCCGCTTCGCTCTTGTTCCAGCCAGTGGCCCTGAGGGCTTCGAGAACCAGGTGGCGCTCCAGCTCCTCCAGGAAACGGCCCAGATCCTGGTTCCGGGGCAGTCTCGGGAAGGCCGGAGAAGGCAGGAGCCCCGCCACCGAGGCCGGGAGATCCTGGTGCAGCAGCCGATCCGGATCGGAACCCAGGGCCATGGCCCGCTCCACGGCGTTCTCCAGCTCACGCACGTTGCCGGGCCAGGCATAGGCCTCCATGGCCTGCAGGGCGGCGGGTTCCACCTGCTTGAGCGGAAGGTTCAGTTCCCGGGCGAACTTGCGGAGGAAGTGGGCCACCAGCACGGGGATGTCCTGGGGGTGCTCCCGGAGGGGATGGATCTGCACGGGGATCACGTTCAGCCGGTAGAACAGGTCCTCCCGGAACCGCTTCTGCTCCACGAGGCTGCCCAGGTCCTCGTTGGTGGCGGCCACCAGACGGAAGTCAGCCTTCACGGTCTGCGTGGATCCCAGCGGGGTGAGCTCCCGCTCCTGGATCACCCGCAGCAGCTTCACCTGCAGGCTCAGGGGCATGGTGCCGACCTCGTCCAGGAACAGGGTGCCGCCCTCCGCCTGCTGGAAGCGGCCCGGACGGTCCGTGCGGGCGTCCGTGTAGGCGCCCCGCACGTGGCCGAACAGCTCGTCCTCCAGCAGCGTTTCCGGGATGGCGCCGCAGTGGATGGGGATGAAGGGTCCCTGGGACCGCGGACTCCACTGGTGGATGGCCCGGGCCGCCAGTTCCTTGCCGGTGCCCGAGGGCCCTGTGATGAGCACCGTGGAGGGCGACGGCGCCACCCGCCGGAGCAGGGTCTGGAGCTTCTGCCAGGCATCGGAGCAGCCCACCATCTGGGGACCGGGAACCTGCCCCTGGATCTGCTCGCGCAGCCGCTTGTTCTCCTGGTTCAGCTGGGACTTCTCGATGGCCCGCAGCAGCGTGTGCTCCAGTTCCTCCGTCCGGAAGGGCTTGGGCACGTAGTCGTAGATGCCCATGCGCATGACCTGGAGCGCCGTCTCCACCGAGGTGGATCCCGACAGGACCACCACCACCGTATCGGGCTTGGCCACCGCCTCCCGGGCCAGATCCAGGCCGTTCAGGTCGGGGAGCATGAGGTCCACCACGGCCAGATCGAAGAACTCGTTCCTCAGGAACTGGGCGCCCCGGCGTCCGGACCCCGTGCCCACCACTTCGTGCCCGTGGCGGGACAACAGCGTGCCCACCACCTCGAGGATGATGGGATCGTCGTCCACCAGCAGGGCCCGGGCCGGGTTCATGCCTGTCAGAGTCCCGGGCTTGGGCCCCCCTGTCAAGGTTTGGACAGGCCGGATAGACTTCTCTCCATGCTTTCCAGATCCAGTTTGTGGCAGCGTCTGTCCGGGGCCTCGCTCTGGCCTCTGGCCTGGGCCCTGGCCGCCGCCTGCGCCGTGCCCTGGCTGACGCCGGAACGCTGGACCGGCCAGATCGCCGGTTGGTGGGTGGCCCTCGGCATCCTGGCTTGGCTGCTGACCCTCCCCTTGTTCTGGATCCGTCGCTGGGCCGTGGTGCCCCTGGCCATGGGCCTGGCGGGCTTCACCTTCCTGGGGCTTCTGCACAAGGCCCGGTGGGAGGCAGCCCTGCCCTCCGGATACCAGGCTCTGGAGGGCCGGATCGACGCCCCCTGGACCCTCCAGGGGGAGCGGCTGAGAAGCCACCTGGAAGTATCCACGCCTGGGTCGCTGAAGGGCCTTTCCCTGCCCCTCACCATTCCCGCCGACGGCGAGCAGGCGCCACCCCCGCCCGGCACGCCCGTGCGCCTGCGCGCCGAGCTGCGGCCCATCCAGCCCGCGCCCGTCTTCCTGGCGGAGCGCCCGCTGTGGCGGGCCCGCAGCGACGAGGCCCCCCGCCGCCTCCACCTGGCCTCGGCGCAGCTGATGGAAGTGCTGGGACCGCCGAAGCCCTCCTGGCTGCTGCGCCTCCAGGCCTTCGCCCGGCGCCGGTTCGAGGCCCTGCCCCTGGGCCCCACGGCGAAGGATCTGTGGGGCGCCCTGGCCCTGGGCATCCCGCCTGCGGACGAGGCCCACTTCAGCGTGTTCGCTGAAAGCGGAACCCTCCACATCCTCGTCGTATCGGGCCTCCAGGTGACGCTGGTGATGGCTGCCGTGGAGGCGCTCCTGCGCCGCCTGCGCCTGCGGGGAGCCGCCGCCGGTTCCATCGCCGCGGGCCTGCTCTACTCGGCCCTGGTGGGTTTCTCAGCCCCCGTGTGGCGCGGCCTCTTCATGGGCGTGGCCTGGGCCATCGGGCGAAGCAGCGGCTGGAAGCTGCCGCCGGTGGCGGGCCTGCACATGGCCCTGCTCCTGTGGCTGTTGGGCCACCCGGCGGCGGGCGTGGAGCCGGGGTTCCTGCTGGCCTGGTGGGCCCTGCTGGGTCTGCTCTGGGGTGCGGAACCCCTGGCCGGCCTGCTGTCCCCCTTGCTGGGCCGCCTCGCCCTGCCCTTCGCCCGGCTGGCGGCGCCCTGGCTGTCCACCATGCCCCTGCTGGCGCTGCTGCACGGCGGCGCGCCCTGGTGGGGCATCCTCGCCAACCTGCTGGTGCTGCCCCTGGTGGCCTTCCTCACGCCCCTCTGCCTCGCGCTGATCCTGCTCCCCCTGCCCGGCCTCACCCAGGGCGCCGCGGCCACCCTGACCTGGATGGGCGATCGCCTCGTCCCGGCCCTCACCGGCATTGCGCCACTCGCCACGGGCCTGCTCTGGCCCTGGCTGCTGCTGGCGCTGGGCTGGCTGGCCCTAGCCCACCTCCAGGGACGGCTGAAGCGCACCCGGGCACTCACCCTGGGGCTGGTGGCCACCTCGGTGGGACTGCTGGCCTTCCGCGGCGTGGGCCGGGCGCCGGACACCCTGTCGCTGGAAGCCGTCGATGTGGGCCAAGGCGATGCCCTGCTCCTGCGGGTGCCCGGCGGAGAGGCCACCCTCATCGACACCGGACCCGGCCCCTGGACGGGGCGGCGGCTCGCGCGGGTCCTCAGCCGCCGGGGCGTGCGGGAGCCCGTGCATCTCGTGCTCACCCACGCCCACGGAGATCACGCGGGCGGCTGGGCCACCCTGGCGCGCATCTGGCCCCTGGCTTCCACGTCCGTGCCGGTGACTGCCGAGGAGGAGGATCCCTGGGCGCCCTTCCGTCCCGCAGCGGGAGCGGATCCCGCGGGTCTGCTGCGAGACGATGCCTGGGCCCGCGGCGAAGCGGCCTTCAGCGTGCGCTGGCCCGCCCGCGCCTACGCCCTGCCTGACCCCAACATGGTGTCCACGGTGCTGCGCGTGGCCTGGCGGGACCGCGAGCTCTGGCTCATGGGCGACGTTCTGGCCATCCAGGAGCGGGACCTGATGGACCTGGGCGACCCGGGCGACCGCCCTCGCCCCCGGCCCCACCGCCTGCTGAAGGTGGGGCACCACGGCAGCCGCAACGCCTCGGACCCGGCCTGGGTGGCGGCGCTGAGGCCGGAAGTGACCGTCATTCCGGCGGGCCTGCGCAACCGCTTCGAGCATCCGCACCCGGAAACCCTGGACACGCTGCGCCAGGCGGGGACGGCCTGGTGGATCACAGGCCCCAGTGCGGGCGTGCGCCTCTCCGCCGTTCCCGCGGGTTGGGGCATCGAGACCGGCGATGGTGCCGTGGCCTTCACGCCCCTTCGAAGAAGCCCGACGCCCTGAGCGCCTCCACCAGCCGCCGGCTGCCCTCGGCATGGTTGGCCTTCCACTGGACCGTGGCTTCGGGGCCCACATCGTTCACCACCACCAGCGCCCCACCGCAGGGCACACCTGCGGCACGGCAGGCGGCAAAGACTCCCGTCAGTTCCAGGTGCTCAGCCGGGGCCACGGAAGCCAGGAAGCCTGCGCCTTCCTGAGTGGACGTGATGGCCGGAGGCACAGCCACCGGGTGCCCCGGCAACGGCCCCGGGAGCGTCGCAACCCACCGGGTGCGTTCCAGGCCGGGCCGATAGGCGCCGCCCCGCCGCTCCTCCAGAGAAGTGGCGATGGCCTCGGAGGCCCACAGGCACTCGAACAGCGCCAGGCGGTCGTCGTAGCGCCCGCAGGTGCCCAGGAAGAGGACGGCCTCGGGCTGCAGCTCGGCCAGCAATCGGGCCGTGGCCACCGCCGCGGTCACGGCGCCGATGCCCACGGTGGCCGTCTCCCAGCCCGGGGGCGGATCCTCCGCGAGGGGACCCAGTTCCGGGGTGAAGGCGGAAAGCAGGAGACGCATGGCTTGAGTTTACAGGTGATCCAGGGCCCAGGCCGCGACGGGGATGGACAGGCCGTTGCCCAGCAGCCGGTAGCGGGCCTCGAGGGACAGGCCTTCCGGAAAACGGAAGCCCCCCGGAAGTCCGAGCAGGCGCGCGACCTCCGAGGGCGAGAAGCGGCGCACGCCCCGGTCGGTCTTCAGGAAGGAGCCGCTGCCCACGAAGCGCTGGCCGTAGCCGCCGATGAAGCAGGTGCTGCGGCGGTCCTCCGGTGTGACGAAATCCATGCCGTGGCGGTGCCGGGAGAGAATCCCGGGCCGCAAGTACAGCGCAGGATCCTCCTCGGGATCCAGGAACTCCGCCAGGCCGCGGGGTGGGCGATCCGGCAGAGGCCGTGTGGTCAGGGGCTTCCGGGAAGCCACGATGAACACCCGGGGGCGCTGGTTGGGCAGGCCGAAGCGGCTGGGGCAGGCCTGGAGGTCCAGCTGGTGCATCCCGTGGGCTTTGGTGCGCTCGGCCAGCAGGGCGTGGGCGTCGGAACCCAGGAAGCCCCTGACGTTCTCCAGCACCAGGTGCTCTGGCGGCGCGTCACGGAAGAGCTCCATCAGGTGGCGGAAGGCGCGCGAGCGGCGGTCCGCCAGGCCCTGGTGGTTCCCCATTCGGCAGAAAGGCTGGCAGGGCGGACTCAGGAGCCAGGTGTCGGCGCCGTGGGCCGCCAGCTCCGCCGGGGGCACCGTGGCCAGTTCCCGGGCCTTCGGCCGGTAGCCGTGGTTCAGCGCATAGGTGGCGTTGGCGGCTTCGCTGACATCGTAGGCGGCGGCCACGCTGCCCCGGCCTCCGAGGGCGCAGCGCCAGCCCCCGAGGCCCGAGAACAGCTCAAGCACTTTCATCAGCCGCAGCCGCAGCTTCCGCAACTGCCACAGGAAGCGGCCTGGAGGGTCGTGACCTTGGCCAGGGTGCGTCCTCCCAGGAACAGGCGCAGAGCCAGAGCCAGCCCGGTGGCGGCGTCGGCCCAGGGGAACCAGCGGCCCAGGAGGCCGCCCGCCAAAAGCATGGCCGCCAGCTCCAGCAGCGTGCGGGTCCGCGCGGCCTCCAGTTCCAGGCTGGGATGCAGCCCGGCCAAGCCCCGCTTCGCGAGCCAGAGGGGCCCGAGGAGCACGATGGCCAGGGCCGCGACAGCCAGGGTAGAGAAACCGGCCTGCGGTGAACGGTCGCCCATGAGCGCCGCGACGGAGGCCAGCGCCACGCCCAGAGCCAGGAGACGCAAAAGGTGGCTGGTGGTGCGAAGGGTCAGGCGCTCGCGCTCCAGGCCCCGGTTCCCGAATCCCTCCCGGATGCGCAACCAGGCGCCCAGCGAAGGGAGCCCCAGCAGGAGGCAGGCGGCGCCGAAGCCCCAGAGGGCGATGGCGTCTTCGGCGAGGCCCAGCCAGAGCGCGGCCCCACCCAGGAAGGGCCCGGCTCCGGCCGCCCCAAGGGTCAGGCGCGAGGCCCGGGAAACCTCCGCCGTCATCGCGTCAGCTTCCGGTACTTGATGCGGTGGGGATCGAAGGGCTTCAGGCCCAGTACATCCTTTCGGTATTCCTCGTACTGGCTGTAGTTCCCGTCGAAGAACTGCACCTGGGAATCGCCTTCGAAGGCCAGGATGTGCGTGGCCAGGCGGTCCAGGAACCAGCGGTCGTGGCTCACCAACACGGCGCTGCCCGCGAAGGACTCGATGGCCTCCTCCAGGGCCCGCATGGTGTTCACGTCCAGATCGTTGGTGGGTTCGTCGAAGAAGAGCAGGTTGGCCTCGCTCTTCAGGGTGAGCGCCAGGTTCAGACGGTTCTGCTGGCCACCGCTCAACTCGGCAATCTTCTTCTGCTGCGAGTCGCCGGAAAAGCCGAAGCGGCTGAGCCAGGCGCGGGCGTTGATGAGCTTGCCGCCCAGCTCGATCTGCTCGTAGCCGCCGGAGACGGCCTCGAACACGCTCTTGTCCGGATTGAGCCCCGAGCGGAGCTGATCCACATAGGCCATGCGGACGGTCTCCCCGAGGCGGATGGAGCCCGCATCCGGCGTCTCCTGGCCCGTGAGCAGCCGCAACAGCGTGGATTTGCCGGCGCCGTTGGGGCCGATGATGCCGAGGATGCCGGCGCGGGGAATGGCGAAGCTCAGGTTCTCGAAGAGCACACGGTCGCCGTAGGCCTTGGAGACGCCCTCCAGCTCGGCCACCAGGTCGCCCAGGCGGGGACCGCTGGGGATGTAGATCTCCAGTTCCTGCTCCTTCTGGCGGCCTTCCTCGCCCGCCAGCCGTTCATAGTTGGCGATGCGGTCCTTGCTCTTGGCGTGCTGGCCCTTGGGCGACATGCGGATCCACTCCAGCTCGCGCTCCAGGGTCTTCTGCCGCTTCTGGTCGGACTTCTCCTCCCGGGCCAGGCGGCCCTGCTTCTGCTCCAGCCAGCTGGAGTAGTTGCCCTTCCAGGGGATGCCCTCGCCGCGGTCCAGCTCGAGGATCCACTCGGCCACGTGATCCAGGAAGTAGCGGTCGTGGGTGACGGCGATGACGGTGCCCTTGTAGTCCTGGAGGTGCTTCTCCAGCCAGGCCACGGACTCGGCGTCCAGGTGGTTGGTGGGCTCGTCCAGCAGCAGGATGTCCGGCTCCTGGAGCAGCAGGCGGCACAAGGCCACACGGCGGCGCTCGCCGCCGGAGAGCACACCGATCTTCGCATCCGGATCAGGGCAGCGCAGGGCGTCCATGGCCTGTTCCAGGCGCGAATCGAGATCCCAGCAGTCGTGGGCGTCGATCTTCTCCTGCAAGGCACCCTGCATGGCCAGCAGCACATCCATGTCCGCGTCAGGATCGGCGAACTGGTCGCTGATGGCGTTGTAGTCCTTCAGCCAGCGCACCTTCTCGGCCGCGCCCTCTTCGACGATTTCCCGCACGGTCTTGTCCGGGTCGAGCTGGGGCTCCTGATCCAGGATGCCGGTGGTGTAGCCCTTGCTAAGCACGGCCTCACCGTTGAAATCGTGGTCGACGCCAGCCATGATGCGCAGCACGGTGCTCTTGCCGGAGCCATTGAGGCCCAGGACGCCAATCTTGGCGCCGTAGAAATAACTGAGAGATATATCCTTGATAACAGGCTTGTTGTTATAAATCTTGCTGACCCGCATCATCGAATAGATGATCTCGGGCTGATCGGCTGAAGCCTTGGTCGCGGTCTTGGCCATGAATCGCTCGAAAAAGGCGATTCTATCGTGCTTACCGCCTCGCCTCCGGCCCGGGTTTCTCTCTCAGGGGCCTCCTGGCCGACTGATCCCATCATTCTTCGAGGGATGGGTCTTGCGCTGGGAACCGATGGCTTGTAATTTAAATGCATCAATTTCCATATTCAAGCAAATTTGACGTTTGTCCGTATCAATGGCCTGGAGACTTCCATGAACCAAGTGGTGGCGCGATTCCTGGACGGGACGACCCTGAAGGGCCAGACCAACGATTTTCTCCCCGCGAAGAACCTCTTCCACATCTCGATGAATGGGAGCGTCGATACGAAACCGGTGGAGGTGAAGGTCCCCGAACTCAAGGCCCTGTACTTCGTCCGGAGCCTGGTCGGCGACCCGGAGCACCATAAGACCAACGAGTTCCCCCCCCAGGCCCCGGCGCCGGGGCGGAAGGTCAAGGTGACCTTCAAGGATGGGGAAGTGCTGGTGGGCACCACGCAGGGCTACCAGCCGGGCCGGCCGGGCTTCTTCCTGCTCCCGGCGGACCCGCGCTCCAACAATGAACGGTGCTACATCGTGACGGCCGCCACGGAGACCGTGACGTTCGTGTAGGGCGTCAGTCCAAGGCCGCCTGGGCCGCCGCCAGGGTGGCGATGGGCACGCGGTAGGGACTGCAGCTCACGTAGTCGAGTCCCACGTGATGGAAGAAGTTCACGCTGCGGGGATCGCCGCCGTGCTCGCCGCAGACGCCCAGCTTGATGCCGGGACGCGCCGCTCGGCCCTTTTCGCAGGAGATGCGCACCAGCTCGCCGATGCCCTCCTGGTCCAGGCTCTGGAACGGATCATCCTCCAGAATCTTCTTGCCGACATATTCGGGCAGGAAGGTGCCCGCGTCGTCGCGGCTGAATCCGAAACCCATCTGGGTGAGGTCGTTGGTGCCGAAGCTGAAGAACTCGGCCTCCAGGGCGATCTTGTCGGAGGTGAGGGCGGCCCGGGGGATCTCGATCATGGTGCCGATGGGGCAGGTGAACTGGGTGCCGCGCTCCTTGTTCACCTGGGCGATTTCGTCGAGCATCTCGGTCTTGGTGTAGGTCAGCTCGCGCACGGTGCCGATGAGCGGCACCATGATCTCGGGAACGGCTTGGATGCCCTTCGCGGCCACGTTCAGCGCGGCCTCGACGATGGCGCGGACCTGCATGCGGATGATCTCGGGGAACGTGATGCCCAGGCGGCAGCCCCGGTGGCCCATCATGGGGTTGAATTCATGGAGCTGCGTCACGCGGCGCTCCACGGTGCCGAGGTCCACCCCCAGCACCTCGGCCATCTCCCGCTGGCCAGGCTCATCCTGGGGCAGGAACTCGTGCAGGGGCGGATCCAGCAGACGGATGTTCACGGGCAGGCCATCCATGGCCGTGAAGAGGCCTTCGAAATCCTCGCGCTGCATGGGCAGCAGCTTGGCCAGGGCCTTCTTGCGGCCCTCGGTATCCGTGGCGAGGATCATCTCGCGCACGGCGATGATGCGGTCGCCCTCGAAGAACATGTGCTCCGTGCGGCAGAGGCCGATGCCCTGGGCCCCGAAGGCCCGGGCCACGGCGGCGTCGTGGGGCGTGTCCGCGTTGGTGCGGACCTTGAGGCGCTTGGCCTCACGGCTCCAGGTCATGATCTTGGCGAACCGCTGATACAACTCACTGTCCTCGGCCTTCAGGCGGCCGTCCACGAGCACCTGGTTCACTTCGGAAGGGTGGGCGCTGAGCTTCCCGGCGAACACCTCACCCGTGGAGCCATCCATGGAGATCCAGTCCTGGCCGGCCTTCAGTTCATGCACACCCACCCTCACCACGCCGCGCGCGAGGTCGATCTGCACCGCCGAGGCGCCACAGACACAGGGCTTGCCCATGCCCCGGGCCACCACGGCCGCGTGGCTGGTCATGCCGCCGCGCGCCGTGAGGATGCCCTGGGAGGCCACCATGCCTGAGATATCCTCCGGGCTCGTCTCCACGCGCACCAGCACCACAGGGCCCTCCTGGGCCATCTGCTCCGCCTGCTCGGCGGTGAGGGCGATGCGGCCTGTGGCCGCCCCGGGACCGGCGTTCAGGCCCTTGGTGAGCAGCTGACCCTCCTTGCGCAGGCGGTCCTTCTCCTTGGGGTCGAAGACCGGGGCCAGCAGCTGGGAGAGGCTGTCGGCATCAATGCGCTTCAGGGCCGTGTGGCTGTCGATGAGGCCCTCGTCCACCAGGTCGATGGCGATGCGGATGCCCGCCATGGCCGTGCGCTTGCCGTTCCGGGTCTGCAGCAGGTACAGCTTCCCGCGCTCGATGGTGAACTCGATGTCCTGCATGTCCTTGAAGTGCTTTTCAAGGCGCTTGCAGGTGGCATCCAGTTCGGTGAAGGAGGCGGGCATGGCCTCCTCCAGGCTCTTCAGGCCAGTGCCTTCGGCTTGGACGCTGGTGATGGGCTGGGGTGTGCGGATGCCCGCCACCACGTCCTCGCCCTGGGCATTGATGAGGTACTCACCGTAGAACAGCTTCTCGCCCGTGGCGGGATCCCGGGTGAAGGCCACACCAGTGCCGCAGTCATCGCCCATGTTGCCGAAGACCATGCTCTGCACGTTGACGCCCGTGCCCCAGTCATCGGGGATGCGGTGCAGGCGCCGATAGGTGATGGCCCGGGCCGTGTTCCAGCTCTCGAAGACGGCCCGGATGGCGCCCCAGAGCTGGTCCATGGGTTCCTGCGGGAAGGCCTGGCCGATCTCATCCTGCACGATCCCCTTGAAGGCGGTGACGAGGGTCTTCCAATCCTCGGCGGAAAGATCGGTGTCCTGGTGCTTGCCGAGGCGCTCCTTGGCGCGCTCCAGTTCGGCTTCGAACAGAGCGTGCTCCACGCCCAGCACCACGTTGCTGTACATGGTGATGAAGCGGCGGTAGGAGTCCCAGGCGAAGCGCGGGTTGCCGCTGGCCTTCTCCAGGGC
>Ga0255338_1003069_pt1 | contig 21393 bp, 21 predicted proteins | sample MeOH1_35cm_T4_19_FD_203715 | JGI IMG/M metagenome (GOLD analysis project Ga0255338, IMG submission 203715) | Sandy soil microbial communities from University of British Columbia, Vancouver, Canada - MeOH1_35cm_T4_195 | ecosystem: Engineered > Artificial ecosystem > Sand microcosm > Unclassified ...
CGTCCGCGTCCCGTCCGGTTGCGTGACGACGGGGACGATCGTGTTGACGGCCGCGAGGGCTGCGAGGACGGCGGGCCCGACGAGCCGGAGGTACGCGAGGACGATCGGCGGGAGCCGGTCGACGCGGGACATGAGCAACGGCACCGCCCGCGACGGGTAGGTCGCAAGGCCCATGAGGACGGCGAGCGGGACGAGGACGAGGCTCACGGCCCGACCTCCATGGGGGTGCCGTCAGAAGCCCCCGTTCCGTCGCCTGCGCCGCTCATCGGCCGCCCCGGCATCGCCAGCGCCGCAAGCGGTCCGAGGATCCCGCCGGCGACCACGCCGGCCGCCGGGTCCGAGGCAAGCGAGATCGCGACCGCCGCCAGCGCGCCGACGATCGCGGCGACCGCCTCGCGGCGCCCGCTGACGAGCGCGAGCGCCAGCCCGGCCATCGCCGCGGGGAAGACGATGTCGAGCCCGAACCGCTCCGGCTCGGGGAGCGAGGAGCCGACGAGCAGACCGGCGATCGTCGCGAGGTTCCACGGGATGAATGTCGTCCCGATCGCCGCGAACCAGTAGCCCCACGGGTCTGCGCGGCCGAGGCGGCGGAAATGGGCGAGCGAGAGGGCAAACGCCTCATCGGTCAGGACATGGGCCATGACCGCCCGCTGGGGGCGCGGCCGATCGGCGAGCCACGGGGCGAGCGCCGCCGAGTAGAGGAGGTGGCGGGCGTTGAGGAACGCGGTCAGGAGGACGACTCCGATCCACGGGAACCCGCCAGCGACGTAGCCGATCGCGGCGAACTGGGCCGCACCGGCGAAGACGATGACGCTCATCGCGACCGCCTCGGCAAGCGAGAAGTGGTTCGCGCCGGCGGTGACGCCGTAGACGAACCCGAAGCCGGCGGTGCTCGCGATGATCCCGAGCCCGTCGACGACGAGCCGGCGCCGGGCGGCGGCGAGGTCCGGGCGCGCGGGGTCGTCGGGCTCGGTGCGCCCGGCCGGGCTCAGCGCAGGAAGGTCTTCCCGCACGTGCCGTCACAGACGACGAAGACGGCGTGCTTGTCCTGCGCGTACCCGGCGGCGTGGAGGAGGCCCGGGCAGCCCTTCGTCGGGCACTTCCAGACCCACCACCGATCGTGCCCGTCGAGCGGCGTCGTCTCGGCCTTCAGCGTGTCGGCCAGGCCCTCGTGAGCGTCGACAAGCCGCGTGATGGCGGCCGACCGGGCGGCCTCGGTCTCGCTCGTGTACGGGTAGTTCTGCCCGATGTTCGAGGTCACGCTGCTCCTCCGCGGCGTCCATAGCAAGACCGGTGGCGGCGTCGTGTGAGCGCAGCCAGCCACCGGCACGTGGAGTATACCGAGCGGCCACGGAGGGCCGGCCGACCGGCGAGCCCGGAGCGGGCCGCTCAAGACGCCGTGCAACGCCGCCCGTGGATCGACGGCCTCAGCGGACCGCCGGCAACCCTGCGCTCCGCGGATCGGTCGCCGCGGCCACCGATCCGCCGTCTGCCGACGGACCGCCGGCGACGAGCTCGATGCCGTGCGCGTGGCCGAGCCAGCCGTCGAAGGCGCTGGTGAGCGTCACCGGGTGGCCCATCGCGGCGAGCTCCTCGAGCGCCCGGGAATCGAAGCGCGGCTCGGCCCGGACCTCGACCGGCGGCGCGAAATGATCGGCCGGCTCGACGAACCAGCGTGGCGCGGACACGGCGGTCCGGATGTCGACGCCGCCGTCGACGAGCGCGGACACGACCTGGGCGTGGATCTGCGGCTGGGCGTCGCCGCCCATCGACCCGGTGACGACCCACGGCGCGCCGTCGTCGCGGAACAGCATCCCGGGGAGAAGCGTGTGGAGGGTCCGTTTGCCGGGCGCGAGGACGTTCGGATGGTCGGGTTCGAGGCTGAGGTACGAGCCACGGTTCTGGTAGTGGATGCCCGTGTCGGCGTCGACCACGCCGGATCCGAATCCCGAGTAGTTCGACTCGATCAGGCTGACCGCGTTGCCGTCGCCGTCGACCGTCGCGAGGTAGATCGTCCCACCCCCGCGCGGCGCGCGGGCAGCCGGCGCGGCCGCGGCCCGGCCGGGATCGATCCCTGCCGCGAGCTCGGCCGCGTACGCCTTGTCGAGCAGCCGGTCGACCGGGATCTCGTGGAAGTCGGGGTCGGTGAGGTGCGCGTCCCGGTCGGCCATCGCTAGCTTCGCCGCCTCGATCCCGAGGTGGATCCAGCGGGAATCGGTGCCGCGCCCGGCGGCGAACGCGGCCGGCGGCGGCGGGTCGAACCGCTCGAGGATGTTCAGGAGCTCGAGCGCGACGAGCCCGGAGCTGTTGGGCGGGTGAGTCGTGACCCGGACGCCGCGGTAGGTCGTCGCAATCGGCTGCGTCCACGTCGAGCGGTGTGCCGCGAGGTCGTCGGCCGCGATCGGTGAGCCGGCCGCCGCGAGTGCCCGCGCCTGGCGGTCGGCGAGATCTCCGCCGTAGAACGCGTCGAACCCGTCGTCGGCCAGCCGTTCGAGCGTCGTGGCGAGCGCCGGCAGCCGGACGATCTCGCCGGGCTGCCACCGTCGGCCGTGGGGGCGGTAGACGCGGTGGAACCCCTCCGTCCACGCCCCCTCGCCGTCGAGCAGGCGCGCCGCTGCCTCGACCGACTCGATGAAGCCATCCCACGCCGGGAAGCCCTCGCGGGCGTCTGCGATCGCCGGTCCGAGGATCGCCCCGCGGGACAGCCGCCCGAACCGTGCGTGGGCGTCGCCCCACGATCGTACGGCGCCCGGGACCGTGATCGACAGCGGTCCGCGGCGCGGCAGGACCGTCAGGCCACGATCACGAAGCCCCTGCGGATCGGCGTTCGCCGGGGCGCGTCCCGAGCCGTTGAGGGCATGCTGGCAGCGGTTCGCCGCCTCCCAGATCAGCCAGAACGCGTCGCCGCCGATCCCGCAGGCGTTCGGCATGACGACACCGAGCACGGCATTCGTCGCGATCGCGGCATCGACCGCCGAGCCGCCGGCGGCGAGCACCTCGAGGCCGGCTGCCGTCGCCAGGTGATGCGGCGCGACGACGGCACCCCGACGGCCCCGGGCGAGCGGAACGGGGACGAGGAGGGCATCCGACACGAGGGCGATTGTACGGGCGACGGTCCTCGCCGGCGCCGGTGAGTCGCCCCTTCATCGAGCATCCCTCTGCCCGTTACCCTCTGCGGGTGAACCGCTCGCTTCGCGCCGTTCTCGTCGGCACGTTCACCCTGCGCCTCAGCACAGGGCTGACGGGCGGGCTCCTCATCTTCTACCTGCGCGACCTGCACGTCGAACCGCTGACCGTGGCGGCCTTCACCGCGACGTTCTTCGCGGCCGAGCTCGTCCTCTCGACGCCGTTCGGGATGCTCTCCGATCGTGTCGGGCACCACCGGATCATGCAGGTCGGGCCGGCGTTCGGGGCGATCGCGGTCGTCCTCACCTGGTCGACGACCGATCTCGCCGCCATCGGTGGAACACGCCTCCTCGAGGGCGCCTCGACGTCCGCGTCCGTCCCGTCGATCCTCGGGTTCATCGCGATGGTCACCGCCGGCGACGAGCTTCTCCGCGGCCGGATGGCAGCGCGCTTCGAGGGCGCGACCCTCGCCGGGATCGGCGTCGGGATCACGGCGGCCGGACTCCTCTACGACGGGATCCCGGGCATCCTGCCGGGCCTCGGCCGGTCGGCGTTCCTCCTGAACGCGTTGATCTACGGCGTCTCGTTCCTCATCTACCGGTTCGGCGTCGAGCCGCCGCCGGGCGAAGCCGCGACCCTCCGGTCGCCGCACTACGGCTGGCGTCGCTACGTCGCGCTCCTGACGAGCTCCCACGTCTGGCTCCTCGCCCCGACGTGGATCGCAATCAATGCCGCCCTCGGGCTGTGGACGAGCCAGACGATCTTCCAGCTGATCAAGGAGCCGGACCCGCGCTTCGCCAACCAGATGCTCATGGGCGGGTTCGTCGGCGCCCAGATCGCATTCGGCCTCGCGGTCGCGCTCGTCGTGTTCTTCGCCGGCCTTGCGTTCTGGGGCGATCGGTTCAAGCGCTTCCGGCGGACCACGATCATCTTCTTCGGGATCCTCGGCGGAGCCGTCTGTGTCGTCGCAGCCCTCGCGATCAACCACGGCGGTGGCCAGCCCGACGCGGTCCGGGCGCTCTTCGGCGTCGCGGCCGCCGGCGGGCTGTTCGTCCTCGCCGGGGCGACGCCGGCGGCGCTCGGGCTCCTCGCGGACGTCAGCGAGGCCTACCCCGGCGATCGCGGCGCAATCATGGGCCTGTATTCGGTCTTCCTCGCCGTCGGGCAGATCGTCGGCTCGCTCGTCGGCGGCGCCTGCGCGGAGAAGCTCGGGATCGACGGCATCCTCGCGGCGACGCTCGTCCTCCTCGTCATTGCCGTCGCGCCGCTGTCGCGTCTGCGCGCGTTCGAGCATCACGTCGGGGTGGCGCCGGAGGTTCGCACGGCCTGATCGCCGGTGGCCGCCGTTGCTGCCGAGCGGCCCTGCGCCTTGCCCACGGCCCGTATCATCCCCGCCCAATGGGGTTGGCCAAGTCGTGAGGGAAGACCACGTGAGCCGCGTCGCCGTCGTCACCGACTCCGCGTCCGACCTGCCACCGGAGGCCGCAGCCGCGGCCGGCATCTCGATCGTTCCGCTCGCCGTCGCGTTCGGCGAGGAGCAGTTCAAGGCCGGCGTCGACCTGACGACCGACGAGTTCTGGCGCCGGATGACGGCCCCGGACGCTCCGTTCCCGACGACCGCCGCGTCCTCGCCCGGGGACTTCCAGGCGACCTACGAGTCGTGCTTCGCTGCCGGCGCCGACGCCATCGTCTCCGTCCATGTCGCCGAGACCCTGTCCGGGACGCTCAAGAGCGCGCGGATCGCCCGTGACGCGATGGCCGACCGCGAGATTCACCTCATCGACAGCGGCAGCGCCTCGATGGGCGTCGGCATCCTGGCTCTGCTCGCCACCCGTCTCGCGGCAGAGGGCGTTCCCGCAACCGAGATCGCCCGAACCGTCGAGGAGCGCAAGGCGGACGTCGATCTGTACGTGGCGCTCGACACGCTCGAGTATCTGAAGAAGGGCGGCCGGATCAGCGGCGCGCAGGCCGCGATCGGCAACCTCCTGTCGGTCAAGCCGATCATCACCGTCCGCGAGGGGCTGGTCCACACGGCCGACAAGCCGCGCACGCGCGGCAAGGCCCGCGAGCGGACACTCCAGCTGCTGACGGCCCGCCCTGTCGAGTGGCTGGCCGTCCTCTACACGCCTCCCGCCGACGGCGCGTCGTTCCGGGACGAGGTCGTCGACCGGCTCGGTGGCGGCGTCGACCCGTCAAAGGTCTCGCTCCAGGCGGTCGGCCCATCGGTCGGGCCGCACCTCGGGCCCGGCTGCGTCGGCGCGGTCGTCCTCTTCGCGAGGTAGCTCCCCGGCGGGTCGCGGGGCGGGGCGCAGGCGGGACCCGGCGACGCACGAGCCGCCCGCCGGACATTGCCGTCGGGTTGCGCCGGAGTTGCGGCTCGGTCGCGAAGGAGCCGAAACGAGCGCGGTGACGGACTATACTCGGCGGCGATCCTGAAGTTCCGCGCGTCCTGCCGCGATCCCGTGGCGAGCACGGCCCGGCGACGCGCTCCGTGGGGTCGTCCGGGAGACGGCTCGAGCCCGAGCGGACGGCGCAGTCCGTCAGACACGGAGGTCCACGACTCGATGACGACCGAGGACGTCGCTGCCCCGATCAACGCCTGGGAGGTTGCCCAGCGCCAGTTCGATCTCGCCGCCGACAGGCTCAACCTCGACCCCGGCCTGCGCCGCGTCCTCCGCCAGCCGCGCCGGGAGCTGACGGTCCACTTCCCGGTCAAGATGGACGACGGCTCCGTCGAGGTGTTCACCGGGTACCGCATCCAGCACAACCTCGGGCGCGGTCCCGCGAAGGGCGGGATCCGGTACCACCAGGACGTCTCGCTCGACGAGGTCCGGGCGCTGGCGATGTGGATGACCTGGAAATGCGCGGTCGTCGGCATCCCGTTCGGTGGCGGGAAGGGCGGCGTAATCGTCGATCCGAAGAAGCTCTCGATGAAGGAGCTCGAGGCGCTGACCCGCCGATTCACGACGGAGATCGAGGTGCTCATCGGCCCCGAGCGGGACATCCCGGCCCCGGACGTCAACACGAACGCCCAGGTCATGGCCTGGATGATGGACACGTATTCGATGCACCAGGGGTATACGGTCCCGGGCGTCGTGACCGGCAAGCCGATCAGCCTCGGCGGGTCGGAGGGTCGCACCGAGGCGACCGCCCGCGGGACCGTGTTCTGCATCGCCGAGGCGGCCGATCACCTCGGGATCGACCTGCGCAAGGCAACGGTGGCGATCCAGGGCTTCGGCAACGCCGGCTCGATCGCCGCGCGGCTCATCGCCGAGGAAGGAGCGACCGTCGTCGCCGTCTCCGACTCGACCGGCGGGATCCACGCCCCTGACGGACTCGACATTCCGCGGGTCATCAAGTGGAAGAAGGAGCACGGGACCGTCCAGGGCTTCCCGGGCGCACAGGACGTCTCGAACGCGGAGGTCCTCGAGGTCGACTGCGACATCCTCATCCCGGCCGCGCTCGAGAGCCAGATCACGAGCCGGAACGCCGGAAAGATCAAGGCGAAGATCGTCGCCGAGGCAGCCAACGGCCCGACGACGCCCGACGCCGACATCGAGCTCTTCCGCCGCGGCGTCTTCATGATCCCCGACATCCTGTGCAACTCGGGCGGGGTCACGGTCAGCTACTTCGAGTGGGTCCAGGACCTGAACCGGGACCACTGGAACGAGACGGTCGTCAACGAGAAGCTCAAGGAGATGATGACGCGCGCCTTCGCCGAGACCCTCACGATCGCCGAGCGGGAGCGCTGCGACATGCGGACGGCCGCCTATCTCCTCGCCGTCCAGCGGGTCGCCGACGCGACGTCGTTGCGCGGTCTCTACCCGTAGGTCGGGCGTCCGGAGGCACCCGAACCGGGTGCTACCATCGCGGCCATGCTCGACCACGAAGAGAAGTTCCTGTTCAAGGAGGAGATCCTCCACCTCGCGAACGCGGTCGCCGAGCCCGGCATCCTCGACAACGTCGAGGACCTCCTTACGGACGTCATCACGAGCCCGCGGTTCGACTCGGAGGTCTTCACCCTCGAGCGCAGCCTCCAGGTGATGCTTGGGCCGCGCGCGGGGACGACGCTGGTCGGGCTGCTGACCGTCGCGCCCGAGGTCTTCGACGAGGTCGCCGAGGTCCGGATCCCGTCGGAGGTCCACGAGCGGCTCGTCGCCTGGCGGGCGCGGTTCGGCCTCGCGATCGACAACGCGCTGAACTTCCTCAACAACCCGGACGGGATCCAGGGCCACAACTTCGCGACCCAGATCGCCCACGTCGAGGAGCGGCGGGTCCTCCAGGGTCGGCTCACCCTCGTTCGCTACAACAACGAGCCGCAGTTCTTCGTCGCGGACGCGAGCGTCTTCCTCGCCCTCGTCGCCGACATCATGGAGCGGCTCGGACCCTACCTGGAGTCGGACGCGGTCGAGCCGGAGACGGTCAACCGGCTGCGCGACGCCCTTCAGCTGATCGAGCGGAAGACGGCGACACGGAGCTAGGGAGGGTCCCGGGCGTGCCGCCTGCACCCGGAACGCCGACGACACTCATGCGTCGCCCGCTCAGATGAGGCATCTGTACCTCGCGGCAACTGGGCAGAATCGGGGAAAGACCACGGCGGCGCTCGGGCTGCTCAACGGGTTCCTCGTCCGCGGGCTCGAGACCGGGTTCATGAAGCCGGTCGGGCAGCGGACCGTCATCGAGGACGGAGTGCCGGCCGACGAGGATGCCGTCCTCATGAAGCAGGTCTTCGACCTCTGCGAGCCGTACTCCGTGATGAGTCCCGTCCACATTCCACGGGGCTTCACGAAGTCGTACATCCGGGGTGAGGTCGTCGAGAACCTGCCGGCCCGGATCGTCGCCGCCCACCGGGCGTTCGGGGAGCACGAGATCGTCCTCATCGAGGGGACGGGGCACGCGGGCGTCGGCGCCGTCATCGGGCTGTCGAATGCGGTGGTCGCCTCGTTGCTCGGCGCGCCCGCGATCATCATCAGCGAGGGGGGCGTGGGCCGGCCGATCGACGAGATCGTCCTGAACGCCGCGCTCTTCGCCCGCCAGGGGGTCGAGGTCGCCGGGGCGATCGTCAACAAGGTCGACCTCGACGCCCAGCCGGGGATCGCCGAGATCCTCGAGCGTGGGCTCGCCCGTCACGGGATCCCGCTCCTCGGCGTGCTTCCGGTCCGGCCGATCCTCTCAAACCCGACGCTGGGGATGATCCTCGAGGGCGTCCATGGCGAGACGATCCACCCCGGTCCGGACCTCGATCGGGTCATCGACGGCGTGGCGATCGGAGCGATGGAGCCGGGCCACATGCTCGAGCGCGTCGGCCCGAAGACGCTCGTGATCGTCCCGGGTGATCGCGAGGATGTGATCCTCACCGTCACCACCGCGCACCTTGCGCCGCGCGTCCGGCTCGCCAACGCGTCGGAGGCCGCCCGCATCGCGGCGATCGCGGCCGAGGCGACGAACGAGCGCACTGCGTCGGTCGACGGCCACGAGGGCGCGGCGATCGGGCTCGTGCTGACCGGTGGCTATCGACCGCGCGAGGCGGTGCTCCGCGCCATCCGCCAGGCCGACCTCTTCGCGACGCTCGTCCATGAGGACACGTATTCGGTGGCGTCCGAGGTCCACGACCTCCTGGTGAAGACCCATCGGGCCGACGTCGAGAAGATCGCGCTGATCAAGAACCTCGTCGCCGAGCACCTCGACGTCGATCGGATCCTCGACGTCGCGCGGCCGGTCGCCGTCTAGGTCGCCTCGTCTTGCCGGCTGTCGCTACGGCAGCGGCTCGTTGTCGATGAGCCGGGTCTGGCCGAAGCGGACCGCGAGCGAGAGGAGCGCCGGCCCGTCGGCCCGATCGAGCTCTGCAAGGGTCCGCGCGTCGGCGACCGAGACGTAGTCGGGCGCGGCCAGCGGCTCGGCCGCGAGCGCGTCGCGCATCGCCGCCCGCAAGGCGTCCCCCGATCGCTCGCCCCGCTCCCACGCATCGCGGGCGGTGAGCAACGCCCGGCGGAGCACCGGCGCCGCCATCCGCTGATCAGGCGTCAGGTGGACGTTCCGCGACGACAGCGCCAGCCCGTCCGGTTCGCGGACCGTCGGACAGGCGATAACCTCCGTTGGGATCGCGAGATCGCGGGCCATCTGCCGGATGACCATCACCTGCTGGGCGTCCTTCTGGCCGAAGTACGCGCGGTCCGCGGCGACCAGGTCGAACAGGATTGCCACGACCGTCGCGACGCCGTCGAAATGGCCGGGCCGAGCAGCGCCTTCGAGTGGGCCAGCGACGGCCCCGACCGACACCGTCGTGTCGAAGCCCGGCGGATAGATCTCCTCGACGGGCGGCGCGAAGACGATGTCGACGTGCTCCTCCTCGCAGATGGCGAGGTCGCGCGCCTCGTTCCGCGGGTACCGGGTGTAGTCCGCGGCCTCGTTGAACTGCCGGGGGTTCACGAAGATCGTCACGACGGTGGTCGCGCTCTCGGCCCGGGCGCGTTGCATCAGCGCCCGGTGCCCGTCGTGGAGCCAGCCCATCGTCGGGACGAGCCCGATGGGTCGGCCCGAGGCAGCCAGCGCCTCGCGCAGCTCGGCTCGGCTTCGGACGACGAGGGCTCGTGCGACCTCGGTCACGAGGCGGGTTCGGGCGCCGGCGCGACCATCCCTAGAGGTCCCGGTCGAGCGGGATGCCGCCCGCGACTGCCCCCGCCTCGCGGTCGAGCGCCGTCCGACCGAGCACCTCGTCCAGCACGGCCTCGTCCATCCGGACAGTCTGCTCGGGACCCGGGAATGACCCATCCGCCACGTCGGATGCCCAGGCCTGCGCGGCGGAGAGGATCGTCCCGCGGAGGTCGGCGTATGCGCGGGCGTGCTTCGGGCGCCAGCTGTCGAACCCGAGCAGGTCGGTGACGACCTGGACTTGGCCGCTGCACCCCGCGCCGGCCCCGATCCCGATCGTCGGGATCCGCAGCCGCTCGGTGATTGCCGCGGCGAGCTGCTCCGGGACGAGCTCGAGCACGACCGCGAACCCGCCCGCCTCCTGCACCGCGAGCGCGTCGGCGAGGAGCGATCGGGCCTGGTCCCGGCTCTTGCCGAGCACGCGGACCTTGCCCGCCTGGTTCGCCGCCTGCGGCGTCCAGCCGATGTGGCCCATGACCGGGATGCCGGCCTTCACGAGCGCCTCGATCGTCCGGGCACTCCGGACGCCACCCTCGATCTTGACCCCCTGCGCGCCGGCCTCGGCGAGGAACCGGCCGGCGTTCGCGACCGCCGCCTCGGGCGTCGCGTAGGACAGGAACGGCATGTCGCCGACGACGAACGCGCGCCGGCTCCCGCGGCTGACCGCCGCGGTGTGATGCAGCATGTCGGCCATCGACACCCGGATCTCGTTCTCGTACCCGAGCATCGCCCGGCCGAGCGAATCGCCGACGAGCAGGAGCGGGATCCCGGCCTCGTCGAGCAGCTTGGCGGTGGGGTAGTCGTACGCCGTCAGCATCGGGATCCGTTCGCGGTCCGCGTGCATCCGCGCGATGTCGCCGACGGTCAGGCGGCGGACGGTGTCGGTGCTGGCGCTCATGCCGGGGCCTCCTCGATCGCGTGGTCGGATTCCAGGGACAAGGGTGCGGCATCGCGGTCGTCGAGCGCGCGCGCGACCCGATCGAGCAGCCTGTCGGCCACCTCCCGCTTCGAGAGCAGCGGCAGCTCGTCCCGGCCGCCCTCCGACGAGAGGATCGTCACACGGTTCGTATCGGTGCCGAAGCCTGATCCCGGCTCGCTCACGTCGTTGGCGACCAGGAGGTCGACGCCCTTGCGGGTGAGCTTGTCGACGGCCCGGTCGAGCGAGCCCGTTTCCGCGGCGAACCCGACGAGGACCGGCCGTGGCGAGAGCGGTGCCCGCGTCGCCGCATCCTGGGCCTCGCGACCGCGCGCGATCCGGGCGACCTCGGCCAGCAGATCCGGCGTCGGCTCGAGCTCGAGCGTGAGGGACTCGCCCCGGACGAGCTTCGTCTCGACCGGGTGAGCGGGCCGGAAGTCGGCGACCGCCGCCGCCATGATCAGCGCATCGAACCCGGCGTGGCCGGTCTCGTCGACGGTCGTCGCCAGGAGGGCGGCGCGCATCCGCGCGGTCGATTCGGCCCGAACGACGGTCGCGCGCTCGGGGAGCGGTACGGAGACGTTCCCGGCGATCAGCGTCACCCGCGCGCCGCGATCGAGCGCCGCCTCGGTGATCGCGACGCCCATCCTGCCGGTCGAGCGGTTGCCGATGAAGCGCACGGGATCGATCGGCTCGGCGGTTCCGCCGGCGGTCACGACGACGTGGCGTCCTGTCAGGTCCGCCTCGCGGGGCGCCGCGACGCGTGGCGGGCGGAGAGCGGGGTCCGGCGCTCGGACGGGCCGACCGGTGACGGCGGCGACGACGGTGTCGACGATCCGTGGAAGCTCGGCGAGCCTGCCCACGCCGGTCTGCCCGGAGGCCAGCGGTCCGGCCTCGGGCTCGACAATCGCGTACCCGAACCCGTCGCGCAGCCGAGCCACGTTCGACCGGGTCGCCGGATGGGCGTACATCTCGCCGTCCATCGCGGGCGCGACGACCACCGGCGCGGCCGTGGCGAGGCAGGCGGCGGTGACCGTGTCGCCGGCGAGCCCATGTGCCATCGCCCCGAGCCAATGGGCGGTAGCCGGGGCGACCACGATCGCGTCGGCGCTGTCCGCGACGACGATGTGGCCGATCCGCCCATCGGGCAGGAGCTCGAGCAGGTCCGATTCGACCGGGTGCCGGCTGAGCGCGGCGAACGTCAGCGGCGCGACGAAGCGGGTCGCGGCGGGGGAGACCAGCACCACGACCTCGGCGCCCTCGGCGGTCAGGAGGCGGAGGAGCTCGACGGCCTTGTAGGCGGCGATCGAGCCCGTCACGCCGAGACCGATGAGGCGTCCGTCGAGCCGGTGACGTCCCGCCCCGGCGTCGCGCCCGATCGTGTCCACCCGACCCTCGCTCACGCGAGCCCGAGCTCGAGCCGTGCGCCGCCGGTGACCTCGGCGTGGAGGATCGCCAGACCGCGAAGTGTCAGGTCCGGGTCGACCGCGTCCACACCGTCGATCGCGCGGACCCACGGCGCAGCCGAGAGCCCGCCGGTCAGCACCGCCCGGACGTCCGTGGGCGCGACTCCGTTCGCATCGGCGAGCTCGCGCCGGATCCGGCCGAGCAGGCCGGTGGCGAGCGCGTGGTAGCCGAAGATCGCCCCGGACTGGATCGCCGTGACGGTGTCGCGGCCGATGGCGCGGTCGGGGAGGCGCAGCTCGACCCGCGGCAGCCGGGCGGTCCGTGCCGCGAGCGCGTCGAGGCCGAGCTCGAGACCCGGTGCGATCGCCCCGCCCACCAGCGCCCCATCGGCAGCGACGCAATCGAACGTCGTCGCGGTGCCGAAATCGACGACCACGGCCGGCGCCCCGTACAGCCGCTGGACGGCGAGCGCGTTGATGAGCCGATCCGCCCCGACCTGCTCGGGCCGATCGACCCGGACCGCGATCGGGACCGTGCCCGCGGAGGCCGCGACGAGCGGCATCTCGCGTCGGGCCGCGACGGCCTCGAGCGCGGCGGTCAGGACGGGGACGACCGAGGCGCAGGCGATCGCGTCGACGTCGGCGATCGCGAGGTCGTCGAGCCGGAGCAGCCCGTCGAGCGTCATCTCGAGCTCGTCGGCCGTGGCCCGGCTGACGGTCGCCGCGCGCCGGGTGGCCATGAGCTGCCCGTTCCGGAACAGCCCCAGGGTCACGTTCGTGTTTCCGATGTCGACCGCCAGCAGCATGGCCGGATGATACGCGGGCCGGAATTCGGCTTCCTTCATCCCGCTTCCCCCATCCGGTTCTGTGCGCTACCATCCGTTGAGCCCCCGCGACCAGCGCTCCCAGTCCCCCAGGTCCGCCCAGCCGCAGGAGCCACGTCCGTGCCCATCGCCGTGCCCGCGAAGTTCTTCGTCAATCAGGGCGTCGTGTCGAGCCGGGCGGACATTCAGAACCTGCTCCGCCCCCTGCTGAAGCAGACGGTGAGCTACCGCTACTTCCGCGGGCGTGAGGTGGTCGCGCACGGGACGGGGTGGGTCGAGCGCCTCGTCGTCGACCAGCCGGATACGTCGACCTATTTCACGCCGCTGGCGATCACCCTCAATGTCGATTCGTTCGAACACCTCGAGTTCGAGACTCGCCCCGATCAGCTGCTCGTCTACACCCTTGTCCAGGGCGACGAGCGGGTCGTCATCGAGTTCGCTCCCGTCGGACAGAGCGACGAGGACTCACCTTTCGCGCCTCGCCAGCTCGAGTTCGACACCACGGGTTTCGTCCAGATGGAGCTGCTCGGCCTCGACGCTCACGAGGACGAGTAGCGCGATCGGGAGTCGGTGGCGGGAGGCCGCCGGCGGGGGGACGGAGGGCGGGACGGTCCGGGTCGGCCGGGCCGGCCCGGGGTCTTGGCGCGACCTGAGCCGATCGGGTCGGGCGCGCTGCGAGAGGGGTCGAGGAGGGAGACAGCGAGTTGAGCACCGTGGAAGTCGGAGCTGAGACCAGGCGCAGGACGCCGAGCGGCGGCGCCCTCGCCGAATACTTCAAGTTCGCGGAACGCGGTACGACGCTGACGACCGAGGTCCGCGCGGGCCTGACCACGTTCATGGTCATGGCCTACATCATCTTCGTGAACGCCAACATCCTGGGCGACCCGAACGGCGCCGCCATGGACAAGGTGGCGGTCGCGGCCGGAACTGCGCTCGTCGCGGGCATCATGACGATTGCGATGGGCGTGGTCGCGAACTATCCGTTCGCGCTCGCGGCGGGACTCGGCATCAACGGCATCGTCTCGTTCACGCTGGCGAAGCAGTTGGGCCTCGGCGCCGCAGGCGCGATGGGTGTCATCGTTCTCGAGGGCGCCCTGGTCACGCTGCTCGTCGTGGTCGGCCTCCGTGAGGCGATCATGAACGCGATCCCGCTCTCGCTGAAGCGGGCGATCGGCGTCGGCATCGGCCTGTTCATCCTGTTCATCGGCTTCGTCAACGGCGGGCTGATCGCCACGCCGGCTTCCGGCTTCCCGCCGGTCGGGTTCGTCTACCCGACGACGCCCGCGGCGGCCGTCACGATCGTCGGCCTGTTCATCACGGTCGCGCTGTACGTGCTGAAGGTCCGCGGCGCGCTGATCCTGAGCATCCTCGTCACGACCGTCATCGCCCTGATCGTCGGCGTGACCACGATCCCCACCAACTTCGTGACCTCGTACAGCTTCTCAACGATCGGCCAGTTCGATGTCTTCGCGCCGTTCAAGCTCGGGTTCTTCGTCGCGGCGCTGACGATCTTCTCGATCATGCTCATCGACTTCTTCGACACGATGGGCACGGTCACGGGCGTCGCCGAGCAGGCTGGCCTGACCGACGACGCGGGTCGCGTCCCCGGTGTCGGCCGCGTCCTGCTCGTCGACTCGATCGCGGCGATGGCCGGTGGTGCCGCCGGCGTCAGCTCGAACACGACCTACATCGAGAGCGCGGCCGGGGTCGCGGAGGGCGGACGCACAGGCTTCACGGCGGTCGTCGTCGGCGTCCTGTTCCTGCTGGCGATCCTCCTCTCGCCGCTGGCCGGCATCGTTCCGGCCCAGGCGACGGCGCCGGTGCTCATCCTCGTCGGCTTCCTGATGTTCACCCTGATCACGGATATCCCGATCGCCGACCCCGAGGAGGGCATCCCGGCGCTCCTGACGATGGTCCTGATGCCGCTCACCTACGACATCTCGATCGGCATCGGTGCCGGGTTCATCGCCTGGACCTTCATCAAGGTGATCCGCGGCAAGGCGAGCCAGGTCCACCCGCTGATGTGGGGGGTGTCGATCGCCTTCATCGTGTTCTTCGCGCAGGCCTGGCTCGGTCCGCTTCTTCCGAAGTAGACCCTCCACCGACGCAGCCGAACCGGCGCCCGTTCGCGGGCGCCGGTTCTTCATGTCGCCGGCAGGTTGCTCCTGCAACCGATCAGCAAGATCCGCGTTGTCCGGGCCCGCACGCCGGTCGACCTCGTCGTCGCGAAGATGCGACGAAAGGCAGCGACGGACGGAGATCGTGAGAACGAGGATGGAAGGGACGAGCGAGGGCACGATCAGCTTCGAGCGGGACATCCGGCCGTTGTTCCGGGAGCGCGACCGTGAGTCCATGCGCTTCGCGTTCGACCTTTGGTCGTACGACCACGTGCGGCGGAACGCCGGCCCGATCCTCGAGCGGTTGGAGGAGGGGACCATGCCGTGCGACGCCGAGTGGCCCGACGACCAGGTGGAGCGCTTCCGGGGGTGGGTCGCCGCGGGCATGGCGCCGTGACGACCACGAGCCGCGTTGCACGCTATCGAACGGGACCGTCCGCGCGTCTGCTCCGCCGGCTTCCCTGTACCATCGGCGGCGTGTTCGAGCGAACCGCGCTGCCTGCCGGCCCCCGGGTGATCTCGGCTCGCCTCCCCGGGGCGCGCTCGGTCTCCATCGCCGCCTACGTCCTCGCCGGGTCGCGCCTCGAGGCGCCCGACGAGGCCGGGGCTGCCCACTTCATGGAGCACATCACCTTCAAGGGCACCGAGCGCTATCCGACAAGCCGGGCGATCTCGGAGGCGATCGAGGGCGTCGGCGGCTCGTTCAACGCGGCGACCGACCGCGAATCGACCGTCTACTGGGTCCGCGTCCCGCGCCGCGAGGCCGCCCGGGCGATGGACGTCGTCGGCGAGCTCATCGTCCGCCCGATCCTCGACGAGACCGAGATCGACCAGGAGCGGGGGATCATCATCGAGGAGATCCGGTCGTACCTCGACGAGCCCGCGGAGTACTGCCAGATCCTCTTCCAGCAGGCGATGTTCGGGACGGGTCCGCTCGGCCGCGAGATCTGCGGCGACGAGGCGGGCATCCGGGCGATCCCCGAGGAGCGGATCCGCGACTTCTGGCGGACGATGTACCGGCCGGCGAATACGGTGGTCGCCGTCGCCGGCGACATCGCCCACGACCAGGCCGTCGAGCTCGCGACCGCGGCGTTCGGGACCGGCAACGGCGTCGTCCCGGGATTTGCGCCGGCACCGGTGATCCCGGCGGGCGAGCGGGTCAAGGTCGGGCCGCGGGATACCAGCCAGGCCCAGCTGTCGCTCGGTGTGCCGGCGCTTCGCCGCGACCACCCGGAGACCTGGACGCTCGCGGTCCTCAACACGGTCCTCGGCGACGGGATGAGCAGCCGGCTGTTCCTCGCCGTCCGTGAAGCACGCGGGCTGGCGTACGACATCTCGTCCGGGCTCGTCGAGTACGCCGATGCCGGCTCCCTCGAGGTGACCGCGGGCGTCGACCCGGCGCAGCTCGGCGACGCCATCGACGCGATCCTCGTCGAGCTCGCCCGGCTCCGGGACGAGCGGGTCCCGGCCGAGGAGCTCGCGAAGGCGAAGGCCTATCTCGCCGGTGGGCTCGAGCTGCGCCTCGATGAGACGCGCCACCTCGCGTCGTGGATCGGCGGCCAGGAGGCACTCCACGACCGGGTGCTGACGCTCGACGAGGCGCTCGAGGCGGTCGCGGCGGTGGACGCCGAGCGGATCCGGAAGCTCGCCGAGGAGCTCATCCGCGACGAGGCGCTCCGCCTCGCCGTCGTGGCACCCGCGAAGCATCTCCGCGGCCTCGAGTCCCGGCTGCGACTGCCGTCATGACCAACGTCCAGACCTCCGGCCCGCGGCCGCGCCACCGACCGCGGCCAGCCGATCCGGCAACCGATCTGCGGCTCGCCCGCCTCCACCTCCGGATGGGCCACCTCGGGCTCGCTCGTGCGGAGCTCGAGGCGCTCGCCGGGTCGACCGATCTCCGCGACGAGGGCCTCCTCGCGCTTGCCGAGGCGCGCTGGCGCACGGGCGACCTCCCCGGCGCCGGGGAAGCCGCGCAGGCCTACCTCGCCGACGGGGGCGAGGCGCTCGTCGCCCTCGTCATCGCCGCGGAGGCGACGGCCGGCGTCGGCCGGCCCGGTGAGGCGCGCCGTCTCGCCGGCCGCGCGCTCGAGCGTGCCGATCTCCCGCTGGATCGGATCTTCGCGGGGATGCCGCGCAGCGGGATCTGGCCCGTCGAGCCGTCCGAGGCACGTCCTGCCCAGACCCTCTTTCCGGGCGACGGCAGCCGTGCCAGCGTCGCGACGGGTGTGGCCGTCACCGGGGCCGCGGCGACGGCGGGCGCTCCGGCGCTCTCCGGGCCCGGGCTCTGGGACACCGATGCCGTCGATGCCCCGTCCGTGCCGGTCGTCGATCCCGCGACCGAGCTGTCGGCGGCGCTCGCGTCGCTCGACGCGGGGGAGCGTGGGGCCGCAGCCGTTCGCCTTGCGATCGTCCTGCGACTCGCCCCGACGCTCGCGCCGGTCGTCCTCGACGCGGTGTCGCGGGCCGGTCGGTCGGCCGAGCTCGAGCTCGTACGCGGCGATGCGCTCCGGCTCGTCGGCCGGGAGATCGACGCGCAACACGCGTTCGCCGCCGCCGCGGCGCTGCTCAGTCCGGGCGCGGGCGACGTGGCCGGCGAGCCGGTCGCGAGGGAGCCCGAGCCGCCGGTGGGCTGAGAGCGAGCGACCTCCGGCTCGCGGTCGCCCATGGCACGCCCGACCGGGCGGATCGGTCGTCCACGGTATTGTTTCGCCCGTCGTCGACCCACCAGAGGTAGAGCCCGCCCGTGAACGAACGCACTCTCGTCCTGATCAAGCCCGACGCCGTGCAGCGGCTCCTCTCCGGCCGCATCCTCACCCGGTTCGAGGAGCGCGGGCTCAAGCTCGTCGCGCTGAAGCTGGTCAAGGTCGACCGCGAGTTGGCCGAGCGCCACTACGCCGTCCACCGCGAGAAGTCGTTCTTCGGCGGCCTCGTCGAGTTCATCACCTCGAGCCCGCTCGTCGCGCTCGCCCTCGAGGGCCCGAACGCGATCGCGGTCGTCCGGGCAATGGTCGGGGCGACCCGGCCGCACGAGGCCGCGCCCGGGACGATCCGCGGCGACTTCGCGCTCGAGACCGCGCAGAACCTCGTCCACGCATCCGATGGCCCGGAGACCGCCGCGCAAGAGCTCGCGCTGTGGTTCCGGCCTGAGGAGCTGGTCGACTACGAGCGCGACATCGACCGCTGGGCGCTGGCTCCGGCGGACTGACCGGATCCCCGGCCGCACGCCGGGGATCTTCAACCCAGGATCACGCCTGCCGCCGCTGAGCTCGCGCGGTCGGTTCCCGGTGGTCGGTAGGCAACCGACCGTCATCGATCTCCGGCGAGGACATCGGCCGCGGGCGGCAATCCCGCCGCGGCGTCCCTGACCCCGAGTCCGCCACCGGCGACCGCAACCGCGAGCGCCGCCAGGGCGAGCACCCCGGCCGCGGCGATGGGCCCGCGGTTCGCGTCCAAGGCCGCCCCGATCTCGGCGCGCGGGTCACGCCGGATCATCCGCTGCTTGCCGGCCGGCCAGCGCGGCCGGAGATCGGACGCGCTGGCGAGCTCCGGCGCGGGCTGCCGGAGCCCGGCGACGAGCAGCCGCAGGACCCAGGTGAGCGACGCGAGTGGCGCGACGATTGCCACGACGGCCACGGGCCCCGACAGAGCGAGCTCGATGAGCGACCGGCGGGCGACGAAGACCGCCGTCCCCGGCGCGCCGACCGCGGCGATGCCGATCGCGACGAGGGCCAGGGCCAGGAGCGGCGCCCGGCGCGCCCAGCCTCCGAGCTCGCTGACCCGGTGGGCACCGAAGATCGATCGGGCGGCGAGCGCCCAGCCGGCGAACGCCGTCCGGGTCACGACGAGCGCGAGCAGCCAGACGCGGGTCGGCTGCCACGCGGCGGGATCGACAGCGGCGAGGCCGAGCAGCACGAACCCGCCGTCCGTGAGGATCGAGTAGGCGACGACCTGTTCGAGCTCATCGTGGAGCACTGCGGCGGCAGCTCCGAGCACGATCGTCGCGATCGCGATGAGGATGACGAGCCCGCGTTCGGCGTCGAGCGCCAGCCCCAGCGGCGCAACCGCGTCATCCGCCCATCCCAGGGCGACGAGCGCGAACGTCGCCGGCGCCCACGCCATCACGAGCGGAAGCGCGGAAAGCGGTGCCGCGCCGGCCAGCCGGACCGGCGAGAGGTGGAAGGGGATCGCCCCGAACCGGATCGCGACGGCGCCGACGACCGCGACGTATGCGAGGCCGACGATCGCGGGGTCCGTCTCGCTCGCGACGATCGGTCCGGCCACGCCGGCGACGGCGACGAGGGCGACCGCACCCGCCACCACGAGCGAGCGAAGCGCGTGCGCTCCGGCGACGAGCCCCCGGTCGGTCGCCATGCTGGGGAGCGCGACGAGGACCGCGGTCACGCCCGCGACGGTGGCCGCGGCAACAGCCGGCGCGGCGGCCGAGGAGCCGAGCGCCAGGGCACTTCCGCCGAGCGCCAGCAGCGTCGCGCCGGGCAGCACGGGTGACCATGAGGTCCCGGCCGCGACGAGGATCAGCAGCAGACCGGTCACGCAGCCGAGGACGAGGAACAGGCGAGCGAACGAGGTTCCCGCGAGGAGGGTTGCGGTCGCGGCGCCGGGCGGGTCGAGGGCGACCGGCGCGTCGACCCGGATCGCGGCCGCGGCCACGAGGCCCACGAGGAGTCCCACGACGCCGATCGCGGCGGACGCCCGTGGCCGTGACCGGAGGGCGAGCGACGCCAGTCCGGCGGTGGAGGCGAGGGCGAGGAACGGCAGGAGGCTCACGCGGTCAGCGGGGCGGCAGGGATCGGCGACCGAACCCGTGCGGTCGGATCGGTCCGGACGGGTGCGGCGACTCCGCCTCGGCCTCCGGTTCCGCCTCGGCCTCCAGCTCCGCCGGATCGGAGCCCAGCGAGACGACCGAGTCGCGCCCCGACGCGCTCGGCGTCATGGCGAGCGCGGGGAGCTGGCGGGCAGCCGGCAGGCGACCCTCGTCGAGGGCAAGGTCGCCTCGACTCCGGATCGTCCGCGCCGCGACCAGCGCCCCGACGGCCGCGACCGCGACGGTCAGCGCGGCAACGACGAGCTGCTCGGCTGCTGTCGGTGGCCCACCGAGCGCGGCCCGGACGAGCCCGGCGGCGAGCACCGCGACGAGCAGGCCGAGCGCGAGGCGGAGGGCGTCACGCCCGACGACGATGGCTCCCACGGCCAGGACGACGAGCGCGAAGCCCGCACCGAACGCCGTCGTGCCCGCGACCCCGGCGGCCGCCGCACCCACAACCCCGCCCGCGGCCGCGGCCACCCCCTCGACCCGGGCGCCGAGCAGCGATCCCCGCGTCGACGGCCGATCGCGCACGGCGACCCACAGGAGAAAGCCCGCGAGGAGGATCGCCACCGGACGAGCCGCGGCCGCGACGCCGGGGAGCGGCGCCTCGACGAACGGGGCCGCGACCCCGCTGACGACCAACCCGAGGATCGCGCTCCGCGGCTCGCGTGCCGAGACCGCGATGACTGCCCCGGCGACCGTCACGACCGCGAGTGCCGCGAGCGCCGGGTTCACCGGGGCGTTGGGCTCACGGCGCGGACGTCTGGAGCTCCGGGTGGGTCGGTGTCGGCAGGATCCCGAAGGAGTCGAACGGCCAGTACCGGAGCCACGCCCGCCCGATCACGTCGCTCGTCCGGATCGGCCCGAACGACCGTGAATCCGACGAGCTGCCGCGGTGGTCGCCCATGACGAACAGCTCGCCATCGGGAACCGTCCAGTGCGGTGGGTCGCCCGGCGCGGTCGTCTCCTGGGCGACGCCGTTCTCCTGGAACACGTACGGCTCCGTCAGCCGGACGCCATTCACGTAGACGCCCCCATCCTTCACCTCGACGGTGTCACCGCCCACGCCGATGACGCGCTTGATGAACGGCGTCGCGTCCTTCGTGGAGACCCAGTCGGCAGGCGGCTTGAACACGACGATATCGCCGCGCTTGTACGCGTCGAGATGAGGGGTGAGCTTGTCGACGAGGACGTACTGGTCTGGCTCGAGCGTCCGCTCCATCGACTGCTGTTCAACCCGGTAGGGCTGGGCGATAAACGTCTGGATGACGACAAAGATGATGAGGGTCAGGACGAGCGTCTCGACGACCTCGACAAGACACCCCAGCGCCGGGCGTTGGCTCACAAGTAGGGGAGTATAGGGGCTGTGCTATCGTGCCGCCCCGTGACGGACAGCCCCCGGCGGACCTGACATGCGCCGCCGTGTGATCTCCCTCGGAAGCGTCCTGCTCGCCGTCGTCGCCCTCGCCGTCGTCCTCGTCAACGCGACGCTCGTCGACCGTCGCCCACCCGGCATCGACCGGGTCTC
>Ga0255338_1003070_pt1 | contig 21389 bp, 21 predicted proteins | sample MeOH1_35cm_T4_19_FD_203715 | JGI IMG/M metagenome (GOLD analysis project Ga0255338, IMG submission 203715) | Sandy soil microbial communities from University of British Columbia, Vancouver, Canada - MeOH1_35cm_T4_195 | ecosystem: Engineered > Artificial ecosystem > Sand microcosm > Unclassified ...
GCATGGACACGCAGCAGCGCCTGTTCGACCAGCAGCGGCAGCTGCAGATCCAGCGCTTTCAGCTCGAGCAGCATGAGCTGCTGCGGTCGATGAAGCCGCAGCCGATGCAGCGGCCGCTGCCCAACGGGGCCCTGTCGCCGTGATGCGCGTTCTCGCTGCGCCGATTTTCTTAGCGTGCTTTGTATTCCCTGCGGCGTATCGGGTTTTTCAGGTCTTTTCATTCCTCGCGAGAAAGCTCTTCACCACCTGCACGAACGCCGGCGCATTGTCGAGCGTCACGTGGTGGCCGCTGCGCGAAATCTCCGCGATCCCGGCCTGTGGACAGCACGCCTTCACTTCGGCGTAGATCTCCGGCGTGATGCGCTCGCTCGCCTCGGCCCTCACCAGCAGCGCAGGAATCCGGATCCGGCTCCAGTACGGGCGGCCGTCGTGGCTCTCGCGCGTGGCGTACACGTTGCGGTCGAACTTGAGCTTCCAGGTTCCGTCGGCAAGCTGCCGCGCGCTGTGTTGAGCGATGTGACGGACAACCTCGGTCGGCGCGACCGAATGGCCGGGCCGCAGCCGGTAGCGCGACACGAGCTCCTCCTGCGTGGCGTAGGTGCTGCCGGGCCGCGAGCCGACGTCGCGCAGCGTCGCGATGCGCTCCGCGGGCAGATTCATCATCGTGTCCGCGACGACCAAGGCCTTCACCCGTCCGGGATACGTGGCCGCATACAGCAGCGACACCATGCCGCCCATCGAATGGCCTACCAGCACGAAATCGCGCAGATCCAGTGTCTCGACGGCGGCCGCGAGGTCGGACGCATAGTCCTTGTAGAGGTACGACGGCGGATCCACCGCCTCGCTGTCGCCGTGGCCGCGCAGGTCGATGGAGCGCACGTGGTAGTCGGCCGTGAAGCCCGGCGCGACATAATCGAACCAATGCGCATGCGCTGCACCCCCGTGCACGCATAGCATGGGCGCGCGGCCTTCGGTGCCGTAGTCGAGATAGTGGAGCTTAAGGCCGTCCGCCTTAACGTAGCGGCTCGCATACGGCGCCGGCAACGGCGTTGCATGCACACCTTCTGCGCGAGGCTCAGCGCGCGTCGCCCTCATTCCTTCCATCCATTTCTCCTTCAGAGCGAGCGGAAGACCCGGTGTCTCACGTCGCATGCAGCACTTCGTCGTATTCGCCGTTATACGGCCAGCGCGGGATCGCATGGCGGCTCATGCCGTACACGGCGCAGAAAAAGGCGATTTTAAATGTTTCTCGCGAGAGGCAGAAAAAACAACACGCCCCGCAGCGGATCGCGCGCATGCGCGCGATCATCGTGAAGGAGATTACCCGGGTCGCCATCCCGCTGCGGCCCGGGTCGTGGGACAAAAGAGCGCGAGCCCTATAGCGGTTTGATCTGCACCTTGCGGAACTTGATCACGCCGCCCGCATGCTGGAGCGCGATGGGCCCGTTCGCATGCTTGCTGTCCCGTATGCCGTCGACGGTGCGGACGCCGTTCAGCGTCACGGTGAGCTGGTTGCCGTTCGCCGTGATGTCGTAGGTGTTCCACTTGCCGGCGGCCTTGAGGACGGTCGAGGCTTTCGCGACGCCGACGATGGCGCCCGTGGCGTAGCTGGGATCGGGACGCTTGTCGAAGATGTTCACCTCGTACGCATTTTCCGCCGTGATTTTCTGCCTGTCGGAGCAGCGTACGAAGATGCCGCTATTCGCATCGGCGTCGGCCCAGAACTCGGCGTGGATCTGGAAGTTGGCATACGAGTTCTTGGAGACGAGAAAGCCGGCACCCTTGTCGGACTGCACCGCGCCGTCGGCGATCGTCCAGTTCGCGTTCCCGATGCGATTCCACTGGTCCAGGTTCGAGCCGTCGAACAGCGTGATCCAGCCGGCGTCGGCCCGATCGTACGGCTGATTTGCACAGCCCATGATCGCGGACGCAGCGACGAGCAACCCCATGACGATGACAGACCTGCGTTTCATGTTGCCCTCCCTAGGCATTACGGTTAGACATCCAGCCTATCTTCCAGGCTCCGCACCGCGCAGCACTGATGCGGGCGCTCCGGTCGATTGACGTTCCGAGACCGCACTCCTCCTGCCTGTTGCCTGCGAAAGCATGGGGCACGCGGTGCCCACCGTCAAGAAACCGCGGGCCAATGTCATCGGCCGCATGGACGCGCACCGCGCCGCATCCGCACCGCGTGCGCGCTGGTATCGCATGGTACGAACGTACTATTCACCGCATCGTGGGCGGATGTTCGAATGCATCCGAGGCTCGCGAGCCTCCGCTCGCACGTGGCGACGCTTTCGTGCCTGCGCGGCTCTGTGCGCAAGCACCGACAGTGTCCGCCGCACCGACTTCGCATTTCAACCGTAGAGGCTCGAATGAAGATCAAGACCCCGACGGCAAAAACGAAACGGACGCTGGATGCGCGCCCGGACACGCTCGACTTCAGGGACATGATGTACGTGCCGACGCTGATCGAGGTGCCGACCGAGATTCCGCTCGACGAATACCGGGAATACGGCATTCCCATACTCGACCAGGGCATGGAAGGCGCGTGCACCGGGTTCGGGCTTGCAACCGTCGCGCATTACCTCCTCAAGCGCCGGAAGACGCATCCGGATCCGACGCCGGTGAGCCCGCGCATGATTTACGAGATGGCCAAGCGCTACGACGAGTGGCCGGGCGAGGAATATTCGGGGTCGAGCGCGCGCGGCGCCATGAAGGGCTGGCACAAGCACGGCATCTGCTCCGAAAAGGAATGGCCGTACGCGTCGACGAAGGGGGGCGCAGGCCTCTCGCTGGCGCGCACCACGGATGCGTTGCGTCGCCCCCTCGGCGCCTATTTCCGCGTCAACCACACCGATATCGTCGCGATGCACTCCGCGATCGCGGAAGTAGGCGTGCTCTACGCGACTGCGATGGTGCACAAGGGCTGGGACGATCCGAGAGCCGACGGCGTGATCGAGTACTCGGCTGCCGTGACCGGCGGCCACGCCTTCGCGATCATCGCCTACGATCACGACGGACTCTGGATCCAGAACTCGTGGGGCAAGTCGTGGGGCAAGGGCGGGTTCGGGAAGATCTCCTACGACGACTGGCTCGCCAACGGCACGGACATCTGGGTCGCCCGGCTCGGCGCTCCGGTCGCGCTCGCCCGCACGCAATCGGCCGCCGCCACGCACGCTTCGGGCGCAGGCGAGTCGGCGGGCTACTCGTTCGCCGACCTCCGGCCGCACATCGTGAGCCTCGGCAACAATGGCGCACTCAAGCCCGGCGGGGATTACGGGACGTCGGAGGACGAAGTGCGGCAGATCTTCCGCGAACAGATACCGATGGCGATGAAGCAGTGGAAGGGGAAGAAGCACATCCTCCTCTACGCCCACGGCGGACTGGTGCCGGAAAAAACGGCCGTGCAGCGCCTCGCCGATTACCGCTCCGCGCTGCTGGAGGCGCAGGTCTACCCCGTCACCTTCATCTGGCACAGCGACTACTGGACGACGCTCACGAACATCCTGCGCGACGCGATGAGCCGGCGGCGTCCCGAAGGCGTGCTCGATGCGACCAAGGATTTCATGCTCGACCGCCTCGACGACGCCCTGGAGCCGGTTGCGCGCGTGTTCAGCGGCAAGAGCGCATGGGACGAGATGAAGGAGAACGCGCTGGCGGCGACCGAGAGCACAAGCGGCGGCGGACGCTACGCGCTGAACGAGCTGCGGCGCTTCATCGACCACAACGAAGACGTGAGCGTGCACGTCGTCGGGCACAGCGCGGGCGCGATCTTCCATGCCCCGGTCGTGAGCTATCTGGCCGAAAAAGGCCTGCCCATCGAGAGCTGCACGCTGTGGGCGCCGGCCTGCACGATCGATCTGTTCAAGGAGCACTACCTTCCGGCACTGCCGAACAACGGCATCAAGCGCTTCGCGCTCTACGCGCTCACCGACAAGGCGGAGCAGGACGACAACTGCGCGAGTATCTACAACAAGAGCCTGCTCTATCTGGTCTCCAACGCCTTCGAGGAAAAGCCGCACATTCCGCTCGCGCGCGACGGCGTGCCCGTGCTCGGCATGCAGAAGTTCGTCGCCGCCGATGCGGATCTCGCGCAGCTCTTCAGGCGCAAAGGCGCGGAGCTCGTGCTCGCGCCCAACACCGAGCCAGCAGACACCACGGCTTCGTCCACCGCCCGGCATCACGGCGATTTCGATGACGACAATGCAACGGTGAAGTCCACGCTCGCGCGCATACTGAACAAGCCCGCGGCCGAGCCCGCAGCGGGACTCGATTTCCATGCGAGCGCATCGCGCATGAGGCAGCGCCGCGCAACCCTCGACCGGGCGACCGAGAGGAGATTCTAGAAGCTATCTCAAAATAGACGCGTGATGCGTTGCGGCCGGAATGAGATGGATGCTAGGAGGGTGCCGCAGCCCGTATCGCGAATATTGGCAAGGCGCCCGACCGTCATTCCATCTGCGGACGCGACAGCTCGGGCGCCCGTCCGACCAGCCGCTGGCGCACGAAGTTGATGTGCTCGCGCAGCACGTAGAGCTGATCGGCGAACGCGACGGGCACCTTGATCCGGTTCACGGCTTTCTCGATGTCGTCGAGCCGGGCGAGCAGCGCGCGCGGCTCGGCCTCCGCGGCATCGGACAACGCGCCGCGCTCGAGCGCGAGCAATTGTCCGTACCAGCGGTAGATGCGCGACCGGATGCGCCAGGTGTACAGCCACGGCAGCAGCCGGAGCCCGGGCAGGAGCAGCAGCACGATGGGCACCAGTATGATCAGCGCGCGATCGGTAAGGCTCGCCAGCCAGAACGGCAGGTTGCGATAGAGAAAGCTCTTGCCCGATTTGTAGTAGCGCTTCGCATCGTCGCTCACGGGGAATTCGTGCTCCAGCGGCGCCGGGAACTCACCTGCCTTCTGCAGCACCGTCGCCCGCCCGTGCACCTGCTGCGCCGCTTCGATGAGCAGGTCCGACAACGCGGGATGCAAATCCTCTCTCGCGACGAGCTCCACGGTCGGCCCGATGAGATAGAAGTCTTCCGCCGGCGTATTCTTCGCGAAATCGAACACGCCCATCGGCAGAGCGAGCTTCTCGAGATACGAAAAACGGCGCACGTAGGCCTCCGCCTGCGAGAACCTCATCAGCCGGATCCCCCGCGTCTGCATAAGCCGGCGCATCGTGGGCGGCGTCGCCGAGTCGCCCATGAGGAATACCGCATCGATCTTTTTTGCGAGCAGCGCTTGCGCGGCAGCGTCGCCGCCCAGGTCGAGCAGCGTCGTGGTTTCCGGCTTGATGCCGTTCGCCTTCAACAGGGTCAATGCGAGCACGCGCGTCCCGCTGCCCTCCGGACCGATGGCCACCTTCTTGCCGGCGAACGCCGACAGCCGGTCCACGGCTGCGTTGCTGCGATAAAAGACGGCGAGCGGCTGACGAAAGATGCTGCCGAGGGACACCAGGCCTTCGAGCGCCGTGCCCTCCGAGACGCCGGCCTGCACGTAGCCGATGTCGACCTCGAACGACGGATCGGCGAGTCTCTTCAGGTTCTCCAGCGAGCCATGCGACTCGAGGATCTTGAGCTCGACGCCGTCGCGAGCGAGCAGCTTGGCGTATCTCTCCGCCATGGACCGGAATACGCTGCCCGCCGGGCCGCTGGTGATGACGATGCTGCGCGGCGGCGCCGGCTGCACGAACCGGTACGCGAGCCAGATGCCGAGGCCGGAAACGAGCACGATAGGCGCGATCGTGAGCGCGAGGTCGCGCCACGATATGCGCTGGAACCGCGCTCTCGTCGATTGGTAAATGTTCTGGATCATGGCCGTGTTTCCGACATGCCGCATGATAAGGGAAAGCGCGGGCTTCGGGATGTTCGGCCTCGGCATCCGGCACCGGGATAGCCGGCATGCGACCTGCCATAATTGCGTCATGAAGATCGCGACCTGGAACGTGAACGGCATCCGCGCCCGGCAGGCGCAGCTTTGCGAGTGGCTCGCGCGCGACCGGCCGGACGTAGTGTGCCTGCAGGAGCTCAAGGCGGAGCGCGCGCAGATTCCTGCGCAGTGCGAGCTCGCGGACTACCACGTGTACTGGCATGGCCTGCGCGCCTACTCGGGCGTGTCCCTGCACATCCGGAAGGGCCTTTTCGACGCCGATCCGGCATTCGGCCATCCCGAATTCGACATGGAATCGCGCATCGTGAAGGCGGAATTCGGCAACCTCGTCCTCGCTTCGGTCTACGTGCCCAACGGCGGCAAGGACTATCCCGCGAAGCTCGACTTCATGACGCGGCTCGCGGCATGGGCCAGGCGGCTTCACGAAGAAGGGCGCGAGCTCGTCCTGTGCGGCGACATGAACATCACGCGCACCGACATGGACGTGCATCCGAAGGAGCGCAAGCCCGGCGTCATCGGTCAGCGGCCCGAGGAGCGCGAGCTCTTCGACACACTGCTCGGCGGTCACCTGGTCGATGTCGGGCGCACGCTCGAGCCGGACAATCCGGGCTTGTTCACGTGGTGGGCGCCGTGGCGCAACATGCGCAGCCGCAACATCGGCTGGCGCCTCGACTACATCCTCGCCTCGAAGACCATCGCCGAGCGCGCGGCGAGCTGCGCCGTGCTGGCCGAGGTCGGGACGAGCGACCATGCGCCGGTGATGATGATCACGGAGTAGGCGGCGACGAAAAAGAGTGACTTTGCTATGCGGTGATGTACCCGTACGGCTGCGCGGTGAATGACGGACATTCCAGCCTCCGCGTTGTCGCGGTTTTTTACACTTCGCCTCAACGCAGTAACTCGCCTCGAAAAAACATTCATCGATTCATAGTGCTGATGTCCTGGTATGAACGCTGCTTAATGACGGTCAGGCAGGGCCTGATGCATGAACAAACACCCTCTAGCATGAACGGTAAGTGTGGGACTCCACTTCCTCGTGCAGCGATCATGGAGGCGTCACATGAACTCGAAACGGGTCGGAATGGCCCTTGCCGCCGGGCTCCTGCTCGGCGCAACGACGACCTACGCAGACATCATCTTCACACCCAATCCCGGTAGCAATACCGGCACTGACAACGTCGTATTCAACCCTTGCTCGGGCATCGCTACCGGACCGGCGCTGATCGTGCAGGGCTGCCTGAACACCAACAACGCGATCATCGTCGACTTCCAGGGCATCGAAAATCTCGTGGTCAACGGCGGTCAGGCGCGTATCGAGGCGCAGGATGGCTCGTTCGACAACCTGACGACTTATCTCGATCCGCTCGCCACGTCGGCATTCACGGCGCTCATTTTCAACATCAACACCACCCTGGGCGATAGCGGGACGATCACCATCAACGTGCAGCCTATCGGCGAGGCGCTCGTGTCGCAGTCGTTCTCGATCGCGCAGGGGCAAAACTTCTTCCGCATCGACGCGATCAACGGCGAGCTCATCCAGACCGTGAACTTCCTCAGCACGGGACTCGGGATCGAGTCCGTTTCCTTCGACGACGTCCGCCAGGTACGTATCGGCGGTATTTTGCCCGAGCCCGGCGTGCTGGGACTGGTGGGTATGGTCCTGGGCGCGATCGGCCTGACGGCACGGCGACGCCGCCGCTGATACGCAGCATCGGCGTAAAAAAGGCCGCACTCCCGCGGCCTTTTTTTGCGCCCTGGATTCGGAACCGCTCAACCGGTGCTTTCCAGCAGCCTCTCCTGCATGAGCCATGACCCGGACGTTGCACGTTCGAGTCACGATACGCGAAAGCGCGCGCTCACGAGTCCCACCCTCCGCCCAGCGCCCGCACCAACCCCACGGTCGCCTGGTACTGCGCCGAGCGCACCTGCAGCGCTTCGCGCCGGTTGCGCAGCTCGCTGCGCTGCGCATCGAGAAGCTCGAGCTGGCTCACGAGCCCGTTGCGATAGCGCGTATTCGAAAGCGCCGTAGCACGGCTCGCCGCAGCAACAGCGCGGGACTGCGCCTGGGCTTGCTCCGCCAGCAGCCGCAACGCCGAGAGCTGGTCCTCGACGTCCCTGAACGCGCCGAGGATCTGCTCGCGATAACCGGCGAGCGCCGCATCGAGTTCCGCGCGCGCACTCTGCACACCCGCTTCGCGCCGACCGCCATCGAAGATTGGCAATGACAGCAGCGCTCCCAGGCCCCACGCGCGCGCCGGCCAGGTGAAGAGATCGCCGAGCTCCGGAGAGGCGACGCCGCCTGTCGCCGTCAGCGCCACGCGCGGAAACCACGCGGCCTGCGCGACGCCGACGCGCGCCTGCGCGGCGAGCATCGTATTCTGCGCAGCCGCGACGTCGGGTCTGCGGCTCAGCACCGTGCCCGGCACGCCCGCGGGGATCACGGGCAGCGCGGTATTCCAGTCGGCGACACCGAGTTCGAAATTCGAAGCCGCCTCACCGATCAGCAGCGCCAACGCATGCTCGAGCTCGGCCCGCCGGCGATCGAGAGCAATCGCCTCCGACTCGGTGGCCGCGACCTCGGTGCGGGCTCGGGCAAGGTCGAGCTCGGCCACGTCGCCGGCCCGGTACCGGCGCTCGGTAAGCAGCAGCGTCTCGCGATAGGCCTCCACCGTGCTGCGCACCAGCGCTCTTTCGACGTCGAGCGAGCGCAAGGCGAGGTAGGCCTGCGCCACGTCGGCCTGCACCAGCAGCCGGGCGCTCTGCAGCAGGCCTTCCCGCGCATGCACGTCGAGCACGGCGGCGTCGGTCGCGCGCGCCAGCCGTCCGAACAGATCGACCTCGTAGGAGAGATTCGCCCCGATGCCGAAGATGCTGCGTGCGGGGCCGGCGGTGTTGGATACGATGCCTCGCAGCCGCGCGGCATTGGCCCCGGCATCCACCTGCACGGAACGGTCCGCTTCGGTGGACAGCACGAACGCGCGCGCCTGCGCCAGTCGCGCAGCGGCGATGCGGATGCTCGTGTTGCCGCGATCGGCGCGCGCGACGAGATCTTCGAGGACCGGATCGGAAAACGCTTTCCACCATTCGCCGCGCGGCTGCACTTCGGCGGGCGCCGCAACGGTCCATCGTCCGTCGCCTTCCTTGAAGCTCGCAGGCACTGCGGGCAACGACGAAGGGTCTATGGGCGGCACGGCGGCACAGCCGGCGAGCACGAAAGCAACAAGCAAGGGAAGTGCAATGAGCTTCATGGTCTCTCTTTCAACCCGCTTCGTGATTGGAGCGCGGAGCCGCGGGCATCGGCTTCAACGGCGCGCCTCCGGACGGCGCCTCGCAGCCCGCATACGCTTCGGCATGCGGCACCTCGCCGTGCTGCTTCAGCACGCGATTGCCGGTGAGGCGGCGCAGGATCACGTAGAACACGGGCGTCAGGAACAGGCCGAAGACCGTGACGCCGATCATGCCGGAGAACACCGCGACGCCCATGGCGCGGCGCATTTCCGATCCCGCACCGGTGGCATACGCAAGCGGCACGACGCCCATGACGAAGGCCATCGAGGTCATGAGTATGGGACGCAGCCGCAGGCGGCTCGCCTCGATGGCGGCCTGCACCGGCGTGCGGCCCGCGAACTCCAGCTCGCGCGCGAACTCGACGATCAGTATCGCGTTCTTCGCGGACAGGCCCACGAGCACCATGAGGCCGATCTGCGTGAAGATGTTGTTGTCGCCATGGGTGAGCCATACGCCCGTCATGCCCGCGAGCAGCCCCATCGGCACGATGAGTATGATCGAGAGCGGCAGGGCGAGGCTTTCGTACAGCGCCGCGAGCACGAGGAACACGAGCAGGATGGAGAGCGGAAAAACCCATATCGCGGAGTTGCCCGCGAGGATCTCCTGATAGGTGAGCTCGGTCCACTCGAACTCGACGCCCGGCGGGAACGTCTGCGCCGCGATACGCGCGACGGCGTCCTGCGCCTGGCCGGACGAGTAGCCCGGCGCCGCGCGGCCGTTGATCTCGGCGGAGAGAAATCCGTTGTAGCGCATCGCGCGCTCGGGCCCTGCGCTCGGCTTCACGTCCATCAGCGCGGAGAGCGGCACCATCTCGCCCGTGCTCGCGCGCACCTTGAGCAGGCCGACATCCTCGGCGCGCGCGCGAAACGGCGCGTCGGCCTGCACGCGCACGGAGTAGGTTCGGCCGAACTTGTTGAAGTCGTTCACGTACAGGCTGCCGAGGTAGATCTGCATCGTGTCGAACACCTCGGTCACCGGCACGCCGAGCTGGCGCGCCCGGGTGCGGTCGACATCGGCGTAGAGCTGCGGCACGTTGATCTGGAAGCTCGTGAAGAGCCCTTCGAGCTCGGGCGCTGTCGACGCCTGCGCCATGAATGCCTTGATCGCGGCGTCGAGCCCGGCATAGCCGAGCGAGGCGCGGTCCTCCACCTGCAGCTTGAATCCCCCCGTCGTTCCCAGGCCTTGCACCGGCGGCGGCGGGAAGAGCGCGATGTAGGCGTCGGGGATCGCGGCGAATTCCTTGTTGAGCTGCGCCGCGATCGCCTGACCGCCCAGCTCGGGACTCGTGCGCTCGCTGAACGGCTTGAGCGGCGTGAACACGATGCCCGCGTTCGAGCTGTTGGTGAAGCCGTTGATGGAGAGCCCCGGGAAAGCGACGGCGCTCTCGACGCCCGGGTGCTTCAGCGCGATCTCGCCCATGCGGCGAATCACTTCCTCGGTGCGGTCGAGCGTCGCACCGTCCGGAAGCTGCGCGAAGCCGACCAGGTATTGCTTGTCCTGGCCGGGCACGAAACCGCCCGGCACCGCCTTGAACAGCCCCACGGTGGCGAGCGCGAGCGCGAGGTACACGCTCATCATCACGGCCTTGCGGCCGATGGCGCGCGCAACGCCGCCGCTGTATGCGTGTGCGCCGCGTCCGAACAGGTCGTTGAAGCGGCGGAAGAACCATCCGAAGGCCCGGTCCATCGCCCGCGTGAGCGCGTCCCTGGGCGCGTCATGGCTCTTCAGCAGCAGGGCTGCGAGCGCGGGCGAGAGCGTGAGCGAGTTGATGGCCGAGATCACCGTCGAGATCGCGATCGTGAGCGCGAACTGCTTGTAGAACTGCCCGGAGAGGCCGCTGATGAAGGCGAGCGGCACAAATACGGCGACGAGCACGAGCGCGATGGCGACGATGGGGCCGGAGACTTCGCGCATCGCGCGGTAAGTGGCTTCGCGGGGAGTGAGCCCCGCCTCGATGTTGCGCTCGACGTTCTCCACGACCACGATCGCATCGTCGACCACGATGCCGATCGCGAGCACCAGGCCGAACAGGCTCAGCGCGTTGATGGAAAACCCGAACAGGTACAGCACGGAGAACGTGCCGATGATGGACACGGGCACGGCGACGAGCGGAATGAGGGAGGCGCGCCAGGTCTGGAGGAACAGGATCACCACCAGGACGACCAGCAGCACGGCTTCGAGCAACGTGTGCACCACCGCTTCGATGGACGCGCGGACGAACTGCGTAGGATCGTAGATGATCTCGTAGTCGACGCCGTCCGGCATGGTTTTCTTGATCTCGGCCATCGTCTTGCGGACGTTCTCCGAGATCTGCAGCGCGTTGGAGCCCGGCGCCGCGAAGATGGGCACCGCGACCGCGGGCTTGTTGTCGAGCAGCGACCGCAACGCATACTCGGAAGCGCCCAGCTCCAGGCGTGCGACGTCGCGCAGGCGCGTCACCGCGCCGTTCGCGTCGGTCTTCACGATGATGTCGCCGAACTCCTCTTCGCTCTGGAGCCGCCCCTGCGCGTTGATCGACATCTGCACGTCCACGTGGTCGAGGCTCGGCGAGGCGCCGACCACCCCCGCCGCCGCCTGCACGTTTTGCTCGCGGACGGCCCGCACGACGTCGCCCGCGGACAACCCGCGCTCCGCGACCTTGCGCGGATCGAGCCACACGCGCATGGAATAGTCGCCCGAACCGAAGAGCTGCACCTGCCCCACACCTTCGACGCGCGCCAGGCGATCCTTGACGTTGAGCACCGCGTAGTTGCGCAAGTACGTCATGTCGTAGCGCTCGTTCGGCGAGACGAGGTGCACCACCATCGTAAGATCGGTCGCACTCTTCACCGTCGTCACGCCGAGCCGGCGCACTTCCTCGGGCAGCCGCGGCTCGGCCTGCGTGACGCGGTTCTGCACCTGCTGCTGCGCCTTGTCGGGATCGGTGCCGAGCCTGAAGGTGACGGTCAGCGTCATCCTGCCGTCGGTGGTAGCCTGGCTGCCCATGTAGAGCATGCCCTCCACGCCGTTGATCGATTCCTCGAGCGGCGTGGCGACCGTCTCGGCGATGACCTTGGGGCTTGCGCCGGGGTACTGCGCGCGCACGACGATCGACGGCGGCACCACTTCCGGATATTCGGCGATGGGAAGGCTGCGCATCGCGATCAGGCCGGCGATGAAGATCAGCAGCGACAGGACGCCGGCGAAGATCGGCCGGTCGATGAAAAACCTGGAGATGTTCATGATGCTCCCGCAAAGAGACGCTGGATCAGGATTTCGACGCCGTCACGCGCACGGTCTCTTCGTGCCCGGCATCCATCGTCGCGGGCAACGGCGCGACCAACACACCGGGACGGATGCGCTGCAGACCGTTCACCACGATGCGCTCGTTCGGCTCGAGCCCGGACTTGACGATGCGCAGCCCGTCCGCTGTGCCGCCCAGCGTGATCTCGCGGTAGGCGGCCTTGTTGTCGCCGCCGACCACCATCACGAATTTCTTGCTCTGGTCGGTACCCACCGCGCGCTCGTTGACGAGCAATGCGGTCTCGGGCCTGGCGCGGCCCATGCGCAGGGTGACGAACTGGCCGGGGGTGAGGCGGCCGTCCTTGTTGTCGAAAACTGCGCGCACGCGCACGGTCCCGCTCTTGGCGTTGACCTGGTTGTCGATCAGCTGCAGGTGGCCGCCCAGCGGCGCACCGTCCGTCTCGGCCGTGGTCATCCGGACCGGAATGCTGCGCAGCTGTGCGCGCGCGCGGCCGGACAGCTCCTTCAACGCACGCGCGATCACCTGCTCGTCGGCATCGAAGCTCGCGTAAATCGGATCGACGGAGACGAGCGTCGTGAGCACCGGCGCGTCGGGGCCCGCAGCGACGAGGTTGCCGACCGTCACTTCGAGCCTGCCCACGCGGCCCGCTACCGGCGCGCGCACCTGGGTGTAGCCGAGATTCAGACGGGCGGACTGCAGCGCGGCTTGCGCGGCGCGCAGATTCGCCTGCGCTTCCTGCCGCGCGTTCGCACGCTCGTCGAGCTCGCGCTGGGCGATGGCGCTTTCGTCCCATAGCCGCTTGGCGCGCTCGTGCTCGCTGCTCGCGTAGGTGACTCGCGCCTCGGCGGCCGCCACCTGGGCCTGCGCGCGATCGACTTCGGCGGCGTACGGCGCAGGATCGATCGTCACGAGCAGGTCGCCGCGGTTGACGAGCCCGCCCTCCATGAAATGCACGGCCTGCACGGCGCCGGCGACACGGGAGCGGACATTGACGCGCTCAACGGCTTCGAGCCGTCCCGAGAACTCGTCCCACGTCACCACGTCGCGCTGCACGACGGGCGCGACCTGCACCGGCGTGGCTTGCGGCGCCGCGGCGTCGGCCTTGGACTCGGCGGGCTCGGCGCGCAGATACAGCGCTGCGGCAGAGACGACGGAAAGTGCGACGAGAGTCGCGGTCAACAGATACCGGGGCTTACGGAAATCGGCTGCGCCCATGACAAATGCTCCCCTAATCTTTAGCGATCACTACATATAAGGCCGCCAATGTAAGGAGTCTTGCGCCGGCGTGTCAAGTCTTTTAATATCGATCACTATGAAATTAAATATCGAGCCATGAAAACGACGAACGGCAAGGCGCGCAGGCCTCGCGGGCGGCCGCGGTCCTTCGACCGGGACGCGGCGCTGGAGCGCGCCATGGAAGTTTTCTGGGAGCACGGCTTCGAGGCAACGTCGCTCGCCGATCTCACCGCCGCGATGGGCATCAACCCGCCCAGTTTGTACGCCGCGTTCGGAGACAAGGAAAAGCTCTTCATGGAGGCGGTCGAGCGTTATCAACGCCGGCGCCGCGAACAGGTCAACCAGGTATTCGAGGAAGCACCGACCGCGAGAGAGGCCATTGAGCGCTTTCTCACACTGGCCGCTACCGAATTCGCATGCGCGAGCGGGCCGCGCGGCTGCATGGTCATCATGGCCGCCACCAACTGCTCGGCGGCCAGCGCGCACGTGCAATCGGCACTCGCCGAGCGCCGCACATCGTCGCGGGCGAACTTGAAGGCGCGCATCGATCGCGGCGTCGCCGACGGAGATCTGCCGGCCGGCACGGAAACGGGCGCGCTGGCCGATTTCTACGCGACCGTACTCGAAGGCATGGCGTTCCGCTCCCGAGACGGCGCCACGCGCAAAACCCTGCTGGCGATCGCCCAGGCGGCGATGCGCGCATGGCCTCGGAGCGTCGCGCGCTCGCCCAAAAAGCGAACGCAGCCGCACGAGCATTCAGCAAGGACCCGCGATTAACCATCCGACTTTTTCGCTCGCCGACGCCTTCGCGCATCGGCGTAGCGGCTAGCGCTTGTCGATACGATGCCGCCGATCATCTCCGTAACGAATCTGTCGAAAACCTACGCTTCCGGCTTCAAGGCGCTCAAGAGCATCGACCTCGAGATCCGCCGCGGCGAGATTTTCGCTCTCCTGGGCCCCAACGGCGCCGGCAAGACGACGCTGATCAGTACTATCTGCGGTATCGTCAACGCCACCGAGGGACGCGTCCTGGTGGACGGGCACGACATCCTCACCGACTACCGCGCCACCCGATCGTTGATCGGCCTCGTGCCGCAGGAGCTCACGACCGACGCCTTCGAGACCGTGTGGGCCACCGTGTCGTTCAGCCGCGGGCTCTTCGGCAAAAGCGCGAACCCGCAGCACATCGAGCAAGTCCTCAGGGACTTGTCGTTGTGGAGCAAGAAAGACAACAAGATCATGACGCTCTCGGGCGGCATGAAGCGCCGCGTGCTGATCGCGAAGGCGCTCTCCCACGAGCCGCGCATCCTGTTTCTCGACGAGCCGACCGCCGGCGTCGACGTCGAATTGAGGCGCGACATGTGGAACCTGGTGCGCTCGCTGCAGGCCGCCGGCGTGACCATCATCCTGACCACCCACTACATCGACGAGGCGGAAGAGATGGCCGACCGGATCGGCGTCATCAGCAACGGCGAGATCATTCTGGTCGAAGACAAAGCCGAGCTCATGCGCAAGCTCGGCAGGAAGCAATTGACGCTGCAACTGCAGAGCCCGCTGGAGCGCATCCCACCTGCGCTCGGCGACTATCACCTGGAGCTCTCCGGCGACGGCAGCGCGTTGATCTATACCTACGACACGCAGCGCGACCGCACCGGCATCAGCGCACTGCTGAACGATCTCAACAACGCAGGGATCAAGTTCAAGGATCTCCACACGACGCAAAGCTCGCTCGAGGAGATCTTCGTGAGCCTGGTGAGGGACGGACAATGAACGTGCACGGCATGCGCGCGATCTACGCGTTCGAGATGGCGCGCACACGGCGCACGCTGATGCAGAGCATCATCTCGCCCGTGTTGTCGACGTCCCTGTATTTCGTCGTCTTCGGCGCGGCGATCGGCTCGCGCATCCCGGAGGTCGGCGGCATCAGCTACGGCGCTTTCATCGTGCCGGGCCTCGTCATGCTGTCGCTGCTCACGCAAAGCATCTCGAACGCCTCGTTCGGGATCTATTTTCCGAAGTTCACCGGGACCATATACGAGCTCCTGTCCGCGCCGGTGTCCTATCTCGAGATCGTGGTGAGCTACGTCGGGGCGGCCGCCAGCAAATCGATCATCCTGGGGCTCATCATCCTGGCGACGGCGGCGCTGTTCGTGCCGCTGCGCGTGGAGCATCCGTTGTGGATGATCCTGTTCCTCGTGCTCACGTCGGTGACATTCAGTCTTTTCGGCTTCATCATCGGCATCTGGGCCGACGGCTTCGAGCAGCTGCAGCTGATACCGCTGCTCGTCATCACGCCGCTCACCTTTCTGGGCGGCAGCTTCTACACCATCGACATGCTGCCGCCGGTCTGGCAGAAGATCTCACTGTTCAACCCGGCGGTGTATCTGATCAGCGGTTTTCGATGGAGCTTCTACGGGATCGCGGACGTGAACGTGGCGGTAAGCCTCGCCATGACCCTGGTTTTCCTCGCGCTGTCGCTCGCGACCGTGGCCTGGATCTTCAAGACCGGCTATCGCCTGAAGCGATAGCGTTCGAATCTGCGCCGCCGGACGACCGCGTACTGCAACTTTTGCAAAGGAGACAGGCATGCAACAGCGACTGAATTACATGAAAACCGCGCCGCAGGTGTACGAGGCGATGGCGCGTCTGCAAGCGACCGTCAACGAGAGCGGGCTCGAGCACACCTTGCTCGAGCTGGTGAAGCTGCGCGCGTCCCAGATCAATCACTGCGCGTTTTGCATCGACATGCACTTCAAGGACGCGCTGGCCGAGGGAGAAAGCGCGCAGCGCCTCTACATGCTCGACGCCTGGCGGGAAGCGCCGTTCTACTCGGAGCGCGAGCGGGCAGCGCTCGCGTGGACCGAGGCGGTCACGCTCATACACGAAGAAGGCGCGTCGGATGAGGTTTACGCAGAAGCACGCAAGCACTTCAGCGAGCAGGAGATCGCACATCTCACGCTCGCGATCGTGACGATCAACGGCTGGAATCGGCTGAGCATCGCGGCACGCACGCCGCCGACTTACCGGCGCCCGGAGAAATAAAGACCGGCGCCAGGTACCGCTAAGCTCGCTTGAGCCAGATCACGACGATCGCCAGCGCCACCGCTACGGCCACCATCAGCCAGCCGAACCAGGGGGCAACGATCCGGTCGTCGCTCTTCGGGCGCGCAGCTCGCGCCCCCGAGTCGCGGCCTGCGCCACCACCCGGGTCTCCGGCTTTACGGACCTCCTTCAGTTCTTCCGAGTCCACGCCGAGTCTCGCTTCTCGCGTACAGCTATGCTTTCAAAATCACCGTCACTACGCCCAGCACGGCAACGACTGCGACGGCGACCCAGCCCACCCACGGTGCGACATATCGCTTTCCGGCACGTGCAGGGGCGGCATCTCCGGTCGCCGGGGAAACCTCGTTCATACTCCATTCCTGAAGGTAGCATTAGAAAATATCCGCCGAATGGGTGACTTCCCATTGTCGGCACGAACCTCCTCGCTTCCCCCTGAGAGCGGTCGGGAGAGAGGGGTCGAGCGTCAGAGCATCATCGACAGCCCGATCATTTTTTCGATCCGGAGATTACCACGGGTCTGCGTTAAACTGCAGACGTATCCCCCTCTCTTTTGCAGCAATGTCCCGCACCGGCTACGCCCATCTTCCTCTGCACGGCGGCAAGGCGCCGAGCTATCTGTTCAGCGGATGGTCCCGCTCTCCCGCGAGATCGTGATCTTCATCGCCACGGAATTCGGCCGCGAGGAGGTGCTGCGCAGGCTCTCTGATCCGTACTGGTTCCAGGCTTTCGGCTGCGTCCCGGGCTTCGACTGGCATTCGAGCGGCCTCACGACGACCGTTTGCGGTGCGCTGAAGGAGGGCTGCGCGGCACGGAGAACGAGCTCGGGATATTCGTCGCCGGCGGCAAGGGCGCGACCTCGCGCAAGACGCCGGCGGAAATCAGCGCGGCGTGCGAGCGCATCGGCCGCGACCCCGAGCCGCTCGTGTACGCGAGCCGCATCTCGGCGAAAGTGGACAATTCCGCCGTCCAGGACGGCTATCAGCTCTACCACCACTCGTTCATGTTCACCGCGCAGGGACAGTGGTGCATCGTGCAGCAGGGGATGAGCGACGAGACCTCCATGGCCCGTCGCTATCACTGGCTTTCCGACGACGTGAAGAGCTACGTGAACGAGCCGCACGCGGCGATCTGCTGCGATGCCACCGCCCCGACCTTGAACCTCGTCGCGGCGCGCAACGCCTTGAACGGCGCGAAAATCGACCGCGGTGAAAAAGTCCGCGCATTCCGGAGACTGGCCGAGTTCGCAGGGTAAACCCCCGAGGCGGCGGGATGACCTATGCACCGCATCGCCTCGGCGCGGTTCCCGGTGTGCACATCGAGTGTCTGTTCAGCTCATAACCCGAGCAGCCGCGCGGCGTTGCCGCCGAGTATTCCGTCGCGCTCCTCGGCGGAGAGCTCCGCCAGCCGCTCGACGCCGTCCACCGGACGGATGCAGCTCATGTCCGCAGGACAATCGCGGCCCATGACGATGGGATGGCGCCGACCCGTCACCGTCGCAGGCTCACCGGACCGGCGCGCCGTCCTCGAACATCAAGAGCTCGCCCTTCGCGAATCGTACCCATTGCTCATTGTCCGTGAGCGGAATGGTGGCGATGACGGCGACGCGATCGTCCGGCGTGGTGAGCTCGCTGAAGTCGACGGTGACGTCCTGGTCCACGAGGTGCGCGACCGAAAACGGGGCCTGCCGGATGACGTAACAGAGCTCTGTCGCACAGTGCGCGAACAGCTGCTGGCCGTTCGACAGCAGGTAGTTGAACGTGCCGTAACCCGCGAGCTCGCGGGTGATCTCCGCAATGGTGTCGCGTAGCTGCGTCGAGTCCGGCATGGCGTCGGGGAAGCGCCGCCTCAATGCATTCAGTATCACGCAGAACGCGCGCTCGCTGTCGGTATCGCCCACCGGCCGGAAGCTTCCCTCCATAGCCGGATCGAAATCCTCCAGCGTGCCGTTGTGGGCGAAGATCCAGTAACGCCCCCACAACTCCCGCTGGAACGGATGCGTGTTCTCCAGCGCGACGCGCCCGCGCGTGGCTTTGCGGATGTGCGCGATGACGCTCACCGAGTGTATCGGGTAGCGCTTCACGAGCTCCGCGACCGGCGATGCCACCGACGCCTTGTCGTCGAGGAAAAGCCGGCAGCCCGCGCCCTCGAAGAACGCGATGCCCCAACCGTCGCCGTGATCGGCCGTTGCGCCGCCGCGGCGGCTGAAGCCCTCGAACGAAAAACAGATGTCCGTGGGGACGTTGCAGTTCATACCGAGCAGTTGGCACATGGGGCTCATTTTAACGCTCCCATCTCCATCGTCGGCGCAGCCTCGTCACCACGACGGCGGCCGTCGCTGGTGCTACGCGACCGGTTGGGCTAGAGTGGCCCTGGCAACGGGACCCGCAGGCCAGGGAGGCCTTCGAAACATGCGATTCCACACCGTCCACGCAGGGCGCCCGAATTGTCGGCCCAGCTCGGCGCGAGAATCACCGCTGTCGAAGTGGCCCACCGGCAACTGTTGTCGGACTTCTTTCTGGAGAAGCAGGCGAGCGCACCGACGCCAAGCTCGCGGGCAAGATGTCGAGCATCACGCGACTGACCGACGATGAGATCAGAAAGCTTTTCCCCGATCCGGCCGACGTCAAGAAGCTCGCCGAGCTCATGGAGATCGTGAAGAGAGCCGGAGACAGGAATCAGAAGATCAACCAGATCGTCGCAAAGGCGGAGGAACTCGGCGGCATCGTGCTGACGTTGCTGCAGAAATTCGCATGACCCGGAATGCAGTGTGTCGCCGATTGCCGTTCCCGGCAAGAGAGCGACCGGCGGCACGAGCGAAGCGCCGCCGATAGCGAAGCGTGAAATCGACATTGCGTTCGTCGTGATTGGCGCAGACGACTTCGATGGCGCCGGAATCAAAGACAGAGGATATGGCGGGGCTCGTGCCGAATGGCATCGGCGTTCATTTCGCGAGTACCAGCCGGGAAAATGTACAATTTGCTCCTGCCGGCATAACGTGCCTTACCGCGATCTTCACGGATGCCCATGCCGGCTGCCAGAACTCACAGCATCGCGAGCAGGTCGAACATGAATCGAAATAGCACGATGGCATGGTGAATCATGAAAACAGTGTGGCGGTTTTACGCTGACGAGGCAGGTCGTTGGCGCTGGGAAGAATCGAAGGCGGACAAGACGCTGCTGAGGCAATCCGGCAGCTCGTTCCCCTGTTACGAAGAATGCATGAATGATGCAAAGCGGGCCGGGTACGAATACGAAGCATCCCAACCGGCGTCGCCCAGGAGCATGAGCACCCGCAGCCGCAATTAGCTTTCTCTTCAGGCACCATTGTTGCTTGGTCTGCCGACTCTCGTCCACGCGAAAAGGCAGCGGTATGGAACAGCCCATCACGGCACCGACGACTCCGCGGACCCTGCCCTTACAGGACGAGTTCCTGGAGGACCTTCGGACCAAACACTCTACGGTTTCCATGTTCCTGGTGAACGGCATCCGTCTTGTCGGACGCATAGAGGCGTTCGACAAGCATGCCGTGCTCCTCGGCAGTCAGGTGCAGCAGCTCGTCTACAAGCACGCGATTTCGACGGTCATGCCCGGCGAGCCGAGGCCGCAAGCCGAGCGAGCGAAGCGTTTCTAGAGCGTTCCGGAAACTATCGGAGACGTTTTCACGGAGGGGAACATTTACCCCCGCCTGTCCTTTGCGAGCAGCGACTGCAGGTCCTTCGGGTCGATGGGCTTCACGAAGTGGCAGTCGAATCCCGCCGCCGCCGTTTCCCGGCGATCCTCTTCCTGTCCGTATCCCGTGAGCGCTGCCACCAGGATGGTCTTGCCCCAGGCGGTCGCTTTGATCTGCCGGGCCACGTCGTAGCCGCTGACGTTGGGCATATCCAGGTCGAGCAATACGATGTCCGGCTCGAACTCCAGTGCCGCGCTGAAACCGCTGACGCCGTCGTAAACGGCCCTCGCTTCGTGTCCCAGTACGTTGAGGACCATCGCGATGCTGTCGGCCGCATCCGTGTTGTCGTCGACCACGAGCACTTTCCGGCTTACCGTGCGCGCCTGTTCTGCCGGCTCTCCGTGCTCCTGCTCGCTGTCCATGTCGCTCACAGGCAGGACGATGCGGATTTCCGTCCCCTGGTTCGCCCCTGCGCTGGATGCGGTCACGGTTCCGTTGTGCAACTCGACGAGACGCTTGACCAGGTGCAGCCCGATACCGAGACCGCCCTCCCTGCCGTCGGCACGATCATGCAGTTGCGAAAACATCTCGAATATCGACTCGAGCTTGTCGGCGGGAATCCCTATGCCGTTGTCACGAATGCGTATGCAGGCGCGGCCTTCCTCCAATGAGACGCTGACATCGATCCGCCCGCCCGCCGGGGTGAACTTCGCCGCATTCGCGAGCACGTTCCCGAACGCCTGGGTCAGCCGGGCAGTATCGCACTCCACCCAGATGGGAAGCCCGGTCGTGGATACCGTGAGGTCGTGCTTGCGGGCCTGTATCAACGGCATTGCGATCTCGACGGCGGAGGACAGGATATCCAGCAACTGCACGCGCTCCAACTGCAAGTGCAGCTTTCCGCTGGTGATACGGGAGACGTCGAGCAGGTCGTCGATGAGCCGCACGATGTGCTTTACCTGACGCTCCATCAATTCCCGGGCATGCAGCAGAATCGCGGAATCG
>Ga0255338_1003071_pt1 | contig 21367 bp, 19 predicted proteins | sample MeOH1_35cm_T4_19_FD_203715 | JGI IMG/M metagenome (GOLD analysis project Ga0255338, IMG submission 203715) | Sandy soil microbial communities from University of British Columbia, Vancouver, Canada - MeOH1_35cm_T4_195 | ecosystem: Engineered > Artificial ecosystem > Sand microcosm > Unclassified ...
GGCCCTGGACTGGGCGGAGCCCTGGACCAAGGTGTTCGAGTTCAAGGCCCCCAACCACGCCTGGTTCGTGGGCGGCAAGCTCAACGCCACCGTGAACTGCATCGACCGCCACGTGCACAGCGACCGGCGCAACAAGGCCGCCCTGCTGTGGGTGGGCGAGGATGGCGACGAGCGCTCCTACACCTACAACCGCCTCTACCGTGAGATGAACCGCTTCGCAAACACGCTCAAGCGCCTGGGCGTGAAGAAGGGCGACCGCGTCATCCTCTACATGCCCCTCACGCCCGAGGGCATCATCTCCATGCTGGCCTGCGCCCGCATTGGCGCCATCCACAGCGTGGTCTACGCGGGCATGGGCCAGGCGGCCCTGCGCACCCGCATCGAGGACGCCGGGGCCAAGGTGGTGGTCTGTTCCGACTTCACCTACCGGCGCGGGAAGGCCATTCCCCTGAAGCCCATCGTGGACGAGGCCGTGCGCGACCTGGCCTCCGTCGACCATGTCATCGTCCACCGGCGGGGATCCCGCCCTGGCGACGCGCCCGTGACCTTCGCCAGCGAGCGCGAAAAAGATTTCTACGACATCCAGCAGGGCCGGGAGATCCACTGCGAACCCGAGATGGTGGATGCCGAGCATCCCCTGTTCATCCTCTACACCAGCGGCACCACTGGCAAACCCAAGGGCGTCGTCCACGCCACGGGCGGCTACCTGGTGGGCGTGAACTACCTGAGCAAGGCCTTCTACCAGATCCAGGAGCGCGACATCTACTGGAGCACCTCCGACATCGGCTGGATTGTGGGCCACAGCTTCATCGTCTACGGCCCCCTCAGCATCGGTGCCACGGTGCTCTGCCGCGAGGGGGCCCCGGACTACCCGAGCCCCGAGGTCACCTGGGAGATCTGCGAGCGCTTCGGCGTCAACGTGATGTTCACGGCGCCTACGGCCGTGCGCATGTGGATGAGCCATGGTGCTGAGGCTCCCGGGAAGTTCGACCTGAGCAAGCTGCGCCTCCTGGCTTGCGCAGGCGAGCCGCTGAACCCCGAGGCCCACCGCTGGGCCCAGCAGCACCTGGTCGGCCAGGGCAATGGCCAGGTCGTGGACAACTGGTGGCAGACGGAGATCGCCGGTCCCGTGATCGGCACCCTGCCCACCTTCGAGGTCCGGCCCGGCAAGGCCGGCAAGGCCCTGCCCGGGGCCCAGCTGGCCGTGGTGAACCACGATGGATCGCCCGTTCCCGATGGGCAGGGTGGGCTGCTGGTCATCAAGTTCCCGCTCCCCTACATGCTGCGGACCGTGTGGAACGACCACAAGCGCTACGAGGACTACTGGAACGAGATCCCGGGCTACTACACGGTGGGCGATGTGGCGGTGAAGGACGCCGACGGCTACTTCGCCGTGCTGGGCCGCTCGGACGACGTGCTGAACGTGGCGGGCCACCGCATCGGCACTTCCGATGTGGAAGGCTCGCTCATCCGCCACCCGGCCGTGGCCGAAAGCGCCGTGGTGGGCCTGCCCGATCCCATCAAGGGCGAGCGCATCATGGCCTTCGTGGTGGTGCGGGCGGGAGTCGCCACGGGTCCCGGCCTCATCGCCAGCCTCAAGGATCATGTCCGCGAGGATCTGGGCGGCATCGCCATGCCCAGCGAGATCCAGATCCGCGCCAGCCTGCCCAAGACCCGCTCCGGCAAGATCGTCCGCCGCGCCCTCAAGGCCGAGGCGCTGGGGCAGGATCCGGGGGACCTGAGCACCCTGGCAGATTGAGAGCGGGGCGAAGTCCGGAACAAAAAGGTGGGAACCGCGAATGACGCGAATTTGCGTGATTCGCGGTTTCATGCTTTTGAAGGCGGATCGAGATCAGAAGATCCGCACCAGGTTGAATCCCAGGGCCCACCGGCCTGGGGATCTCGGCCCGCCGGCATAATCGCCGCCCAGCACCTGGTGGGCGGTGGTGCCCTGGACGTTGGTGGCGAGGAGAGTGAAGCGGTGGCCTTTGGTCTGGAAGCGGTACCCCAGGGCGAATCCCTGCTCGTAGGTGGCGGAGTCCAGGTGGGCGGGGCGGGGGTAGTATTCCGCGAGGATGGACTGGCCTTCCAGGATGCGCCACCGGAGGCCCGCGCCGGCGGTGAAGAGGGCGCGGTCGCGGGTGGTGGTGCGGGACAGCCAGGTGGGTACGAGGCTGAGGGTGACGGGTCCCGCCAGAAATTCCGTGGGCAGCTGCAGGGTCGCGCCGGTGATGCCCACGGTCCCGAAGGTGTAGGTGGCACGCTGGATCGTTTCGTCGAAACGTTCCCCCCGGACCGCCATGCGGATGTGTGGATGATTCAGGAGCTGCTCCTGGAGGGCCAGGATCACGGTCTTGCCATCCGAGGTCCGGTAGACCTGGGCGTTGAGACCCGGCACCGCGGCGATGCCGAGATCGAAGCCCAGGCCCGCGAAGTTGCCGCCGTCCAGACCGTAGAAATCCTTCGAGTTCCCCCGGGCCGGTTCGGCGAAGCGGTGGGTGAAGCGGATGGCGGGCTGCCAGCCCTGGAGGTGGTCCGCCGTGGGCAGGTTGAGGCCCAGGGGCAGCTCCGAGTCCTGGCCCACCAGGGGGGCGGACAGGAGCAGGGGCAGGAGGAAGGACGGGACGATCGGCCGAAGGGGCATGGATGTTCCCGGCCGGATCAGGTGAGCCGCGCGGTGGCGGCGACGGGCTTGGAGGGATCGATCACGAGCACCCCGCCCGGCGTGGATTCGCTGACCTGGTAGTGCTGGAGGACGGCTCCCACCGGGGCCGGCCCCACGGTCACGGTGCCGTTGAGGTCGTACTGGCTGCCGTGGCAGGGGCAGCCGAAGCCCGTCTGTGTCGTGTTCAGTCGCCCCCCCTGATGCAGGCAGCTGGCGTTGAAAGCGTAGATGCCGGCGCTGTCCCGGGCCAGGTAGTAGCCCTGGGCGGCCCCCAGGATCAGGGGGCAGGCACCGGAGGCGGTGGTGGTGTAGTCCCGCACGGTCCCGGAGGGCTGACCCAGCAGGCTGGTCTTGGTTTCGGAGGTGGTGACCGGGCTGGGCGGGGGTGGGGGCGGAGGGGGTGCCGGGTTGGAGTACCCCCCGCCACCACCGCCGCCGCAGGAGACGGCTGCGGCCGCCGCGGCCACGGCGAGGGCACAGGCGCAGAACTCCCGGCGGTCGAGGCCGCTGGACGTACCGGTGGGTGTGGCTGGTTCGGGTTGAGACATGGAACCTCCCTGGGGCGGGGCCGCAGCGATGGCGGAGTGGCTTGGGGATGAGGATGCGGCGCCGCCCAGGGGGGCCCAGATCCGGATGGCAGAAACCGGCCCCTCCGGTCTGGCGTTCCCCCGGGTGGCGGGGGCATCCTCTTGGCAGATCCCTACTGCCCTTCCCTGGAGTCCGCCGTGCCTCCCTTCAACCATCTCCACCCCGCCATCGTGCACTTCCCCATCGCTTTGCTGGCGACGGCTCCGCTCCTCTTCCTGCTGGGTGCCCTCTGGCCGGCCCAGCGGCGGGGGATCCATGCCGCCGCGCTGCTTCTGCTGGTCCTGGGACTCCTGGGAGGACTGTTGGCCCTGGCCACCGGGGACGCCGCCGAGAACCTCGCGCACCGGACGCCGGAGCTGAGGGTCGCCTTGAATGCCCACGAGTTGTCGGCCCAGTGGACCATGGCCATCTTCGGGATCCTGGCGGCCGCGTGGCTCGTCCACCTGGGGCTATCCCGCTTCCGCCACCGGGACCTCTCGCCACGCCCGGCCCGGACCCTCTTCATCCTCTGGCTGCTGGTCAGCGCCCTGGGTGTCGCCGCACTGCTCCGCACGGGCCATCTGGGGGGCCACATGGTCCACGACCTGCATACGCATGGGGGGCCTGAACCCAATGTGCCGTAGGTAACACTGAAAACAGAACGGATCCATATAGCGTCTTGAAGCGCAATTGCGTCCACTGAGCCGAACGGCTCGACATCGCCCTCCGTACTGTGTGGCACGAGGTCAGCGAGTACAAGATCGATAAATCAGACACTCCCCCAGCAAGCGCAGCCGCGGCGAGGGGTGGGGCGTATCGCCAGCGTAGACAGAAAAGCAGTTTGAACCACCGATAAACACCGATGCACACCGATCAAAATCATGCTTTTATCGGTGTTTATCGGTGTTTATCGGTGTTTATCGGTGTTTATCGGTGTTTATCGGTGGCAAATTCTTTCTTTGCGATGCAGCTTCTCACCCTGCGGTCTCTTCCTCTGACGCCGGCTTCGCCCAGCGATCGAATCGCATCAACATCAGCAACCCTGGCACGGCAATCACCGTGCAAAAGAGAAAGTAATTCGACCAACCCCAGTGCTTCACGAGCGAACCGGCTGGGGCGGCAAGGACGGTGCGAGTAAGGGCGGTGATGCTGCTCAAGAGGGCGAACTGGGTGGCCGTGTACTTGAGGTGGCATTGGCCCATGAGGAAGGAGGTGAAGGCTGCTAGGCCGAGGCCGTAGCAGAGGTTCTCCAGGGACACGGTGAGGGCCAGCAGGGAGAGCCTGGGACCTGCGTGGGCCAACCATAGGTAGGCTAGGCTCGAGATCCCCTGCAGGATCCCGAAGACCAGGAGGGCCCGCTTCAGTTTCATGTGCAGCATGAGTGCGCCGCCTGCGGCCATGCCCACAATGATGGCGCCCGTGCCCACGAACTTGGTGACGGTGCCGATCTGGGTCAGAGAGAAGCCAATATCCAGGTAGAAGAGGGTGGGCAGAGCTTGGGCCAGCATATCTCCCAGCTTGTAGAGTACGGCGAAGGCCAACACTTCCCAGGCACCACGGCGGCCCATGAACTCGCGGAAGGGCTCCACCACGGCCTCTTGCAAATTCTTGGGCGGGGGGGAGTCGTGAATGGATGGGGGAGATAACCAGGTGCCCAACACACCCATTGCCATCAGCGCGGCCATGAGGAGATACACCGTGCGCCATGAAACATGCTGCCCCACCAGGATCAACGCCCCGGCGCCTGAAATCAGCATGGCAATCCGGTAGGAGCCAATGTGGAGGGCGTTGCCTAGACCCAGTTCCGCCGCCTCCAGAGATTCCGCCCTGAAGGCATCGGAAACGACGTCCTGGCTGGCACTGAAAAAGGCCACAACAAGCGCCAAGGCCGCCACCAGACTCAGGTTCCGTGCGGGCTGCAAGTTCGCTAGGGCAACCAGGGCCAGCACCAATGCCAACTGTGTCAACAGAAGCCAGCCTTTCCTGCGTCCCCGGAACCCCGGAAAGCTCGGCGCCAGACGGTCCATGATGGGGGCCCACAGGAACTTCAGGTTGTAGGGCAGGCCCACCAACGCGAAGAGTCCGATGGTGGTGTAATCGACATTCTCCCTTTTCATCCAGGTCTGGAGAGTGTCCCCGATCAACTTAAGAGGCAGGCCCGAGGCCAGGCCCAAGGGGATCCAGACAGCGAGACGGCGGAAGCGGGCAGTCATCTGTGCATCATCGCAAAGAACCGGCGATGGAAACCGGAGATTTCGATTCCGAAGGCTGACCTGGCTCGACCGCTACTTCACCATCGGCCGACTTTCCCCGCGCCAAGCGCGCATGCCGCCCTTGAGGACATAGACCCACTCGAAGCCCCGGGTCAGGAGCAGGCGCAAGGCGCGGTGGGAAAGGGCATCGGTCTCGTCCACCAGGACGAGGGCACGCTTGGCCTGGGGATCCGGGGCCTCGAAGCGCCGCGTGAGTTCCGCGAAGGGGACGTGGAGGCAGCCCCGGATGTGCCCGCGGCGGAAGGCCTCGTCCTCCCGCAGGTCCACCAGCAGCACGCCGGGACCGTGCAGCAGTTCCTCGACCTGGAGGGGATCCAGCACGGGTCGGCCCTTGGCGCGCTGCCAGGAGCGGAGGCGCGGCAGGGCCACCGCGAATATCAGGAGGAGGCAGAGCGCAGCCAGGACCAGGCCGGGCAGGAAGGGATAGGCCTCCATCCAGCCTCTCAACATCGTCAGGGCCTGTGTGCTGGCAGACATGGCTTCCCCCGGTACGGGGATGATGCGCCCGGCTCAGATCCTCGGCAAGCCCAGGGCTTCGGCCAGAGCCTGGAGGGCCTCGGGAATCGGCGCCTCCGCAGCGATCCGGGCGCCCGTCACGGGGTGGTCCACCGACAGCTTCCAGGCATGGAGGGCCGGATGGGGCAGCAGCAGGGCCCCGCCGTCCACATCCTTCCAGCGGCCCGGCCCGCCGTAGAGCGGGTCGCCCATGAGGGGGGCCCGCAGGTGGGCCAGATGCACGCGGATCTGGTGGGTGCGGCCCGTAAGCAGCTCGCATTCCACCAGGGCCACGCTCGTGGTGCGGGCCAGCACGCGGATGCGGGTCTGCGCGGGACGCCCACCCGCGGCCACCACCATGCGCAGCCGGTCCCGCTTGTGGCGGGCGATGGGTTCATCGATGAGCAGGCTGCCCAGCTGGGGCAGTTTGGGGGAATGGCGCACCAGCGCCAGGTAGCGCTTCTCGACGGTGCGGGCCTTGAACTGGTCCTGGATGGCGCGCTGGGCCTCGGCGGTCTTTGCGAGGCAGAGGCAGCCGGTGGTGTAGCGGTCGAGCCGGTGCACGAGGCCCGGCCAGCCGGAGGCCAGCTCCTCGGCGTCCTCCGCTTCCTCATCCTCGGCCGGGAGGATCACAGGCGCTTTCAGTCGGTGCAGCAGGGCGTTCACGATGGTCCCGCTGGCGTGGCCGGGACCTGGATGCACGACCATGCCCGCGGGCTTATCCACGATCCAGAGGTGGGCATCCTCGAACAGCGTGGGCAGGTCGATGGCCTCGGCCTCCAGGTGGGCGGCGGGAGCGACGACCACCGGAATCTCGGTCTCCACCAGGTCACCGGGGCGCAGCTTCACGCCGCCCTTGGTCACCGGCTGCCCATTCACCTTGATCTCACCCGTGCGGACATGGGCATCCCAGCGGGCGCGGGGGATTTCAGGAAAGCGGTCGGCCAGAAAGCGGTCCAGGCGGGGGGCGCCATCTTCGGCGATGAGTTGCATCACTGCGCCTCCTTACGGCGATTCCAGAACATCCACAGGCCGAGGCCCAGCATCATGAAGGCGATCCCGGTGAGGCGGCCCGTGCTGAGCCAGGCCCAGCCCAGCCAGCCAGTGCCACGATCCACGTCGCCCCGCCAGGTTTCGGTGATGACGCGACCCAGGCCCTCCACGAGGAAATAGAGGGCGAAGACCTGGCCCTGGAACGAGCGCTTGCCGCGGGCCAGCAGGAGGATGGCCATCACGGTGAGGTTGGCGGCGGTGTTGTAGAGCTGCACCGGATGCAGGGGGATGTCCAGGGGCGTGCCGCTGAAGACCCGGGCGATGGGATCCGTGAAGGTGGCGGCCCAGGGCAGGTGGGTCTCGGTGCCATAGCAGCAGCCGGCGGAGAAGCACCCCAGGCGGCCGATGGCCTGGCCCAGGGCCACGCCGGGCACCAGGGCGTCGCCGGTGACTCGGAGGGGCAGGCCCTGGCCCTTGCGGAGCTTCCAGAAGAAGGTGGCGGTGGCGGCGATGATGCCGCCATGGATGGCACCGCCGGCCCGCAGGGTGGCGAAGGAGAAGACCTCGCGCAGGGGGGTGCCGCTGAACAGGTCCACCACGATCATGAGCAGCTTGGAGCCCACGATGGCCGCGATGAGCATGGCGATGGCCAGATCCGTGATGGCGGCGGGATTCAGGTCGTCCAGCTTCGCCTGCCGCCTGGCCAGGGCCGTGCCCGCGAAGAACGCGATGGCCAGCAGCAGCCCGTAGGTGCCAAGGGGGAAAGATCCGATTTCGAAAAGAACAGGGTGCATGTCGGGGGCTCGGGTGGTCGGATGATCGGAGGACTGGAAACTGCGGGCTGAAGGCTGAAGACTGAAGACTGGCGAGGAGACCCCATGACGCGGACCACGACGACCCTGACGGCCCAGGAACTGGCGACGCGGCTGGAAGGCACGCTCGACCATTGTCCCCCGGAACGCGCGATTTCCGAAGTCAAGCCCCTGGATGAGGCTGGGCCTGCTTCTGTGTCCTTCCTGGCGAACCCCAAATACGCGGCCAAGGCCAAGGAGAGCCCCGCGGGTCTGATCCTGGTCGACGCTACCGCCGACCTGGGGGACCGCCCTGTGCTGCGGGTCAAGCATCCCTACTGGGCCTTCGCCCAGGCCATCGGGTGGCTGCACCCCGAGCCGGCGCCCGAATGGGGCGATTCGCCCGTGCATCCCTCGGCCACCCTCGGGGCGGGTTGCCGCATCGCCCTGGGCGCCAGCGTGGGCGCCCGCACCGTGCTTGGGAAGGGCTGTGTGCTGCACCCCGGCGTCCATGTGGGCGACGACTGCGTGCTGGGTGAAGGCTGCGAGCTGTTCTCCGGCGCGGTGCTCTACCGCCGCACGCGGCTGGGAAACCGCGTGGCCATCCACGCCAACTCCGTGGTGGGCAGCGACGGCTATGGCTACGTGCTGGTGGAGGGCCGCCACGCCAAGATCCCTCAGGTCGGCTGGGTGGAGGTCGGCGACGACGTGGAGATCGGCGCCTGCGTGTGCATCGATCGCGGCGTACTGGGGGCGACCCGCATCGGCCTGGGCACCAAGATCGACAACCAGGTGCAGGTGGGCCACAACGTGCAGGTGGGGAACCACTGCCTGCTGGTGAGCCAGACCGGCATCAGCGGCTCCACGAAGCTGGGCGACTACGTGACCCTGGCGGGCAAGGTGGGCGTGGTGGGCCACATCGAGATCGGCAGCCGCAGCGTGGTGGGCGGCAACAGCGTGGTGGCCAAGAGCCTGCCCGAAGGCAGTTTCGTCACGGGCTTCCCCGCCCGTCCCCACCGTGAATGGACCGAAGCCCAGGCCGCCCTGAACCGCCTGCCGCGGCTCATGCGGCAGTTGCGCAAGGGCTGAGCGCCACCTCCGAGGGGCCTCAGAACGCCGTGAGCATGGTCTGGTCGCGCTCGAGAGCGCTGCGGATATCCGCCTTGAGTCTGGCCAGGGCCCCGGGTTCGAGCTTGAGGATCTCCATGGCCTGCCGGGAGGCTGCTTCCAGGTGGGAGGGGTCGCCGAGGCCGGACCCCTGCTCCAGGGCCAGCTGGTTGGCCAGGGCCACCACGGCGGTCAGCTTGCGGTGGCCCACACCCGCGTGGAGGGGCTCGTGGTGCCAGCGCACAGCGGCCTGGAGGCCGGGAGCCAGGTTCCACTGGCTGACCAGGGCCTCGCCGACCATGGCGTGGTCGAAGCCGAAGGCCTCCAGCTCCAGATCGAGGCAGGCACCCTTCTGCTCGTGGACCGTGCGCAGCAGCGGCCCATAGCGCTCAGGGAACTTCACGCCGAGGACCGATTTCCCGATGTCATGCAGCAGGCCACCGACGAAGGCCTCCTCCACCTGGGGAAGGCCCAGCCGCTCGGCAAAGGCGCGGCTGGCCATGGCCGCCACCAGGGCATGCTTCCACACCAGCCGCTCCTCGGTGTCCACGGTGCCGCGGTGGTAGAGGTTCCTGGCCGAGCTCGCCATGACCACACTCTTGAGGGCGGACACACCCAGGGTCGTGATCGCCTGCGTCAGCGTGGTCACCTCGCGCATCATGCCGAAGGCGGTGGAGTTCGAGATCCTGAGGACCTGGCCGGCGAGGGCCGGGTCCAGGGCGATGATCCGGTGGAAGTCTCCGGCGGTGGCCTCCGGATCCAGGGCGAGGAGCAGGACCTGGGCCGCCACCTGGGGAAGGGGCGGGAGGTCGCCAAGGTTCGCGATGAGCTCGTGGGGGGTGATGGGCATGGTCGGCTCCTCGCCGCTCAGTTCTGCTCCGAACATCGGCCCGGTACGGGAACGGTCGTAGTTCCGCCGGGTCAGTCCTCCACGATGACCACGGCCAGGGCCAGGTCCCCATCATGGCTTACGCTGCCGTGGAGGTGTCGGATGCCGCGGGTTGCGAGCAGATCCACCAGGGCACCCACGGCCCACAGGCGCCCGTTCACGAAGCGCAGTTCCTTCCAGGACCAGCCGTCCAGGCCCGTACCCAGGGCCTTGCCGAAGGCTTCCCGCAGGGCCCAGCGCCCTGCCAGCCGCTCCGGCAGCCGCTCCCGGTTGCCCGCCAGCAGGTAGGCCGCCTCCTCCGGGTGGAGGATCCGCCCAGCGCACTTCTCGGCCCCGAAGCGCTCGACCAGGTGCCGCCAGCGGCTGGGGGGGCAGAGGTCGGTGCCGAGGCCGAGGATCATGCGGACCTCTGGCTGTCAGCTGTCAGCTGTCGGCTGTCCGCCGAGAAGGGGCGACCGGGCCGCGTCGCGTGCCTGAGGACTGAGGACTGAGGACCGAGGACTGTCATCCCAGCTCCCGCGCGAACCAATGGTCGCAGCCACCATGTCCGGTGCGGCCCAGGGGCGCGCAGAGGGGCTGGAAGCCCAGCTTGCCGTAGAGCTTCAGGGCCTGGTCCATGCCGGTGAGGGTCTCCAGGTAGCAGGTGCGGTAGCCCAGGTCCTTCGCCACCGCGAGGCAGTGGCGCAGCAGGGCCTCACCCATGCCCTGGCCGCGGGCCTCGGCCAGGAAGTACATCTTCCGCAGCTCGCAGACGCCGGGTTCGCCACCCTCCAGGGCCGCGACGCCGCCGCCGCCGACGAGGCGGCCCATGTCGTCCACCACCACGAAGTAGGCTGCCCCGGGCCCCGAATAGGCCGCGCTCATGTGGTCCACCTCGGGATCGTGGAGGGCGAAGCCCGGGCCATCCGCCCCGAATTCCGGCATGACGCTCCGGATGATGGCCGCCACCGCGGTGTCGTCCTCGGGCTGGATGGGGCGGAAGGTCAGCATGGGTCTAAGGTAGCCCAAACCATCTCCCCGGGAGGCACACGGGTTCATGCTGTCAGGGAGGTGCACCATGTCTTCGCCCACATTCCGCGATCGTCTCCGCGCCGGTGAACGCCTGCTGGGCACCCTGGTCCAGATCCCCCGGCCCGAAGTGTCTGTGCGCCTGGCCGGCCAGGGCTTCGACTGGCTCTTCCTGGATGGCGAGCATGGCGGCTTCGGCCCGGCGGAAACGTCGAGAAACCTGGCCGCCCTGGCGGGGGCCGTGCCCTGCCTGGTGCGGGTGCCCTCCCAGGACCCCGCGGTCCTCGACGATGCGGCTGGCTGTGGCGCGGCGGGTCTCATCGTGCCCCACGTGGACACGGCGGCCCAGGCGGAGGCCGCCGTGCGCGCGGTCCGGGGCCGGGGCCTGGTGGTGGTGCAGGCGGAATCCGCGGAGGCCGTCATGAACATCGGGGCCATCGCCCGTGTGCCTGGCGTGGACGCCGTGTTCCTGGGCCCCTACGACCTGAGCGCCAGCCTGGGGATCTCCGAGCAGTTCAGCCATCCGGCCTTCCTGGACGCCGTGGCCGCCATCGCCCGGACCTGCCGCGAGGCTTCGATGCCCCTCGGCATCTTCCGCATGACCGCCGCGGAGATCCGGTCCCACGAGGATGACGGGTTCACGCTGCTGGCCACCGGGTTGGACGGCACCCTGCTGGAGGCCGGGGCGCGGGCGCTGTTAACGGAACTGCGGAGTTGAGCCGGGGTCCATCGGAAAAGCTGGTCACGGAAGGCACGTGGGGAGGATGGCGTTCCTTCCGTGTTTTCCGTGACCAGCCAGCTGTTGGTCTGATCCGGCTCACTCCGGCCAATGATGCTTCGGGTACCTTCGCGACAGCCCCGGGCGTAGCTCTTTGTAGACGCGCTGCCAGAAGCCGGCGAGGTCGGTGGTGACCTGCACGGCGCGCATGTTGGGGGCCAGCAGGTGCAGCACCAGCGGCACGGCGCCACCGGCCACGGCGGGGGTCTTCTTCAGCCCCCAGAAGTCCTGGAGCCGGGAGGCGATCCAGGGCGGGTCATCCTCGTAGTGGACCTTGGTGGGCCGGCCCTTGGGCAGCTGGATGGCTTCCGGCGCCCAGGCATCCAGCAGGCGCAGGGTCTCGGCGGGGAAGGCTTGGCGGAAGGCCGCGGGCCAGTCCACATCCTGCACCTCGCGCAGGGTTGTGCGGCCCGTGCAGGCACCCGCGAGCAGCGGGCCCAGCAGATCTTCCGGCAGGCCCAGGTCCGGCCGGTGTTTCCGCAGGAAGGCCAGGCGGGCCAGGAAACGGGCCGGGACGTCATCGAGCGGCCGCCCCCGCAAAGCCTGCGCCAGCAGGCTCGCCACGCGCGGATCCGCAGGATCCGCGGGCCCGCGGCTGACGTCGAGGCTCAACCCCTCGTAGCGGATCTCGGAGCGCCGTTCCACGCGCCCCGCCGAGGGGTTGAACAGCACCTCGTCCACGTCCTCCAGGCGTTCGGGAAAGGCGTCCAACAACCAGTCGGCCTCGCAGCGCGACGCGAGGCGGATGAGCGTCTGGCCGCCGGTGCCCTGCTTCACGGCTTCAGCCTCCAGGGCCAGGATCAGGCCCGGCCGCCGCACCCGGGAGGCGGCATCCAGCTTGGCGCCGCCCCCTCCCGCGAAGGCGCAGGTGCCGTTGGCCGACAGCTGGCCCACGCGATCCGGGTAGGCCATGAGCAGGGCTTTCAGCAGGCGCGTTTCGGCATCCGCGGGTTCCGCAGGCGAAGGCAGAAGGCGCGCCAGGGACTGCACGGCCCGCTTGGCGCGGTGCACGGCGGCGGCATCGAGCCCCGCGGCCCGGCAGGCCCCGGGGCCGAAGCCTGCGGCCTGGGCTTCTTCGAACTGGTCCAGGCGCAGCAGCAGGTCCGAGTCAGCGCCGTGGCCCGTTTTGATGGGTGCCCGGTCCAGACCCTGGCGGGCTGACAGGTTGCCGGTCTCCAGGAGGGCCGCCGCGCGCAGGGCCAACTGGGGAATGCCCAACGCTTCGCCGGCCACGGCCAGCCGGGCCAGGCGCGGGTGCAGGGGCAGGTCGGCCATGCGCCGGCCCGCGGCCGTCAGCGCGCCATCCGCTAGGGCCCCCAGGCGTGTGAGCAGGGTTTCGGCGGCCGTCGTGGCCGCGGCGGGCGGTGCCTCGAACCAGTCCAGGGCGCCAGGATCGGTGATCCCCATGCCGTGCAGGGAGAGCAGTGGTTCTGCCAGATCCGAGCGCTGCAGTTCCGGCGTATCGAAAGCGGTGCGGGCCCCGAAGTCGGCCTCCGTGTAGAGGCGCAGGCAGCGGCCGGGTCCCGTGCGGCCCCCGCGGCCCGTGCGCTGCACGCAGCGGGCCTGACTGATGCGGGTGGTGCGCAGGCCCGAGAGGCCCGACCAGGGCGAGTGCGAGGCCTCGCGGCCCAGGCCCGAATCCACCACGGCGCCGATGCCATCCAGCGTCACGGAGCTTTCCGCCACGTTGGTGCTGAGGATGACCTTGGGTGTGTCGGTGAGTTCCAGCGCGTGGGATTGGGCCTCGGGCGACAGCTCGCCGTGCAGGGGCCGCAGGCTCAGGCCCCGCCGGGCCGCCACGGCTTCGCAGCCCTTCAGGCAGGCGCGGATCTCCGCGGCACCCGGCAGGAAGACCAGGGTGTGGTTCTTCAGACCCTCGCCATAGAGGCGGTCCAGCGCGTCGGAGACCTGCTGGTCGATGGGTCGGTCATCGGGGCGCGGCAGGAACGCGGTGTCCACGGGGAAGGCGCGGCCCTCGCTCCGGATCACCGGGGCGTCCAGATAGGCCGCCACAGGGCCGGGATCCAGGGTGGCGGACATGACCAGGAGCTTCAGCTCAGGGCGCGCGGCGAGTTGGAGCCGCCGCAGCAGGGTGATGCCGAGATCCGTGTGCAGATGCCGTTCGTGGAACTCGTCCAGCACCACGGCGGCGATGCCCTTCAACTGTGAGTCGCCGTGCAGGCGCCGCAGCAACAGCCCTTCGGTGACGAACCGCAGGCGCGTGGCCCTGGAGACCTTCTGCTCGAAGCGCACGGCGTAGCCTGCGCGCTGGCCCAGGGGCTCGCCCAGCTCCTCGGCCACACGGGTGGCGGCGAGGCGGGCCGCCAGGCGCCTGGGCTCCAGGATCCAGCACTCGCCGTCCCCCAGCAGGCCCATCTCCAGCAGGGCCGGGGGCACCCGCGTGGTCTTGCCCGCACCGGGATCGGCCTGGAGGACGAGATTCGGGTTGCCGCGCAGGCTGTCCACGATCCGGGGCAGCACGGGGTCGATGGGGAGGGTTGAACGCATCCCTTCAGCCTATCGGATCTGCCAGAGCGCCCCTGGCGATCTGGCTTGCGGCGCCGCGGCGCGGCGCCGCCCCACCTTCGCGTAGAATGAAACCTTCAAGGAGAAGTCATGGCGGGCATGGAGACGGCGGGTGTGGGCGGCAGGGCGGGCGTGGTGATGGACAGCCTGCGGGACGCCTACGGGGACACCCTGGTGGAACTGGGCAACGAGGGCGCCAATATCATCGTCTTCGACGCAGATCTGGCGGGATCCACCCGCACCAGCAAGTTCGCCAAGGCCTTCCCGGACCGCTTCTTCAACATGGGCGCCGCCGAGCAGGGCATGGTGGCCGCCGCCGCCGGGGCCAGCACCACGGGCGTGGTGCCCTTCGTGAGCACCTTCGCCATGTTCGCCACAGGCCGGGCCTACGAGTTCGTGCGCCAGGCGGTTGGCGTGGGCCACCAGAATGTGAAGATCGTGGCCACCCACGCGGGCCTCACCGTGGGCGAGGACGGCGGCACGCACCAGTGCCTGGAGGATCTGGCCCTCATGCGCATGATTCCGGGCATGACGGTGATCTCACCGGCCGACGCCATCGAGACGAAGCAGGTGATCCGGGCGGCCCATGCCTATAAAGGCCCCGTCTATGTCCGCCTCACCCGCGATAAATTCCCCCGTATCCATAGCGAGGACTACCGCTTCCAGATCGGCAAGGCCGTCGTGATGAGGCCAGGCAAGGACGTGCTGCTGGTGGGTTGCGGCCTGGGCACTTCCATCTGCCTTGCCGCAGCGGAGCTGCTGGCCGCCGAGGGCATCGAGGCCACGGTGCTGCATAGCCCCACCATCAAGCCCTTCGACCGCGACACCCTGCTGACGCTGGCGAAGACCCACAAGGCCGTCGTCACCTGCGAGGAACATCAGGCCCACGGGGGCCTGGGCGGCGTAGTTGCCGAGCTCCTCTCCGAGGCCCATCCCATGCCGCTGCGCCGGGTGGGTGTGCAGGACCAGTTCGGCCAGAGTGGCAAGCCCGAGTTGCTGCTGGAGGCTTACGGCATCACACCTGCAGCCGTGGCTGCCGCCGCGAAAGGTGCCCTCTGATGGCCACCGAGACCTTCCACGCCAGCCGCTGGACCAAGGGCAACCACCTGTTCATCACGGTCATCGAGGTCACGGATACCGCCGTGATCCGTCGCAAGCGCGCCTGGTTCACGGTAAACGAGATCAGCATCCACCTGTCGAAGGTGGCCAGCGTCCGCATCGAGACCGGCCTGCTCTGGTCCGACCTCACCGTCGAAAGCACCGGTGGCAGCGATCCCCTCACCAGCCACGGCCACACCAAGGCAGATGCCCGCCGCATCAAGGAACTCATCGAGGCCGCCCAGAGCCGGGCCTACCCGAAGGGCTGAAAAGCGGAGACAGGATTAACAGGATGAAATGCTGGATTAACAGGATTAAAGCCAAAGGAAACAAAACCTGTCTTTGAAGTTTTAGTCCTGTTAATCATTCAAATCCTGTTAATCCTGTCTCCGCTTTTACGCGAACTTCGGTGCCCGCTTCCCCAGGAAGGCGGCCAGTCCCTCTGTTGCGTCGGGATGCCGCATGGCGGCCTTCATCTGGGCGCCCTCGGCGGCCAAGCGGGCGCGGAGGCTGTCGGTGTCCAGGCCCTGGTTGCGGAGCAGGGAGGCCTTGATGCGGGCGAAGGTTTCGCCGGGACCGGCAGCCAGGCGCTGGGCCAGGGCCTCCGCAGCGGCCTCCAGCTGATCCACGGGTACGATGCGGTTCACGAGCCCCAGGGCCTGGGCCCGGGCGGCGTCGAGGGTATCGCCGGTCAGCATGAGCTCCGCGGCGATGGCGTTGTTCACCAGGCGCGAGAGCATGACGCTGCCGCCCCAGTCCGGATGCAGGCCGATCTTCACGAAGGCCATGCTGAAGGCGGCCTCCGGCGCCGCGATCCGCAGGTCCGCACAGAGGGCCAGGCTCATGCCCGCACCGGCCGCCGGCCCCTGCACCACGGCCACCACGGGCTTGGGCAGGGTGGCGAGGCCGTGGGCCACGGCGGCGCCCAGGTCGAGCAGCGCTTCCAATTCTGTCCAACGACCCTCGGAGAGCGCCTTCGCGATCCAGCCGAGGTCGCCGCCCGCGCAGAAGGCCCGCCCCGCACCGCGCAGGAACAGCGCCTTCACGCCCGGCTCCGCTGCCTTCGCCAGGGCCTCCTCGAAGCCCTCCTGCATCTCCGGCACCAGCGCGTTGAGCTTGTCCGGCCGGTCCAGCGTCAGCGTGGCGACGCGGTCGCGGATCTCGAAACGGATGGGAGAGGACACGGGAACTCCGAAGAAAGGACATGGACAGGATTAACAGGATTGAAAAGCAGGATGAACAGGATTCAAGCCACTGAAAAAACAAGGGCGCTTCTGATTTTTGAAATCCTGTTAATCCTTAAAAATCCTGTTAATCCTGTCCCCGCTTTGCGGCCTGGACGAACGCGGCGAACAGGTCCCGCGCGGCGTCTCCGGCGGGGCCCTTGAGGCCGACGAGGTTCTCGGGGTGCCACTGGACGCCGAAGACCCAGCGGTTGGGGTCGGTGGCTTCGAGGGCTTCGATGAGGGGACCAGTGATGGGGTGGGCAGTATCCAGGTGCCAGCCCACGGCCACGAGAGACGGTGCGACGTGCCTCACGGCCTGGTGGTGGCGGCTGTTCACGAGGAAGACGTCCTCGCCCAGGAGGGCCCGCAGGCGCGAGGCCGGAGCCAGCTGCACGCGGTGGTGCATGTCGGGAATCTCCGGCGTCCCATGCTGGTGGCGCGAAGGCTCGCAGCCGTAGTGGTCGGGCACGTCCTGGACCATGCTGCCGCCCAGGGCCACATTGAGGATCTGCTCGCCGCGGCAGATGCCGAGGATGGGCAGGTTCCTGTCCCAGACCGCGCGGATGAGCGGGATCTCGAAGCCATCGCGGTCGGCGTCCACCTCGGCCTTGGGATGCACGGCCTCGGCCTCGTCCCAATGGCGGGGGTGGATGTCGTCGCCTCCTGTGAGCAGGAAGCCCGCGACGTCCGCCAGGTCCGGCCGGGGGTCGCCGGGGGCCACCAGTTGGATGGGTCCCGCCCAGCCTGCGGCCTTCAGGGCGGGAAGGTAATGCTTCTCGGCACCGGACTTGTTTTTACAGCTCACCAGGAGACTTGAGTTGCCGCTTGACATGGTCCTTCCCCGAGGAAATCCTCTCACCCTACCACCCCCTCAGATGGTCTGAGTCGACGGTGAGGCGGAGAGCTCCGCCGATACAAAGGAGGACATCATGTCCGGTTCATTGAACAAAGTGCTGCTCATCGGCAACCTCGGGCGCGACCCCGAGCTGAAATCTACGCCTTCGGGCCAGAGTGTCGCCCGCTTCTCCGTGGCCACCACGGAGACCTGGAAGAACCAGGCCGGTGAGAAGCAGAGCAAGACCGAGTGGCACAACATCGTGGTGTGGGGCAAGCAGGCCGAGATCGCCGAGAAGTACCTGCGCAAGGGTAAGCAGGTGATGGTCGAGGGCCGCATCCAGTACCGCGAGTACACCGATCAGGCCGGCGTGAAGAAGACCGCCTGCGACATCCGCTGCGACAACTTCGTCATGCTGGGCCGCATGGAGGACGGTGGCGGCAGCCGCGATTCCGGCGGCTACGGCGGCAAGGCGACCGGTGGCGGCTCCCAGGACTTCGAGGATCACGGCGCCCCCAGCCCGGCGGGTGGCGGTGGCAGCTTCCCGGATGATGACATTCCCTTCTAGGGTGTTGTTCCGCCGATGGGTTCGGCACGGCTGCAAAATGGCGCCCATGCGGGCGCCGTTTTGCAGATAGGAAAAGATCTTCCGGCTGCGCAGCAGCCGTAACTCCAAACGGGGCCCGCAGGGCGCCGTTTGGAGCAAGGCTCTCGGAGAAACAGGATTCTTCCCGTACAATGGTCGGTTCGGGAGTTTCCATGCTTGCAGTGCAGAACGTCACCATGCGCTACGGCGCGAAGATCCTCTTCGAGGACGTCACCACGACCTTCAACCCGGGGCGGCGCTACGGCTTGACCGGGCCGAACGGGTCGGGGAAGTCCACATTCATGAAGATCCTGTCGGGCGAGCTGGAGCAGCAGATGGGGAACGTGATCCGCCCCCGCAAGATGGGCATCCTGCGCCAGGATCAGTTCGCTTTCGACCAGTTCCGCGTCATCGACACGGTGATCATGGGCAACGCGGGGCTCTGGAAGGCGCTGCAGGAGCGGGACGCCATCTACGAGAAGGCCGAGATGACGGACGAGGACGGCATGCGCGTGGCCGAGCTCGAAGGCGTGGTGGCCGACGAGGACGGCTACACGGCCGAAGCCGATGCTGCGGTCCTGCTGGATGGTCTGGGCATCCCTGAGTCCCTGCACGGGCGCAAGATGAGTGAGCTGCAGGGCGGTCAGAAGGTGCGCGTGCTGCTGTCCCAGGCCCTGTTCGGCAATCCCCAGTCCCTGCTGCTGGACGAGCCCACCAACCACCTGGACCTGGATTCCATCCACTGGCTGGAGGAGTTCCTCAACCGCTACAAGGGCACCGTCGTGGTGATCTCCCACGACCGCCACTTCCTGAACAATGTCTGCACCCACATCGCCGACATCGACTACCAGACGATCATCCAGTACACCGGCGGCTACGACGACATGGTGATGGCGAAGATCCAGGTGCGGTCGCGCATCGAGTCGGACAACGCCCAGCGCGAGAAGAAGATCGCCCAGCTCAACGAGTTCATCCAGCGCTTCGCCGCGGGCACCCGCAGCAGCCAGGTGAACAGCCGGCGCAAGGAAGTGGAGCGCCTGCAGCCCAGCGACCTGGCCCGCAGCAACATCCAGCGTCCGTTCATCAAGTTCAACCAGGCGAAGCCCGGCGGCCGCTACGCCCTGGAATTCGAAGGCGTGAAGAAGGGCTACGACACCGACAAGGACGGCACGGGCGGCCGCCACGAAGTCATCAAGGGCTTCTCGGCCATGGTGCAGCGCGGCGAGAAGGTGGCCCTCATGGGTCGCAACGGCATCGGCAAGACCACCCTCCTGAACGCCCTGCTGGCCAACGCGCCCCAGGTGACCGAAGGTGGGCTGAAGCTGGATGGCGGCGAGGTGAAGTGGGGCCACGAGGCCAACGTGGGCTACTTCTCCCAGGATTTCGCCGAGAGCATTCCCAAGGGCTACGAGCTGGTGACCTGGCTGCACCAGTTCGACCCCGAGGCCACCAAGGAGCAGATCCGCGGCGTCATGGGCCAGATGCTCTTCCGCGGCGAAGAGGGCAATAAGATGACCGATGTGCTCAGCGGCGGCGAGTCCTGCCGCCTGCTCTTCTGCAAGCTCATGCTGCAGAAGCCCAACATCCTGGTGCTGGACGAACCCACCAACCACCTGGACCTGGAAGCCGTCATCGCCCTGAACGATGCCCTTCAGCGCTACGAGGGCACCATTCTGCTGGTGACCCACGACGAGGACATCATCGACGAAGTGGCCACCCGCATCTGGCACCTCACCGACGATGGCATCGAGGACTTCCAGGGGACCTACGCGGAGTACGGCGCGCCGCTGGGGCGCTGAACCGCCTGGCCTCCCGCGAGGAGCCCGCCTGGTTCCGGCCGAAGGCCTGTCTTGCTAGTGCTTTGGGTCTATCTTGCCCAGTGGATCGGATTGTCTATATTGAGACTTGGTCTGAATGATTCTGGATCCGATGAAGAGGCCCCTTCGTGACATTTCGGCAGGGAACCAGCCATGGCACGGAAGATGAGCCCACGGATCCCGGCGGGTCGGGCAAGCCGGCTCCGCGCATCGCCCGGCTCCTGCGGGAGCTGGAGGACTTCAAGCGGGCCCTGGACGAGCACGCCATCGTGGCGGTCACGGACGCCCGGGGGCGGATCACTTACGTGAACGAGAAGTTCTGCGCCATCTCCAAGTACTCCCGTGAGGAGCTGCTGGGCCAGGACCACCGGATCATCAACTCGGGCCACCACCCCAAGGCCTTCATGACGCGGCTATGGGCGACGATCCTGGTGGGGAAGGTCTGGAAAGGTGAAATCAAGAACCGTGCGAAGGACGGCACCCACTACTGGGTGGACACCACCATCGTCCCCTTCCTGGACGAGAATGGGAGGCCCGTGCAGTTCGTGGCCATCCGGGCGGACATCACCCAGCGGAAGGAGGCGGAGGAGGCTCTGCGCCAGTCCCAGAAACTGGAAAGCCTCGGTGTCCTGTCCGGCGGCATCGCCCACGACTTCAACAACCTGCTCACGACCATCCTGGGCAACGCGAACCTGGGGGCCATGAAGCTCTCCCCGGAAAGTCCGGCCCTGCCCTACCTCCACCAGATCGAGCAGGCTACGCTGCGGGCCGCAGACCTGACCCGGCAGCTGCTGGCCTACGCGGGGAAGGGCCGCCTTCAGGTCATCGAAGTGGATCTGAACCGCCTGGTGGTGGAGATGACGCAGCTTCTCACGGTGTCCATCTCCAAGAAGGCAGCCGTGCGGTACGACCTCTCTCCGGGCCTGCCGCCCATTTCCGCGGATCCTTCGCAGATGCAGCAGCTCGTCATGAACCTGGTCACCAATGCCTCCGAGGCCATCGGGGAGGAGACCAGCGGACTCATCACGATTCGGACCGGCCTCCAGGTGGTGGACGAGGCCACCAACGGTGGCCTGCTGCCGGCTCTGCCGCTGGCCGCCGGAAGCTATGTGACCCTGGAGGTGAGCGACACCGGCTGCGGCATGGCGCCGGACGTGCGGGACCGGATCTTCGATCCCTTCTTCACCACCAAGTTCACCGGGCGCGGGCTCGGGCTCTCCGCCATGCTGGGCATCCTCCGCAGCCATCACGGCAGCCTCAAGGTCTACAGTGAGCCGGGTCGGGGTTCGGTCTTCAAGCTGTTCCTGCCGGCCCTGATCCGTGCCCCCGAGTCGACCGTGCCCCACCCTCGGGACGCCGGCTGGCAGGGCCGCGGCGTCCTCCTGGTGGTGGACGATGAGCCCGGCGCCCGGGCCGTGGCCCGGACCCTCGCCGAGAACCTCGGCTTCCAGGTGCTGGAGGCCGCGGACGGCCAGGAGGCCGTGGGGCTGTTCGAACTGCGCCACGGGGAGATCACCGCGGTGCTGATGGATCTGACCATGCCGCATCTGGACGGACGGCAGGCCTTCCTCCGGATGCATGCGGTGGATCCGGGAGTTCCGGTGGTGCTCACCAGCGGCTACAGCGAACAGGATGTCCTCGCCGACTTCCTGGACCGCGGCCTGGCCGGATTCCTCGCGAAGCCCTACCAGAGCGGGCAGTTCCAGGCGGTGT